>Ga0209979_1000075_pt1 | contig 172179 bp, 135 predicted proteins | sample AnhtaG_FD_183114 | JGI IMG/M metagenome (GOLD analysis project Ga0209979, IMG submission 183114) | Deep subsurface microbial communities from Anholt, Denmark to uncover new lineages of life (NeLLi) - Anholt_01485 metaG (SPAdes) (version 2) | ecosystem: Environmental > Aquatic > Marine >...
TCGGCTTGCTGTGGAGGAACTCGCTGGGTTGGTTTACCCCTCAGGCTACTACAATGTCAAGGCGGGGAAAATCAAGTCCTTTGTTCACTGGCTGGGTGAGCGCTACGATGACAACCTGGACAGGCTGTTTGCCTTGGACATCCCCCTATTACGGCAAGAGCTTCTCTCTGTTCATGGCGTGGGGCAAGAGACGGCGGATTCAATAATTCTCTACGCCGCTCACAAACCTGTTTTCGTCATTGATGCCTATACTCGCCGCATTATGGGCCGCCTTGGCCTGGCACCTCGGACTAATAGCTATGCTGGCTTTCAAGGTGTCTTCATGCAGTACCTTCCCCGCGATGAATCACTGTTCAATGAGTACCACGCTCTGTTCGTTCGCCACGGCAAGGATAACTGCAGAAAGTCCCCTCTTTGTAGGCAGTGCTGCCTGGCTTCGCTCTGCTCGCTTCCTGGTGTCTTGTAGCCAACATATCTCTGCAGCCCATAGACCGGGATGCTGGGGATGGTTGACCTGAACTGCTAAGCCGTTTGCATTACGCCAGTCTAGCAGGCAAGAGCCCAAGGCTGGCCACCATCGTTTTCGGAACGAGCTGAAGTCTCCGAAGGCGACTCGCTGTGGCGAGCTCGTTCCCTACATTGCTGGGCGGAGCGATATTGCATCTCAACGTCATTATCCCCGCCCTGAGATTGCTTCGCTCGCAATGACGTTAACGAACCCAGTCTGCTTACATGGACGTCTTTGCACGTCATTGCGAGGAGCGTGAGCGACGTGGCAATCTCAGGGCAAAGGTGGGGATCGTGAGGTCGCCTCAGGTCGCCAGGGATCGCCCAAGGCGACACCGACCGAAGGGTGTCTAGATTCTTCCCCTTCACTTCGTTCAGGGTCAAAATGACAGCCAGGATTATTAAGCGACCTTGGCCCTGCGCCGTTTGCCCTCAAGTAGCGCCAACCATTATAATTATCGTGCACCACTTTGAGAAACACGAGGTTTTCAACAGAGGAAAGGAGAAGAAAAGATGGCTGGCATAGTTTCTTATGGAGCTTACATCCCTATTTACAGGCTTAGCAGGGCGATTCTGGGCCAGGTCTGGGGTGGAGGCGGAAAAGGGGAGAAGGCCATAGCCAACTGGGATGAAGACAGCATTACCATGGCGGTAGAGGCAGGCATGGACTGCCTTGCCGGAATAGACAAGAAATCCGTGGATGCCTTGTACGTGGCCACGACTACGTCCCCATTCAAAGAGAAGCAGTCGGCGAGTATCGTAGCCGCAGCCCTCGACCTGCGTGAGGACATAGTTGCTGCCGACTTCGGCAACTCACTCAGGGCCGGGACCGCAGCTCTGAAATGTGCCCTCGATGCGGTAAAGGCGGGTTCGGCCAAACAGGTCCTGGTGATTGCTACGGACGCCCGTATCCCTGCCCCCAATTCGGCCTTTGAACCGCTCTTTGGGGATGGTGCTGCGGCTTTCCTTATCGGAGCCGACGGGGTGGCTGCGGAAATTGAAGCCAGCTATTACCTGACCAGCGAGTTCATTGACATCTGGAGGCTGGAGTACGATAAGCTGCCCCGGACCTGGGAGGAGCGCTTTCTCATTGACGAGGGATATGAGCCGCACATCAAGAAAGCCCTGTCCGCCCTGTTCAAGGCGAATAACGTTACGGGCAAGGACTTCGCCAAGGCAGCTTTCTACGCCCCCAATGCCCGAAGCCACGGAGCTGTGGCCAAGGCCATGGGACTGAATGCACAGGACCCGCTCTTCGATAGCGTTGGCAACACAGGAGCAGCTTTCGCCCTGATGACACTGGTGGGAGCGCTCGAGGAAGCCAATGCAGGAGACAAGATTCTCCTGGGCACCTACGGCGACGGCGCTGATGCTCACATCATAAGTGTCGGAGACGGGATAGCCAAGTTGAGGGACAGAAGGGGCATAAAGAAGCACCTGGAATCCAAGGTAATGCTTGAGAACTATGGCAAGTACATCAAGTTCAGAGATCTCATGCAGTTGGAGATAACGCCCATGACCAAGCCCAGGACATCGCTGCCGGCCATGTGGAGGGACCGCAACTGGCAGTACCGGTGCCACGGACACAAGTGCAATAATTGCGGCAAGGTCCAGTTCCCCTTCCAGAAGCGTTGCATGTATTGCCAGGCGGACTCCAAGTTCCTCGAAGAGGTACCGCTGTCGCACCGAAAGGGCGTCCTGGTCACCTTCAGTATGGATGAGAGGGCAGCAATCGTCGATCCTCCCAATGTCCTGGCCGCCGTCAATTTCGATGAGGGCGGCAGGGTCTTCAGCCAGATGACCGACCGGGATGTGAACACGATTGACGTCGGTATGCGCATGGAAATGACCTTCAGAAAGATCCACGATGCACTGGGAGTCCACAACTACTCCTGGAAAGTCCGACCGGTAAGGGTATAGGAAAGGAGAAACATGGCAGAGCCTATAAAAGACAAAGTCGCAATCGTAGGCATGGGGTGCACCAAGTTTGGGGAGAGATGGGATGCCGACATTACGGACATGATAAAAGAGGCAGTCGATGAGGCTCTTGAGGACGCTGGTGTGGAACTGAACGATATCGAGGCCGCCTGGCTGGGGACCCAGTGGGGGTCCCAGGTTGTTGAAGGCGGTGTAGTCACCGGCACGCTTCTTTCCGGTACTCTTCAGACACAGTACATACCGGTGACGAGAGTGGAGAACGCCTGCGGCACCGGTGCAGAGTCTCTGAGGGGAGCTACTTTCGCCCTGGCGGCCAAGGCCAATGACCTGGTGCTGGTCTGTGGAGCGGAAAAGTGTAAGGACATGGGCTTCGGCGGGCTGCCCTCGGTGTGGATCGGCAGGTGGGAACCGGTGTACGGCGCTTTCGGAACAGGACCGGGAAGATATGCCATGGCGGCTACAGCATACTTTGCCAAATATGGTCTCAGCAAAGAAGAGGGCAAGAGGATGCTGGCCGAGATCTCGGTCAAGAGCCACTACTACGGGGCCCACAATCCCAAAGCGCACCTCAGGAGAGAGGTTACTGTCGAGCAGGTCATGAATGCTCCCATGATTGCCTGGCCGCTGGGGCTGTTCGACTGCTGCGGCGTGACTGATGGTGCCTCGGCAGCAGTCCTGTGCCGAACTGAGGACGCCAAGAAATACCGCGACGACTTCGTCACCATCAAGGCTTTCGGCATGGCGGCCAGTCCTGGATGGGGCAAGGAGAGAGAGGACTACGACTTTACCTACTGGGATGCCACTCAGGCGGCGTCCAAGGCGGCGTACGCCGAGGCCGGGATCAAGGACCCGCGGAAGGAGCTTGACGTGGTAGAGCTGCACGACTGCTTTACCATTGCCGAGCTGATCGCTTCCGAGTCGATGGGGCTGTGCCAAGAGGGCAAATTCAAGGAGCAGATGACCGACAAGCGGGCTTACTACCATGACGGAGAGATGCCGGTCAACACCAGCGGCGGACTCAAGTCGTTTGGACACCCGATTGGCGCCAGCGGCTGCCGCGAGGTGTACGAGATATACAAGCAAATCCAGAAAAAGGTTGAGGAGCCTTCGCGCCAGATAGATAACGTCCAGATGGGACTAGCTCACAACCAGGGCGGACATCCAGGGAAGTTCGTCTGCGGTTGTACCGTAATAGGTACCCCCTGACATGGCGGGATATTCCGTAAGACGGATAAAGGGTTAGACTGAGTGGCCGAGGTTCAGCCTTTTCGCGGTCTTCGCTACAATGCTGAGCGGATAGGGGATATCTCGTCGGTTATCAGCCCCCCATATGACACGATCTTGCCCGAGGAGCAGCGTTTCTATCATCAGCAGAGCCCGTATAATGTAGTCAGGCTTGAACTTGGGGAGGATCACCCCTTTGACTCTCTGGAGAGCAACAGGTATACCCGGGCTGCTGATACATTCAGGAATTGGCTGGAAGAAGGCATCCTGCTTCGCGAGCCAGCTCCAGCCTTCTACATCTTCGAGCACCGCTTTGCTCACCAAGGTGACACAAAGCATCGCTGGGGGCTTACTGCCCGCGTGCGGCTGGGAGACCAGCGCACCACCGGAGCCCGTCCCCATGAGGCTATCTTGGAACGGCGCGTCTCGGATCGTCTCAATCTGCTGCGTTCCTGCCGCGTCAACGTTAGCTCGGTTCTGGGAATGTTTCGCCATCATAGGGAGGGACTGCTGCCACTGGTCACCCATCTCACCAGTGGAAACCCAGACCTAAGCGTTGTAGATCGCCAAGGGGTAGGTCACAATATGTGGGTGATTAAGGATGTTGAAGGCATTGCACAGATATCGGCTTGGTGCGCTGATAAGGCCCTTTATATTGCTGATGGGCACCACCGCTACGAGACAGCCTTAGTTTACCAGAGGGAACGGCAGGCTGCTGGCTTGTCTTCGACTGGAGACGAGGCCTACAACTTCGTGATGATGACTCTAACTGATGCCGGGGATCCGGGGATGGTTTCACTACCTGCCCATCGCCTGGTGCGCCTAACTAAACCTGAGAAGACGCTGGAGTTGAGGGAAAGGTTAAGCGTCCTTTTCGACCTGGAGTACCTCGATCCTGCTGGCGCCACCCGCTCCGATACGCTTGAAGTGTGGTTAGGCATCTTGGGAGAGCGAGGCAAAAAGGGGATAGCTATAGGCGTCTATGGTATAGATGAGGGGCGATTCTGTTTGCTGACGCCTAAGGAAAGGACAAAGCTCGACGCCATGCTGCCCCCTGAGTGCAGCCAGGATTTGAAGAATCTGGACGTGGCCAGCCTTCACTGGATAATTCTGCGGCAGCTAATAGGTGTGGATACTCCGGAAAAGGAGGAAGACTACCTCAGATATACCCAGGATGAGCAGGAGGCCATAGGTCGAGTAGATTCCGGCGAGTATCAACTGGCTTTTCTGATGAATGCCATCCCTATATCTAGTATCTTGGCTGTAGCCGATGCGGGCGATAGAATGCCGCCAAAATCAACGTATTTCTACCCTAAGCTGCCCACTGGTCTCGTAATGTATCCACTGTGGGACGATGAGGCGTAATTTCGATGAGAATAGGGGTTTTAGCTTTACAGGGAGCATTCATAGAACACGTTAGGATTCTACAGAAATTAGATGTGGGGGCCTCCCTCATCTACCTGCCGGACCAGCTCGACAATTTGGACGGTCTTATTATTCCCGGTGGAGAAAGCACCACCATCAGCACGTTAATGCTGGAGTTCGACTTGATGAAGCCAGTGAGAGATCTGGCTCGGGCTGGTTTGCCTGTTCTGGGAACCTGCGCTGGGATGATCCTTCTGGCTAGAGAGGCGTCTGATTTCTGGCTGGAAACCCTGGGGTTGATGGATGTCAGGGTGAAACGCAATGCCTTTGGAAGACAGGTGGATAGCTTTGAAACCGAGATAGACATGCCAGCTCTAGGTAGAGGGCCCTTTCATGCCGTTTTTGTCCGTGCCCCGACTATTGAGCAAGCTGATCCTGGGGTGGAAATTCTGGCCCAGCTACCTGATGGCGCTGCGGTGGCTGCCAGGCAGGGGAGGGCGATTGCTTCGGCATTCCATCCTGAGCTCACCAGCGACGTGAGATTCCACCGCTACTTCCTTGACATCGTTGCCTCAGGCTAGAATATGCGCCTTTAGTGAATGGGCGTGCCTTCTTGTCGCGCCTGGAAAGGCGCTCCTACAGGGAAGGCAATGTAGGAGCCCCCTTCTGGGGGCGATTCACATCGATTCAATCTCAAATTTGCATTTCCAAAAAGGATATTCGCTAGCCTGATTAACCAAACCAGCCCTTAAGGGATTCTCGTAGCAATATAGAATGATTTGGTTCAAATCCTCCTCTCTCCGAATGCAATGCTCATAGTATTGCTTTTGCCACACTGGCCCACTCCGTTTCCTCATCTCGTTGATCCGTCTCCCAGTAAACCCCTTGAAAGAGTTCACGACCTTGGACAAAGTCTGCTTTTCACCTAGCTGAATTACCATATGGAGGTGGTTGGGCATAACTACACAGCAAAGCACTTCAAGTCTCGCATGTGCCTCTAACCATTGGAGGCAATCAAAAGAATACGAACGATATCCTCATTCCTGAAAATAGTCTCTTTGTCAAAAGTGGAAGTAGTTATGAAGTAGAGATTCCCTGGATATGACCACCTCCCCTTTCGTAGATGGTGGAACCCTTTGGCGGGAAATCTATGTAACATATTGTAGCTCTCTTATCGCGCCTGGAAAGGCGCTCCTACAGGCGGCTAGAGAAGGGGCAGATACCTCTTTATTTCATAGTCGGTCACCTGGGCTCGGTACTGGTCCCACTCTATCTTCTTGTTCTCGATGAAGATGCGGAACGTATGATCGCCCAGGGCTTTTCTCACCACCTCGCTACCTTCAGCCAAGCGGATCGCCTCAGCCAGACTCCCCGGGAGCGTCCCTATTCCCCTTTCTTTCCTTTCCTCCGGCTTCATCTCGAAGACGTTGCCTTGCACTGGTTCGGGTGGCGGGTATTCCTTCTCAATGCCTTCTAGCCCGGCTGCCAATATGACGCTGAAGGCAAGATAGGGATTGCAGGCCGGGTCCGGAGAGCGGAGCTCGATTCTGGTGGCCTTTTCCCTCCCTGGCTGATATTCTGGGATCCGGATAAGGTCGGCGCGGCTGCGGCGTGCCCAGGTAATATATATCGGTGCCTCGTAGCCTGGGATAAGACGTTTATAGGAGTTGACCCACTGGTTGGTAACCGCGGTGATCTCGGGGGCGTGTTTCAACAACCCGGCTACAAAGCACTTAGCCGCTTTCGACAGATGATAGGGGTCGTCCTTGTCGAAGAAGGCATTCCTATCGCCTTTGAACAGAGATATGTGCACGTGCATGCCGTTGCCATTTACCTCTAAGATAGGCTTGGGCATGAAGGTGGCATAGCAACCATGTTCCTGGGCCACTTGCTTAACTGCAATTCGGTAGGTCATTACGTTATCAGCCATGGTCAGGGCGTCGGTATATCTCAGGTCTATCTCGTGCTGGCTGGGGGCAACCTCATGGTGGCTATATTCCACGGCGATGCCCATTTGCTCCAGGATAAGCACTGTCTCTCGTCTCAGATCGCTGGCCACATTCGGGGGTGTTACATCAAAGTAGCCACCACTGTCCAGGAGGCCAATGTCCTGATTGCTGCGGAAATAGAAGTACTCCAACTCCGGTCCGACGTAGCAGGTGTAGCCCATGTCGGACGCCCTTTTTAGATTCCTTTTCAGCACGTACCGGGGATCGCCTTCGAAGGGTTGTCCACCCGGCCAAAAGATGTCACAGAACATCTTGGCGGTGGCATGCTCCATAGGCCTCCAGGGAACAATGGAGAAGGTATTGGGATCAGGCCGAGCTACCATGTCACTTTCATCGACGCGGGCGAAGCCTTCGATAGAAGAACCGTCAAATCCCAACCCCTCGTCCAGTGCTCTTTCCAGTTCCTCTACAGTGATGGAGAAGCTCTTCAGAAAACCCAGAATATCGGTGAACCACATTCTTATGAACTTGACATTCTGTTCCTTTACCATTCTGAAGACATGTTCTCTAGCCTCTTCAGTCTTCTTGTCCCCACTCACCATACTCTCCTCCTTATTTCCGTCTGGTTCGGGTATTCACTCCTGGATTCCCATGAACCGGAACGGGATTATTGCTGGTTTTCATTCTTTGGCCTCTATAGCAGCTTTGGCCATAGCCTTGAACTGCGATAACGGCTGCCTGCCGAGATCATCGCCGGTGCGTAGACGCACCGAGACAGAGGAAGTGTCCACCTCTTTATCACCGACCACCAGCATGTAAGGAACCTTTTGTAACTGTGCCTCGCGAATCTTAAGGTTCATCCTATCAGGGCGAGCGTCAACCTGAAGGCGCAGGCCCTCGGCTTTCAGCTCAGCTTCCACCTGCTGTGCATAGTCGAGGTGGCGGTCGGCTATGGGGATGATCACTGCTTGAACCGGCGCCAGCCATACCGGGAAGGCGCCGGCATAGTGCTCGATGAGGCAGGCTAGGAAGCGCTCCATGCTGCCTAACACAGTGCGATGAATCATAGCTACAAGGTGTGCTTGACCGTCCTCACCCACATAAGTGACCTGGAAGCGTTCTGGGAGGTTGAAATCCACTTGAATAGTAGGGCCCTGCCACGCCCGGCCGAGGGCATCCTGGAGCTTGATGTCGATTTTTGGTCCGTAAAATACCCCTTCTCCGGGGTCTACCTGGTAGGGTAGCCCAAAGCGATCAAGGGCCCTCTCCAGCGTTTCAGTAGCCTGGTCCCAGACCTCAATAGTGCCGGCATACTTCTCCGGGCGGGTGGAGAGCAGTATCTGGTAGTCGGCAAATCCAAAGGTTTCCATCATGAAGCGGGCCAGTCCCAGCACCTCTATTATCTCGTCCTCCAGTTGGTCAGGGCGGCAGAAGATATGGGCATCATCCTGGGTGAATCCTCTCACCCGGGCTAGCCCGTGCAGCACCCCAGAGCGCTCATAGCGGTATACCGTGCCCAATTCTGCCCAGCGCAGCGGCAGCTCTCGATAGCTATGAATCCTCGTCTTGTACATCAGGATATGAGCATTACAATTCATCGGCTTGATAATATAGTCCTGCCCGTCAACATTCATAGGAGAATAGAGGTTTTCCCGGTACATCTCCAGGTGTCCGCTGGTCTTCCACAGGCCCACCTTAGAGATGTGGGGGGTGTAGACCAGGTCATATCCCCGTTTGGCGTGTTCCTGTCTCCAGAAGTCCTCAATGAGGGTGCGGACTAGAGCCCCCTTGGGGTGCCAGAGCACCAGCCCCGGGCCGACCTCTTCATGGATACTGAACAGGTCGAGCTGCTTACCCAGCTTCCTGTGGTCTCGCCTTTCCGCTTCTTCCAGCTTGTGAAGGTACTCCTCCAGGGACTCCTGGTTTTCGAAGGCAGTGCCGTAGATCCGCTGCAGCATAGGTTGGTTTTCGTCACCACGCCAGTAAGCTCCGGCTATGCTTAGCAGCTTGAAGGGACCAATTTCGCCTGTGGTGTTCAGGTGAGGCCCGCGGCAGAGGTCGACAAAGGAGCCCTGGCGATAGACGCTGAGGATTTCACTATCAGGAAGCTCCTGGATTAGCTCCAGCTTGTAGGGTTGGGCGGCAAAGAGCTGGCGGGCTCCCTCCCTGCCGAGTTCCTCCCTGACGAAGGGCAGGTCGGCAGCTATGACCTTTCTCATCTCCTCTTCAATTCTGGGCAGGTCTTCGGGAACAAGCGGCCGGGGCAGGTCGAAGTCGTAATAGAAGCCGTCCTCGGTAGCTGGCCCAATGCCCAGCTTGGCCTCAGGGAAGAGGGATGTCACCGCCTCGGCCATCACATGGGCTGCTGAATGGCGCATCGTCTCCAGCCTTATGTTATCCTCAGTCACTTTGTCCATTCCTTTTCAGCCTAAACCAGAACCTCCCAACCTTCGAGGGTTGAGAGGCTCGCAGGCAATAGGCACGTTGGTGACTTAGTCATTTGTATGGTGGGCGGTACTGGATTTGAACCAGTGACCCCTGCGATGTCAACGCAGTACTCTAACCCCTGAGCTAACCGCCCGATAGAAAAAAGTTATCAGAGATATCAAGCCAAGTCAAGCGGGGCTGGGGACGGACGCTGGGGTGGGGGGAGCAGGGACAGGTCTAATGGTCACTAAGTATTTATTTGTACATAGTAGTGGAGTGCGTTCTGCTGCAGTGGACGGTGGTCGCGGAAGTCGCAAGTGGAGAAAACGTAGCGCGAGGTCTCCAAAGGCGCCTCTTCGAGCTTTAGCCTCGCCGAAGCGACCCTAAAGGGTCGCGCTACAGGGGAACGATCTCGCCACGGCGAGTCGCCTGTGGTGACTTCAGGTCGTTCCGCCAGCGCTTCCCAAGAACTCCCTAGATAACTTCCTCTGTCTTAAGCTGGGCCAGATCCTCCGCCGTAAAGCCGAGCAGCCGACTATACACCTCCTGGTTGTTTTCGCCTGGCTTGGGGGCGCGCCTCTCTATGCTGCCGGGTGTCTGGGACATCTTTATGGCTACCCCTGGTATGGGGACCTTGCCCACATTGGGGTACTCCATGTCCACCAGCGCCTCTCTGAATTTGACCTGAGGGTCCTCCACCATCTGGGTCACATCGTTTACCCGGCTGCACGGGATTCTGGCCTTGCTCATCGTCTCCACTATCTCATCCACAGTCCTGGCCTTCATCCATTCAGTGGCTATGGGGTGGATAAGGTGACTGTTTATATAACGGGTCCCGTCGTCTTTGAACCTGGGATCATCCTTCAGGTCTTCTCTCCCTATTGCCCTGAGAAATCTTCTCCATATGGTATTAGTGGTCACGCCGAGCATCACCCACCCGTCTTTTGCCTCGAAGCAATCGGTGAAGGTATAGTAGCTGTGGTTGCCTTGCTGCGTACGTACAAAGCCTGAGACCTTATACTCGGCGGCAACGGCCAGGCCGGCCACGCAGGAGACGGCCACGTCCAGTAAGGCCACGTCAATCGCCTGACCTTGGCCCGTCCTCATGCGGTGGTACAGGGCGAGCATTATGCCCACGGCAAGATGAGTGCCGGTGCTGAAATCCACCCAGGCCACGCCAGACCTGGTGGGAGGATTCTCCGGGAAGCCTGTATAGCTCATCGACCCGGACAAAGCCTGGGCGATGGTGTCGAAACAGGGACGCTCAGCATAAGGCCCCGTAGCGCCGAAACCTGACACCGCCGCCACGATAATCGCCGGGTTGACCTCCTTAAGCGACTCGTAGCTGGCTATCCTTGCTTCCTCTGAGCCGACAACGTAGCTGTGCAGGACTACGTCGGACGATTTCACCAGCCTGTGAAGTATCTCCTTACCTTTCTCGCTGAGGATATTCAGGGTAATTCCCTGCCTGTTCTGCAAGGTAATCATGGTAAGCATGCTCTCGCCGTTGGGAGCATGAGGCCCGAAATTTCTCTCCTCCTCGCCGCTCGGCCTTTCAACTCTGATAACCTCGGCTCCCATCTGAGCCAGAAGCGTGCCGGCATACGGTCCCGCAAACCAGCGGGAAAGATCCAGAATTCTTACGCCTGCCAATACCTTTTCCATGGATTCTCTAGCCTCCTAACGTTTACAAATCGCACAAAAAGTGTGCCGTCTCAGCACACTTCGTTTCTTACTATGAGAATAGGGTTTCTGTCGGTATGTGTCCGCTAGCAACGCTGTGCACCTCGCCACGGCGAGTCGGCCGCCAGGGTCGGTCAACAGAGTCGCCTCTGGCGACCTCAGGAGACCTTCGGAGACCCACCCTGAGATTGCTTCGCGGAGCCTGTCCTGAGCACCGCGAGATTCTTCGCTGCGCTCAGAATGACAGGAGGCGAAGGGCTCGCAATGACACATAAGAAGGGGTTTGGCGCCTTTGCCCGCCGCCTTGCCCCGTCATTGCGAGGAGCGATAGCGACGTGGCAATCTCCGGGGGCCGGGGCGACAACGCCATTCCTGCCCATGGGGCAGCAACCTCCCCACAATGATCACCCTATTCTCATCTTTTAGATTCGGCTCCGTCTTCATCCTGTATTATCTGCATGAGTCGCTCTGCCCGGGCATAGCCGATGCGCAGCTGCCGCTGCAGGAAAGATGATGAGATCTGGGTGTGCTGTCTTGCCAGACGCCTTGCCTCTTCCAGCAGGGGATCGCTCCTGGCATCTTCCTCAGTCATACCAAGGGGTGCTGGAGCTGGCTGGAGTTTGGCTTGTTCTTTCAGGAAACTCACCAGCCTTTCAATTTCGTCCGGGGAGATATAGCACCCTTGAACGCGTTTTGGTTTGGCTGCGTCAGCAGAAAGGAAAAGCATATCGCCTCGCCCCAGCAGCTTTTCGGCACCGCCCATGTCAAGAATAGTGCGCGAGTCTACCTGCGAGACTACCGCAAAGCTGATACGTGTCGGGAAGTTGGCCTTTATAAGTCCCGTAATCACGTCTACAGAGGGACGCTGGGTGGCTACCACCAGGTGAATGCCCACTGCTCGCCCCATCTGCGCCAACCGGCACAGGCGGGGTTCAACTTCTTCAGATCTAGCCATCATTAGGTCAGCCAGCTCATCAACCACGATTACAATGTAGGGCATCTGGCCGGGCACTTTGGGGCTGGTATTATATCTCTCGATATTGTGGGCACCTACCATAGCCAACCTGCGATAGCGGCTGTCCATCTCGTGGTTGCTCCATTCCAGCATCTCCACCGCCTTTTCACTTTCAGTGACAACCGGGGTCATCAGGTGTGGCACCCCGTTGAAGGCAATGAGCTCCACCCTCTTGGGGTCGATCATGATAAATCTCAGCTCCTCGGGTGTGTTGTCTGTCAGCAGAGAGGCGATAGTGCAGTTGAGACACACGGTCTTGCCACTGCCGGTGGCTCCAGCAATGAGTAGATGGGGCATCCTGGCCAAGTCCTTGACCACATCCTCACCGCCGGTGCCTTTACCTATGGCCAGAGCAAGCTTTGATCGCGAACTGAGTCTTTGGAAGTCGGCGCTCTCCATCACCTCACGAACAGAAACCACTCCCATAGAGGAATTAGGCACCTCGATCCCCACCAGTGATGTACCGGGTATTGGTGCTTCTATCCTGATACTGGGGGCAGCGAGGGCACGCTGGAGGTCATTTTGCAGGGAGCTAATGCGCTCTACTTTGACCCTGATTCTGGATACCTCCTCGGACCTGACCTTGACGTTGCCACTCTTGTCCCTTTCCTTTATCTCCTTAACCCTGCGGTCCCATCCTGGCTCCACCCCAAACTGAGTGACGGCAGGGCCGACGTTTATCTGTACTACCTTTGCCTCTACGCCGTAGCTGGCCAGCGATTCCTCGATCAGTCTGGCCCTCTTCTCTACCTCAGCCTGGCTCAGCTCCACCATGGCAGTTTCATCCAGCAGTCTAACACTGGGTAGCTGCCAACGACCTGGGAAGGAGACGACTACTTGGGGTGGCGCTGCCTTAGGAGCTGCACTGGGAGCGGTCTCAATTTCCTGTACTCCTTCCTCCATCTTGCTTGGGGGCTCAAACGCGGGCGGGGGTGGAGGGAAAGTAATCTCCCTTATTGGTGGTGCGCGGCGCTTCTTTATCCAAGAACCAACCATCTCATGAACCGGATGCTCGCGGTAGAACTCACGGAGCCATTCTGTGGCACTTTGTCCCCACTCCTTTAGCTGCCGTAGTGCAGGGCCGGTTTTCTCTGCACCGCTGCGCAACAGTCGCCAGGTCAAACGCGGCCCTACGAAGGCTATCCCAATCAGGACCGAAGCTATTACAATCAAGGTACCGGTGGAGGTGTTCTGATCCCTGTTAATCGCTGTGCCCCAATTGCCACCTATAGAGACATCCTCGAGCGTGCCACTTCCCGTGTTGAAGAAAGCCAGGATACCCAGCAGGGCAGCAGCAAAGGCAATAGTGCCCAGGCACCAATTCCAGCGCCGCAGAAACGGGGGAAGCCGGCGCTGCCATATTGCCCAGATAAGAACTGCTGCGGCTGATATCAGCAGGGCAATACCTATGCCCAAGGCACGAAGCAGGTTATCCCAGAACCCGGCTATTAAGCCAGCGGCAACCAACACGGGGAGGAGTCGCCGTGTCAAAGAGGAGGTAACAATGCTGAGGAAGATTGTCATCGAGCCCTCCCTGACTTAGAACATGCTTAGTTGCTGGGGCTGCTGCTCCGCTTCAGGCGATCCTTCTGCTTCGTCAAGCAACGAAGGGATTTTGAGCATATCGGCTTCGATTACCTGGCGCAGACTCTGTTGATGAAGAGCCGCTGCGGGGTGGTACATGGCATAGTGGATAATACCACCTGTTTTGCGTGCCTTGCCGTGAATCTTGCCGATAGTCTCCCCCGGGAAGAACCTGGCCATAGAATAACGCCCCAGAGTAACGATCATCCTGGGATGGATCAACTCTATTTGACGATCAAGCCATTTCTGGCAGGTTTTTATCTCTACTGGCAGAGGGTCTCGATTTGTCGGGGGGCGGCATTTCAGCACATTGCCAACAAAAACCTCTTCCCTTCTCATGCCGATTGAGGCAAGTAGTTCCTCGAGGAACTTACCAGCGGGACCCACGAAAGGGCGTCCTTGCTGGTCCTCGTACCAGCCGGGTGCCTCACCGATAAATAGTATGTCAGCGTCCTCTCGTCCCTCTCCTGGTACCACTCTGGTACGGTGCTTGCCCAGCTCGCACTCTTGACACCTGGCTATCTCCTGATGAAGATCGGTCAGCGCTGACACCTTCCCTCCAGCCTGCTGCGATAGTAACATAAGCTATCGAGCCAAGTCAATCTGAGGGATTCAACAATGTACTGGAGGAGTACAATTCTGTTGCCTTCCCTCCACCTCTATGCTAAACTAGACCGCAGGACGGCCCCTTCAGGGAGGCTAGGTGGGCGAATTGACGCCGAAAGCGATCGTTCAAGAATTAGATAAATATATTGTCGGGCAGCAAGAGGCAAAGAAGGCGGTAGCCATTGCTCTAATCAATCGAGAGCGGCGCAGAAAGCTTCCTCCGGAGCTACGCCACGAGGTTATTCCCAGAAACATTCTAATGATTGGACCGACAGGTGTAGGCAAAACAGAGGTGGCCCGCCGCCTGGCGGCGATGATAGATGCCCCTTTTGTCAAGGTGGAGGCGACTAAGTTCACCGAGGTGGGTTATGTGGGGCGTGATGTGGAATCAATCATCCACGATCTGGTGGAGGTTAGCACTAACAAGATCTACCATGAGGAATTGAGGGAGATAGAGAGCAAGGCAGAGACGCTGGCCACGGAGAGAATCATTGGCTACCTGTGTCAGCAACTGGGAGAGAAAAGGGGCAAGCGAGCTAAAGAGAAGGAACAACAGGCCGTTAGCGGCGTTTCCAAAGCAACAAAACAGACTCCGGTTTGGGCAGGGAGTGGCAGAGGTCGCCCGGTGAGCCGTCAGAGGGTAACTAAGCTTTTGCATAACCATCAATTGGAAGAGCAAGTCATCGAAATTGAAGTTGACAGTGATACCGAGGTAGCGGGTCCACTAATCGAGCCCCGTTTGGACGTAGACACGGAGGATGATGGCTTGTTTGACGGGTGTTACAGGAACTTCAGAAGCAGCACTGGACAACGGAAGCGCAAGGTTGCCGTCAAAGATGCCAGGCGGATTCTCACCAGGGAGGAGGCCAATAAGCTACTTGATTTTGACGAGGTGGTAGAGCGTGCTGTAAACGGGGCGGAAGAGAATGCAGTGGTCTTCATCGATGAGATCGATAAACTTTGTGGTCCTAAGGTAGATATAGGCAGGGACGTTTCTGGGGAGGGGGTACAGCGTGACCTGTTGCCGCTATTGGAGGGAACAACGGTCATGACACGTTATGGCACCATCAAGACGGAGCACGTGCTCTTTGTCGCCGCCGGTACCTTCTCGAAGAACAAGCCTTCTGATCTCATCCCCGAACTTCAAGGGCGTTTCCCCCTGAGGGTAGAATTGAGTCCCCTGGGGCAACAAGATCTAGAGAGGATACTCGTAGAACCTGACAACTCCTTGACCAAGCAATACAAGGCGCTGCTGGCTACAGAGGGGGTCGATCTCGTTTTTACTGAAGATGGGATTCGAGAGATAGCCCGCTTGGCATCGTTGATGAATGAGCGTACCGAGAACATTGGTGCTCGGCGGCTTTTTACCATAATTGAGAAGTTGTTGGAAGATTTGAGCTTTACAGCTTGTGAAAGGAGAGGTGAGACGGTGATAGTGGATGGCGATTATGTCTACCAGCAGGTGAGCGGCCTGATTAAGGACGAGCACCTTAGCCGGTATATCCTGTAGGGAGCCATGGTGCAGCAGAGTTCTACCAACGCTGTTTCTATCAAGTTGCTGCTGGAGGCTGGGGCCCATTTTGGGCATCAGGCAGGTCGTTGGCAGCCAAAGATGAAGAAATATATCTTTATTCAACGCAATGGCATTCACATTATCAATTTGGAGCAGACCATAGCGTTGCTGGAGAAAGCCTGCAGCTTTATCACCGATGTAGTGGCCAAAGGAGGAGACGTCCTTTTTGTGGGAACAAAGAAGCAGGCGCAGGAGGCCATCGAGCAGGAAGCGAGTAGGTGTGGCATGCCCTTTGTCAATCAGCGCTGGATAGGAGGGATGCTCACCAATTTCAGGGTTATCCAGGCGCGCATCGACTATCTGGTGCTGTTGGAAGACCAGAAAGCCAGAGGCATGTTCAGTCGGCTTCCCAAGAAGGAGGCTCTAAAGCTGGAGAGGACCGTGCAGCGACTGAACCGGCAGATGGGTAGCTTTAAGGAGATGACCAAGTTCCCTGATGCCATTTTTATTGTCGATCCTTCTAAGGAACGGATTGCTGTAGCCGAGGCAAGACATGTGGGAGTGCCCACTGTGGCTATAGTGGATACGAACTGTAATCCGGAGGAAATTGATTATCCTATCCCGGCTAATGACGATGCGGTAAGAGCGGTGAGGCTCATGTGTAGCAAGATGGCCGACGCTGTCATCGAAGGGCAAGCGATTTTGGAGAAAGCTGAGCAAGAGGCGGAGTTGGTCAGTGATGAGGAGGCTATGGAGGCCCTTGGGTCATTAACCTTTGTCCCTGAGGAGGAAAAAAGTAGTGCAGATTACGACGAGGCTGATCAAGGAGTTAAGGCAGAAGACTAGCGCTGGAGTAATGGAGTGCAAGGATGCCCTCGAGGAGACTAAGGGCGACCTGGACAAGGCATGTGAAGTCTTGCGAGAGCGAGGTCTGGCCAAGGCAGAGAAGAAAAAAGATCGTATTGCTTCTCAAGGGCTAGTCGAGGCCTATGTTCACCACGGGGGACGGATCGGGGCGATGGTGGAGGTCAATTGCGAGACCGATTTTGTGGCCAAAACCGACGAATTCAAGTCATTGGCTCACGATTTGGTTCTCCAGGTAGTAGCTACCGACCCACAATTCATCTCCGCTGACCAGGTTCCGGGTGATGCCGGATTAAGCCCTGAGGAGGTGTGCCTTCTTGATCAACCCTTCATCAGGGACGAGGCAAAGAAAGTTGGGGATCTCGTTACTGAGGTCATTGCCAAGCTTGGTGAAAAGGTGATCGTAAGGAGGTTTGCTAGGTTCGAGTTGGGCGGGTAGAATGGTCTGACTCTGGAGAGGGGGTAGGCTGTGCAGGCAAACCTAAGCGGTAAAGTGGCTCTGGTGACGGGGTCAAGCAAAGGTATTGGTAGGGCGATAGCTCTCAGGTTTGCCGAAAACGGGGCGGATGTCGTAGTGAATGCCAGGAACCAGGGGCCTGCTCTGGAAGTGGTGGAGGAAATCAAAGGCTTGGGCCGAAGGGCTTACTTTGAGCAGGCAGATATATATAGTTATCCCGAAGTAAAGCGGATGGTACGCAATGCTGCGCAAGAGTTCGGTAAGGTCGATATTCTGGTTGCCAGCGGTGGTGCAGCAGGTCCCCCTCCTCAGTTCTTCCACCAGATTGATCCTGAATCATACCCGGATTGTATCGAAAGTCATCTGCTCACCAGGCTTTACTGCATAAGGGCGGCCATTGACCATATGATGGAAAGGCAGGGGGGCAAGATTATCGCCATAACTACTGATGCTGGAAGAACACCTACCCCGGGAGAATCCTTAATCGGTGCTGGTGCCGCGGCGTTGGTGCTCATGACCAAGGTGCTGGCGCAAGAAATTGCCCGTTCGCACATACGGATTAATACCATATGCACTACCGTGACCAAAGACACGCCGGGCTATGAAGCGGCGATGGCCGACGATAGCACCTATTTATTTAAGCTATTCAAGAAGGCAGAGGAACGGATACCCTTTGGTATGAACAAACCGGATGATATTGCCCAACTGGCGCTGTTTCTTGCTTCGGAGGATTCAGATCAAATCACCGGGCAAATCTTCAGCATAAATGGCGGCTTATCCTTCCCGGGTTGAATCTAGAACTAGGCGGTAATTCGGTGAGTATGTTTGAGGCTAAGTATAGGCGTGTCCTGCTAAAGCTAAGTGGTGAGGCTCTCATGGGCGAGAGCGAGTATGGTATCGATACTTCAACCATCAAGACGGTAGCCCGGCAAATCAAGGAGGTAACAGAAGGAGGGGTTGAGGTAGCCATAGTGGTGGGAGGGGGCAATATCTGGCGTGGGACTGATGCCGAAGCTGCCGGGATGGACAGGGCGACCGCCGATTATGCTGGTATGTTGGCCACAGTGATAAACGCACTGGCCCTTCAGGATGCTTTGGTGAAAGAAGGGATCGTTTCGCGAACCCAATCGGCCATTCCCATTCAATCGGTGGCGGAACCTTACATCCGGGGTCGCGCTATCCGCCATCTGGAGAAGGGGAGGGTGGTGATCTTCGCCGCCGGCACGGGTAACCCTTATATGACTACGGATACAGCAGCAGCCCTACGGGCGATCGAAATAAAGGCAGACGTATTGCTTATGGCGAAGAATAGAGTTGACGGCATCTACAGCGCTGACCCTCTAAAAGAACCACAGGCCAGGAAGTTTGACCGCCTTAATCACCGTGAGGCTTTGAACCTGGGGCTTGAGGTTATGGATGCTACTGCCTTTTCTCTTTGCATGGAAAACGACTTGCCTATAGTTGTATTCGACCTACAGGCACCAAACAGCATTCAGCGGGCGGTGGCAAAGGAACCGTTTGGGACCCTGGTTTCAAGTGAGGCACGGCAATGATTGATGACACCTTATCAATAGCCGACGGGAAGATGCAAAAGAGTATCCAGGCTCTCAGAAGGGAGCTGGACACTATTCGTACCGGACGCGCCACGCCGGTGCTGGTGGATTCTATCAATGTAGATGCCTACGGCGTTCCTACCCCACTTAAGGAGATCGCCACTATTTCCGTCCCAGAGGCCAGGCTCTTGGTGATTCAACCGTGGGACAGGAGTACTCTAGCCGGCATCCACAAAGCTATCCTGAAGTCCGATTTGGGACTAAACCCTATAAATGACGGGGCTGCTATCCGCCTGGTCATCCCGCCTCCCACTGAAGAACGAAGAAAGGAACTGGTCAAGGTAGTACGAAAGAGGGTTGAAGAGGCAAAAGTGGCGCTTCGTAACATAAGGCGGGAGGCAATGGAGGAACTGAGGAGGCTGGAGAAGGATAAGGAAATCTCCCAGGATGAGAACAGGCGAGCTCTGGATCGGTTGCAAAAACTTACCGATAGCTCCGTGGAAAAGGCAGCCGAGGTGGGCCAGAGTAAAGAGACCGAAATTATGGAAGTCTAACCAAGGACTGTTTGGATGTGACGACCGAACCAGTGGGGTATAAGGATACAGGCAAATTCCAAATACCGATTTCTAAACCCTAAACAGTATAGGTTTTTCGGTTCTTCGGATTTAGGACTTAATCCTGGTTTGGACTATGGGCAACTACTTGAGACGCTACGTATAGTCGAGCATCGGCAGAAAGACCAGACTTCATTAAGAAACGAAGAATGACGACCCCTGGATCAGATGAGACCCACATCGCCCCGCTTCCCACCCATGTGGCCATTATTATGGATGGGAATGCCAGATGGGCGGGACAGCGTCACCTGAGCCGCCTTGAAGGACACCGCGTCGGGACGGAAAACATCCGCCGCGTTGTGGAGACCTTTGCTGAATACCAGGTGAAATACCTCACCCTTTATGCCTTCTCCACCGAGAACTGGCTGCGGCCCAAGGTGGAGGTCAGGGGCTTGATGCAAATCCTCAACCGGGTTATAAAGAGGGAGACGAAGGCTTTGCATGAGAAGGGGGTTAGGCTTCGCCACCTGGGTAGGCTGGACAGGCTCTCCGAAAGATTGCAGCGAGAAATCCGACGGTCTATTGAGCTCACCAAAGATAATACCAGGATGACCCTTAGTATTGCTTTCGACTATGGAGGGCGGGCGGAAATAATAGAGGCTGTAGGGAGCATTGTGAGGGAAGGTCTTCCTGCCGACATGGTTGATGAGAATCTCTTCGGTAGGTACTTATATAGCAACGGATTGCCCGACCCCGACCTGATCATTCGCACGGCCGGCGAGATGAGGCTGAGCAATTTCCTGTTGTGGCAGTCGGCCTATGCCGAGCTCTACTTTACCCCCGTCCCTTGGCCCGAATTTGATGAGGAAGAGATTAGGAAGGCTTTACTCGCTTATAGTAAGAGACAGCGGAAGTTCGGAGGTTGATACCAGTAAGAGTGATCCGGTTAGGTGTGGATGAAGCAAAGAATTATCACTGCCCTATGTGGCATACCCTTACTGCTGGCTTTTGTCTGGTTTAACCCGCACCAGTTTCCCCTGTTGATCCTCCCAGTCGCTGCTTTTGCTGCCCTCGGTGCTCTGGAGTTCTACCGTCTAGGTTCTCTTTCAGGAGCACGGCCATTAACTCTTTTGGGGGTGGTCTGGGCCGTGCTTTTTGTAGTCAATGCCCATCTTGATGCCACTTACGAGGTTGATTACCTTCTCCCCTCATTGTTAGCCTCAGCAGTAGTTTTGCCTTTGATCTGGCTATTCTTGTTCTCCAGGGAGAGGGCCTTTGTTAGCTGGGCGTGGACCCTGGCTGGTATCCTCTATATAGGATGGATGCTGAGCCATTATGTATCTCTGAGGGAATTTGACCAGGATCTTGACCAGGGAAGGGGATGGGTGATTTTGGTTTTATTCTCCACCTTTGCTTGTGACACAGGTGCCTTTCTGACAGGCAGGGCTTGGGGCAGGCACCCTTTGGCTCCTGCTGTAAGTCCGGGGAAGACCTGGGAAGGAGCAGTTGGTGGTTTTGTTGCCGGCCCGGCCGCAGCTTTGATTATCTATACTCTTCTTGATGCAGCTGACCTGTCACTGCCCCTTAGTTACGCTCAAACCGTATTCCTTGGCTGCCTGGTAGGGTTATTCGCCCAGCTTGGAGATCTATTCGAGTCTTTGCTGAAGCGGAGGGCGGGAGTAAAGGACTCGGGGAACCTGATGCCTGGGCATGGCGGTGTCCTCGACCGCATGGATAGCCTTGTCTTTACCGGGGCTATTGTATACTATTACGTCCAATGGGTGGTGTGATGAAGAGGATAGCTATCCTGGGTTCGACAGGTTCCATAGGGCAGCAGACGCTGGAAGTAGTGCGCCCTTTTAGCGATAGGTTTTCCGTATTGGCCCTGGGAGCAGGAAAGAATGTCGAACTCTTAGCCAGGCAGGTGGAGGAATTCCAACCCAGGCTGGTCTCGTTTCAAGGAACAAGGAATGAGGGACCAGGAAAGGATGTCTCGTTCCGGGTCCCAGGTTCCGAGTTCCTCAGCCTGGAGGAGATTGCTTGCCATCCTGAGGTAGACCTGGTTGTGATAGCTACTTCAGGGAAGGCCGGCCTGGCCCCTACTCTGGCTGCAATTCGGGCGGGAAAGCAGATTGCCCTGGCCAACAAGGAGGTGCTGGTAATGGCGGGGGGGATTGTTATGGCTGAGGCAAAGCGACACGGCGTGGAAATCTTCCCGGTAGATAGTGAGCATAGTGCTATCTGGCAATGCTTGCGCGGCGAGAATAGAGCGGAAGTGGCTCAATTGATTCTCACTGCCTCCGGGGGGCCCTTTTCCCATTACACCTTGGAGCAGATGGCAGCCATAACTCCAGAGCAAGCTCTCAGACATCCTACCTGGCAGATGGGTGAGAAGGTAACCGTCGACTCCGCTACCTTAATGAATAAGGGGATGGAGGTCATCGAAGCCCACTGGTTGTTCGATTTACCTCTGCAACACATTGACGTGCTAATCCATCCCGGAAGTATAGTGCATTCGATGGTGGAGTTTGCCGACGGTTCAGTCAAGGCCCAGTTGAGCGTGCCGGATATGCGTTTGCCTATTCAGTACGCCCTGTCTTATCCAGAAAGGCTGCCTAACCCCAACCTTCCCAGGACTGACTGGGATAGACTTGCCTCTCTCAGCTTTGAGCCACCGGACTTGACTAGATTTCCCTGTCTTAGGCTTGCCATAGAGGCAGGAGAGAAGGGTGGTACTTATCCTGCGGTACTTTGTGCTGCTGATGAAGTGGCAGTAGGACTTTTCCTCTCGCACCGCATCGGTTTTGTGGACATTGCTAAACTGATAGAGGAGACCCTGGAGCATCATCAAAGCATCAGCGAGCCTTCGCTGGACGAAATCCTGGTTGCTGATGCCTGGGCCGGGGAATACGCTGAGAACTGGAGAGCAAAGTAAGACATGAGCGTTGCCTTAGTCATTGTCAGCTTCATTGTGGTTCTTTTTGTCCTGGTCTCTTCTCACGAGCTGGGGCACATGGTGGCTGCCAAAAGGGCCGGGGTGAAGGTTGAAGAGTTTGGCATAGGGTTCCCGCCACGGCTTTTTGCCATTAAGCGAGGGGAGACCAGTTACTCCGTTAACCTCATACCCCTGGGGGCCTTCGTCAGGACCCCCGGAGAAAATGACCCCGCGGTGCCCGGCAGCCTGGCCAGTAAAGGTCCATGGACCAGGCTAGGCGTGTATGCTGCTGGCCCTATAGTCAACGTGGTTGTTGCCTTTATCATTCTCAGCGTTTTCTTCATGCTGCCTTACGATGTGGTCAGGGGTGACGGTATTATGGTGAATCACGTATCGGAGCGCTCACCGGCGGAAGAAGAGGGAGTTAAACCTGGAGACGTAATCCTGAAAATAGATGAGCAGGAGGTTCATGAGAGGAAAGACGTGCAGGAGGCGTTGAACTCGGATGGGGGGGAGGAGAAAACCATACTTGTGAAAAGGGGTGGAGAGCAGTTTGAGATTGATTTAGCGCCAGAATTCGACTCTGACGAAGGCCAATATATAATGGGGGTTCTACTGTGGTGGGGGATAGTCACTGAGGTGGAGTCGGGCTCATCAGCGGAGGAAGCAGGCATCAGTCCCGGGGATACGATTGTGGGCATCGACGGAAAACAGATCATCAGCGACGCAACCATGTTCGCTGCTCTCAATGCAGCGGAGGGAAAAGAGGAAGTGAGCCTGATTCTGCTCCGGGACGGAGAGGACATATCCAAGACTTTGAAGCCGAGTCCACAGGGTGTGTTCGAGCTAACCGGAATTGGTACGCAATGGGTTAGTCACACCCAGTTTGAAACAGAGCGAAGGCCTATTTGGCAAGCGATTTACCGTGGTGGCCATTTCGTTGTCCGCGTTCCCTACCTGATAAAAGAGTCCATACCGATAATCAGAGAAGACCCTGGCAAGGCAGTGGCGGGGCCAATAGGGGCGGCTCAGTTGACCGTGGAGGCGGTGAAAGCCTCCGGCTTCGGCAACGTGCTATTGCTGGCTGGCATCATCAGTATAGGACTGGCTTTGTTCAACTTCATTCCCATCCCCCCCTTGGACGGGGGAGGAATGTTGATAGGCCTGATAGAGGGGGTTCGCAGAGGCAAGCGCCTTTCCACCCGCACCGTCCGCTTGGCCTACATTGCAGGGACTGCCCTTATTCTCACCCTCTTTGTGGGGATAATGTACAATGATATTGTCCGGTTGATCGACTATATCCGGACAGGAGAAGGCGTTTTTGGTCTATGAAGCAGCGAAGAACTTCAAAGCCTGTAAGAATTGGTGATGTGACTGTTGGCGGCGGGGCTCCTGTTGTTGTCCAGTCCATGACCAAGACCGATACCCGCGATGTTGCCGCTACGGTTAACCAGATACGGGAGTTGGAGGAATACGGCTGCGAGATTATCAGGGTGGCCGTACCCGATGAAGAAGCAGCTCAGGCTCTCCCCGCCATCAAGCGCGGCATCCGTATTCCCCTCATCGCTGACATCCATTTCGATTACCGTCTTGCCCTGGCGGCCCTGGAGGCCGGTGTCGACGGCCTCCGACTTAACCCGGGCAATATCAGCGAACCGGAGCAGATCGCCGCTGTGGTCAAAGCTGCCAGGCCAAGGGGAGTCCCTATTCGCATTGGGGTAAACGCTGGTAGCTTGCCCAGGTCCACCGGCCCTCAGACTTCCGTTGCCGAGCGCATGGTTGAGGCTGCTCTAGACCAGGTACGCCTTCTGGAGAGTCTGGATTACGACCTGATCAAGGTTTCGCTGAAAGCCTTCGATGTTCCTACTACCGTCGAGGCTTACCAGCTAATTGCCCAGAAGATACCCTATCCCTTGCACCTGGGTATCACTGAATCCGGGTTGCCCAGGACCGGGCTCATCCGCAGCGCCCTGGGAATCGGGATTCTGCTTTACCTCGGCATTGGCGACACTATTCGTGTGTCGCTTACTGCCGATGCGAAGGACGAAGTAATTGCTGCCTATGAGATTTTGAAAGGTCTCGATTTGCGGGAGAAGGGTCCTACTCTGGTAAGCTGTCCCACTTGCGGGAGGTGCGAAGTAGACCTGGTTGGCCTGGCTCAGGACGTAGAAGAGAGATTAGCCAAGCTGGGCAAAGCTATTAAAGTAGCTGTAATGGGCTGCGTCGTCAATGGGCCGGGGGAGGCAAGAGATGCCGATGTAGGCCTTGCCTGCGGGAAGGGTCGGGGCGCTCTGTTCAGGAAGGGTGAGGTGGTGCATACGGTGGAGGAGAAAGACTTCCTGGAGGGGTTGATGAGGGAGGTCGAGGAATCGTAACCCAGATGTAGCGCAGGGCTTTAGCCCTGCTGATGAAACCTGAGCGTTCACGGTGGGGAGATTCAGCAGTGAAGTATCCGAGGGCAGCAGGAAGAAACGGCCTTGTCTTTAGATAGCGTACTGCTACTCTGAGGTAAGGGTATTAGTTTAGTGTGGTATAATGCGGTTGAGAAGGCTAGCTCTTCAAACATTAACAGGAGCGATAGAATGAAAACCTTCCAAGTAATTCGTAGCGGCATTGTTTTTGAGCTTCAGCCTGAACCTGAGGGTGGTTATACCATAAGTGTCCCTGCTCTGCCTGGGTGCATCTCCTATGGGGAGACCTTTGAGAAGGCTATGGAGATGATAAAAGACGCCATGGAGGGCTGGTTAGCTGTAGCCAGAGAAGAAGGCATCCCCATACCAGATCAGTTTGAAGCCATAGAGGTTGCTACTATTTGACGGCTCCTTTAACCAATGAAGCAAGAAGGCAAACAGGGAGCCATGTGATTATGTACAAATCTGGCATTCGCCGCCCGATCTCCATACCCCAGCATCCAGGAGACCTGCCAAGGGGGACAGTCAGAGCCATAATTAGAGAGGCAGGGCTAACGAAAGAGGAATTCCTGAAGCTATTGTAAGGGGATATGGGGTGAAGCGGTTATTTGCGGTCCTATTCTCCTTAGCCTGCTCTTGGCAGGAACAAGCTGTGGCAAAAGTGAGCCTGGGACTACTCCACAAGCTCCTACTGAGAATGGGGCTTCATCTCCTGATACTACGCCACCCTCGATTACAGATGTTCTAGCCTTCGTAGGGTGGGTGAAGCACAGCGAAACCCACCACTTGCTGTCCTTCCCTTCTGGGGTGGTGGGTTCTGTTTCACTCCACCCACCCTACGTCTAGACTCCCGGTCAGAGGGGTGGGAAAAGGGGATGGGTCAGCCGAGGCAGCAATCGGCGTTTTCATGATGGCGCTATTTCTGGTAACCTTTACGAGGAAAATGGTTCGATAGAAGAGTTGTAGGGACAGACCTTCAGGTCTGTCCATCGCTCGGACAGGTCTAAAGACCTGTCCCTACATTTTTCGACACCCCTCAGTTCGCCTTTTTTTGACGCCCTGACATACCTCATTCTATGATTAAGGCCAAAGGCACGCATGTTTTGCAAGAGTGCGGAAGTATGATGAAGACCGCCACAGTGAAACTAGGTCGTAAGGGACAAATGGTACTGCCTAAAGAGGCGCGGGAGCGTCTGGGACTCAAGCCCGGTGATATGGTGATGATAACTATCAAAGATGGTATACTCGATGTTAGCTTTGGTAGGGTGGGTGAAGCACAGCGAAACCCACCACTTGCTGTCCTTCCCTTCTGGGGTGGTGGGTTCTGTTTCACTCCACCCACCCTACGTCTAGACTCCCGGTCAGAGGGGTGGGCAAAGGGGATGGGGTCAGCCGAGGCCGCAATCGGCGTTTTCATGATGGCGCTATTTCTGGTAACCTTTACGAGGAAAGCGGCTCAATAGGAGAGGTAACCTGATGCGTCTATCTCAATTCTTCACTAAGACCTTGCGAGAGGTTCCGGCTGAGGCGGAAAATATCAGCCACCAGCTCATGCTCAGGGCGGGCATGGTCCACCAAGTAGCGGCAGGAGTTTATTCGTACCTGCCTCTAGGGTGGCGGGTGCTGCGCCGGATAGAGCAGATAATTCGGGAGGAGCTGGATAGGATGGGAGGGCAGGAGTTGATGATGCCGGTTCTCCAGCCCTTCGATCTCTGGGAGAAAACGCAGCGGCATCACTCCTTTGGTCAGAGCCTGTTCACCCTCACTGACCGGCGGGACCGTAAGCTGTGTCTTGGTCCTACACATGAGGAGGTTATCACCGAGCTGGTTCGCTACCAGGTGAAAAGCTACCGGGACCTCCCCCAGCTTCTTTACCAGATTCAGACCAAGTTCCGCGATGAACCGCGCCCCCGGGGAGGATTACTTCGGGTGCGGGAGTTCTCCATGATGGACCTGTACAGTTTCGACACCGATGAGAAGGCGCTGGACCTGAGCTACCAGAAAATGCGGCAGGCCTACGAGAACATATTTGACCGTTGTGGTCTGCCAACCATGGAGGTTGAGGCCGATAGCGGCGCTATCGGAGGCAAGGACTCTCACGAGTTTATGGTCGTCACCCAGAGCGGAGAAGACGTGATTATATACTGCAACAACTGCCGGTACGCTGCCAACTTGGAGAAGGCGCAAGGCGTTAAGCCGGAGGGTGAGCATCAAGCACCGCTGCCACTGGAGGAGGTAGCCACGCCAGGCATGAAGACCATTGAGGAAGTGGCTGGCTTTCTGCAAATCCCGCGGAGCGGCACTCTCAAAGCGGTGTTCTACTCTGCTGATGGCGATTTGGTTTTTGTGGCTATCAGGGGCGACCTCGAAGTGAACGAAGTGAAGCTGAAGAATGCCCTGAAGTGTTCCGATCTGCAGTTGGCCAGTGAGGACCAGGTGGGGCGAGCGGGATTGGTAGCTGGCTCGGCCTCTCCCCTGGGACTCTCAGGTATTAAGAGGGTGGCTGACGATTCTATAACCCTGGGAGCAAACTTTGTGGCTGGCGCTAACAAAACAGACTACCACATCAAGAACGTCAATTACCCGCGGGACTTTGAGGTTGACTTGATGCTGGATATCGCTGCTGCTCAGCCAGGTCAAGGGTGCCCGGGATGCGGGCATACTCTGGCTTCCACACGCGGGATCGAGGTGGGGCATATCTTCAAGCTGGGGACTCTATTCAGCGAGAAACAGGGAGCCTTTTTCCTGGATCGAGAGGGGCGACAACAGCCTATTATCATGGGTTGCTATGGCATCGGGTTGGGTCGGCTGATGGCGGCCGCTATCGAGCAGAACCATGATGACAAGGGCATTATCTGGCCGCTCCCTGTGGCCCCGTACCAAGTCTATCTCTGCGCTGTAGGAATGGAGAAAGCTGAAGTGGCTACAGCCGCTGAGGAGCTGTATGCTGAGCTTCAAGCAGAGGGCATGGAGGTGCTTTACGACGACCGCTCGGAGTCACCGGGGGTGAAATTCAATGACGCTGACCTTCTAGGAATACCTCTCCGGGTTGTGGTGAGCCAGCGCACCTTGAAATCTCAAAGCGTGGAAGTAAAGTGGCGCAGTGAGGAAGAGAGTCAACTCGTGCCTGTGGAGGGGATCGCCGAGAGGCTTAGAAAGCTCTCATTGGAAAGAACTTGAAAAGAGATTAAAATGAAGATATATCTTACATCTACAACATGAGCTTAGGGGCACACTTCAGTTGCCGAAGTGCTTGGCGACTCGCAACTCAACAAGCATTAGGCGGTGCTGGTGGAGATGTTGTGATAGATGCAACGGAGGTTCGGAATGAAAGGTATCCAATTCGTGACGGATGACGAGGGTAAGAAAGTCGCTGTGTTAATAGACCTCAGAAAGCACAGCGAACTCTGGGAGGATTTTTACGACAGCCTTACCGCCCGAGCACGGGCTGAGGAACCCAGAGAATCTCTGGAAACAGTTAAGAAACGGCTCAGGAAGCAAGGAAAGCTGAGTGAGTGATTACACCATCAAGTTCGACGATTTCCCTTTATAGAGGTGTGAAGGAATCCTTTCCTTCACGCGAAAGCCGAGGGAGAGGACTCCCTCGGTCCTCATAACATATCAAACCGAAATCACCGTCTACGAACGAGTAGCCACAGCAGTGATATAGCACCTCGCAACCCCAGATAGCGCGCTCCTCTCAAGATCACCCTTCCGTGCGAGTCGAAGGGGAAGTCAATTGAGCTCAACAGTAATTCTGGGATGCGCTTCGATCGCGCGGTGCGGAAAAGGTGTTCGATTTGCCTGTCATCGAGCTTCTCGAACAGCCAGCGTGCCGAGCGACCAATCCTCAGTTCCCTAGACAGTTTCCTCCTCCATTTCTTCTCATAGCCGCCGAGCGCCTTGGCAGAAAACTCATTGCTGCCAAGCGCCTGGTGCAGGGTATCAGCCGCTATTTGAGCACAGAGAAGGCCGTAATAGATCCCTCCACCGGTAGTTGGCTTGACCTGCCCTGCTGCGTCCCCGACCACGATTACTCGCTCTCTTGAAGTTCTGGGCAAAGGCCTCAGAGGGATTCCTCCATAGCTTATCGTAACGTCCGGGGAAGCTATCTTGCCTTGATTTGCCAGATCGTTAAGAAAGCTTCTCAGGTATGAGCCGGTATGATGTCGGGAAAGGAGCCCGGCTAATGCCCTCCCCTGGGAGGTAGGCACAAGCCAGGCAAAGAATCCTGGCGCTGTATGGCTGCCGAAATACACCTCTACCTCATCGATTTCCTTGGCTTCCACCTCTGCCTGAGCACCCATGACAAAGTCGCGGTTCTTGCCCAGCCCTATTCCTTGCGTCAGTTTTGACCTGAAGCCGGAGGCAATAACCGCCGTTTTTCCTTCGAAATCCATGATTCTTCCGTTCCTCTTGACCTCCAGACGAGCCAGGTCCTTTGTGGTGGTAATACTCCTCACTTGACTACCCAGGAGGTATTCTGCACCCTGCATCTGGGCGCTTCTGGCCAGTTCAGCATCGAAAGCCATGCGGTCCACAATGTAAGCTTGGGTTGTTTCCTTGGCCAAATTGAGGCATTCTCCTGAAGGGGCAAAGAATTTGGCCGACCTAGCTTCTCTTACAACAGCTCTCTTGCCAATAGGGAAGGCATCGAGGCATTCCTTCCCCACAATGCCGGTGCAGCAGGTTGCCTTGCCGATGCTTCTGTGCTGCTCGAACACCAGCACACTGTGTCCCCAGGTAGCCAGCCTGCTAGCGAGGTAGCTCCCGGCGGGACCCGCTCCAACTATAAGTGCGTCGTACAATTCCTTGCTCCAACCTTTGAAATGGCATCATCCATGCCAGGGTAGACTTGCCAAAAGGAGAACGACCGCTATAAAATATAACATAAATCCCTTGAGTTTGTTTCTAATGCTTGGGGTGGGCGGTAATCAACATCAATCTGTGCATTGAGGATTAGCACTGCTAAGATTTTAATACCCTCTGGTGCAATAGGAGGCTAGGATGGAAAAGGGGACGTGGGGTGTCAAAACTGGTCTGGCCCAGATGCTGAAGGGCGGAGTGATCATGGATGTGGTCACGCCGGAGCACGCCAAGGTAGCCGAGGAGGCTGGGGCCTGCGCGGTAATGGCGCTGGAGCGAGTTCCAGCGGATATCCGCGCTGACGGCGGCGTGGCTCGTATGGCTGATCCGGGAGTGATTCTGGCTATTATGGAAGCGGTAACCATTCCTGTGATGGCCAAGTGCCGTATCGGGCACTTTGTGGAGGCCCAGGTACTGGAAGCCTTGGGGGTAGATTCCATTGATGAATCTGAGGTGCTTACCCCTGCTGACGAGTTCCATCATATCTGGAAGCATGATTTCAAAGTTCCTTTTGTCTGCGGCTGCCGCGATCTAGGCGAGGCTTTGCGCCGAATTGCTGAGGGAGCGGCTATGATTCGAACCAAGGGTGAGGCCGGCACAGGTAACATCGTGGAGGCAGTAAGGCACATGCGGGCAGTTATGGACGGCATACGCAAGCTGGTTAACATGCCTGAAGAGGAACTGGTAGCAGAGGCCAAGGCTTTGGGGGCGCCTGTGGAACTGGTGATCGAGCTTCACAACACGGGAAAGCTACCGGTGGTCAATTTTGCCGCCGGCGGAGTGGCTAGTCCGGCCGATGCTGCGTTGATGATGCAGTTGGGGGCTGAAGGGGTATTCGTTGGTTCGGGCATTTTCAAATCGAGTGACCCTGAGGCCAGGGCAAAGGCTATTGTCAGAGCTACCACTCATTATCGTGACGCCAAGATTGTTGCCGAGGTTTCTAAAGGCCTACATGGCGCCATGCCTGGACTGGACATAAAAGCGCTTCCTGAGGAGGAACTGCTAGCATCTAGGGGTTGGTAGGGCACGGTTTATGATTCGCTCCTTTCTTCCTACAGATCTGATAGTAATCCTTTTCCAACGTGGGTCGCTATCTAACGTGGCCAAAACCAGGGATAATTTGACTGAAGAAGGAGCGAGATTTCTCAGTCTGGCTGCTCTCTTGATACAGCGCCTTAATCCCCGTGACGGACGGTGCACCTGGGTCTGTACGGAAGGGCTTAGATTTTGCGGGCTGGCTTCGGTTAGAAGTCGCTCTCTATTCAGTGCCTGGGAGGTCGACCATCTCCTGCTCCGTGAGCAGGAGGTAAGTTGCTGCTCCTCGCTTCTCGAAAGGTTGGTTGTCAAAGCAGGAGAGCTAGGAGTAGAGAGAATCTTCTTACGGCTCCCTGCTGACAGCCCCTTGTTGGCTGCTGCTAAGGACATCGGCTTCGCCCCTTATATGACGGAGTACCTTCACTTCCGGGAAAGGCGGGAAGGCAAGGCAGCAAGTGATGGAACCTCTGCTCTCTTTCCCCCCCGCCGCAAACAGGTTGGTGACGACTACAGGCTTTTTGACTTATATCAGAAATGTGTACCTGTCTCCGTACGCCGGGTCGAAGGCATGACCTTTAAGGAGTGGCAGGATACCAGGGAGAGGGGTGTGGGGACGGAATGGGTCTTTGAAAAGGGGGGCAGCCTGGTGGGATGGCTTGGAGTCAAGGCCGGCCGGCACGCGGGGCAATTTGAGATAATGGCAGTTCCCGAAGGGGAGTTGCAGCAGATAATAGAATGTGGCCTGATGTCCCTTGATGTCTGCCGTTACCTGTACTGTCTTGCCCCTGAATTTGATGAGGGACTACTTCGATTACTGGAAGAACGAGGCTTCAGCCAGGTAGCTAAGTATTCAGCCTTGGCGAAGGAGTTAGCGATTAGGGAACGTCAACCTGGTCTCATTCCGGTGAGCGCCTAGGATGGGCTGAGAATGCAGAGAACAATCATAGACGACCTGGATGCCCTGATAGATATCCTGCCTCCCTCGATTTCGGACCAATTGCATCAGCGGGAGGACCGTGGTGAGCTTCTGGAGGTGGTAATGGATCTGGGGCGTTCCCCGGAAGTCAGGTTCTTCAATTATGAGGTGGTTCTCAGCCCTAAAGAAATTGCCCAGCAGGACATTGAGTATGTTACCTCTCGTATTGCCTCTTTTGGTGACGATAATCGGGCTGGAATTGAACGTACCCTGCACCGCATCTCGGCGATTCGCAACCGTCAGGGGCGTATTGTTGGTCTAACCTGCCGCGTGGGCAGGGCAGTTTTTGGCACCATCGGATTGATTGGAGACTTGGTCCAACTGGGTAAGAGCATCTTACTTTTGGGGCGTCCCGGTGTAGGCAAGACGACTATGCTGAGGGAAGTAGCTCGTGTCCTGGCTGACGAACTGGGGAGGAGGGTCGTCATTGTAGACACCTCTAATGAGATCGCTGGCGACGGGGATATACCTCACCCTGCCATAGGCCACGCGCGGAGAATGCAGGTGCCCACTCCTACCATGCAGCACGCAGTGATGATCGAGGCGGTGGAGAATCACATGCCAGAGGCGATTATCATCGATGAGATTGGCACCGAATTGGAGGCCGTGGCAGCCCGTACTATTGCTGAGCGAGGTGTCCAACTGGTGGGCACAGCTCACGGAAATACCCTGGAGAATTTGATACTCAATCCTACCCTTTCTGATCTCATTGGCGGTGTTCAGACGGTTACCCTGGGCGATGAAGAGGCGCGGCGACGTAGGACTCAGAAATCCATATTGGAACGAAAGGCGCCACCTACCTTCGACGTGGTAGTCGAGATCCAGGATTTCAATCGAGTAGCTGTTCACCCTGATGTGGCTGAGGTGGTTGACGCCACACTTAGGGGTCGCCCGGTGACAACGGAGGTTCGCTGGCTGGATGAGAAAGGAGAGATGTGCAGAAAAGAAGAGAGAGTTGCCCCCTTTTCCGGCAGTGAAATAGCTGCCAAACACAGGGACAAGGCGCCAAAGGGAGGGGCTGACTTGCCAAAAGTCTATCTCTTTGGCATGAATCGATCGAAACTGGAGCAGGTGGCCAGAGAAAGACGAGTTGACCTGAGCATTGCTTCTGATTTGAGTGAGGCCAATCTTCTGCTGACCTCCAAGAGTTACTATCGCAGAAAGCCGCAGAAGGTAAGGGATGCTGAGGCAGCCGGCCTACCTGTTTATGTGCTCAAAACTAATACCGTGGGTGAGATAAGGCAGTTCATAGAATCTCTGCCTGGTGGTAAGAGGAGGGTGAGCACTGTTGATTCTGCCCTGAAGGAAGCGGAGGAGGCCATCACCGAAGTTATGAACGGGAAAGATGCAGTGCAGCTCAGCCCGCGTAGTTCCTATGTCCGCCGGCTACAGCACCTGATGGCAGAGCGCTTTCGTTTGATCTCCCGTAGTTCGGGGAGAGAACCTCAGCGAGGGGTGGAGATATTCAGAAAGTCTTAGGTGAGTCTCTTGGCTTTGTTTGTTAGCTTTGAGGGAGGGGAAGGATGTGGCAAGAGCACCCAGGCCAAGGCTCTCTATAAGCGAGTATCGGCGACAGGTATCCCGGTGATATTAAGCCATGAGCCCGGCGGTACCCTCTTGGGTAGCCAGCTTAGGCGCTTGCTGAAGCACCGTAGACAGATAGAGATTTCACCACTTGCTGAGCTACTTCTTGTCAATGCCTCTCGGGCCCAGTTAGTAGGGGATGTCATCCGCCCCAACCTGGCAAGGGGCACAATGGTTATCTGCGACCGCTATGCTGACTCCACCGTGGCTTATCAGGGATATGGACGAGGGATCAATCTGGGCGTTATTGAGGTTGTTAACTACACTGCCACTGAGGGTCTAGTTCCTGACCTGGCTATCTTGCTGGACATCCCTGTTGAAGTGGGACTGGCCCGCAGGAACCTGGCCAGGCTAGACCGTTTTGAGGGGGAAGAGATAGCTTTCCACCAGCGGGTGCGAGAAGGATACCTCAAGATAGCCAGTGCTGATCCACAGCGCTGGCTGGTAATAGATGCCACTTTGCCCAGAGGCAAGATACGAAGTAAGGTTTGGGAAAGGGTCAAGGAGTTGCTTCAAAACCTCGCCCCGTGAGCATAGACTGAGAAGGTTTACCTGCCATGTGGCTTCTCGTAATTGGCTGCGAAGCTCTCTGTGAATCTCCTCCCCTGGTCGAAGACTCGCCGTGGAGAGCGGGAGGAGATTAAGAGAGGTCTCTGAAGGCGACTCGCCGTGGCGAGGGGGAATTCACCTCGCCAGAGGGTCGCCTAAGGCGACACCGACCTCAGAATGACAGGAAGCGAAGGACTCAGAATGACAGATACGGTCATCAAATAACCTGGGGTGCCGGATGCACAAAACACGAGTCGCGGTAGCTATGAGTGGCGGGGTCGACTCTTCATTGTCTGCGGCCCTACTCCAGGAGGCAGGCTATGAGGTCATCGGCGTTTCCATGCAGCTTTGGTGTGAAGAGACGCACGGTCTTTCCTCTTCTCATCCCACCTGCTGCTCCCTCCGGGACATCAATGACGCCCGTCGGGTCTGCCAGCTTCTCGATATTCCGTTTTACATAATCAACGTTGAGACGCAGTTCCAGACCTGTGTGGTGGACTACTTCTGCCACGAGTATGCCCGTGGTCGAACCCCCAATCCCTGCATTGCTTGTAACCAGCAAATCAAGTTTGACCTCCTTCTACACCGTGTCCTATCCATGGGGGCGGAGCATCTAGCCACGGGCCATTACGCCAGGATCGAAAACTCGGGGGATGAATATTGTCTCCTTAAGGGCGCTGACCCTTTCAGTGACCAATCGTATTTCCTCTACACCCTGGGACAGCAGGAGTTGCCACACCTGCTGTTTCCCGTGGGCGGGTACCTCAAGAGTCAGGTGCGCCGCATGGCAGCGCAGCGGGGGCTACCTGTTGCTGACAAGCCAAAGAGCCAGGACCTTTGCTTTGTACCCCATGGGAATTATGAGGATTTTATCAAGGGATGCCTCTCTCCGGTGCCCGGAGAAATCGTGGATACGGGAGGGAAGGTACTGGGAACACATCGGGGTATCGCCTTCTACACTGTAGGGCAGAGAACCGGTTTGGGGCTTGCCCTGGGAAAGCGCCTCTATGTATTAGCAATTGATGCCGACAACAATGTACTGGTCGTGGGTTCTGAAGACAAGCTTTTCGTTTCCACTTTGTGTACTGCCAAGGCCAGCTATGTGTGCGGGAAGCCGCAGCAGCCTGTGGCGGTGAAGGCAAAGATTCGCTATAGGTCCCCTGAGGCAAGTGCCATGCTTCAGCCCCGTGAAGATGGGGTACAGGTGCAATTTCTAAAGCCACAACGGGCGGTTACCCCCGGCCAAGCAGTGGTATTCTATCAGGGCGATGAAGTTCTGGGTGGCGGAGTAATAGAGGCATCATGATCCAGAGGCCAACTTCTGATAGAGAAAGGGAACTCAGGTTCCAGGGCTATGGGCTCATCGCTGGCATTGACGAGGTGGGTCGTGGTGCCATAGCGGGCCCGGTGGTTGCCGCGGCTGTTATCTTGCCTTTGGAAGTCGATCTTCCCTGGCTGTCGCTGGTGCGAGATAGCAAACAACTGTCTCCCCGAAAACGCGAAAACCTGTTTGAGTTGATGCAACGAAGCTCCATAGCTATGGGGATAGGTATGGTCCCTCACACCGGTGTTGATGAAACAGGTATTGTTAAGGCAACGCAGATGGCAATGGGAAGGGCTGTAGAGCACCTCGCCTGCCCTCCTGATTTTCTTCTCATCGATGCCTTGGCTTTACCCGAGATTCCCTTGCCGCAGCGGAGCATAATTCGTGGTGATCAGCTATCTCTTTCCATTGCCTGTGCTTCCATCGTGGCTAAGGTGAGTCGAGACCGATATATGGTGGGGCTAGACAACTCTTACCCTGGCTATGGTCTGGCTCGGCACAAGGGCTACCCCACCAGAGGGCACCTGCTGAGCTTGGGGCGATTAGGGCTATCTGCAATCCATCGCCAGTCCTTTGCTCCGGTGCGGAGGTTGATCGAAGGTGGATCGTAAGGCCCTGGGGGCGTTGGGTGAGAAAAAGGCCGTCGAGTACCTCAAGAAAAGGCGTTACCGCATCAGGGAGACAAACTTCCGCTGTCGCGCCGGCGAGATTGATATCGTTGCTCAGGACAAAGACTACCTTGTCTTTGTAGAGGTGCGCACCAGGACAGGCTCTGGTTTTGGCACTCCCGAGGAATCTGTGAATGCTGCCAAGAAGGAGAGACTTATCTCGGTTGCCCTGACCTACCTTCAGACTCACACCAACTTGCCATCTCTATGGCGTTTTGACGTTGTGGCTATAGAAGCAGATCCAGAAGGCCAGATCTCCCGAATCGAATTGATTCGGAATGCCATAAGCTGAAGAAGTTGCTTTGCAGACAACTCCTACGCTTCGCCGATGTTGTTGATAGCCGCACTGGTAGAATGCTAAGATTTGACGAGCCACACCAGGCTAGGCAAACCCAGAATCCGCTCTGTATTTGCGACCAAAATCGCTGCCTGTGTCAGGAGGCGCAAGATGAAAGATGAAAGCAAGACCAAAGAGCAACTGATAGACGAATTGGTAGAAATGCGACGCCGTATTGCCGAGCTGGAGGCCCTGGAAACGGAGCACAGGGAGACGGAGAAGGCTTTGCGGGAAAGTGAGGAGGGCTGTTGGGACCTGCTTGAAAACGCCAACGACCTTATCCAGAGCGTTGCCCCAGACAGTCGTTTCTTATACGTCAACCATACCTGGCGAGAGGCCCTCGGTTATAGCCGGGAAGAAGTCGCTGGCCTGTCGCTGTTTGACATTATTCACCCTGATAGTCAGGCACACTGCATGGAGGTATTCCAGCGTGTGTTGTCCGGGGAAGAGGCTGACAGAGTTGAAGCAGTGTTCGTTGCTAAGGATGGCAGGGAGATTCTTGTTGAGGGAAACGCCAACTGTAAGCTGGTAGACGGAAAGCCAGTTTACACCCGGGGCATTTTCCGCGACGTCACGCAGCGCAAGCGGGCAGAGGAGACATTACGGGCAGCCCAGCAGTACTCCCAGAACCTTATTGATAGTTCTCTGGATATGATCATCTCGGTGGACCAGTACCGCAGAATTGTTGAGTTCAACCAGGCTGCCCAGGATACGTTTGGCTACAGTAGAGCGGAGGTCCTCGGTAACCACGTTGACATGCTGTACGCTGATCCATCGGAAGGGTCGAGGGTTCATGGAATGGTTCAGAGAACGGGTCGATTCACTGGGGAAGTGGTAAACAAACGGGAAAATGGCCAGACTTTCCCGTCTTTTCTGGCTGCTTCTGCCATGGAGGATGAAAATGGTGAATTCTTGGGGCTTATGGGTGTCTCGCGGGACATCACCGAGCGCAAGCGCATGGAGCAGCAGCTAAGAGAGTATTCAGAGAACCTGGAAAGGATGGTAGAAGATAGAACGCGGCAGCTAAAGGCTGCCCAGGACAAGCTAATCCGGGCAGAGAAGCTGGCAGCAATAGGCGAGCTGGCTGGAGGGTTGGGCCACGAGCTGCGCAGTCCCCTGGGAGCCATCAGGTTTTCGGCCGATTTCCTCAAGACGAAGCTGGGAGACACTGCCGATGAGAAAGTGAGGAGGCATCTGGATCTACTGGAGAAGCAAGTCGACGCCTGTGATAAGACTGTAGCTGACGTTCTGGACTTCTCGCGACCAGGTAAGCTTAACATCGAAGAAATTCACATCAACCAGGTAATCCAAGAGGTAATCCAGGCCAACACGCCGCCTCGGAACGTGGAGGTCTCCACCAGTCTGGCGGACAGTCTGTCTCCAGCTATTGCCGACGCTGGTCAGATGGGACGGGTTCTCTCCAACCTGGTTACCAACGCCATCCAGGCCATGCCCCATGGAGGCAGGCTTACTCTCAGCACCATAGGGAGGGGCAGGTTCGTCGAGGTGAGGATAACCGATACAGGTATGGGCATACCTGATGAGAAACTGGACAAGATATTCGAGCCACTATTTACTACCAAGGCTAAAGGGATAGGACTGGGGCTGGCAATAGTCAAAACACTAGTGGACAGACAGAATGGCACTATCGAGGTTGAGAGCCAGGTGGGAAAAGGCGCCACGTTTACCGTCAAGCTGCCTATCGCTGGCAGGGAGGTACGGAGCCATGAATAAGGTGAGCATCCTGATAGTTGACGATGATGATGCCGTTTGTGAGGCTTTGAGCGACGTGGTCGAACTGAGGGGCGGTTACTCCGCAGATACGGCTGGAACGGCTCGAGAGGCATTGGATAAGGCCAGGGAGCAGTTCTCCAACGTGGCCCTACTGGATATGACACTTCCCGACATGGAGGGCATGGAGCTGCTGCGGCAACTGAAGGAACTTCACCAGGCCACGGAGGTCATAATCCTTACCGGCCACACCTCAGTAGAGATGGCAGAAGAGGCAGTCCGTGAGGGAGCCTTCGCCTACCTCGTCAAACCGTCAAGCCCGGACGAGCTTATGGGCGCCATTGAAGGAGCCCTGGAGAAGCAGAAGACAAGCCTTGAGAAGGAATAGGAGTAGGCTTCATCAGGGGCAAGAAGAAACGCCAAAACCCTCTGGCTGAAGTAGACGACTCTCTGGGCTTATCAATAGACAGACAATAACTCTAATGGAGACCCTCAAAAACAGCTACCCTAGCTACGTTCCTCTTTCATCCCAGGGTGGAGTAGGATAAATGGCAGAGCCGGTAGCAAGATCCTCCGGCCAGACAGTCACCATCCTGCCATCTTGAATCTGAAAGGCAACCATGGGGTTGTAGGTGTCCCTTCCTTGCGCATCGAACTTTATCCGCCCGTAAAAGGTGGTGGCATCCACCGATACCAGGGCATCTCTAACCTTTTCACCATCGAGAGAAGAGGCCTTTTCCAGGGCGAGTTGATAGGTCACCCCACACGCGGCAGCAGCAGCCCCGTGATAGTCCGGTTCGCTTCCGAACTCCTCGCTGTAAAGCTGGGCGAACTCCTGGGAACTCCCAAATACCGGGCCGTCATATGCCAGACCGGGGACCCACTGGGCTGTACCGAAGACATAGTTGGCATCTTCCCCCAACTCTTCGACAAAAGCGGGGTCAGAGGGAGCTATTGCGATACCGAACATTTCGGGGTTTAAGCCCACTTCTTTGGCATCTCTAACGAAGGACAATGCTTCTGGGAAGTGGGACGAGAGGAGAACGATGTTCGGCTCGTGTCCCTTCAATGTGTCTAAGATGGAGGGCAGTTCCTGCTGATCTTCAAACGTGATGATCGGGATCACGTCAATCCCTAAAGCCTCGGCGTGCTGTTTGGCTCCTTCGGCGGCACTTGACGAAAAAGTGTCGTCTGCTGAGAGGATTGCCACTTTGTTCGGCTTTGGATCAAGCCCCGCAGCACTCACTAGGATGCCTTCAAAGTAATCACCGGCAGGGCTCAGAAGCCCGAAGGTATACTCGAAGCCTGAGGTGAAGATCTTTTCCGCAGCCCCTCCCCCGGCAACCATGGGGACACCGTGTTCCTCCGCTACCTTCGCTGCTTCGAAAGTGCAATCACTTCCGTAGGGTCCCAGCAGCAAATCTACCTTGTCCTCCGTGATGAGTTTCTCCACCAGCGAGGCTGTCTTCTGAGGGTCGCTTTCGTCATCGTAATACAGGATATCGACCGGGTATCTGTCATTTCCCAAGGTGACTCCTCCCTCAGAATTGATCTGTTCCTTCCACAGTTCATATCCCTCTTTGTAGAGCTGCCCCGTCTCCTTAAGTCCGCCACTCAAGCTCAAGGCGCAGCCGAACACTATCTCTTCCGATTCCTCGCTGCAGCCGGTACTCAGCGGCAACAGCAGAGCCAGTACCATCAAAACAACAACCATCCAAGCCGTGAAGCGCAACATAGATTCTCCTCTCTGTCTCGATCTTCTAGTTTAGGTGTGTCATCGCGCCACGTCAAGGAAACTGTGAGGTAAGGTCGTTTGAGAATCCTATCTGTTATTGTGAGGTTGCCTGAGGTCGCCAGAGGCGACTCTGTCGACCGACCTCAGGGTGACAAGTAACCATTCCCGAGGAGAATGCGTTGTTTTGGCCCCCGCAAGACTGCTACAATGAAACACAACAAACAAGGAGCTAACAATGAACGGTCCACTGCAAGGCGTCAGGGTTCTGGACCTGAGCTGGGTACTAGCCGGCCCCTTCGCTACCATGGTGCTGAACGACCTCGGAGCAGAGGTGATCAAGGTGGAACAGCCAGGAAGGGGAGACATAGCGCGGGGCAACGGTCCCTTTATCGATGGCTTGAGTTCCTACTTTCTCAGCCTTAACCGGGGCAAAAAGAGCATCACCCTGGACCTGGCTCACAAAGAGGGCAAAGACATCTTCCTGAAGCTGGTGGGGCAGGCCGATGTGGTAGTAGAGAACTTTATCCCCGGGACGATGAAGCGGCTTGGCCTGGACTACGACGTGCTCCGACAGCACAACCCGCGGCTCATCTACGCCGCCTGTTCCGGATTCGGCCAGACCGGTCCCTATGCCCAAAAGCCAGCGTTTGACGTGATCATCCAGGCGATGGGTGGCGTCATGAGCATTACTGGAGAGCCAGGTGGGCCGCCCGTAAGGCCGGGTGCCTCCATAGGAGATATCGCCGCTGGCCTATTTCTATGCATTGGCATTGTGGCGGCACTCCAGGAGCGCACCAGGAGCGGCCAGGGACAGATGGTAGACATAGGTATGCTGGACTGCCAGGTAGCCATCCTGGAGAATGCCTTCGCTCGTTACTTCGCCACTGGTGAAACACCGGGCCCGCTGGGCACCCGCCATCCTGTGTTCACTCCCTTCCAGGTCTTCCCGACTAAGGACAGCTATGTGGCAGTGGCCATAACCGGGGAGCAGTGGCCCCTTTTCTGCGCTACCGTCGAGCGCCTGGATATCATGGATGATCCCCAATTTGCCGACGGCTATTTGCGCACCCAGCACTACGACGAGTTGGAGCCTATCCTCAACCAGGCTTTTGAAACAAAGACCACCCAGGAATGGCTGACCGAGTTCGAGGCGGTAGGCATTCCGTGTGGGCCGGTTAATACTGTTGACAGGGTGGCTGGAGACCCCCAGATAGCCGCCCGCCAGATGATCGTCGAGTTATTTCATCACCGCGCTGGCCCGCTGAGGGTTACCAATACACCCATCAAGCTATCCCGCACTCCTGGACTGGTTGACCGGCCCAGCCCCGAGTTGGGAGAGCATACCGAGGAGGTACTCAACACCCTCCTGGGCCTTGGCCAGGAGCAAATCCTCAGCCTGAGGCAATCCGGCGTGATTTAGATTATGCGGACATCCCGGATCATGTTGCTCCAACCCTGGGGTTTGAGATGTCAAATTCATGATAGAATGCCCTGGGTTTGATGCAGTGCAGAAGATACGTATCGACTCCATGTCCACGGGCGGAGCGCAGCGGCGAGGCAATCTCAGCCGCCTTTGCTTGTCATTGTGAGGGAAGCGAAGCAATCTCAGGGCGGGGTGGGGGAGATTGCTCAGCTTCGCTCACTCAAACCCAGCAAGGGAGGTCACCAAATGAACGATTCCATAAAGAGGGTCTCAGGCAACATTGTAGACGTGGTAAATTCCACCGTCTATCCTGGCACGCTGGAAATCCGCAACGGCAAAATTGCCAACATCGTAAAGGACCAAGAGCAGTACCAGACCTTTATTCTGCCGGGCCTTGTCGATTCGCACGTTCACATTGAAAGCTCGATGCTGCTACCATCCGAGTTTGCCAGGTTGGCCGTGATACATGGTACTGTGGCCACAGTGTCTGATCCTCATGAAATCGGCAATGTGTTGGGCATCGATGGCGTGAATTATATGATAGAGAACGGAAAGGCAGTTCCCTTCAAGTTCTACTTCGGAGCTCCTTCGTGTGTTCCGGCGACACCTTTTGAGACCTCCGGGGCTCATATTGGACCGGAACAATTGGAGGAGTTGCTGAAAAAGAACGACATAAAGTACCTGAGTGAAATGATGAACTTCCCCGGGGTCTTGAATGATGATCCCGAGGTCATGGCTAAGGTTGGGCTGGCCAAGAAGTACGGGAAGCCCATTGATGGGCATGCCCCAGGGCTTCGGGGCGAAGCCCTGGGAAAATACATCGCCGCCGGGATATCTACCGATCATGAGACCCTGGAAAAAGAAGAGGCGCTGGAGAAACTCAAGCTAGGAATGAAGATTCAAATCAGGGGAGGGTCAGCAGCTAAGAATTTTGATACCCTCATCGGTCTTGTCCAAGATTACCCTGATCAGTGCATGTTTTGCAGTGATGATAAGCATCCCGATGACCTGGTCCTGGGCCATATCAACGAATTGGTGGGAAGGGCCCTGAAGCTGGGTATCGACAAGATGAAGGTGCTGAAGTGCGCTTGTGTCAATCCAGTACGCCATTATGGTTTGGAAGTGGGGCTACTGCAACAGGGCGATTTCGCCGATTTTATAGAGATCGATAGTTTTGAAGCCTTTAATATCCTGAGGACCTGCATCAACGGCGAGCCTGCTGCGGAGAGAGGCAAGACTTTGCTCCCCAAAGTAGCGGCGAGCATGGTGAATAATTTCAAGGCGCGGAAAAAGCAGGTATCAGACTTCTGTGTAAAGAAAGCAGGTGACAGAATAGCCGTTATTGAAGCTATTGATGGCCAGTTAATTACCAATAGACTCGTCGTAGTCCCCAAGATCTCTGAAGCCAATGTTGTCTCTGATATCGGTAGAGACCTTCTAAAGATCGTGGTGGTCAACCGTTATCAGGATGCTCCCTCTGCCATCGGCTTTGTCAAGGGCTTTGGCTTACAAAAAGGAGCCATTGCTTCTTCGGTAGCCCACGATTGCCACAATATCATAGCTGCAGGTGTCACGGATGAAGCCATCTGTCAGGCAGTCAATTTGATTATAGAGCATCAAGGTGGCGTGGCTGTTGTGCATAATGATGAGAAGAGCATACTTCCTTTGCCCGTAGCTGGAATCATGACCAACCAGGACGGCTTTGAAGTGGCGCGGCAGTATGCTGAACTCGACAGGCTGGCCAAGCAACTGGGATCAAAACTACACGCTCCTTTCATGACCCTGTCGTTTATGGCCCTCCTCGTCATCCCCAAGATAAAGCTAAGTGACAAGGGCCTGTTTGATGGGGAGAAGTTCGAATTCATAAGTCTTTTTGAGTAGATTTCTCTGGTGGCGTCTCTCTTGGCTGGCGCTGTGCATGATTCTGAGGGCAGGGGGAATCCTTTCCCTCTGTCGCAATAGGTGAAGGAAGGGATTCCTTCACACCTCGAAGAGTGGTGGGTTTCGCTACGCTTCGCCCACCCTACGAGACTGTGATTCTGGGGTCGCCTGAGCCGACCGAAGAATCTCGTAGCCCTCACAAGAGCCTTCGCGCAGCAATCGTGTCCCCCCACCCTGGGATTGCCACGTCGCTACGCTCCTCGCAATGACACGTAGGGGCACCGGCTTCGTTTCCCCGTTCAGTGGGTGTCAGTCGCCTGAGGCGACTGACCCGGTTGTGCAGGGTGGGTGGCTGGAGCGAAGCGGATCCCGCCACCGCGTCCCTTTTTTCGTCCGTGATGGTGCCCTGCAAGGGCCACGTCCCCTTCGCTTCGCTCAGGGTCTCCGTAGGCGACTCGCCGTGGCGAGCTTCGGCTCATGACGCTCCTCGCAATGACACGTAGGGGCACCGGCTTCGTTTCCCCGTACAGGAGGCTTTCTATCGAGCCTGGAAAGGCTCTCTTATACATGAGCTAATTGTGCGCCAACCAGCGCAACCACTCCACGTCTTTCTACAGGTTTTACATAACCCTGGGGCGGAGGCGGGGTGACCCTGCAAACTTGACCCTCACCCTGCCCGCAGCGTACAATTCTAGAAGTAAGGTATAGAAGTTGGATACGAAGCTCTTGGTACGATACAGGTGATGGCTGAAGGAGGCATGTTGATTGCCTCCAGCTTCCTGTTTTCGGTATGGAGCAAGAGCTGAAATCGAGTTCCCCCAGAGTATAGACATCTTGGCGCTAGCTTTGTATCTCCCCACCGGCGGAACAACAGGACACATTTTGGCAGGCTTGGGGCTTGGTTGGGACAGACAGCGTCACCGTTAGCCTGCAGGTGACAGAAGGACTAGAAGGGGCTTTATTCCAGAGGCGAGAGGAAATGCTGCATTGTTAGAGAGGAGGGTATTTTGCCTAAGCCATTGGAAGGAATCAGGGCCTTAGAATGGGGAATATTTCATGCTGGACCGGGGGCAACTGCCATCCTGGCGGATCTGGGGGCAGAGGTGATAAAGATAGAACAGCCGGGGTTGGGAGACCCTATAAGGTTATTGGCTCGTTTTGGGAAGGCCGACGTCACCAAGAACGGGAGAAGCCTTTTCTATGAAGGGGCCAATCGGCACAAGAAGAACATCACTATAGACCTGAAGACTGAGAAAGGTAGAGAGATTGCCTACCGCCTGGTGGCCAAATGCGACGTCTTTATGACAAACATACGCCGCAAGGCAGTAGAGAAGCTGGAGATGACCTACCCGGTGCTCAGTCAGATTAACCCCGGACTCATTTACGCCACCGTCTCGGGTTACGGGCCATATGGCCCGGAGAGCCAGCAGGGGGCTTTTGATTTCCACGGGCAGGCAAGGTCGGGCATGATGTACTGCATGGGTGAGCCGGATATGCCGCCGCTGCTTATCCATTTTGGGGTGGTGGACCAGGCTACCGCCATTATGGCCAGCCACGCCATCTTGACTGCTCTCTTTGCCAGAGAGCGCACCGGGAAAGGTCAGGAGCTCCATGTCTCCATCCTCGGCGCGGCTCTATTCTTGCAGTATTTCAATGTCATGAACGGCATGATAATGGGACAGCCGGTGCCCCGTCATGAGCGCCGCTCAACCGACGCGCTGCGGAATTACTATCAGTGTCAGGATGGGAAATGGGTGTGCGTCACCGTTTCGTATCAGATGAGGGCCTGGGAAGAGTTCTGTGAGGCTATTGGTCATCCAGACCTGGCAAAAGACCCCAGGTTTGAGACCAGGGAGGGCAGGTTCGCCAAGTGTGAGGAATTAGTTGCCTTGTTTGACCAGATCTTTGCTACCAGACCACAGGAGGAATGGCATCGTGTTTTTGTGGAGCGCGGCATTTTCGCCACCAAGGTCAATAGCCCCATGGACCTGAGCAGTGATACCCAGGTGGTGGAAAACAGGTATCTGGTTGAATATGACCATCCTTTCTTCGGCAAGAGCTGGCTCCCCGGCTATCCGGCCCACTTCAGTGAAACCCCCGCTGATACTCGTGGAAGGGCACCCGAGCAGGGTGAGCATACCGAGGAGGTCCTGCGGGAGATAGCTGGCTACAGCGACAGTGAGGTGAGGCAGCTCAGGGATGAGGGAGTAGTGTAGGCTTTGCCCATTCTTAATACCTTTGCTAATGTTTCTTGCCCTGTAACCTTGTTTGGACTGCGTCGCTGGTCAATTCTCGAATTGCATCAGAAGCGATCCATTTAGCGCTTTTTGAATCCATTTTCTGGATCTCTGTTGCCGTTTCAATTGCCTTCCTGTTCAAAGAGAGGTTGCGCTTCCCAATTTGCCTCAACGCCCAGTTGGCTGCCTTTTTGACAAAGTTTCTATTATCGGAAGCCTCTCTCTTTATAACGGGCAGGAATCTCTCGAACTCTTCGTTCTCGGCTTTCTTGTCACTGACAGCCAGGCAAGCCATCAGGACGAAGCCCGCTCTTTTGATGAATTCCTCCTCACTGGGACTCCATTCCAGGCATTTTTGATAGGCGAATTCGGTCTTCGCGAAGAGGTTCATACAGCACTGGTCACAAATCTCCCAATAATCAAACTCTTTCACCCATTCCTCCATTTGCTGTTCAGTAACCATCTTCGGGTCATCGATCATGCTGGCCAGTATCCTGGTCTCACGGACGTTTGATGCCCAGAGTTGTTGGGCCAGGCTATGACTTACCCCTATTTCCTTGGCAAGCTTTCTCAGGTTCGGAATCGACACGCCGTATGTGCTCTCTGGGGTAATCCCAAACCTTGCCATGCCCTCAATGGCTGTGGGGTTGGACACAGATTTCAGCTTGGCCAGAACATCATCGTATTCCACTTTAGCCACCTCCATTTTCGATCAGACAGCTATTGCAGGAAGGATCAGGCGCGTTAGGACTACTTCCTTCAGGGCGTTTCCAAGAGTCATTCTTTGTTGGTCCCCATATATAAACATGATAATGACCAACACTAGACTGATAGCAAACCATATTATACCAAGGACATCGCCCTGGCCAAGAATTCAGGCGAAGAGGGATTGACAAAGGTAGCCAATTCATAGGATGTTATAGTGAGCGGACTGTGTGGTGAGTAGTGGACTGGGTAGCAGGACGCTGGCAGTTGGCAAAGAACTGCGATACAGTCTGATGGGTAACAGTCAGCAGAATGGATAAAGGGAAGGCAATAAGCGGCTTTCTGGAACGGGTGGATCGGTTTCCCCAGATGGTTCTGGTCACCGATGAGGAGGTGAAGGAGCTCTTTGGGGAAGGGGTGGCGGCGGCATTGGCAGAGCTGGAGCATTACGAGCGCGACGAAGAGTTGTGCGTTGGCTGTGGGGGCACGTGTTGCCGCGACATCGGCTGCGAGCTCTACGCTTCCCAGTTCAGCGTGTGCCCCATTTACGATTTCAGACCACTGGCCTGCCGGTTCCATTTCTGCCACCGCTTTGATGCTTTAGACAAGTCCCTGATCATAGAGCTGAGGGATATCTTCCTGGGGTGCTTTATGGCCGTAGACTTCAGCGATAGTGCCAATCTGAGGTCGCTGGACTGCCCGCCCCTGGCCGGGGTCTGTCCTGAGCTTGTTGCTGCCCTTTCTCCCTGGGTAGGGGCAGTCCGCGAGGGCAGCCTGGCCCCTGAACGTGCCGCAGAAGCGATGCGCCGCGAAGCTGAGAAACACCGCAGCACCCGACTACTCGGACAGCCTCCTAGGCCTTGAGTTTCAGTTCGGGATGGCGTGCTGCAATCATCTGACGCATCCCCTCTCGCCATTTCACCTGGCAATCCCCGACCAGCTCCTTGCGGCGAGTGTTGTCAGTTACTGTTTGTTTAGCAGCAAGGAAATGATCAGCGCTCTCCTCGAACTCGGCTTTCAGTCCTGCGAGCTCTGCCATGTAAGTGCAATAGGTTTTCACATCCACCGCATCGTCCCCTCCGAAATTGACGATGGTGGCCGGCACGCTTGCCGCAGCGAGCATTCCTGGAATCAGGCCGGTGATATCATCCTCGTGGATAGGAGTGCACACCGAAGGACGATCTGGTTGAATCGGGACCGGCTGCCCCTGGAGCATCCAGTCAAACTGGTATGCAGGCAGCCCCCCGTTGGGCCCGTAAGACACGTTCATCCGTGCAATGGTGGTGGGAAGATTGAACAGGCGCGCCGCGAATCTCGCCGCAGCTTCCTGCGCCGTTTTCGAGAGAGGATACGTAGGGGAATGTGGTGGTTCCTCTCCGCCCAGTGGGTCCGCCTCCTTGACCGGGTGGTAAGGGTCCTCCGGCCATGCATAGATTGAGCAGGTTGACATTATGAAGAACGCACGTGCCTTGCGACAATGGCTCATCAAAAGACCCGTACCCTCGGCATTGACGCGCAATGCCTCGTCGAAGTCGTACCCGCCTTCTTGGAAGATGGCCAGGTGAAGCACGTAAGTGAAGTCATCCGGCAGTTGGCTGAAATCCGGATTCGCCAGGTTCACCACGCGAGTGGTGATTCCCACCGCCTCCACCTTATCCCGCGTGGATGGGTCCCCAAATCGTGCCATCCCCCAGACCTCATTGTCCTGAGCAAGCTTTGCAGCTATGGGAAAGGCAATCTGCCCCGCGGGACCGGTGATCAGGATTCTCTCATTTCGCAGTGTTTTCATCCTTTCATTCCTCCTTTGCGGACTTGGCGAAAGGCTTCCTTCAGAAACGGAATGGTCGCATCCCTGCCTTCCGGAATCCTACCAATGTCGTATTATGCCACAGCGTCCTCGGTGAAACAATCCCGGACTTCACCCATTGGCATCTCGTCGATGCACCGCCAGTGGTGCAACATGGTGAGCGTTGTCTCACCGGCATGGGAGAGGACAGGTGTCAGACCACCCGTGTGCCCGCACAGGGGGTGGAACCTGCTGCTACATAAGCTTTATGCGGTACGAAGCTAAGGGGGCTTTTGGGCCTTGCTTCGGCTCACTATCATTGGCGCGAAATTACCCCATGATCCAGCATCCAGGCACAAAGTATAGCTTCACATCTCCAAAGTACTTGACATCTAGCTTGCACTAGCTATATTATGCACACAGTGTACTCAGCCAGGCGCAGTGCTGCCGGTGAGACACAAGCCAAAATCGAAGGGAGGGATTACACAATGGCACAAGCTTACTGCGTGAAGTGCAGAAAAAAGGTGGACATCAAGGATCCCAGGGCTATCGTAATGAAGAACAAGCGTCCCGCGACTCAGGGTACTTGCCCGCGCTGCGGAACTAAGGTATTCCGCATCGGAAAGGCATAGCACTCACGGAGCTTGGGAATAGGGGCCACTTGATGTGGCCCCTATCCACCCCGATTTCATCGGTATTTTCCCTCCGGGTCAAGCACGGAATTTCGCTCGCAGGGCATGGCTCTTGTCCTGGCCAGTTCAGGGTCTCCAAAGGTGACCGGGGCTTGGCGCGCTGTCGCCTCGCCTGGGGAAGGCCACTACGAACCGTGAGGTTTCATATAGGATGCCATCAGCCCCCGTGCGGCACTCCGCCAGGCAATGGTCCAGGCTCGTATCATGGTATGTGCTCCCACTGGAAAGCGCCGTCGTCTTCCACAACATGCCAGAACTGGTAGCTTCCCCACTCCCTGTCTCCCGCTTTGTTGAGAGTTGTCAAGCCAGTGGCACCGCTGAATGACCTGGCCGTTTGCGGCAGCGCCTTCTTCAAGGCATCGATGTCCTCTGTTCCTCCGGTATCAACGTACGTTAGAGCCGCCACCCAAAGAGCATCGTAGGCGGCAATGGCGTAAACATCGGGGCTTCCTCCTACCTTCTCTCGAATCTGCTCCCAGATGGTCTCAAATTTTCCCTCTTCGTCCTCATTCCCGTAGACCGGATTGGGGAAAACGACCTCTACGGCAAACTCAGCAGCCTGGGGGTTCTGCATAAGCTCTTTGTTCTTGACCGTGCCGGCGCTGCCGTACCACTCCACTGAGTCGAGAATCGACTCATCTTGCGCTTCAACTTGGGCTGCAATGAAAATGGGTACTACTTCTTCAAAAGCGATGAGGAGTACCGCCGTGGGACAAGCGTAGCACGAAAGTAGTGCTCCCTTCACCTGTTCGCTCAAGGAGTGGACTGCTGTGGAGAAATCCTCTGTGCTCACACTATACCTGACACCGTCAAGCACCGTACCACCAAGCGCCTCGAAGATGGCTTTGGTAGCCTCACTGAGCTCATCTCCCCACATGTCTCCTCTCCACATGGGTATAAGTCTCCCGATCCCATTGGCCCACATCGCTTCGACAAGAGCTGCTGCCTGTTGAGTATCATCCGGGACAAAGCGGAAGATGTTGTCTCCAGGCACAGCCAGGGAACGCGTAGTACTGGATTGACTGATTACCAAGATGCCTTCTTCGTCAGCGTATGCCTTAATAGCCTCGACCTCAGCATTGGTCTGGGGGCCAATGACTATTTGCACTCCTTCTTCTGCCAGTATCTTCAGCTTCTCAAGGGCAACCTCTGGGTCAGTCCCCGTGTCTTCAATAGCAAGTCTTACCCTTATGTCAGCCCCGATGCCGGAAAGATGCTCATTTACGTCTTCGACTGCGATCTCCAGCGCCGCCTGGCTGAATTCCCCCGAAAGAGCATTGTCGCCGCTGAGACACAGTAGAGCCCCGATAACCACCTCTGTCTCATTTTTGTTGTTGCAGGACGACAGCACGCCCACAGTTGCCACCAGCAGCACAACCATAAACATGCTGAAGGCTCTGTACATCGTTGCTTTTCGTCTGGCGCTCATCTGGGACGTCTCCCGTTAGTATTATGCTACCATGCACCAGGCATTTTGCACAAAGTGTCATAATGTGCAGGGGTCTGGCTATGTCATGCCAAAGGGGCAGGGCGAAGCTCGCCACGGCGAGTCGGTGTCACCTTGGGGCGAGTTCCAGTCGTCCCACCGAACGGCCTAGATTCGGTCGCTGTCGCCTTAGGCGACCCTCTGGAGACCTAGGGCGACCTCAGAATGACACGCAATATTGCCGAGCGACCTCAGAGACTATGGTCGCTGACAGAGGCCCAGGCTACCTCGGGCAGCATCACCACCCGGTAGTCGCCTCTATCCTTGAGGGCCGCCTGAAGATTCATGGCACAGCCAGTACAGATGGTTATTATGATCTTGTTCTTGATGCTGGCGAGCAGAGGCTCCATCTGCTGTGGCCTGGTGCAGCACAGCCGATCGTCGAGCTGATTCAGTTCCAGTCCCTCTATCTGGTTCAATATCCTCAGCGGGGAGTCCAGGTCTGGTAGACTGTCGTTGGTCCTGCGGTAAAAGTAGTGGCACCCGGCATAGTAGTCGGCCTTAAGCTCAAGCTTGCCTCCGCGGAAGAGTCGGGCCAGCAGACTAGGATACCACATAATTTCCTCCGGGACGGCAGCCCTGATCCGGCCGTAAGCCAGGTCGCAGCCTATGCAGCAGGCAACGACTTTACTGGCGCCTACCTGGCGGGCCTGGCGCAGATTGTCCTCCAGGAACTCTCGGGCTATAACATCAGCCTGCTTTAGCTCCTCCCCGGTCTTGTCCTTGAGTGCCGTCTGGTAGAGAAGATTGCCGCAGCAGCGCTCCTTAGGCAGCAGGGTATAGTCGATCTCAAGGTACTCCAGCAGGTTCTTGAAAGCCTTCATGTCCTCAGTTACCAGGGTGGGAAGGAAACAGCTCGCTATCAGGGCATACTCTGCCCTGTCCGCAACCCGGAAGCCTAACTCCTGCCGCAGAATTCTGTTCCTTTCTTCCACCCCGTCAGCGCCCTGGGCAAGGCCCGTTTCCCGGATATTGTCGATTGTCTTCTGATCAAGCATGGCTTCCTCTCCTCATTTCCGTATCCAGCCTTCTACCGGATACTTCAGAATGTGCCCGCTAGCACTTACTCGTTGTTTCGCATCGGCCCGGTGAAGAACTACCCCCGCAAATCCGCCTGCCTGGGCCGGGAGAACAGACAAACAGGAACATTATAGCATGGCACAATCAGCATTGCCCTGTTGTCATAGGGCGGGTGCTCCGCCACCCGCCTCGGTTGGCTCGCCTGCGGTCGCCAGAGTCGACTCAGTCGAGCGACCTCGCAATGACATGGAGATGCGGCAAAGAGCATTTTGGCCCCAATCGCTGATTTGGGGCCGCAGGCCATGTTCTTGACTGTCATGAAGCAACGAAGTATCCTTTGAGGCGTTGACATGGAGCATAGAAGAGGGGCAGGGCTGCTTGCTTTGCTCCTCAGTGCCTCGGTAATCAGGACTTAGCCGGCGTAGGGGTGGCTTTGCCTGCCGAAGTCGAAGAAGGATGCTCATGACATGAAGGAAAAACCGACCCAGTTGGCCCCGGGAGTCTACATGCTGGAGGTTCCCTTCCCTCCCGGGTGGTTGCCGCCTGATGCCCCGGCGGGAACCCTGTGTTACCTCGTGGAAGAGGAGGAAGGCTGGCTGATGGTGGACAGTGGCTTCAATGACGATACTTGTTTCGATGCTCTCTGCCAGCAGTTGGCTGCCTTGGGCACCTCTCTCAAGGACATCCGGTGGCTGCTGGTCACCCATTTCCATCCCGATCACTTCGGGCTGGCAGGCCGGATCAAGGCAGCCGCAGATTGCAGGGTAGTGATGCACCGCAACGACTGGGACATGGCCCGCTACATAATGAAATCGGCTCAAGGGTTGCACACTGACGAGGCCATCGAGTGGCTCAGGTCTCTTGGCGTGCCACCGTCACATCTGGGAAGGTACCGGGAAGTGGTCATCTCTGGCAGAATGCTCTTTCCCACATATCTGGAGCCCGATATCGTGCTTGAGGGTGAGGAGGAGCCTTTGGGAGAGAGGGGGCGCCTTCGGGCTATTCTAACCCCGGGCCATACTCCGGGACACGTTTGCGTCTACGACGAAGGTAACAAGTTGCTTTTTTCCGGCGACCATGTCCTTATCGGAATTACTACCCATATCGCCCCCAGTCACCTCACCGGTGATAATCAGCTCGGTCAATATCTGGCCGCTTTGCAAAAGGTGCGGCGACTGGATGTGGGGCTGGTTCTCCCGGCGCACGAGGAGCCCTTTGCTAACCTGAGCCGCCGGGTGGACGAGCTTCTGGAGCACCACGAGCAGCGTCTGGAGCAGGTGTTGGCCGCGGTACGTGATCATCCCTCGAGCCCGTGGGAGATAGCCTCCAAGGTGGAATGGACAGTGGGACTCTGGGAGGAGATGGATGCCATGAATCGACTGCTGGCCATTCAGGAGACGCTGGCTCACCTTCAGCTTCTTCAAGAGCGCGGGCGGGTGGCCATTGTCGAGCAGGATGGCTCAAGCCTCTACCGCTCACTGTAGGGTGGGCACAGCCCACCCTGTAACGTGAACCCGTATCACCCACAAGCTGAGCACTTGTGGGCGGCACGCCCGCCTCAACTGAGGGGACCGGCTCGGCAGGCTGCTCAGCCACACCCTCCTGGGGGACAGCCTCTGGTGCTGGTTGCAGCCTTCGCAGCCGCCACTCGTCGAACCACACCACCAGCGGCGGAAGCACTATTGTGACGCTCACCAGGCAGAGGAAAACGTCTATTACCGTCACTATACCGAAGTCTCGAATCATGACAAAGTCCGAGCCTATAAGACAGGCAAAGCCGCCGAGCGTGGTGAGTGCCGAGACCACTATTGCCCGCCCCAGCTTTGAGCAGGCGGTGAGCATGGCCTCGCGGGGTGAATACCCCTTGTTCATCTCCTCGTGGTACCTCTCCAGGAGAAGGACGGCGAACTCTGTACCTATCCCAATGATAATGGCACTCATGATGGCAGTGAGGGGATTCAGAGCTATGCCGAAGAAGTACATGGCGGCTGACGACCAGCCAAGGACCAGGGACATGGGGACGACGGCAAAGACAACCCGTCGCAGGCGTCGATAGAGGACGAGAAGAGCGCAGAGCACCCCCGCCACTCCTGCCAGGATCATGGGAAGGCGGGTGCTAACTATGGCATCCATGGTCTTGGTGCCCAGCACAAGCGTACCTGTAGGAGCAACTCTGGTGTCGGGTGGGGCTTCTATATCCCCTTCCATCGCCTCAACAAGTCGGTTTACCTCTTCCAGGGGTAGCGGCGCCAGTGGGAAGGAAATCAAGGCTGTGTTTTCCTGGTCGTTGACCACGCCCTGACGCAGAGGCGCTGGAACAGAAGCCAGGATGCCGTCGATTTCCCCTTCGTCTTCAGGGATAGTTCCGCCAGTGGACTGGGTGATGAAAGTAGCTGGACTGGCCACTGCCTTGAGCTCAGGGTGGAGCTTCCTTTCCTGCTCCTCATAGTCCTGCATCCAGCGCAAAACCTCCGGACGGAGCACATCTTCTCCCTCAATCATAAACCGCAGTTCGCCCGCATAGCCCACCAGACTCCTTACCTCCCTCAGCTCCTGGAGGGCGGGGATATCCTGAGGCATCAACCTCTCCCATTCGGTTACCACAGGCAAGCGGTGGTCAAGTATTGCCCCAGCCAGAAAGAGAGCTACTGCCAGAATCAACAGGGGAACGGGGTGGCCGATAATACGGCGGGCGATGGCTCCCAAGACTCGCTCCTCACGGTGGCTGGCCTCTCTAGACTCGGTCTTTAATTCCTCCAGGGATGCTTTTCGGTCCCGTCGGGCCAGTATGGCGTTCAGGAGAAACAAGGCGACAATATAGGAGAGAAGTATGCCAAGGGCAAGAACTATGCCGAAGTCCCTTACCATTGGCACGCGGGATATCAACAGGGTGAGGAAGCCAATAGTGGTAGCCCCGAAGGCAATGCCCACTCCAGGGGAGATACTGGCCATGGAGTGGATTATGGCTGCTGATACTGAGCTTTGCCTGGTGATCTCCTCCTGGTACCGGTTGTGAAACTGGAGAGAATAGTCAATCCCCAGACCGATAAGGATGGGTACGACCGCCATGGTGGTCATAGAGAGGGAGATGCCGAAATAGCCCATGAGTCCAAAGGCCCATAGCGTAGCTATCAATACCATGAGAAGGGACAAAAGGCGCCACCTGACCCGGAAGAGAAGAAAGAGGATGACGAACATGACTACAACAGCAAGCCCCAGGAGAAGACCAATACTCTTACTTATTTCCTCGCTCAAGGTCTTCAGCACTTCGGCATCGCTGGAGACCAGGTATTCCATCCCTGTAATCGGGTGCTGGTCAAGGAACTCTGCTATTTCTTGCTGGGCTTCCATCTGTTGTTCATGGGTAAGTTCACCTGACGGGATAAGATTAATCAGTACGTTTCCCGGTTTCGGGATCACGGGGGAGAGCTCGGGTCTGATACCCCCGTCTGGACTATAGAGGACGCCTTTTAGCACAGCCGGGTCCTCTAGGGCAGAGAACCCTTCACCCGGGGCTAACTCATTGAGGGCTGGCTCCAGGAATGTGACGGGACTGATGATCCCCCTGAAGCGAGGGTCATTGGCCACCTCCTCCTCCAGGTCAGCCATCACCTGTAGATTGTCATAGGTCAGGATTTGCTCTACGTTCCCTTTAAGCAGGATGATGATAGGCTCTCCGCCAAATTCCTGTTTATACTTGGTGTAGTCCTGGAAAGCCTGGGAACGGGATGAGATAAACGTATCGAAGCCGGTATTGATGCCTATCCTGGAGACTCCCGGGACAGCGCCCGCAATCAAGACCACGACGAGCACAATAAACAGGATAGAGTGCCGCTGCAAGAAGACGGCTACCTTGAGGGCTGCACGCTGCATCATTACAGTAAGATTTTCGCCTGTGGACAGTCCTCAGGTCAATACCTTTTTACGCGAGGCGTCCCGAATTCAGCTACTGCCGTCCTTGTCACAGGCGGGTGCGACCCACAAGCCCAAGCTTTTTGTATCGCCCACAAGCCCAGCGCTTGTGGGCGGCACCCCGGCGGTCCCAATGGGTCGCGCTACAGGCTACGAGGAAATAAGCTGGTAGACGTTCTCTGGCTATGCCCCTTGTTTTTGGTCTCCTGATAAGCTACAATTTGGAGAAAGTTGCAGATTCTTGCAGATTTCTGGAGTTTTGGTAAAATAGAAAAGGCGTCTCATTTGAGCATTGGGGGTACGGGTTTTGCCGGAACGCTCTCTAGTCAGTATCAGTGAAGCAAGCCGTATTCTGGGGGTGAACGAGGCGACGCTGCGCCTGTGGACAGACGAGGGCAAGATCAAGGCCTTCGTAACGCCTGGCGGTCACCGGCGTTACTCACGCGCTGATCTGCGGCGGTTCGCCGGGCTGCAGGGGAAAGTCCATGGCCTCAAGGACCTGGTCAGCGGGCTGGAGGAAGCGGCCTCGGTGCCCCGTGAGATTGCTCATACAAGCTTCCTAACCACTGCCTGGTATGGCAAGCTTAGTCAGGAATCCCGGCAGAACCTGGCACATTGCGGACGGCAACTGCTCGATGTGGTCATAAGATACATAACCGAGCCTTCCAAGCGGGAGGAGACCATTAAGCTGGCCCAGGATGCCGGAAGGGACTTCGGTACTGAACTGGTCGGGCTGGGGCTGCCGCTTACTGATGCTATTGAGGCCTTCCTTCAGCACCGGACTCCCTTCGCAGATGTAATCACCAATCTGATGAAGAAGCGGGAGATGCTGGACGAGCGGGCCGTGGAGGCCATCCCGCTGGTGACTCGCATTATGGATGAGGCACTCGTCTCTCTGGTGGCAGCATACCAGGAGGAAAAAGGCGTTCCTGCACCAGAGGAACGGAGGTAGCGCCCGGTGATATCAATTTCTCGGTTGCTGTGTGGCAATATCGGGCCGGGGGACAGGCTGCGCTACGTCAACCGGGAAAGTGACTCCTCGTCACAGGACGCTCCACCTCCCATTGTAGTCTGGAACTGCACCCGGCAGTGCAACCTTCGCTGTATCCACTGCTATGCCAACGCCGACAGCCGGCGATCCCCTCAAGAGATAAGTACCGAGGAGGGCAAGGCATTTATCAGCGACCTGGCCGATTTCGGTGTACCGGTGCTCCTTTTCTCTGGAGGCGAGCCTTTATTGCGAGGCGATATGTTTGAGCTGGCCGCCTTTGCCAGAGAGCAGGGGGTAAGGCCTGTCCTTTCCACCAATGGTACCCTTATCAGCGAAGCGGTGGCCGAGGAAATACGCCGGGTTGGGTTTGGAGAGGTGGGGATCAGCCTGGACGGCATCGGCGAGCGCAATGATCACTTTCGCGGCCAGAACGGCGCCTATGAGGCGGCCCTTCGGGGCATCCGAAACTGCATCAATGCAGGGCAAAGGGTGTCTCTCAGGTTGACCATTACTCGTGGCAATTACGAGGAGATCCCCGCCATTTTCGAGCTGGTGGAACGAGAGGGCATACACCGGGTCTGCTTCTATCACCTGGCTTATGTCGGCCGGGCGGGCGACCTGAGGGAGGAAGACCTCAGCCCCCAGGAGACTCGGTCAGTGGTTGACCGGATTTGCCAGCATACCCTGGACTTCTACAGGCGTGGGCTGAAAAAGGAGGTCCTTACGGTGGACAACCACGCCGATGCCGTTTACCTCTATCTGAAGTTGAGAAGTCAAGACCCGCAGCGTGCTGATGAGGTGCTGGCTTTGCTGGAAAGCAACGGGGGCAATAACTCCGGCATCCGAATAGGAGCAGTAGACGACGTAGGAGATGTCCATCCCGACCAGTTCTGGTGGCATTATTCTCTGGGCAACGTGCGACGGCGCAAATTCGGCGATATCTGGACGGATGACTCAGAGCCGCTGCTGCGGGGCCTCAAAAACCGCAAAGGCCTTCTCAGAGGCCGCTGCGCCAGGTGCCAACATCTCAACCTCTGCAACGGAAACCTGCGGGTGCGGGCGGAAGCGGTCTTCGGTGATGTCTGGGCTGAGGATCCGGCTTGCTACCTTAGCGACGAGGAAATAGGGATCACGCAGTGAAAGAATCACGTACTGATGAACAGGGCCTGAAGACGGCTGAAGCCATCGTCCCCAAATTGCAGGTTGTGGCCTGGGAGATAACGCGGAGGTGCAACCTTTTCTGTGCCCACTGCCGCGCCTCAGCGGTTGACGAGCCCTATCAGGGTGAGCTCTCCACTGAGGAATGCCTTCGTCTCATCGATGACATCCTGGAAGTTGGCAGGCCGATCATCATACTCAGTGGTGGGGAGCCGCTTATGCGGCCGGATCTGTTCCAGGTAGCCAGGTATGCTGTGGAGAGGGGACTGAGGGTGGCCCTGGGCACAAACGGTACGCTCATTACTGAGGAAATCGCCAAGCGGGCCAGGGAGGTTCCGATATCCCGAGTTGGCGTCAGCCTGGATTTTCCTACCCCTGAGCGGCAGGATGAATTCCGGGGCAAGGCGGGGGCCTTTGAGGCAGCGATTAGAGGCATAAAGGTGGCTCGCCGGGCGGGGCTCGAGGTGCAGATCAACAGCACCGTCACCGGCATGAATGCCCGCTATTTGGATGACCTGCTCTCTATGGCGCTCGACCTGGGGGCAATCGCTTTTCATCCCTTCATGTTAGTGCCTACAGGCCGGGGCAAGGGTCTCAAGGACGTCGAGCTTTCCCCCGGGGAATATGAGCGGATTCTCAACTGGGTTTATGATAAGCAGGCGGAGCTAGGAGACAGGATGTTTATCAAGCCGACAGATGCCCCCCATTATTTCCGGATTGTCAGCCAGAGGCAGCGCAGGGGCGATACAGCGGAGATGGCGCCGGCAGAGAGTCCCAGGCCTACCGGGTGGGGCTCGCTGGACTCCTTCACCCGGGGATGCCTGGCTGGTGTGAGCTTCTGCTTTATCTCCCACCGTGGCAGGGTACAGGGATGCGGCTACCTTGACGTGGAAGCTGGCGACATCAGGAAAGAGGGCTTCAGCAGGGTTTGGAATGATTCGCCATTGTTCCGTGAGTTGAGAGACCTGTCCAACCTCAAGGGGAAATGTGGCCTTTGTGAATACAAGAGGGTGTGTGGTGGGTGTCGCGCCAGGGCCTATGAGGCGACGGGGGACTGGCTTGCTCCGGAGCCGTACTGTATCTACGATCCGCTGGCACGGCAAAGTCAGGCAATGGCACTGGTTGATGGCGGGGAACTAGGGCTGAAAAATGACGCTCGATGATATGGATAAGAGGCTGCTTAACCTGGTGCAGGCGGAATTTCCGCTCGCCGGTGAGCCCTTTGCTACCCTGGGGCTGCAACTGGGTATGGATGCAATAGAGGTAATTCACAGAATTGAGAACTTGAAAGCCGACGGGATCGTTCGCTACATTGGCCCGCTATTCGATGCCGGAAGCCTTGGCTACCAGTCCACCCTGGTGGCCATGAGGGTGGCAGAGCATCGGTTGAATGGAGCGGCACAGGTCATAGTCGAGCACCCGGGCATAAGTCACGGCTACCAGCGGGAACACCGCTTGAATCTATGGCTCACCCTGGCCTTGCCGTCGGGACGGGACATGGACAGGGAGGCGCGAAGGTTGTCTGGTTTCATGTCGGCCGAGGAGGTATTCAATCTGCCGGCGCTGAAACTCTTCAAGCTGCGGGCCTACTTTGATGCCACCGGAGGTAGTATGCCGGCGCCAAACACCGCTGCTGCCCGCGGTGTTGCCTCTGACCAATCCCCGGACCTGATGCCGATGGACCGTGCTGTGATAAACGAACTGCAGCAAGACCTTCCTCTGGTTGCCAGGCCCTTCGATTCCATGTCGGAGCGTCTGGGGGTAGACACAGTGGAGTTCCTGGCTTGCTGTCAGGCTCTGCTGCGCCGTGGTGTCATGCATCGCTACAGTGCCTCCGTGACACATACCAGCCTTGGCCTGGCAGGAAATGCCATGGTTTGTTGGACCGCGCCGTCAGACATGGTGGAAGCGGCTGGCCAAAGACTGGCAGCCCTCAGTGAAGTGAGCCACTGCTATGAGCGGCGGTCTGATCCCCTCTGGCCGTACAACCTCTATGCCATGATACACGGGCGAACCAGGAAAGACTGCCGGGAAACAACCAGGGAAGTATCGCACCGGTGTGGCCTCACCGATTACGTGATGCTATTCAGCAGCAGGGAGATTAAGAAGACGAGGGTCAAGTATCTGGTATGAAAAGAGACAATAGTCCTTCCTATTACCCTATATTCCTGGACATCGAGGGCAAGAAGTGTGTGGTGGTTGGTGGAGGGCAGGTCGCTCTGCGCAAGGTGAGAGCGCTTCTTGATCATGGGGCCCGCGTCGAGGTTATCAGTCCCGACTTGTGCCCTGGGCTGAGCCGGATGTTTAAGCAGGGGAAAGTGCATGCGGTGCGCCGGGATTATGCAGAGGGGGACCTGGCAGGCGCTGTCATTGTCGTAGCCGCTACCAATGATAACGATCTAAATGCAAAAGTGGCCGAAGAAGCAAGAGCAAGGGGGGTCCTGATCAACGCTGTGGACGATCCTCAGCACTGTGATTTTATCGTTCCCTCACATCTGCGGCACGGCGACGTGACCATCGCTATCTCGACAGGGGGTAGGAGCCCGGCCCTGGCGCGGAAAATCCGAACGGAACTGGAGAAAGACCTGGCAGCTAAATACGCTCCTCTGGCGTCGCTGGTCGGCGGGGTCCGCTCTGAGTTGAAGCGTAGAGGAATCAAAGTGAGTGCCGACGACTGGCAGCGGGCGCTTGATCTCGATAATCTAACCGGGATTTTGCAGGCCAATGGTGCCCAGGAAGCCAAGGCCGCCCTCTTGGAGGAGTTGCTGCCAGCAGGTGGCAGGGTGGGGCCACCCCAGGTACATCTCTGTGTTGTCGGAGTAAACCACAGCACCATGCCGGTTGAATTCCGTGAAAAGTTGGCTCTCAGCACGCGGCATGGAGATGCCCTGCTGTCGCTTCGCCACTATGTGCCACAGGGCGTTGTTCTGTCTACCTGCAACCGCACCGAGGTGTATGTCGTAGACAGCGACGGGCACTGTGCTCGGCAAGGGGGAATCAATTTCTTGACGCACTGTACGAGCATGCCTGAAGTCGAGTTGCTACCGCGTATCTATGCTTATCAAGACGCCGAGGCGATGGAGCACCTCTTCCGTGTTGCCTCTGGACTGGACTCGATGATTCTCGGTGAGTTCGAAATTCTGGGCCAGGTGAGGCAGGCCCTGGAGCAGGCAGAAAAGAGCGGTATGGTGGGCCTGCCGCTGTTGAATCTCTTCCGCCAGGCAGTGCAGGTGGGCAGGCTAGTCCGTGACAAAACGGGCATCAGCAGGAACGCCCTCTCCGTCAGCTCTGTAGCCGTGGATCTGGCTGGAAAGATCGTGGGGGATCTCGGCGGGTGCAGGATTCTGGTTATCGGTGCCGGCGAAGCAGGCAGGTTGGTAGCCAAGGCAGCCAGAGAGAAAGGGGCCTGTCAGATTGCTGTTACCAGTCGCTCCCATGGGACCGCTTCGGCTCTGGCAGCCAAGCTGGGCGGCGAGGCGGTGGCCCTGATGAACTTGAACGAGGAGCTAAAGGCTGCGGACATAGTTATCAGTTGTACCGGAGCGCCGCACACTATACTCGACTCATCTCTAATACAGGAGATAATGCAAGCTCGCGGTGAGAAACCCCTGGTGGTGATTGATATCGCTGTTCCCCGTGACGTGGAGGCTGAGGTTGGGCAGATAGATAATGTCTTTCTTTACAACATAGACCATCTCAGCGACATTTCGGACTCGAACCGCCAGCTCAGAGAGAAGGAAACCAGGCGGGCGACGGCGATCATAAAAGCTGAGGTGGATAGATTCGGCTCCTGGTGGCAGAGTCTGGGAGTGAGGGATACAATCGGAGCCCTGGTGAGGAAGGCAGAGGATATACGGCAGTCGCAGTTGGCCATGACGCTCAAGAAGCTGCGGGGGCTCTCTCAGGAGGAACGAGACAGTCTGGAAGCCATGACCAAAGCGATGATGCAAAAGGTGCTTCATGAACCGATAGAGCATCTTAAGAAAGATCAGAGCTGCGCTGCGACGGTCAGCGAGCTTTTCCGTCTGGACGAGGAGGAACTCCGGTGAGGAAAATCGTTGTTGGTTCCCGCGGCAGCAAGCTGGCTATGATTCAGACTGAGTCTGTGCTGAACAGGATGAAACAAGTGCACCCCGAAATCGAGTTCACGCTGACCAAAATCACCACCAAAGGTGATCGCATGCGGGAGGTACGCCTGGACTGTCTGCCAGGCGTGGGGGTGTTCGTGAAGGAACTGGAGGCAGCACTACTGGATGGCCAAATTGATATGGCGGTGCACAGCTTCAAAGATATGCCGACTGCGATTCCGCCGGGGCTTTTGCTGGCAGGAGTTACGATGAGACTCGACCCGCGAGATGCCCTGGTATCCGGCAAAGGTAAGCTTCACCAACTGGCCCCCGGCTCACGAATAGGTACGGGTAGTCCCAGGCGCAGGGCTCAGTTGCTTCGCTGCCGCCCCGACCTGAAGGTGGAGATGGTGAGGGGGAATGTGGATACCCGCCTGCGCAAGGTATCCTCGGGACAACTTGATGGGGTGATAGTGGCTGCTGCAGCCATACTTCGTCTTGGTTGTGAGGAGACTATCGCCGAATATCTGCCTCTGGAGGACTTCCTGCCCGCTGTCGGCCAAGGAGCGCTGGGAATAGAAATACGGTCTGGCGACACTGGAATGGCCGGACTGGCGGCGACGGTCAATCACCAGCCTACCTGGTGCAGTGTGGTTGCGGAGCGCGCTTTTCTGCGTGCCCTGGGTGGGGGATGCCGTGCCCCGATAGCAGCTTTGGGGAAGGTAAGTGGCGTTAACCTCAAACTGGATGGGATGGTAGCTGACACTCGAGGTCACGTTTTCTTGCGTGCCTCAGAGGAGGGCAGCGCCACCGATGCTGAGCGGGTGGGGATTCGACTGGGCAAGGAGATGTGGCGGATGGGAGCATCACAGCTTATCACCGAGGCGAGGATGCGGTGAAACAGGGTAAGGTCTACCTGGTGGGGGCAGGGCCGGGTTTGCCCGGCTTGATTACAGTCAAAGGGTTGGATTGTCTCAAGCGCGCTGACGTCATCATCTATGACAATCTGGTGGATGACTCCCTGCTCCAGTCGGCCCGTCCCGATTCGGAAAAGATATATGTAGGTAAGATGGCCGGTCGGCATACTCGGGAGCAGGCTGAGATAAATCGCTTGTTGGTGGAAAAAGCCAAAGAGGGCAGGGTGGTGGTGCGATTGAAAGGTGGGGACCCCTTTGTGCTGGGGCGCGGGGGGGAGGAAGCGGAAGCCCTGGCGCAGGGCCACGTCCCCTTTGAGGTAGTGCCAGGCGTGTCGTCAGCGACGGCCGTTCCTGCTTATGCTGGCATCCCGGTCACCCATCGGGGACTGGCATCTCATTTCACGGTAGTTACGGGTCACGAGGATGTGACAAAAGCTGAGTCCGGTGTTCCCTGGGAGAATCTGGCCAAGCTAGAGGGCACACTGGTCATTCTTATGGGTGTGGGGAATCTGTCAGAAATAGTCGAGGCACTGGTTCAAAATGGCAGGTCTCCCTCGACGCCGGTGGCTGCCATAACCGAGGGCACCTGGCCGAGCCAGAAAACCGTGGTTGGTACCCTGGCTGACATAGCAGATAAGGCAGCAAGCAGCGGAATCAAGCCTCCGTCGGTGATAGTTGTTGGAGAGGTAGTCAGCCTGGGAGAAAGGCTTGGCTGGATCGATTACCTTCCCCTGTTTGGCAAGCGCATCCTGGTCACCAGGGCGCGGCACCAGGCTGGGGGGCTGATCGAACTCCTCTCCGAACGGGGAGCTTCGCCTGTGGAGATGCCTGTTATAGACATACAGGGTGTGTCCGACACACGGGAACTGGACAGAGCCCTTCTCGATGTGGAGGACTACGACTGGATTGTTTTCACCAGCGTCAACGGGGTTGAGGCGTTCTTCCAGCGGCTGCGTGCCCTCAATGGCGATGCCCGCTCACTTAAGGGGATTAAGATTGGCGCTATCGGCCCGGCGACCTGTGAAGCCTTACAAAAGCACGGGGTGTATGCCGATTATCTTCCCGATGTCTACACCAGCGATGGTCTCGTGGCGGGACTTGAAAACCAGAATATAGGCGGGAGTCGCTTCCTGCTTCCCCGGGCTGACATCGCTGGCAGGAAGCTGGCTGAGGGAATCGCTCGCCTGGGGGCAGAAGTTCACGAGGTGGCCTTTTACCGCACGGCCATGCCGGGTGAAGTCCCCCCCAAGGCGAAGCAGATGATTTTGGATGGGGAGATTGATGTTGTCACCCTCACCAGCCCCTCAACCGTAACTAACCTGCTGAGTCTGATGGGAGACCAGCGGGGGTTTGTACAACGAGCCACGATTGCTTGCATTGGCCCCGTAACGGCTGCCGAGGCTGCCGGAGCAGGGCTGGCGGTGGACATAGTGGCCAAAGAGCACACCATCGCCGGTCTTGTAGAGGCAACAGAACGGTACTTTCAGGCCGCTGGGAAGGAGACTTAGATGGCTGGTTTTCCTGAATTACGTTTGCGCCGCCTGCGCCGCACCGGGGCGCTCCGCAACATGGTCCGGGAGACCCGCGTTGACGTCAAGGACTTGATTTATCCCCTGTTCGTTGTGGAGGGCAGCAATCTCAAGCAGGAGGTCGCCTCCATGCCGGGCGTCTTTCGCTACTCACCAGACCTGCTGCCTGGTGAGGTAGAGGAGATAGCCGGGCTTGGCATTCCGGCGGTGCTCCTTTTCGGTATACCCGAACACAAGGATGAGGTTGGCTCCGGGGCCTATGACCCGGAGGGGGTTGTCCAGCAGGCGATACGCACCATCAAGAGGGCTGTAGCGGAGCTAGTGGTGCTCACCGATGTCTGTCTGTGTGAATACACCGATCACGGGCACTGTGGCGTCATTACAGGTGGCTATGTTGACAACGACCGTACCCTGGAGCTTCTGGCACAGACGGCCGTGTCTCATGCCGGAGCGGGTGCTGACATGGTGTGTCCCTCTGATATGATGGATGGAAGGGTGGGTGCAATCCGCGAAGCATTGGACAAGGATGGCTTTCAGCATATCCCCATTCTTTCCTACGCTGCCAAGTATGCCTCTGCCTTCTATGGCCCCTTTCGGGAGGCAGCCGACTCTGTGCCTCAGTTTGGCGACCGTCGCTCTTACCAGATGGACCCGCCCAACTGGCGGGAGGCTTTGAGGGAGGTGGAGCAGGATATAGCCGAGGGGGCGGACATAGTTATGGTCAAGCCTGCCCTGGCCTACCTGGATGTTGTACAGAGGGTGCGCCAGGCCGTGAGCTGCCCTATAGCGGCCTACAACGTAAGTGGTGAATACGCCATGGTGAAAGCGGCGGCGCAGCAGGGCTGGATAGACGAAAGGGAGATCGTTACAGAGATACTGACCGCTATCAAGAGGGCAGGGGCAGACCTTATCGTCACTTACCATGCTAAGGGAGCGGCCTCCTGGCTTTAGCCGATAGAGGTATGTACATGAAGAATACGGAACAATCGCAGCGGCTCTTCTCGGAAGCACAGTGCTACCTGCCTGGCGGGGTTGACAGCCCGGTGCGCGCCTTTAAGGCAGTGGGCGGAAATCCCCTCTTCATGAAGCGGGGTGAGGGCTCGCGAATTTACGACGAAGACGGCAACGAGTTCATTGACTATGTTTGTTCCTGGGGTCCGCTGATACTTGGCCATGCCCATCCCCAGGTGGTGGCCGCCCTTAAGGAGGCAGCGGAGCGGGGAACAAGCTTCGGTGCCCCCACCGAGCTGGAGACGGTCCTGGCCAGGATGATCTGCCATGCCGTGCCTTCTATTGAGATGGTTCGCTTTGTCAACTCGGGTACTGAAGCCGCTATGAGCGTGCTGCGCCTGGCCCGTGCCTTCACCGGCAGGAATAAGGTGGTGAAGTTCGCTGGCTGTTATCACGGCCATTCGGACGGACTGCTGGCCAGGGCTGGCTCTGGTGTAGCCACCCTGGGAATGCCGGACAGCCTCGGAGTGCCGAAGAGTTTTGCCCAGGATACCCTGGTAGTCCCATATAACGATATAGGGGCTATGGAGGGCCTGTTTGAAAACTATCCCAAGGGGATCGCCGCTGTAATAGTGGAGCCGGTGGCGGCCAATATGGGCGTGGTGCCGCCCCTGCCTGGTTTTCTCCAGGGTCTACGCTGGCTGACAAAGGAATTCGGGGCCCTTCTCATTTTCGACGAGGTGATAACCGGGTTCCGCTTGGCCTATGGAGGGGCGCAGGCCGTCTACAGGGTAACGCCGGACCTCACCTGCCTGGGAAAGGTTATCGGAGGAGGCTTGCCTGTGGGGGCGTATGGTGGCAGGCAGGATATTATGGAGATGGTGGCTCCGCTGGGGCCGGTCTATCAGGCAGGCACGCTTTCCGGCAACCCCCTGACCATGACCGCCGGAATAGAGGTGCTCAAAGCTTTGAGCCAGCGTGGTGTCTATCGTCGCCTGGAAGCTACCTCTCTGGCTTTGGATAAGGGTATAACCGCGGCTGCGGCCGAGGCAGGAGTGCCGGTGTGCGTGTCCCGCCTGGGCTCCCTTCTGACTGTTTTCTTCACCGCAGAGCGGGTGGTTGACTATGAATCAGCCAGGAAAGCGGATACGGCTCGTTTTGGGGAGTTCTTTCAAGGGATGCTGGGCGGGGGCATATACTGGCCGCCGTCCCAGTTCGAGGCTGCCTTTGTCTCCGCGGCTCACAGCGATGATGACATCCAAGCCACGATCGATGTCGCTGAGAAGGCCATTGGTTCCCTGAAGCCCTGAGCCTAAATCCCTCTCCCTTGAAGGGAGAGGGCTCCGAAGGGTCGCCTAAGGTCGCCAGAGGCGACTCTGTTGACCGACCTCTGTTGACCGACTCGCCGTGGCGAGCTAGGTGAGGTCTCCGCAGGCGACTCGCCGTGGCGAGGTGAATCCCTTGCCTCCGCTGTCTTGCCTAAAGGAATGGATTGCTTCAGGCCTCTAACGGTACGTTACTCACTCCTGAGGCAACTGTCTGTGATATAATGCTGTTGAGGACATTGATGCCAACTATATTACGAGTCGGCGCACATCGGTTGTTCGATGGCTAAGGAACTTGGCGGTGGCAAATAGGAATTTGTTCCTCAAGAAGTGGCATGAGTACTTCGAAAGTTAGAGCCATTACTGTTCTGGCTACGGACGTTCATTTTGACGCTGAGAGGATGACGGTGCAGTTGTCGGACGGGCGCGAAATCAGCGTTCCGGTGGAGTGGTTTCCTGCTCTGCGCGATGCTACAGAGGAGCAGAGGAATAGGTGGCGGCTGATTGGCAAGGGCGTGGGCATCCACTGGGAGGACCTTGACGAGGACCTTTCGGTGGAAGGCCTGCTCCGATGTTAATCTTGTGCCAAGGAAGGGATTCCTTCAGGCCTAGAGATATCAAGATATGACCGGGGCTCCTGGTTATTCTGTGCCCTTCTCTTCAACGAGGAAAACGACAATCTTGCTTGCGTCCATGAAGCTCTCCTCGCTGTCACGTATAACCTTGCCAGCCTCTGAGAAATAGAACTCTCCCATGGCTTGAAACCCTGCCATGTCCTCATACCAAACCTCGGTGATACAATCGAAATCCGGTCCTTCAGCGCCGAGCGTATTGGCAATATAGTTCCGCACGTATCTCTTGATGGTCGGGCAGTGCTTCAGTATTAGTGGCGCATGCACCTCCTCATAGTGTTTGGAGAACTCCTGTGGCGAAAGACCTTCCTTCCTCTTGACTAGCAACATTTCTTTCACCATACTCGCTTACCTCCAAAAATCAAAGAATTCAAAATTCAAACTGCAAAGTTCAAAATTATCTTTGGATTCTCCTTTTTGCGTCTTGGATTTTCATCTTCGGTCATTCGAGTTTGTTTAGAGTTTGTCTGTATCCGCAGTGCGTAGCAGCCACTCAGATGCCGCCATCATACAGAGCCGTTCATGGCTTGTCAACATGGTGTGAAAGCCAGGAAAACCTCGAACAAGCTTGGTTTGCATGTCACTTGACTCCTTGCTATAATTGGCTTTTGTTGTATACATAAAAACGGACGGAGCACAGATTGGAAAAGGAAAGAAAAAACGCCATTGTAGAAGAGTTCAGGCTTCATGAGAAGGATAGTGGCTCTACGTCACTTCAGATCGCTCTTTTGACTGAGAGGATAAACGAGTTGACTGAGCACATGAAAGTGCATCGCCATGATTTCCACTCACAGCGGGGGCTCTTGAAGCTAGTAGGACAACGGAGGAGGTTACTCGCTTACTTGAAAAGGGAGGATGTGGCTCGCTATCGTGATCTCATCGCCAGGCTTGGTCTGAGGAAATAGATCGTCGGCAGTTCCCCCTTTAAGTATTTTTGACTTGGTATAGCACTAGGAGGTTAACTTCGATATGTCGCACATGGTTGAAATTCCAATTGGAGAACACACACTCACTTTGAAAACAGGGGAACTGGCTGCACAGGCGGGTAGCGCTGTTACTGTAAGCTGTGGTGATACACTGGTGTTGGTTACAGCTTGTATGGCTAAAGAACCAAGGGAGGGAATCGATTTCCTCCCTCTAACTGTAGACTATGAGGAAAGACTCTATGCTGCCGGCAAGATACCGGGGGGATTCTTTCGGAGGGAAGGACGTCCCGGTCAGCAGGCGATACTTTCCTGCCGGCTCACTGATCGCCTTCTTCGTCCCCTCTTCCCCAAGGGGTTGCGGCAAGAGGTGCAGATCATAACTACTGTTCTCTCGGTGGATCAGCAGAATTCTCCCGATGTCTTGGCTGCTGTAGGTGCCTCTGCTGCTCTTACTCTGTCGGAAATTCCCTTTGACGGCCCGGTGGGCACTGTCCGCGTTGGTCATGTCGATGGGGAGTTCGTGATGAACCCCACCTACAGCCAGCTTCAAGAAAGCCTTATTGACATAGTCGTTGCTGGTACTAGAGAAGCCGTGGTAATGGTGGAAGCAGGGGCCAGCGAGGCGTCCGAGGCAGTTGTCCTGGAGGCGATAAAATTTGGGCAGCAGGCTAACCAGCAGATCATTGGACTACAGGAGCAACTTCAAGAAGCCTGTGGCAAGACTAGACTTCAGTTGGAAGTTGATAAGCCCGATCCCGAGCTGGAGTCGGCTGTCTCGTCCGCTCTTGGTGGCAAGTTTGCCCTGATTGTTGGCATAGCGAGAGTGGAACGGGACGAGGCACTGTCAGCTCTGAAGGATGAGGTGACTGCAAAGTTGGGGGAGAGGTATTCGCCCCAAGAAATCCTCCCCGTGTTCGAAGCCAGGCTGAAGGCAGAGTTAAGGGCAAGCATATTGGAGAGGGGCATTCGTCCCGGCGGCCGTCAGCCAAAAGATATCCGTCCCATCGAGTGTGCCGTGGGGCTTTTGCCCCGCACCCATGGCTCGGGTCTGTTCAGCCGGGGTTTGACGCAGGTGCTGAATATTGCCACCCTTGGTTCAGTAGGGGATGAACAAAGGCTGGATGGGCTTACCCTGGAAGAGACCAAGCGTTTTATGCATCACTATAACTTCCCTCCTTTCTCTACCGGGGAGGTTAAGCGCATCGGTGGCACAGGGCGCCGCGAGGTTGGCCATGGGGCGCTGGTAGAAAAGTCCCTCACTCCGGTGATTCCGTCGGAAGACGATTTCCCCTATACCATTCGTCTGGTCTCCGAAGTCCTTAGCTCCAATGGCAGCACCTCCATGGCTTCGGTTTGCGCCAGCACCTTGTCTCTTATGGATGCCGGGATACCCATCAAGGCCCCGGTGGCCGGAATAGCTATGGGCCTGGTGACCGCAGAGGACGGCCGGTTTGCTGTCCTCACTGACCTGGAAGGCCTGGAGGATGCTTATGGTGACATGGACTTCAAGGTAGCAGGCACTGCTGAGGGGATAACGGCCTTACAAATGGATACCAAGCTTAAGGGCTTGAGCTATGAGATCTTGGATAAAGCCCTGGATCAAGCTCGTGAAGCGCGCCTTTTTATCCTTGACAAAATACACGAGACTATTACCTCCAGTCGCCCTGAGCTGAGCAAATATGCGCCTCGAATGATCAAGATAATGATCGACCCGAGTAAGATCGGAGCCGTTATTGGGCCCGGTGGCAGGATGATAAGGTCTATTATTGAACAGACAAAGGCGACTATAGACATTGAAAATGATGGCAGTGTACTTATTGGCTCCACCGACGGTGAGGCGGCTCAGAAGGCCATAGCCATGATCGAAGACCTGACCAAGGAAGTGGAGGTTGGTGGTATTTACACCGGAAAGGTAACTCGGCTGATGGGCTTCGGAGCTCTGGTAGAGATCCTTCCTGGAAAGGAAGGCCTGGTCCATATCAGTGAGCTCGCCGATTACCGGGTGCCCAGCGTAGAGGATGTGGTCAAAGTTGGTGATGAGATCACAGTCATGGTTATGGAACTCGATCCACAGGGGAAAATGAGGCTTTCCCGCCGTGCCGTGCTTCAGGGAGATTCTTACGTAGCTAGTGTGCCGAGGGAAGGGGCTTCGTCAGGCCGAGGCTACCCTCACAGAAGGTACGGTGATAATCAACGAAGTGAAGGGCCCAGCTCGGGCGGTAGGCCTTATCATCGCCCTGGGGGCGGATTTACCCCAAGTAAGAGCGACTGAGGAGGCAATATGCCTGGCAGAGTGGTGGTCCACGGCGCCTTGGGGAGAATGGGAAGCGAGGTAATCAAAGCCCTTTGTGCTGATCCTGAACTGGAGCCGGTGGGGGCAGTAGATAACAGGGCCGAAGCAAAGCTTCTTCCTTTGCCAGATCAGTCTAAGTCTATACCCCTCTCTTCAGACCTGGAAGCCCTCTTGGATCAAACCCGGCCTGAGGTCGTGGTGGATTTCAGCGTAGCCGAGGCCGCCTTGTCTGCCGCCCGAACGGCGACCAAACAGAAGGTGAACCTGGTCATTGGTACCACCGGTCTCTCGGCGGATAACCTGGACGAGATTGACCATCTGGCAAGAACCAATGACGTGGGGGCTATAGTTGCCCCCAATTTCGCCTTGGGGGCGGTAGTGATGATTCACCTGGCCAGAATAGCTGCCAGGCTCTTCGACTACGCTGAAATCATTGAGATGCACCATGAGCAAAAGCTTGATGCGCCTTCAGGAACAGCTCTATCCACTGCCAGGGCCATTGCAGAGGCAAGAGGAAAACCTTTCCTTTACCCCAAAGTACACAAGGAAAGCCTTGCCGGTACCAGAGGAGGAGAGTCAGAAGGGGTTGCTCTGCACAGCGTGCGCCTGCCCGGGCTACTAGCACATCAGGAGGTAATCTTCGGAGCAGCGGGGCAGACGCTGAGCATTCGCCACGATACCACCAACCGGGAATGCTTTATGCCTGGTGTGCTTTTGGCTATCAAGAAGGTGGCCGAATATAAGGGATTGGTGTACGGCCTAGACAAGCTATTGGGTTTGTAGAGGAAAAACGAAGTAGACTGAGGTCGCCAAAGGCGACTCCGTCGAGCTCCGACCCGGCTGGGAACGAGCGACCCTGAAGGGTCGCGCTACATTATAAACGCAGCAGGCATCGTTGCTGCTAAACGACGTCAGGGATTATCGAAGAAAATGAAGCAGTTCCGTGTTGCCATTGTTGGTGCTACCGGGCTGGTAGGCCAAGAGTTTATCAAGGTGCTGGAGCAGCGCCAGTTCCCCATGGCGTCAATTCGGCTGCTTGCCTCAGACCGTTCTGTGGAAAGAAAGCTGAAGGTGAATGACCAGGAGATAGACGTCGGAGAGACAACAGCAGGTTCCTTCAGGGACATTGACATTGCGCTTTTCTCTGCCGGTGCCGATATCAGTCGCCACTTCTCTCCTCTAGCGGCACGGGCCGGGGCAACTGTTGTCGATAATAGCTCTGCCTTCAGGATGGACCCAGATGTCCCCCTGGTGGTACCTGAGGTTAATCCTGAAGATATACAGGACCATAAGGGAATTATTGCCAACCCTAATTGCTCGACGATTCAGTTGGTGGTAGCGCTCTATCCCCTGCACAAGGTCCATCCCATCAAACGCCTGACCGTTTCCACATATCAGGCTGTTTCAGGAACGGGTACTGCTGCCGTAGAAGAGCTGAGTGTTCAGTCCAGAGCTGTCCTTGAGGGAGGAGAGGTAACTCCTGAAGTTTACCCTTATCAGATTGGTTTCAACGTGTTGCCGGAGATTGATGTTTTCCTGGACAATGGCTATACCAAGGAAGAGTGGAAAATGGTGGAGGAGACACACAAGATTATGCATGCCCCAGACATAGCCATATCGGCTACCTGTGTGCGGGTGCCGGTGTATGTTGGACACAGCGAAGTCGTCCAGGCGGAGTTCACTCATCCTATATCCGTGGAGGAAGCCAAACACATTTTGACCCAGGCCCCAGGGGTGAAGGTGATGGATGATCCTGCCGCCAGGCTCTATCCTTACCCCACGATGGCGGCAGGCAAGGACGAGGTGTTTGTGGGGCGAATCAGGCAGGATGCCTCTCATAACAATGGCTTGGTCCTCTGGATTGTAAGTGATAATCTGCGCAAGGGAGCTGCTCTTAATACAGTCCAGATTGCGGAGGAGGTACTCCGGAGGGGCTTGACGTGAAGCGGATGAGAAGTGCGAAAAGAGGGACTAAAAGTATTGAAATTTGAGATTTGTGCCTTATAATGGAAGAGGAATTGCTTGGAGCAATTCCTCTTGTGGTTCTTGGCTCCTTGCTTTGTTTCGATTGTTGGGAGGAAGGACATAGGGGAGATCTCATTGACGCTCGGAGCCGTAACTGAACGTTTTCAAAGGAGTTAGAAGGTGGCAAACCTCGGTCGTCTTATCACCGCGATGGTAACCCCCTTTGATCAGAAGGGGGAGGTAGATTACCAGCAAGCCAAGAAGCTGGCCCAGGCTTTGTTTGAGTCGGGCAGCGATGGGGTGGTGGTTTCAGGCACCACTGGTGAGGCTCCTACCCTGAGCAAGGAAGAGAAGCTGCGCCTCTTTGCCGAGGTGAAATCTGCGGTGGGGCAAGGAGTGGTGGCTGGTACCGGTACTTATAACACCAGGGAAAGCATTGAGCTGACAAAAGAGGCCGAGGGGGTAGGAGTGGACGCCGTCCTGCTGGTAGTTCCCTACTACAACAAGCCAACCCAGGAGGGCTTGTTCCAGCATTTCAAAGCTATTGCTGAGAGTACCAGCCTGCCTTGTATTCTTTACAACGTGCCCGGCCGGACGGTCACCAACCTCTCAGCAGAGACCGTCGTTAAGTTGTCTGAAATAGGCAATATTGTAGGCGTGAAAGAGGCCAGCGGCAATTTAGAGCAAATTGCCAGAATCATCCAGGGCACCAAAGGGGACCTCCTGGTTTACAGCGGCAATGATAGTGATACCCTGCCTATTCTGGCTCTAGGAGGTTATGGCGTTATCAGCGTTGCCTCTCACGTGGTAGGCAGTCAAATCAAGGAAATGATGGGGGAATTCCTCAGCGGCAAAGCAGCGGAAGCAGCCCAGATTCACCGCAACTTACTGCCCTTAATTGACGCCCTTTTTGTTGTTGCCAATCCTATCCCGGTCAAGTATGCGCTTAACTACATAGGCTTTCCTGTTGGAAAACCTCGTCTACCTCTTGTCGAGCCGGACGAGAAAAGCCGAGCGATTATAGAGACTGCCTTAGGAGCCTATTCAATCGATTTTCCATCCGCGTACCTGAAGTAAACATAAGGAGGGTCACCACGAATGGAAACAGACCTGAAGGTCATTGCCTGGTTTGAGGAGATTGGCAGGGACGATATCCGTCTTGCTGGTGGCAAGGGGGCAAATCTGGGGGAGCTGACGAAGTCTCAAGTCCCTGTTCCGCCTGGTTTTGTTGTCACTGCTGATGCCTATTTCCATTTTTTGAAAGAAGCCAACCTGGTGGAGAGAATCAGGGACTACCTTGAGAACTTGGATACTGAAGACAGCAAGAGGCTTGAACAGGTTGCTTCTCAAATCAAACAGACTATCAGCCAAGCCCGTATGCCCCCTGATATAGCTGCGGAGATAAAGCAAGCCTATTGGGAAATGGATGGAGGCCTGGTGGCGGTGAGATCTTCCGCCACTGCCGAAGATTTGCCGGAAGCATCTTTTGCCGGTCAGCAGCGGACCTTCCTCAATGTTGAGGGTGAACTAAACGTAGTGGCGGCGGTGCAAGGGTGCTGGGCATCCCTCTTCGAACCTCGTGCTATTTTCTATCGGGTTGAGCATGGCTTTGACCATATGAAAGTAGGTATTGCCGTACCAGTGCAAAGGATGGTGCAGTCGGAGGTTGCCGGTGTAATGTTTACCCTGGAGCCGATGAGCAACGACGAGAGCAAAATCGTTATTGAAGCAGCCTACGGGCTGGGGGAAACCGTGGTCTCAGGGGCGCTGACCCCCGACCTGTATACCCTCGACAAAGAAGAGTTGAGGATCTTGGATAAGACCATAGCGAAACAGGATTGGCAACTGGTGAGGGACCCGGCTAGCAGGCATCATGAGGAAGGTAATATCCAGGTGCCGATTCATCTATCGGATCAAACCAAGCAGAAACTGGCAGACGAGGATATTATCGCCCTGGCGGAGATAGCTAAGGCTATTGAGTCTTTGTACCAGTTTCCTCAGGACATCGAGTGGGCTAAAGAGAAAGGCAAACTCTACATCGTGCAAACTCGCCCGGTAACTACCATAAAGCCTCTCAAGAAGGCAGAGGAGGCGGGAGAGTTCGAAGGAGTCGAACTCGTCAGCGGCATACCGGCCAGCCCTGGCACGGCTGCCGGTGAGGTGAAGATAGTTGTCCATGCCTCTGAGATAGACAGGGTAAAAGAAGGTGAAGTGCTGGTAGCTGAGATGACCACCCCCGACTTTGTCCCGGCCATGAAGCGGGCCGTGGCCATTGTGACCGACCGCGGCGGCAGGACCTGCCATGCCGCCATAGTGAGCAGAGAGATGGGGGTTCCCTGCATAGTGGGGACTGGAGAGGCTACCAGTCTATTGAAAGAGGAACAACTGGTCACCGTGGACGGCTCGCAAGGGAAGGTCTACGAAGGCAGGTTAGTGAGACAGACAGTAGAGGCTCCTGGTGTCCTGATTGGCAAGGAGCGGGTGAAGACCACTGCCAAGGTCTATGTCAATCTGGCCAACCCCGACTTAGCTGAACGTGTAGCTGCCCGAGATGTAGATGGAGTCGGGCTTCTTCGGGCTGAGTTTATGATTGCTGATATTGGCGAGCACCCCCGCCATATGCTCAATGAAAACAGGGGTGGGGAGTTCGTAGATAAGCTTGCCGAGGGTCTTTTCACCTTTGTCCGAGCTTTCGACCCCAGGCCAGTGGTTTACCGGACCACCGATTTCAAGACCAACGAATACCGCAACCTTAAGGGCGGTGAACAATATGAAGAGGTTGAAGAGAATCCCATGATGGGCTATAGGGGGTGTTCACGCTATATTAGAGAACGGGACGTCTTCAAACTCGAGACGGATGCCGTAAAGAGGGTGAGGGAGAGCTTCAAGAACCTATGGGTGATGATACCCTTTGTGCGTACCGTAGAAGGCATGGCCACGGCCAAGAGACTCTTAGAAAAGGAGGGCCTGGTTCGCTCTGAGGACTTCAAGCTGTGGATGATGGTCGAGGTGCCCTCCAATGTGATTCTGCTGGATAAGTTCATAGATGTGGGTATTGATGGCATCTCTATTGGCTCCAATGACCTGACGCAGCTGACTCTCGGCATAGATCGGGACAGCCCGAGGCTAGCTGACGCCTTTGACGAGCGGGACGAAGCTGTAATGTGGTCTCTGGAGAGGGCTATCAAGACGGCCAAGAGAAGAGGGATAACCAGCTCGATCTGCGGGCAGGCTCCTTCGGTCTATCCTGAGCTTACTACCAAGCTGGTGGAGTGGGGGATCACCTCAGTCTCGGCTAATCCTGACATGATTGAACGTACCAGAGCGATAATCGCCGAGGCAGAGCAACGACTGGCTGGTCACTCCCCTGTTTAGCGTGCCCCTATTTTACAGTAATTAGGAAGCAGTGGATTCGCCCCACCATAATATTCGTCTTTGGCTGGAAGAGAAGGAAGAGCATCTTTCCCCTTATGCCATGAAGAGCAGGTTATCCCAGGGGAGGATTAAACCTGAGGAGCCCTGCCCCATGCGTACTGCCTTTCAGCGCGACCGGGATCGCATTATTCACTGCAAGGCCTTTCGCCGCCTCAAGCATAAGACCCAGGTCTTTATTGCCCCTCTGGGTGACCACTATGTAACGCGATTGACCCACACTCTGGAGGTTTCCCAGATCGCCCGCTCTATATCTCGTGCTTTGAACCTCAATGAGGACCTGACCGAGGCTATTGCCCTGGGGCATGACCTGGGGCACACCCCTTTTGGTCACGTCGGCGAGGAGGTCTTGAACGAAATCTCCCCCTTTGGTTTCAGGCATAACGAGCAAAGCCTGAGGGTGGTTGACTTGCTGGAGAAAGGAGGCAGCGGGCTTAACCTTACATGGGAGGTTAGAGAGGGTATTTTGAAACATTCGAAGTCAAGGTTGGACATCTTAGGCGATGAATGGGAAACCTCAGATACTCTGGAAGGACAGGTGTGTAAGATCGCCGATATTACTGCCTACATAAATCATGATATTGATGATGCTTTGCGAGCCAGCGCTATCAAAGACAGTGACCTCCCCCGCTCAGCTATCTCTATACTGGGCGAATCTCACTCTGCCCGAATTAACTCCATAATCTGTGACATCTTAGATTCTTCTTGGGCAGCCAGGGGTGAAGGGTTGACAAACAAGCAGACAAGGCCGATGATTTGTATGAGTCCCCCGGTAAGTGAGGCAATGAATATCCTCAGGGAATTCCTTTTTGAAAGGGTTTATAATTCCAGCCTGGTACACACGGAGGCGAACAAGGTGAGGGGGATAGTCGGCTCACTCTACGAATATTTCACCGGACATGAAGAAAAGCTGCCGGAGGATTATGCCCTTGGCGACGAACCGCTGGCTCGAAGAGTAGTGGATTATATCGCCGGGATGACTGACCAGTATGCCCTTCAGGTAGCTCAGCAGGCCGGCCTTGTCTAGACATTATTGATTCAGTCAATCTGGAGACAGGAACTGCATAGTGGGCGTCATTGATGAGATAAAACAAAGGGTGGACATAGCAGACGTAGTTTCCGACTATGTTCCCGGCTTGAAGAAGGCGGGACGCAATTTCAAGGCTGCGTGCCCGTTCCACTCTGAACGCGTCCCCTCCTTCTACGTGTTTCCGGAACGCCAGAGCTGGCATTGCTTTGGAGCCTGCGCAACAGGGGGCGACGTCTTCTCCTTCGTGATGAAGAAAGAAGGGGTGGACTTTGGAGAAGCGTTGCGTATTCTGGCACGAAAGGCAGGCGTTTCTCTGGCTGCGCCACAGCGAGATGACAGCCAAAGGGAACACGACAGATTAAAGAAGATAAATGAGGCTGCGTCTGAATACTACCATCGCTTACTACTTCAGTCCCAGGCAGGTGGGAGGGCGCGGCGTTATTTGGTGGAACGGGGTATTTCCCAGAAAACCATCGAGGACTTTCAGTTAGGTTTCAGCCCGGATAGCTGGGGGGCTCTACGTGAACAACTGACTGGAAAAGGCTACCTCGAGTCTGAGTTGCTGGCTGCCGGTTTGCTGGTGGCTAAGGAACAGGGGCAGGCTTATGACCGCTTCCGCAACCGACTGATGTTTCCCATTCGAGGCATGGATGGGAGGGTTGTGGGCTTCGGAGCCAGAGCCCTGGACGATTCCTTGCCCAAATATCTCAATTCACCTCAGACCCCCATATTTGACAAAAGCGGTGCTCTTTATGGCATCGACCGGGCAAAAGCTTCTATCAAGAAACATGACCTGGCGATAGTGGCAGAGGGGTATATGGATGTCATCGTAGTCCACCAATATGGCTTCGACAATGTGGTGGCTTCTCTGGGGACTGCCCTCACGGAGAAGCAGGTGGGTATCATCAAGAAGCTGACCAAGAACCTCACTCTGGCCCTCGATGCCGATGCTGCTGGTGAAATGGCGACGCTGCGAGGGCAAGAAGTGATTACTCAAACCTTTGGTCAACCGATGTCTGTTTCAGGTTGGACGAACGTTAGATACGAAAACCTCTACAATGCCGCGTGGAAGGTCATCGTCTTACCTCAGGGGAAGGACCCCGATGAAATCGTGAGAGAAAGCACTGAAGAGTGGCAGCATCTGGTAGAGCAAGCTACGCCGGTGATCGACTACGTGTTCCATAGGGTGACTTCCAAGCTTGACTTGAACAAGGTCGGAGATAAGTCTTCTGCCGTAGACCGGCTGTTGCCAGTCATCAGTGACATCAATGATCCGGTAAGTCAAGCTCATTACCTGCAAAGACTATCCCGGCTTGTAGGCGTCGATGAGCGGAGTCTGGCTGCAAGTCTTGGGAAGCTGAAGCGACCATTCAAGCCCAGACAAAAAGAGGAAATGGAGCAACCTTCCAAGAGCATTCCCTCTTTGTTTCCCCGAGATCGGTTGGCGGAGTATTGTCTTTCATTGCTGGTTCGCTACCCGCCTCTGCGAAGCTACGCTACGGGGCTGTCAGCCGATTTCTTCCCTCACAGCGAAGACCGTCAGCTTTTCCTCGCCTGGGGTGACACTGCTGATGTTGACTCAGTGCGTGGAAGTCTGGAACAATCTCTTCAAGAGTATCTAGATGTACTGATGGAGAAGCCGCTCCCCCCAATGAGTGAAGAGGAACAAAAGGATGCTCTCACTGATTGCATCCGTCGCTTAGAGGAGCGGTGGCTACAAGACTTAAAGACAAAGGAGAAGGCTTTGGTCTCAGACGCCCAAGCCGAGGGAAATACGGCTGAATTGGAAGAGCTGCAGCAACTGGGAGAAAGGCTTAACGCCCGGTTGCTGGGAGTTTTCCTTCGGGGAAGGAAAAGAAACATAACTCCAAGAAGCTAGAGGAACAGGATATGACTTTCGAAGAAGAAGGCCAATCTTCAAAGTTGCCTTACCCTCCGGAGAGTGCACGCTGGGACATAACGGACAAGGAAGACAGTGCGGAATTAGGACGAGAGCCACCGGAAGATAGCGATGATGGTCTACCTGGGGAAGGTGAAGACGCCGATGAGCTATCTCAAGTGCATGGGGTAGTGACACCAGAAGGAGAGAAGGACTTGGAGACTGAGTCCCAGGCGGCAGTTGACGCCAGGTTGGAGCTTGCTGAACTGGAAGTCGCCGATGATCCTGTACGCATGTACCTGCGACAGATTGGCAGGGTGCTTCTCCTTACTGCAGAAGAGGAGAAAACTCTGGCCAGGGATAAGGAGGAAAAAGACTACATCAAAGAGCTTGAGGAGGAGTACTCCCGCAAATTGATGAGACCTCCCTCCGCTGCCGACGTAATGCTTGCTTTGCTGGAGCGGCTGGAGCAAACATTGCCTGTTCTTGAGGCTGTGGAGGAGGAGCTTGGTTTGACTATAGGTGAGGGTCTTGCCGAGAGGACTTCAAATGCTGAATTGCGCTCTGCCCTGGACAGGGAACTCAGTGAGCAACTGGTGGAAGGCGTGTCCCGCAGAACGGGGAAAAGTCGGAGCCAAGTGGAGGAGTCGTTGAAAGACCTCTCCCTGGCCAGCGCTCTATTGCCGCCCCAGCTTCTCGATATCGTTGGCCACAGGTCACCGTCCCAGTTGGGTGATGTTATTCACACCCCTGAGTTTGCTAGTAGCCTCAAGCCTTTTGAGGAGCAGTTCCGTAGTTATCTGGAAACCATTCAACACGAAGGGAGAATGGCAGAGGAGCGTCTCGTTGAAGCCAATTTGAGGCTTGTAGTTAGTGTGGCCAAGAAGTATGTGGAGCGAGGCATGTCCTTCCTTGATGTAATCCAGGAGGGGAATATAGGGCTCCTTCGTGCGGTGGAGAAGTTCGACTATCGCAGAGGCTACAAATTCAGCACTTATGCTACCTGGTGGATTCGCCAGTCGATCACCCGAGCTATAGCAGACCAGGCACGGACTATCCGTATCCCGGTGCATATGGTAGAGACCATTACCAGGCTCTACCGGGTGACCCGCCGTCTAGCTCAAGAATATGGACGAGAGCCGACCATAGAGGAGATCAGCGAGCAGATGGAAATGCCCCCGGAAAAGGTGGAGGATATCCTCAAGATATCCCAGGAACCAATTTCACTGGAGACTCCTATTGGAGAGGAGGAAGACACCCACCTGGGAGACTTCATCGAGGACCGCAAGATTATGTCTCCCTCTGATACCGCCTCCTACGAATTACTCAAGGAACAGATAGCCAGAGTGCTTAACACGCTTACTCCCCGAGAGCAGAGGGTGCTGACACTAAGGTTTGGGCTTGAGGACGGGCGAAGCCGTACCCTGGAGGAGGTGGGGAGAGAGTTCAAGGTAACTCGGGAGCGAATCAGGCAGATTGAAGCTAAGGCGCTGCGTAAGTTGCGTCACCCCACCCGCAGCAGGAGACTGAAGGATTACCTGGAGTAAGCGCTTTGTCTACGCCTTTTTCCTCGTGCCGCCTCATTCTTTTGGGTGATTTTGTAAACCAGGTGATTGACAAAGGCCATTCTTCATGTATAATGTTTAGTTGATTTTGACAAGGAGGTGACGAATGGGCTGTTTACTTAAGCCGATATTTAACATCATCAAGTGGATACTGATGATCATAGGCCTTATCACGGTGATCTTGGCTATAATCATCGGGGTCGCTTTCTGGCAACTCACCAAGACCCCGGCCCTGGAAGGCGAGATGCATGAGGTGTTCTACACTTCGGCAGACGCTGCGGCTTTTGACAGGGAGGTACAAGAGCTTGAGGACTGGTTGCTGGATCCTACAGTTCCGGTTGGCGCTTCGATAACCCTCGAGATAACTGAAGAGATGGCCACTGCCAAGATAGCTAAGGCGATAGAAGAGGCTGACATCCCGATAGACGTGAGTGACGTGTGGCTCAATTTCGCCGTGGATGAGGAGGGTAACGAGGTGGTCCAGTTGCTGGGTAAAGTGGATGTCGGGATTGCTACGCTGACCGCTGGACTGGAGATGGAGATATATGCCGACGTGAACGGTGATCCCAAGATAACGTTGAGCGAGGTCGCCATTGGCAGCGGATTCGGCATACCTGGCAAAGTCAAGCATTTGATAGCCGACGCCATACCAAGCGAAGAAGCTTTGACGGATATGATAAAGGACCTTCCCATAGACCTGTCAGACATTCGAATCCAGGGAGGCAAGTTGATTTTCGAAGGAACGAAGCAGCCTGTATATTCATAGAGGCGATTACTGCTGGGAACACGGCAGGCTGTACGGGAGCCCACAGAGGGGCTCCCGTATATTTATTCAGGGTTGAGGAGGTCGTTGTTCTTCTTTACTTGATCTCTCTTTCCAGAAGGGAGATGTCCAGTATTAAATAGCATTGCCTACACCCTTTGGTCGGTCGCGTGGCCTATGTACTTTCGCTTCATTGTCGGCGTGCCGTGGGTGAGACTAAGTCAAGGCGCTGCCAAGCGATACGTCGCTCGAAACATTCTTGGGATGTTTCCAACCATGTAGGGAACGACCTTCAGGTCGTTCCGCTGGTGGCTGGAGCCCTGCCCTACGCTGCCTTCCATTAAGGAAGGGATCTAGTAGGGGCACGGTGCACCGTGCCCCTACTTCAACCTGGAAAGCAAGCCTCGGGCTTTCCCCGAATCTAGCTGCTTCATCAGTTTTTGTGCCTGGCGGAATTGATTGAGGAGCTGGTTGATATCCTGGGGGCTGGTGCCACTGCCGCGAGCAATGCGGCGGCGGCGACTACCATCGATTATCTCAGGATGCTGACGCTCTTGCGGGGTCATAGAGAATATTATCCCCTCGATCATCTTTACCTGGCTTTCGTCCATTCCCTCCGGCAGTCGACGAGCTACGGAGGAAAGGCCTGGGATCATCTCTACTAGCGAACTCAGGGGTCCCATCTTCTTGACCTGTTGCAACTGGTCAGCGAAATCTTCCAGATTAAAGGTGGCCTTGCGTATCTTCTTCTCCATCTCCCTGGCCTTCTGCTGATCAACCACTTTCTCCGCTTTCTCAATAAGGGTAAGCATGTCTCCCATACCCAGGATGCGAGAGGCCAGGCGATCGGGATAGAAGGGCTCCAGGGCGTCAACCTTTTCTCCCGTTCCAATGAACTTGATTGGTACGCCGGTGACCGACTTGATGGACAAAGCAGCGCCACCCCGCGCATCGCCGTCCATCTTGGTAAGTATTAGTCCTGTTAGTCCTACTCTGGCGTTGAATTCTTCAGCCACGCGCACTGCTTCCTGTCCTGTCATGGCATCGACTACCAGTAGTACCTCTGAAGGTTGAAGTGCTTTCTTGACGTCTACCATCTCGCTCATCATGGCCTCATCGATATGGAGGCGTCCCTGAGTGTCAACTACGAGCCAGTTAGCGGCCAGTTCTTTAGCTCGCTTGACGGCCTCGGCACAGATGGTTGCCGGTGGCACCGTGTGGCTTGGGGCATGAACAGGGATGGCAAGCTGTTTACCCAAGGTGACGAGCTGTTCTATGGCTGCCGGTCGACGGGTATCGGCAGCCACCAGTAGGGGAGCTTGCCCCGACCGCCTCAAGTGTAGAGCCAGCTTGGCGGCGGTGGTTGTCTTGCCACCGCCCTGGAGCCCTACCAGCATCAACCTGGAGGGAGGATGCCCAGCAGGCACCAGCCAGCTCTGTTTGCCGCCAAGGATAGCTACGAGCTCTTCATTGACTATTTTTATGATGTGCTGGGCTGGAGTCAGACTTTGCAGGACCTCACTGGCGAGTGAGCGCTCTCTTACCTTGGCGGTGAACTCCTTCACCACTTTCAGATTTACATCTGCTTCAAGGAGTGCCAGCCTTACCTGGCGCAGTGCCTCATCTACGTCCTTCTCAGTGATTCTGCCCTTGCCGCCTAACTTCCTGAAGACGTCCCCTATTCTTTCCGACAAAAGCTCAAACATGTTTCTTTCTCCCGCAATCATTGTAGTTTAACCGGTGCGGCCAGGCAAGTGAGGGCAATTCATGAATTGCCCCTACAGGTGATGTGGAGATATAATTGCTTGGGAGACAGAAATGATACCTGTAAGGCTCTGTCTGCGTAACTTCATGTGCTATCGGGATAACGTACCGCCACTCCAATTTGACGGTATTCATCTGGCCTGCCTTTGTGGAGATAACGGTAACGGCAAGTCGGCCTTGGTTGATGCTATTACCTGGGCGCTGTGGGGAAAGTCCCGGGCCAGGAGCGACGATGAACTCATCCACCTGGGAAAGAGCGATATGGAGGTGGAGTTCGATTTTGGGGTGGGGGAGGACCACTACCGGGTGATACGTAAGCGCACGAAAGCCAGACCGAAGACCGGGCCGGGCAAGAAGGAACGTCCCGGACAAACGCTCCTGGAGTTCCAGATAGCCGCTGAGGAAGGTTTCAGGCCAGTTAGCGGTAATAGCGTGGCGCAAACGCAGCAGAGAATCATCGATACGTTGCATATGGACTATCCTACCTTCATTAACAGCGTCTTCCTGCGTCAGGGGCATGCCGATGAGTTCACTATCAAGCCAGCCGGGGAACGCAAAAAGGTCCTGGCGGACATACTGGGCCTCTCCTTGTACGACGAATTGGAGGAAAAAGCCAGGGGCTGTGCCAGGGAAAGGGCGCAGCAGGAAAGCGCGCTTCAGAGCGCCATAGGGGAGATGCAGCAGGAGATTGGGCGGAGAGGAGAATACGAAGCTGCACTGGAGGAGGTGAGCAGTGCGCTGGCACAACTGGAAGAGGAGGTTGAGAAACAGGAGTCCCAGGTTAATATGCTCAGGGAAAAGAAGAAGGTTTTGGATTTCAAAAAGGAGCAACTGGCCGAACTGGAAAAGGCCGCAGAGCAAGCCAGGGGTGAATTGAGCCGCTGGCAGAGCCGGTTTTCGGAGCACGCCTGCCAGATTGGGGAATACGAAAAGGTGCTCGAACAGCGCTCGACAATAGAGGAAGGTTACGCCCGGCTACAAGAAGTGAAAAAGGAGGCAGAGGAGCTGAGCCTCAAGCTGGAGAAATCCTTCGCATTCACCAAACGAAAGGACGCTCTGGTGCAGGTTATAAACGAGTCCAAGGGAAGGAAGCTGGAAGAGCGAGGGCGGGTGCAAAGCAAGGCTGAGGAATTGGAGGCTAAAGCTGGGAAGATAACCAGGCTTGAACAGGAGCTGGCTTTAGCCCAGGCCAGTTACAACAGGGTTTGTGAGATGGAGAAAGAGCTGGAAGACAAAAGGCAACAGTCTCATGAACTGGCACTTCGGATTCAACACCTGAAGTCCATCGGTACCCAGTTAGGGCAGGAAGTGAAGGAGTTAACAGATAAGTTGGCTTTGTTGGTGCAGGGCGATGCCAGATGTCCCCTGTGTGAGACAGAGCTAGGTGAGGGAGGCAAGCAGAGGATAGAGGAGAAGTATAAGGCGGAGATAAGCACAAAGGTCGATGCCCAGCGCAGCAACGAGGCGGAGATCAAGGAAAAGGCAAGTCAGCACCAGGAAATGGCTCGCCAGATGAGCCAGTCGGAGGCCAAAGTGAGCCAAGAACGTGCATCAAGCCAGCGCCAGGTCGCCAGCCTGGAGAAGGAAATCTCTCTGGGTAAGGAAGCTGAAATCGAGCTGCCCAGTGTGAAAGTGCGCCTGACCCAAATCGAAGAGCAGCTAGCCAGGAGTGACTTTGCCATCGCTGAGCAGCAGGCACTGGAGGAAGTAAAGCAGCAGATCGCCGACCTGGGCTACGATGCCACGAGACATCAACAGGTGCGAGAGCTTTTGGCCCAACTGGAGAGGTACAATGACCTGCGGCGAAAACTGGAAGAGGCTGAAACAGGCCTTCCCTCAGAGAAAGCGGCCCTCAATCAAGCTCAAGAGGCTATTGCCGGCTGGAACTCCACGCTGGAGAGTAACAGGGAGAAAGCAGGGGTTTTGGCTGAAGATATCGCTGCTCTCCCCAGATTGGTGAGCGAGTTAGGCCAGGCTGAGCAAATCTATAATTCACTGCGCCAGCAGCAAACTGGGGTGAGAGATGAGATGGTAGCCACACAGGAAAGGCTGGCCCGCTGCTCCGAACTGGAGAGGAGGAAGCTGGAGAAGGAAGGGTCACTGCTTGACACCTTGAGGGAGAAGGGAATCTATGAGGAGCTGGCGCAGGCCTTTGGGAAAAGGGGTGTTCAAGCCTTCCTTATCGAGTCGGCTATTCCGGAGATTGAAGAGGAAGCCAATAGATTGTTAGGTCGGATGACGGACAACCGAATGCAGGTGAATATTGAAACGCAACGAGAGACAAGGAAGGGCGAGACCGTGGAGACACTTGACATAAAGATATCGGATGAACTGGGCACCCGAAACTACGAGATGTACAGCGGTGGAGAGGCTTTTCGCATCAATCTGGCCCTGCGCATAGCTCTTTCCAAGGTGCTGGCCAGGCGAGCCGGAGCACCTCTGCCTACCCTTTTCATTGATGAAGGCTTTGGCACCCAGGACAGCGATGGAATGGCAAAACTGGTGCAAGCCATCAACTCGATTCAGGACGACTTCAAGAAGATAGTTGTCATCACCCACCTGGAGGAACTCAAAGACACCTTCCCGGTGCGTATTGAGGTGACTAAGACCGCTGACGGGTCAACAATCTCGCTGAGCTAGGCTCGGGCATTCAGCCCCCCCCTTGTAGCGTGACCCTTCAAGATCGCCTTGTTCAAGCGAGGCCAAAGCTCAAAGAGGCGCCTCTGGAGACTTGGCGCCAGTCCTTCCCCTTTGTCATTTTGAGCCCCTTCGTCTGCTGTCATTCTGAGGTCGCCTCAGGCGACCGAAGAATCTCACGGCGCTCAGGACAGGCCCGGCGATAAGGTAGGGGCAATTCATGAATTGCCCCTACCTTCGTCGCCACGCTCCTCGCAATGACAGAGTGGAATCTGCGCTTGCAGATCAAAGTCAATTCAACCCATGCGCGGGACGGCACACTACAAGCTCAGTCCCAGTGCCGATGCTAGTGGGCCTATATCCTTAAAGAAGTCTGACCACATTCGGCCACCACTAATCCCTCCGTCAACGACCAGTGCATGACCATTCACGAAGCTGGAGTCGTCACTGGCGAGCCACAGAGCAGCCTGAGCAATGTCCTCCGGAAGGCCAGCACGCTTGATCGGCTGGAACCTCGCCAAGGGGGCTTTTACCGACTCGACCGTCTGCTCAGCATCCTGCGGCGACAATCCGAACCCTCTGCCAAAGAGAGGCGTCGCAATCCATCCTGGACAGATACAGTTTACGCGCACGCCACTCTCGCCTAATTCCATGGCGACCGAACGGGTCAAGTGGATGACCGCTGCCTTTGCAGCGGCGTAGACGTGAGTGGAGTCAACCGCTCGCAGGCCGGCTATACTTGCGGTGCTGATGATACTTCCGGAGCCCTGGCGTTTCATTATCGGAGCAGCGTGCTTCATGCCGAGAAACACCCCGCGCAGGAGTACTGCCATGGCCGTGTCAAACCCTTCCGCAGGGATCTCGTCAATCGGTCCGCCCGCACCGCTAATACCAGCGTTGTTGAACATACAATCAAGTCGCCCGAAAGCTTGCAAAGCGCCGTCAACTGCGGCCTTGACGTCAGCTTCCTGAGTTACGTCTGTGTGAAGGTAGGTAGCGCTTGAGCCCAACTCCTCGGCAAGGCGCTGGCCCCTATCATCCTGGATGTCTGCGATCAGTACGCGGGCCCCCTGTTCGACGAAGAGCCGTGCAGAGGCCTCACCGATGCCGCTGGCTCCGCCTGTGATTACTGCCACCTTGCCATCAAGTTTCCCCATTTTGTTACCTCCTTTTCTCTTGTAGCAACTGTCGGACAACCAGGCGAAGATAAAGGCTCAAGCAAAGGCTTATATCTTCTCCACCTCCACCAAAGCCGTGTTGTAGGCGTAGGCTCCGCCTGGCGAATGTTCATCCTTGGTCAGGACGTTGGCGCATCCCCCCCTGTCTACCCCCTTGGCATCAGGATCATACCAGGCGCCTTCCGGGACATCAACCACCCCGGGCATGATCCTCTCTGTAACCGTGGCGGGAATAACTATCTCACCTCTATCATTGAACACCCTGACCATGTCGCCATCGCTGATGTTCCTGGCTGCGGCATCTTGAGAGCTTATCAAGACAGCCTGTCTTTGCAGCTCCCTTAGCCAGGGGACGGTCTCAAACTGAGCATTAGTGCGCCTCTTGAAATGAGTGGTAATGAGCTGAAGGGGATATTTTTTGGCTAAGGGGTCGTTCCTGCTTTCCCAGGTCTCTATGTACTTGGGGATGGGTGGCGCTTCGGGATTCTCCATCTCCGCTATTTGCTGAGAGTAGATCTCAATCTTCCCCGACGGGGTGGGGAAGGGACTATTGGCCGGATCCTCTATCTGGCTTTTGAAAGCTATGTGCGGCTCCGGCAGGTTGAACCAATAGATGCCCTTCTCCTTCCATGTGGCGTAGTCAGGGATGCCGTTCATCCGTGCCCTCTCTTGCAGCAGCTCTTCCGCCCCCTTTTCCAGATAGCCGGCGATGCCCATTCGCTCCGCCAGGTCAGCGGTAATCTGCAATGGCGACCTGGATTCGCCCAGCGGCTCGATCGCTTTGTTGGTGCTGCCTATGAAAACCGTTCCCTGGCCATAGGCCATATCGTCTCTCTCCATAAAGGTATTTACCGGCAGCAGGATATCGGCGAACTTCGCCGTGGCCGTCATAACCTGCTCTTCAACTACAATGAATTCCAGCGATTGCAATGCCTTGACAATCTTGTTGACATTGGGAAACGAATTCAAGTAATTGCTTTTCTTTATGTACAGCAGTTTGTAGTCAGTGTGATAGCCGCCGGCCCTGCCCCTGAGGATGGCATCCGCCAGCTTGCCCCAGTGCACCCTGGGCTGTCTACCCACAATGAATTCAATTATCAGTCCCTCTGGCCTGCCGGGAAAATCTTGCTCCACCGGATTGGGCACCGCGTTCCATAGTTCCAGCCCGGCCACCTCGGGAGGCAGCGGATATGGGAATCCCGACATCGGCCCGCCGGGAAACATTGCTGCCGCGTTTCCTCCATGGATACCGATATTGCCGGTCATGGCTGCCAGGGTACTGGCTGCCCGGTGGTATTGCTCGCCGTAAGCGGTGCGACCGGGGGCGTTACTAGCCAGCAACGCTGCAGGCTTGATGGTGGCGTATTCCCTGGCCAGTTGCTCGATGGTGGCTGAAGGCACGCCGGTGATCTCCTCTGCCCATGTCGGCGTCTTGGGCACTCCGTCTTCTATGCCCAAAACGTAGTCTTTGTATTGGTCGAACCCAATAGTATAGGTGGCCAGAAAGCTCTGGTCATGAAGCTTCTCCTTGATCATCACGTAGGCCATAGCTATCAGCATGGCGGCATCTGTGCCCGGCCTGATAGGTATCCATCGGTCTGCAAAGGTGGCTGCCGTGTCGGTATACTTCGGGTCAACAGCGACGATTCTAGCCCCAGCCTCCCTGGCCTGGGCCAGGTACCAGCAAGTATTGGTGCCCCCGATGGTACTGGTGGAGTTAACCCCCCACAGGATTATCAGTCTGGCGTTGAGCAGGTCATCTCTGGTGTTGGAGGTGGCATAGGTCCCGTAGGTGAACACCGTGGAAAACAGGGCGGCGTTAAAGGAAGGTGCGCCCCACCCCACGGTATAGCCACCGGCCATATTAAGCAGCCTCTCGATTGCCCCCCAGCCGGCTAGAACAGCGGTGTCACCAGGCAGCTGCACCATCAGAATAGAGGCTGGACCATAAGTATCCCTGACTCTTTTGAGTTCCCCGGCTATCTTGTTCAGTGCTTCGTCCCAGGAGATCCGCTCGAATTCGCCTTCCCCTCTAGCGCCTATCCGCTTCATCGGGTATAGAATACGGCCCGGGTCATACACCCTCTGCCGGTAGGCCCGTCCGCGGAGACATCCCCTGAGTTGAGGCTCTTCCCCATCATCGGTCTCTATTCTGGTGATCACCCCGTTCTTGACATGCACCTTGAGCAGACAGACTCCCCCACAATGGCTGGAACAGGTGGTTGCCACCACCTTTTCTGCTTCAGCCGATTCATTGTTTGCGGCACTACTCACTTCTCCCTACCTCCTTTACGTTTTGAGGCCGTTCGATTCTGAAAGCCCCCCGTTTTGGCTTCAGATCTTGGGCTTTCCAGCGCCTGGCTCTAGACATCCTCTAAAGGATGCCTAATAACCCAGCCGTATAGTCATACAGACGTGTCGGATACGAGCACCGGGTGCTGGTACTATAGCATGCTGCCTATTTCGTGTAAACCTTGCGCCGCTTGACACACCGCCGTTGCCCATGAGAAACTACGGCGAAATGGCGCGGGTGAGACGCCATTGCGAAGTTAGGCTGAATCTCAAACTCTAACCCTCAGAACTTCGGTACCTGGTGGGGCTCGGCGATATCCCCAGAGCTGGTGTCCAACTGGATTTGCGCTTCCTACCAGGATTGAAAGCGATAGCCTGGGGCCGCCCGAAGTAGTTTTTGTCGATGTAACACAGGAGGTGACGACAATGGCAATGGTATGTGGAGGCGACCTGTTTGTCAGGGCACTGAAGAGAGAGGGTGTGAAGTACATCTTCACCTTGTGCGGTGGTCACATCGCTCCCATCTACAATGCCTGCATCGATGAGGGGATCGGTATCATTGACGTCCGCCATGAGCAGGTGGCAGCTCACGCTGCCGCAGGCTGGGCCCGGGCCACCGGCGAACCGGGAATTGCCGTGGTAACGGCGGGGCCGGGTGTCACCGACTCCGTGACCGGAGTCGCCGAGGCCTTCATTGCCGGCTGTCCCATGATCGAGTTTGGGGGGCGTACTCCTCTTTCACAGTTCGACATGGGGTCGCTGCAGGACATGGACCAGGTGCGACTCATGGAGCCCATAACCAAGTGGGCCAAGACAATATATGAGGCCAAAAGGATACCGGAGTACGTGAGCATCGCCTTCAGGCAGGCGAAGAGCGGCACACCAGGCCCGGTATATCTGGAGTGTCCCATAGACATCCTTCTCACCCAGACGGTGGAGGAGAGCGATGTGGTCTTCCCTGAAAAATACTACGCTGAGACAGAGGCCGGCGGCAGTCCATCCCAGATCAGGGAAGCGGTGGAGCTTCTGATGACCGCGGAACGCCCCGTAGTTATTGCCGGAAGTGGGGTCTTCTGGGCCAGGGCTGACAAGGAGTTGATGGAATTCGTGGAACTGGCGGAGATTCCGGTGGAAACGGGTGACTTCGCCCGGGGCGCTGTTCCAGAGGACCACCCTCTCGCCTTGCCCCGAATGGGAACGGCAATGGCAGACGTAGTGCTGGCGCTAGGGGTCAAGCTCGATTTCATGCAGGGCTACGGTCGCACTCCCCTTTTCGACGTCAAGGCCAAGTTCATCCAGGTCGGCGTCGACGCCAGCATCATTGGCTATAATCGGGGTGCCGATATTGGCATCGTGGGAAGCCCCAAAACAGTGCTGAGGCAAATGATCGAGGAGATCAAAGGCGCTAACAGGAAGGTCAGCCGCTCGGCGTGGATCGCCCAGCTAAACTCCATAGCCAAGATGACGGAGGAACAAGCTGCTCAGACCTACGGTGCTGACTCGCTGCCCATTCACCCTGCCCGGCTGGCCAGGGAGGTCACCGAATTCCTGGATAGGGATGCTGTGGTTGTCATGGACGGAGGCGATGGCGCAGGTGGATGGTTTGCCCCTTACTTCAGACTGAAATTCATGGGACAGATGATGGGCACTGGTTCCCTGGGTTGCCTGGGGGTGGGCACTGGCTTTGCCCTGGCCGCCAAGCTGGCAAACAGGGATAGGCAGGTGCTTATCTATTTTGGCGATGGCTCTTTTGGATTGAACGGGATGGAGTTTGATACCTTTGTGCGCCATAATCTGCCTGTGGTATCGGTGATATCCAATGACAGTGCCTGGGGGATGGTCAGGCACGGGCAACGCATGATGTACGGTGAGGACCGGTGCACTGGAATGCTGCTCAGGCCGCGCCAGCGCTACGACAAGATGGTTGAGGCGCTGGGGGGATATGGCGAATATGTGGACAGGATTGAAGACATCAAGCCAGCCCTAGGTCGGGCCTTCGCCTCTGGTTTGCCGGCCTGCGTCAACGTTGAAGTGGACCCCAATGCCGTTAGCTTTGTAAGCATGTGGATAAGTGCGTCTATGGGGCCACCTCCTCAGTTTTAGCAGAGGGTACGGACTCTCTTTTGAAGGGTGAGTGAAGCATGGCGAAACCCACCCGTTTCTCCATACAGCGCCCTCTCCCTTGACGGGAGAGGGCAGGGTGAGGGTGATCTCAAGTTCTGTTTCATGCCATCCCCCTTTCAACAGAGTCGCTACCGACTAGTGTAGGGGCACGGTGCACCGTGCCCCTACTAGCGCAAGATCGTCTGCCCACCGTCGACCATCATGGTGTGGCCAGTAATGTAGTCCGAGTCTGGGCTGGCCAGGAACACCGCGGCACGCCCGATGTCGTTCTCACAATCGCCCACACGGCCCATGGGCACCATCATCAGCATCATGTTGAGCATATCCGGCGAGGTCTCAGCCCAAGCTTGCATATTTGGTGAATTGGCCAGCGGGCAGATGGCGTTTACGTTGATGTTGTACTTTCCCCACTCGCGGGCTGCCACTCTGGTGATGGCCCGGATGCCCTCCTTGGCAGCGGCGTACGCCGTCCAGCCGGCAGCGCCCTCCGTGCCGGCGGCTGAGCCGAGGTTGATGATCTTGCCGCCGCGCTGTTTCAGGTAGGGGAAGCACGCCTGCATGAAGTAGAACGTCCCCAACAGGCCCGACTCCAGAGCCAGGGCCATGTCATCATCGGTGGTATCCTCGAAAAGCACGTTGTCCCGCTTATCCTGGGCGCTGTTAACCAGGATATCTGTCGTCCCAAACTCCTTGACTGCTGCCGCTACGGTGGCCTGTACTTGGTCGCGCCGGCGTATGTCACAGGTTACCGGCAGCGCCCGGCCACCGAGGGCCTTGATCTCGCCAGCCGTCCGAAGGCACTTATCAGTGGTTCTCCCGGTAACGACCACGGCGGCACCCTCCTTGGCCAGCGCCAGGGCGATTCCGCGCCCCACGCCCTGTCCTGCTCCAGTGACAATGGCTATCTTGCCGTCCAGCTTTCCCACTGTTACTTCCCCCTTTCTTATGACCGGCAGCCGTCGGGTAGCTGCCAGATTGCTATTAGCTTACCGCGGAGCTTTTCGCATTACAATTCCAGGCTCTGCGTTCACCGCGTTGGTCAGCCGGAAGCAGACATAACTCCCTTGCCGCAGATCTTCCTGGTTCGTCAGCAAACTCCCTACCGCCACCGGGTCGAGATTAATGCAAAAAAGTAGCGCCTTGCGCTGCCGACTTCGTAACGGGTTCCTTCTTCGCAGCCAGGGCCAGAGCGCCGCCGATAATCAGCGCAAACAGCGAAGGGGCATAGAGAAGGGAACCCATTAAGGGATGAAGGGACAAATATGCAAAAAAGGATGGAAAATCACGGGTCCACCCGAATACTTCTTCGGCAGAAGCGAGACCGACCCCAAGTGCCGACACACCAGCCAATATCAAGCAAGCTCCCGCGAGGGTGGGCTTGCACCGCGGCAGTGCGCCGCCAATAGTGCCGACGAGCCCGATTGGTATGAGCATTACCGACCACCACGGGGTAGGCGGAGGAACACCAATCAGTCCCGTGATACCCCCTATGAAATATGATATCCCCCCGATAAGCCCCAAAATCATCGCCGCTATTAGCATCTTGCTCCTTTCTCTCCCGGTTTGGGAGCGTGCCTACGCAAATTTCGTCCTGGATTATAGCAATTGGTGTGATAGTTTGACAACATTCTCTTCAGGGGTGAGGACATCACCCTCTTCACCTACAGCACCAGGGTCAGTCGCCTCAGGCGACTGACACCCACGAATATAGGGCGGGTGCTCTGCGTCACCCGCCCTGCTCTGTCTCGCCAGGGCAGATTTCGGTTTTGGGAAGGGTAAGGCAGGAAGAGGTTGGCCTACAGCCTTCCTCAGGAGACGCTTGGCCTGGCGACAGTCTTCTTGAGCAGCTCGGAGAGCTTCTCCGCTGCCTCTCTCATCTTAACCGTATTCACCGTGGTGGCATCCACATATTGCAGCGCTTTCGTTTCACAGAACTTGACGCATGTTGGATCGCCATCGCAGAGGTCACACTTGATGACCTGCCTGGCAACGGTGTCAATCCCCATAGCGCCAAAGGGGCAGGCTGCCACGCAAAACTTGCACCCAATACACAGGTCGTAATTGATAGCCACCCTGGCCAACTCTTCATCTCGAGCCAGAGCCCCTACCGGGCACACGGCCATGCAGGGCGCTGACTCACATTGCTGGCAAAGCATTGGGGTCTCAACGCAGATGGGCTCCCACTTGATAACGGTTATCCTGGCCCTGGCTGGATTTGAGGCCGCGTTTTTCTTGACCGAGCAGACTATTTCACAAAGTCTACAGCCGGTACACTTGGAGTGGTCTACAATCAGCATTTTGTTCATGGTCTACTGCCTCCTATCGAACTGCTGGCGTGACTAGATGATGTGGGAGGGCTCTTTGTCCAGGCCCAACCTTTCCAGCGTTTCGGGCGTGGGCACCCCGTTGTTGTCCCAGCCGTGCGCCTCATAGTATTCATCGAGTTGCTGTTCATACTTTTCTCTGTCTATAGTCTTGCCTTTGAAGCTGGGAATGCCAAGAGGGGTCGGCTCCACAAAGTAACGCTCAGGCGGAAAATCATCTTTTCGCTCTGCTCCTTCCCGATTATTGAACATCCTCTCCAGAGTATAGATTCGCTCACCTGCCTCCATCATCTCTGATGCTGATATCTCGAGGCCGGTGATGTAGCCGGTCAGCTTGCAGTAATCATCGTAGCTGACGGTGGAGGGGCTGAGGAAAAGGGCCTGAAACTTGCACACTCCCAGGGCGTCTGAAATTGTGTACATAAGCTCATGCCACCAGATCAGCTTACCGCTTCCTTCATAGGAGTTGAAATCAGGGGGCACCGCAAAGCCAAACAGCTTGTTCCTGGTTTCTGGAGGCGGTAGATTGGCGTCCAGACCAGGGCGGCTTCTGAGGTGGTCAGCGCCCCTGGTAGATGTAGCCACGCCCAACGCCATGGCCGGCGAAGGCCTCTCATCCGTGTGCAGCCAGCTCATGCCCTTGACGTGAACATTGTAGTACCGGGACTCCTCTCCCAGCTTGTCTATAGCTCTAAGGGGCCCCTCGGCCAATATGTCCCCCAGCCCCTCCCTTTTGGCGATCTGGTGCATCATCTCGTACATCACCTGCTCGTTGCCCCACTCCAGCTTCAGACCACCGGTAACCTTATCATCGATGATGCCTTTCTCGTACAGCTCTATCGCCCAGGAGACCATGCTGCCGAACTCCAGGGAGTCCATACCGTACTTGTTAACCAGTTGATTGCCGACAAGAACAGCTTCCATTCTTCCTATGTCAAGCTCCGTAGCAATACCAGCCAGCGTACTCCATTCCGGCCCTTCTGCGTAGCTTCCCTGGTCAGGACCTTCCGGGACTACGTATCTATGGCGACAGTGGACGGGGCAACCGAAGCACGCCGCCATGCCTATGGAGAACTTCTCCAGTTGGTCGGCGTACAAACTCTCGCCACCGGGGACTTGATTACGTTGCAGATTTCTGTTCCTCAGCCGGCCCAACTGGTTGGAATCGCCGTGGAACATGGGAGTGCCCAACTTGGAAAGCACCTGGAAAACCATGTTGTCCCTTATCAGTCCCGTAAGTCGCTCCAGATCCCCCAGGGCCTCCGCGGGGTAGCTGATGGGCAGGCCTTGAGTACCCCTTACGGCGATGGCTTTCAGGTTCTTCGAGCCCATGACGCAGCCCATTCCTGTTCGACCCGCGGCGTTCTTAAGCCCGGTGAGGACGTTGGCGAACCTGACCAGGTTTTCCCCGGCCACACCGATGCACATTACCTTTATGTCCTCGTCCTGGTGATCTCTTTTGATAATGGCAGGGGTTTCAGCGGTATCCTTCCCCCACAGGTGGGCGGCGTCTCTGATCTCGATCTCGCCATCATGTATCCAGAGGTAAACCGGCCTTTCACCTTTCCCCTTGACCACCAGATGATCGAACCCGGCGAACCTCAACTCGGGGGCAAAAAACCCGCCCATATTGCTGCTGCCTATCAAATCTGTTAGCGGGGACTTTCCTCCTACGTGACACCTGCCGCTGGACGGGGCCAGGGTGCCTCCAATCAGACCGGCACTGACCGCCAGCACGTTTTCCGGGCCCAGGGGATCGATGCCCGGCGGAATGTGGTTGTACAGCAAATACATATCTATGCCTCTGCCACCCAGATACATCTTTCGTATCTTCTCTGGAATCAGCTCTTTCCTAACCTCGCCTGTGGACAGATCAACGTAAGCTATTTTCTGGTCTCGCATTTTGGCCTCCTGTCTGAAGAATATCGGTTGTAGCGGCGCGTAATCGAGCAGGGCAATTCATGAATTGCCCCTACTGTGGCCTGGGTAAAATGCAAATCATGGAAAGTGCGGCCCCACGCCGTACGCTTCCTGCAATAATACCACAGGGTGTATCGCCTTGGCACCCGTGCCCGCTTCTATTTGCAACTTACACGCAGCGCAGCTTGTTACTATTCTGTCTGCCTGGCCCAGGCCGATTTCGGTAAACAATTTGGCGCCGATCTCCATAGACAGACCGGAATGCGCCTTCTTATAGCCGTGGTATCCAGCCATCCCACAGCAGATGGCGTCGACTTTATCTATCGATAACCCCGGTATAAGGTGCAACAACTCAACGCAGTCTGCCTCAATATCTCGAACCTTCAAGTGGCAGGGTACATGGTAGAATATTGATTCGGAAATCTCTGCCAAGTCCCTGTTCAAGCTGCCCTGCCTGTTCAGCAGCATCAGGTACTCGTCCACATAGTACAAATGTTGCGAGACCAGCCTCGCCTGATCGCTATCGAAGAGATTCGGGTATTCGCGCTTTATCATCAAGGTGCAACTGGGGCATGTGGTGACGATATCATACCCCTTTCCCGCCACAGCAGCTAATGATTCGATGTTGTACCTGGCGTTCCTACGAGCACCACTCATATTCTTGCTGGCCATCATGGGCATACCACAGCACTTCTGATCCGGAACCAGGACCTCAAATCCATTCCTCTCCAGGACATTGACCAAAGCCCTGGCTACCTCAGGCTCGTAGTAGTTAGCAAAACACCCGGCGTAATACGCTACTCTCTGGCGAGGGCTTGCTTCTCCGTTTCTCCCACTCCTCCTGGCGAACCACCTCTTGAAGGTCTGGCGCTGAAACCTGGGGAGTCGTCTATGTCTGTCCAGGCCTAAAGCGCCCTTAATTATAGTCTTGCCTGGATCGATGCTGGTGACAGTGTTAGAAAGGGGCGTGACCAAACTACCAACTCGGGCCAGCAATTCGGGATTCCCCAGCATGCGGTCACGCAGGGTTCGTCCATGCTTGGCAGCGTGATCCGCCTGGGCCATCCACATCAACTTCGGAATGTCGATAGTCAACGGACATTCAACGCGGCATGCTTCACAGTGAAGGCATGTATCCATTGACCTGTCCTTATCCGAGAGGAACATAAACAGGTAGTCTCTGGGGCTCCAGACAGCGCCGCTCGTGGTCACAGAGCGATTAATGGGGCACTGCTTAATACACGCTTTGCAACCGATGCAAAGTAGCAGCTCTTCGAAGGGGCTCCCCAACATTTGGCTTCTACCGTTATCAAGAAGAATGATGTGCACTTCCCTGCCTTCGGGTTCAGGGGAATCTGGCAAGCTATCTATGGCATCGGGCTCAGCTTGCCTGGACCTGAGGTTCAATAGCATGCTTTCCATTCCAAATATTCCCATACATCTTGTCTGGAAAGCTGCATCCTCTTTGTCCTTCACCACTTTGTCCACCCCGACGATAAGTACCACCTGCCTGGCCTGCTCCAGGCTGTTTGATATGTTGGAGAGGTGCTGCAGGAAGAACAGGTCACCGTCTTCGGCTGAAGCTGCGTTCACTCCCAGCACAGCGACGCAGTCCTTTGCTGTTTGCCCCTGGGGTGGCGGCGAGCGTAGGTCTGTTGCGGTGACAGAGACTTCAAAACCGCCGATCAGGCCCTTGGAAAGGAGATTGGGGAGGTCCCAGTAGTCCCTGATCCTGTTCTCGAAGAAGTCGGACTCAGCATGGTACGGCTCGCTGATACGGAAACCACGGTTTTCCAATCCGGGCTTCAGCTCGTTTGTGACTACGCTCGACCTGTTGATTACTACGTTCTTTGTCCCGAGGGCGATTTCTTGAATATAGTCGATAGCCTCGTCGGCATCATACGCTGATTTCAGTCGTATGCCCGGATACCTGGCTATGCTATTCTTGAATTCCTCCAGGAGTGAGGCTTGTTCACGCAAAGAGTACTGGCGGATTTCTCTCAGGCGTGATTTGATGGATTCCAGGTCGGGCTCAACGCTTCTGCCAATTAAGGTTTGTGAGAACTGACGTCTCTTTTCTCTAGCTGACGGCTCAATTATCCATACAGGCAGTGTCTGGTTCATTTTGACGGGGTCTCTCTACCTCTTGCCTCTTTGTTTCCAAGCACGGCTTAGGGGAACCGATCAGGGGACTTCCTATTGCAACCCGCCATGAGGCAGGCCTTGTTTCCCTTGGCTCTACACCGATTGTATGCCCGCTACAGGTGGTCGTCAAGTTAATTCCGTATGCTGGGACGCGTTGCCGCCTTCTTGACAGCCAAAGACAGGGCAGGTATGCTTGTCCTTGTCGGACCAATCCTGCCGGGCAACGCCAGCCGGGAGGTGTAGTGTGAGAGCCGTCATCTGGGTGGTCATCAATACTGCACACCAAGTCAAGCTTACCGAGCAGCTCATTGATGAACGCGTGCGGAGCGGTGCAGACATGATGTACCCCAGGCGGTTTAAGCAGGCGCGTGCGTGTCTGCTTCCGGGGGATAGGGTGGTGATGCACTTCGGCGGCCGTGCCGGCACTCATCCCAAAGCCCAGCACCTGGTAGCTGCGGGGTATGTTAAGGGCCCGGCAAAGCGCCTTACCTATGCCGATGCCGGCCGGTTCCCACGCCTATGGGACCTGTCCATTAAGGCCTTCAAATCGTTTCCTAGTAAGGCATCGGAGATGGGGGGATATGGCGTCATTTTGTACCAACTGGACTCTTGCGAGGCACGCGAAGTTCCCCCTTTGCGTCGGCGATACCGCCAACCCAGGGTTGCAGAGAGCTTAATACCTTTATACCCAGGCGACCCCGTCTACGAGGAGGTGGCTGAGTGGTGGTATCGTGTAGCGCCGCTGGGACACTAGCTGGACGACATCGCCCCTGCTCTATAAGACCCATAAGAAGACGGCGTTCCTCTGCAATCGAGCATCAGCCGTCTGGCCCGGGTAATGACCATTCCGGAGGAAGCGGCGCAGCGAAGAGATGTTCCCCACCCCGCCCTGGGATTGCCACGTCGCTATGCTCCTCGCAATGACATGTAGGGGCGGACGTCTCTGTCCGCCCTCTTTTTGGGGACGACACGGAGTTCGTCCCCTACAGCTCGCCATGACATGCGCAGAAAGGCACCCAGCGCAGAAGAGGTCCAGTTTACGCGTGCGCCGGAGATCGTGGGTTTCCTTTCACTCCGCCCACCCTCCTCATGCCGGTGAGGTCTCGAAATCAAGGGTGACCCCCGGCTCGGCCGTCCCCGCGGTGCAGCGGTCTATGCTCCACATCAACCCCGGCATCAGGTGGTAGGGAATGGTGATGAAGAGTTCCTCTGCCCTGTACCCCCGGCTCTTCCGCGCGGTGTAGTCCATAAGGCTCACATTGATTTCCCCGGTGACCACAGGATAGGCGACAACCATGTGACAGGTAGCGCCCGCCAGCTCGGCCCTGGGTGGTTTGCCATCAGGGTACATGGCTAGAGTAAGCAGGCGGCAGGCCTGCTCCGGGTTACACAGAAACACCACCAGGTCGGGCATGAACTCCGCCTTCTCCAGGGGGGAGAAGACCACGTATTCGGCCAGGCCCTCAGGCGGAGACGCGGTCAAACTCATCGTCCGGTGAAAGGTGGCGATGGAGCAGAACAGCTTTTCCCCGTTCACCAGGAAATTCTTCAGCAGCTTGTCCATGTCACCTGAAGGACGGGGTCCCAGGCCCAGATGCCAGGTTCCTCCGGGGCAGGCGGAGCTTTCCTGGCTGAAGTTGATGATGGCGCCGGAGCGCACCTCAGGCATAGCCTGGCACCAGGCATACCTGCCTCTCTCTGCTCCCGAGGCAGGGGTCATGGAGTAGGTGACAGCAATGGGGCTGCCCTCTAAGGCGAGCATGTCCTTCAATATTGGCGAGTAATCCCTCCAGTCCATGGTGAGTCCTCCTTTCTATACGTGATGGCATGACCATTATAGGAATACATGGCCAAATTGCAAAGTAGGGGTGCCCCTTGGCCTTGGGGATTTATAACGCTTATACTAGATATACGCCACATCGACACAAATGTGGGCTACATGATGGTGGGGGAAGATAGGCCATGCCCGTAGAACGACATTTTCTCGGCTGGGATGCACCGGTGACGGCTAGGGTGCGGGAGTTTCTGCTGCTGCCGCAGGTCTCCGGGCCGGTTGACCTGGGGAAATATCTCATTGTGGTGCCGACGGCTCAGGCGGGACGGCGGCTGCGGCAGGCCCTGGCGCTCCACTGTGCCGAACAGAACACGGCGCTGCTCTCGCCCCGCGTGGTGACACCATCTTTCTTCCTGCACCCCGACGAAGAGGCGGCGAATGTGGCTAACCAGACGGAGGTGGCCGCGGTCTGGGCTGATGTGCTTCTGAGGGCCGACCTCGGTGAATACAGCGGGCTTTTCCCGGCGGGGACACCGGAGCAGGACTTCACCTGGGCCATACACACAGGCGAAATGATTCAGCGGCTGCGCGATGTGCTGGTGGACGGCGGGCGCGGTATCGCAGATGTGCAGAGAGATTTCGGCAGCGTTCTAGAGGAACCGGAGCGCTGGCAGGACCTGGCCAGGCTGGAGACGGCCTACTTGGAGCGGCTCAAGGAACTTGGCCGAGAGGACCCCTCCGCCCTCAAGATCAAACGGTCCCAAAGCCCAGGACTGCCGGAAGGAGTCGAGCGCATAGTTGTAGCTGCGGTACCTGATCCCACGCCACTCGTAGTCCGGGCGCTGGAGCACCTGGCAGAGCAGGTCTCCGTTGTTATCCTGGTACATGCCCCCGAGTCGCTGGCGGACCATTTTGATAACCGGGGGCGCCCTGTGGCGGGGAAATGGCGTGAGTCCCGAATTGATATCCCCGATGCCGAAGCAAATGTCATTCTGGCCGGCTCTCCGGTATCACAGAGCCGCAAGGCTCTGGAAGTGATAACGGCGGAGGCGGGCCGCTTCGGCCCCGATGACATCGCCATCGGCGTGCCGGACAGCGGAGTAACCCCTTTTCTGGCGGCTGACCTGGAGGACAAGGGATTACCCGCCTTCGATCCTGCTGGAAAGGACCTGGGTCAACATCCCCTGTACCACCTTCTCGAGGCGTTCCGGGCCCTGGTCAGTGAGGACACGTACGCCGCCTTCAGTGCCTTCCTGCGGCACGCCGACGTCCTCGACTTTCTTCAGAATAAGCACAACCTGCCGCCGCGCCGGGTGCTGCAGCAACTGGACAATTTCCAGAACCGTCACCTGCCCCTGGGGTTGGATGACATAACTCGTCGTTTTTCCCGCCTGCCGTCCAAATCTGAAGAAGAACGAGAGGAGTTCGGGGACCTGGAAAAGGCGGTGGAGCTTGTCCGCCAGCAGGTGGACGCCTTCGAGAACAGCGATCTCGACAGCACGGTGCGGTCGCTACTTCAGGCCGTGTACGAGGTGCGCATGGCCAATCCCAGTAATCCGGAGGGCGAGGAATTCATTGCCGTGGCGAAGCTGATCAATGGCACGCTCGGTGAGCTCGCCGGTGGAGTTGTCAGCGCCCTCGGGATCGAGAAAAGGGACGCCCTGGAACTCTTGCTGCGAAGGTTGAGCAAGGAGCGGTACTACCCGGAACGTGAGGGCGCCGCCATCGACCTTGAGGGCTGGCTGGAGCTGCCGTGGGACGACGCCCCGCTGCTGATTGTCACCGGAATGAACGATGGGTCGGTGCCCGACAGCCGGTTGAGCGACGTCTTCCTGCCTGACTCGCTTCGGGGCCATTTGAGTCTGCGGCACGATGCGGACTGGCTGGCCAGGGATGCGTATTTGATGCGGGCGATGATTGCATCACGCCGGGAACAGGCCCGCGTCTGCTTCATCGCCGGAAAGACAAGCGCTGAGGGTGAACCATTGAAGCCTTCGCGCCTGCTCTTCCACTGCAGCGACGAGGAACTGCCCCGCCGCGCCGAACGCCTTTTCGGCGATCCAGAGGAGAGGCGGGACAATTATCCGGCGACGATCAGTTTTCTGCTGGAGGCCGGACCTCCCGCGGACCTTGCGGCGGACCGGCTGGACCTTCAGAGCATGCCGGTTACCTGGTTCGGGGATTACCTGGCATGCCCTTTCCGTTTCTACCTGCGGCACGTCCTGGGCATGGAAGAGCTGGACGATGAGAAAAGGGAGATGGATGCGCTGGATTTCGGTTCGCTGGTGCATTATGTGCTGCACAGGATGGCCCAGAATGACGAGATGCGGCGATGTGAAAACGAGGGCGAACTGCGCCACTTCCTCTGCACCGAGGCAGAGGACTGGGCGGCGAGGCGCTTCGGCCCGTCACCGTCGCTTCAGGTCGGGATACAGATCGATGCGGCCAAACAGCGACTGGGCGCGGCGGCGCGGGTGCAGGCCGAGCTGGTCAGGGAAGGTTGGGAGATCCTGCGGTCGGAGATGACAATCGAGGCCGAACTGGGCGGCATGCTTGTCCGGGGACGGATAGACCGCATTGACCGGCACCGTCACAGCGGCGTGATACGAGTCCTGGACTACAAGACCTCCGACACGGCGCAGAGTCCAGAGAAGGCCCATATTGCTTCCCTTTCGCCGGATGGGGCGGAATATCTAAGAGTCAAGGTCAATGGCAAGGAGAAGCGCTGGGCCGATCTGCAACTGCCGCTTTACATAATCATACTTCAGGACAAGGGAGAATTTCGGGGCCAGATAGAAGTCGGCTACTTCAATATACCGAAGGCGGTAAACGACACGGGCGTGACCATTTGGGAGGGCTTTGACGATGGACTACTGGCGTCTGCCAGGGCGTGCGCTGAGGGCGTTTTGGAGGATATCCGAAGGCGCAGATTCTGGCCGCCGGCGGCAAAGGTCCCGTATGACGATTTTGAGAGGCTGTTTCATGCCGATGTTGCTGAGTGCGTCAATGTCGAGACATTTGAGGCGTTTATGCCGTAGGGGCAATTCATGAATTGCCCCTACTGAAGTGCTGCAAACATAGGGTGGGTGCTCTGTCCCCCACCCAGGGAGGCGGGTGACAGAGCACCCGCCTATGAAAAGGGGGGTTGCTCGCAATGACAGGTAGGAAGGAGGCCGACCAAGTATGTCATTGCGAGGAGCGTAGCGACGAAGCAATCTCAGGGGGTGGAGGCGATTGCTTCGCAGAGCCTGTCCTGAGCACCGCGAGATTCTTCGGTCGCCTGAGGTCGCCAGAGGGTCGCCTAAGGCGACACCGACCTCAGAATGACACGAGGCGAAGGGCTCAGAATGACAGGGAGCGGAGGGCTCGCAGTGACAGAGGACGATTCTCGGAGAGACTGACAAAATGACAACGGACGGGATCGGTCACCAAGCCATAGCCGCCTCGGCCGGCGCGGGCAAGACCTTTCAGCTTGCCCATCGCTATATGCGGCTTCTGGCCAACGAGGTGAGACCGGACCAGATCAACGCGCTGACCTTCTCACGGAAGGCCGCGGGCGAGATCTTTGACTCGATTGTCAAGTACCTGCGGGAAGCCGCTGTTTCGGCGAAGCAGGCGCGGAAAACGGGAGAACGAATCGGTAAGCCGGAGTTCGGTCGGGACGACTTTCTGCGACTGCTTCGAACGCTCCTGGTCAACCTGCACCGCCTGCATGTCAGCACGCTGGACAGCTTCACTGTAGGCGTGATCCGGACTTTCCCCATGGAACTGGGAATCTCGGCGGATTTGCAGTTGCTGGATAACGATGGGGCAGCGGCGAAGAGCGCTCGCCAGGAAGCGCTGGGTAGAATCTTCGACAGTCGCTATGTAGACCCCGCGGCGCAGCGCCAGTTTCTGGAGGCCTTCAAGCAGGCGACCTTCGGCCAGGAGGAAAAGCGGCTGGAACGCAGTCTCGACACTTTCATCGGTGGTTACCAAAGCTATTACCAGGTCCTGCCCGCCCCTGATGCCTGGGGCCGACAAGAGGTGATCTGGCCCGGAGGGTCGCCCTGGCTGGCGACGGTTGACGACATCAATGCCATTGCGGATGACCTGGAGGCGCTGCTGGCGAAAGATAGATTATCCGATAGTGTCAGGGGCCGCTGGCATACCTTCATTGATGGCGTCCGTGGCTTTGGTGTTGGCTCTCCCTGGCCAGAGGATGTCGAATACTTGTTCCAGAAGCTTGTTGATGATATAGAAGGTCTGCGCCACAGCAACGCCAGTATCCGGATCGGCAGAACAGACTTTGACCTACCGCCGCAACAATGCCGCCTGGCTCTGGCGCTGCTCACTCACGTCATGAAAACGGAACTCGACACCACCTTGGAGAAGACCCGCGGCATTTACCGGGTTCTCCACCAGTATGAGCAGGTCTACGATGATGTGGTCCGCCGTCAGGGGAAGCTCACCTTCACCGATGCCCAGTATCTGCTGACGGCGGCCAACAGCTACAGTGGCGGCTCCCTGCTCAGCCGGGCTCTGGGCGAGGAAGCGCGGCTGTACATCGACTACCGCCTCGACTGTAAGCTCGACCACTGGCTGCTGGACGAGTTCCAGGACACCAGCGATCTGCAATGGGAGGTGCTCCGCAACCTTGCCGATGAGATACTGCAGGACAGCAGCGGCCAGCGCAGCTTTTTCTACGTCGGTGATGTTAAACAGGCCATCTACGGCTGGCGCGGCGGCAATGCCCGGCTCTTCGGCAAGATACTGGAACAGTACGGGGGGCAAATCGAACAGGTCCCGCTGAATACGTCCTTCCGCTCCTGTCAGCCCGTCATCGATACGGTCAACCGCGTTTTCGGCAATCTAGGGGGGAGTGGGTTGCCGGCAGGAGCCATCACCGAATGGGAGAAAATCTGGCAGGTGCATCAGTGTCAGGAGAACGTTGTTCCCCAACACGGTTACGTTGGACTGCTGGAGCCGCCATGTGAAGGGGGCGAAGTCAAGATCACCGACGGCGACCGCTACCGGGTAGCGGCCCGTTTGCTGAAGGAGATCGACCCGCTGAGACGCGGGCTCTCAGTGGCGATTCTGGTACGCACCAATGACAGCGGCAAAGACATCGTCAACTTCCTCCGCGGCGAGTGCCACGGCATGAATATCGTCCATGAAGGCAGGGCCACAATCAAGGATAATCCCGTGGTGTCCCTCCTCCTTTCGCTGGTGAAGTTCGCCGCGCATCCGGGGGATACCTTTGCCTGGCGCCACCTGGAGATGGGCCCCCTTAGAGAGTGCTTGGCGGAAGAACGGCTGGACCGGGACAATCTGCCGCTGGCGCTGCTGCGGGAAATACAGACGTCCGGTTTTCAGGCGTTCCTTCGCCACTGGGGTCGGCGGCTGGACGGGGCGCATCCCCTCGACGGTTTTGGTCGCAAGAGGCTCGAGGACCTGATCGATGCCGCCGGCGAGTTCGACGGGAGCGGCAGCCGCGACTGCAATGCCTTTCTGCGTTTCGTGGACAACTACGAAATTGATGAGCTCGCTGCCGATGATGCCGTGCGCGTCATGACCATACACCAGGCCAAGGGCCTGGGGTTCGATATAGTCATATTGCCTGATTTGCAGGGGAGGGGGATGACTGGTGGAGGCCAGCTTGATTTTGTAACCGCCCGCGACCCCGGGACCAGCCGGCCACTGTGGGCATTGAAGATGCCGCGCCGGGTCGTGGCCCAAAACGATCCGGTGCTGGCAGCACAAGTTCAGGCCAGCGATGAGACGGCATGTTTCGAGGCACTGTGCCTGCTGTACGTGGCGTTGACCCGCGCCAGGCAGGGTCTGTACATGATCACCGGTTTTCCGGGCAAGACCGCCACTGCCGTAACGGCCGCCGCTTTTTTGAAATCGCAACTGGTCGGCGAAGCGAAGCCGGTCGATGGGGAGCAGGTCACCATTGACGGTGAAGAGTTTGTCTGCCTCTACGAAGCCGGGGAACGCGATTGGTACACGAGAGCACCCCGAAGGGAGCCGCCTGCCGAGTCCGCCAAGCTGCGTGAACTGCCGAAGGACTTTGGCCAACAATCTTCGCAGCGGCGGCGACTGGTTCGTGTGTCGCCGTCGGAGCGGGCAGAGGGTGAGCAGACGGCCGGTTCGCTGTTTACCCATGCCGTCCGGGACAGCCGCGAATTCGGCACAGCCATACACGGTCTCTTTGAGAAGGTCTCCTGGATCGACCAAGTGGATATCGAGGACTTGATTGGGGAATGGTGGCAGAGGTCACCGGTGGCGGAGGATGTGAAGCAGAGGGTCGCGGAGCATTTCCGCCGGGCGCTGGCGTCTGCGGAGATCCGCCAAGCCCTGTCCCGGCCCGAGGGCGATGTTGACCTGTGGCGCGAGAAGCGTTTCGATATTGTCCTGGATGACCAGTGGGTGACGGGTGTCTTCGATCGTGTCGCCATTGTGCGGGGTCGGGACGGCAGGCCACTTAGCGCTGCGGTGCTGGATTTCAAGAGCGATGAGATTGCCAGTGACGCCGAGTTGACTGATGCGGCGGAACGATACCGTTCGCAACTGTCGCTTTACGGGAGTGCGCTGTCCCGGATGCTGGAGCTTGGTCCTTCACAGGTCACGCTCCGGCTCCTGTTCACGCACCCGGGGAAAGTGCACGATTTGAAGTAGGGGCGACACGCCGTGTCGCCCCCGTGGAGCCGGGAATGGCTCTCCCACAGATTAACATCGGGGCAGGTTGACCGACGCCGGTCAACCTGCCCTTTGGGCTTTGGATCCTTTTCTTAAAGGGCTGGGGTTCGCCCTTAGTCAAATCTGGCGTCCAACCTCATATCCGGCCGCAATAGCTGCCAAGACTGTACCTTGATCCTCGCCGTCAACACCACTGGCATCTCCTATGATGTGTGTTTCGATGCCTTTCCTTTCTGCCGCTTCGGCCAGGAATATATTCGGCCGCCTGTCACTGGCTAATACGATGCTATCGATTTCCGGCAAGTGCTCCCTGTCACCATCCCTCACAATCCAGACTTCATCGGCGGGCAAAATCTCCACTTTCTGGACGCTTTCGTACTGTTTTACGCCTTTCTCCGTTATTCTTTCCATCAGGTAATGTCTATCCATAATGGCCATTTTCGCCGCAAGCCGGGCGCTTTTCTCAGCTACACAGACCGTTTTCCCCTCTTCCGACAGGTAATCTGCAACCTGTAAGCCGATTTGATCGCCTCCCAAAACGAGCACGCTATCCCCCGTCAGCCTCTCTTCCTCAAGAAGCTCGTCCACCATTAGCAACTCTATATCCTTTATGTTCCCGAGGCCGTCGATATATCCTAGTGGTGCTTCGGGCAAGCTCCCCGTTGCCAGTATAAGTACTTCAGGGCTGATTTGACTAAGCAAATCCTCATCAACAGGCGTATTCAAGCGAATTTCCACGCCTAGTTTATTGAGTTGCCTTTCATACCAGGGGAGTATGTCTCCTATTTCTTGCCTCTTTGGCATCATAGCAGCCAATCTGAGCTGGCCCCCTATCCTTCCTCTGCTTTCACACAATGTGACCTTGTGCCCTGCAAAAGCTGCCTGTCTGGCAGCCTCTAATCCGGCACACCCTGCTCCGGCAACCAGGACTTTCTTGGAAGTGGTTCTCTTCTCGCCTTCTATATCCTTTATAAGGTACTCTCTACCCATCCTCGGATTGACAGTGCAGCTTGCTTCGGCATCTAGGTCCCTGAAGAATGGTTCAATACACCCCCGGCAGTCTCCTATACATGGTCTTATATCTGCTATGTCACCCTTCCTTGCCTTTTCCACTATTTCGGGGTCAGCTATATGGGCTCTGCCCATGGCAATCAGATCTGCCTTTCCTTCCCTGATTATCTCATCAGCCACGATCGGATTCGTAATCCTCACCACGGCCATCACCGGGAGAGAGGTATGCTTCTTGACTTCCTCGCTGAGGTAAACAAAGGCTCCTTGCTCTTCATACATGGAGGGTATAAACCAGCGATAGGAACCCAAAAGGCCACCGGCGATATGTAAATAATTGACGCCCTCCTTTTCGAGGATAGGAGCCAACCTACATGCCTCAGGCAACGTCCATCCTCCTTCTCGAAAGAAGTCGTCTCCATTTACCTTCACACCCAGGGGAGTTTCATCACCGACTTTTCGCCTCATTTCACGTATAACCTCAAGTAGAAACCTTATTCGGTTATCAAAGCTACCCCCATATTCATCAGTTCTGCGATTACGCAAGGGAGTAAGATAGTTGCTCAATACGTACTCAAAAGCTGCATTAACTTCCAGAAAATCAAACCCTGCTTTTGCACATCTGAGCGCTGCTCTTCCGTAAGCCTCCACAGTTTTCCTTATTTCGCCTGTACTCATTTCTCTTGCCGAGATATCCGTGGCAGCCTTTAATGGAGAAAATGCTGACGGGTCCACCGTCTCATTAGGACTAATTTGGCCACAACTCTGTGCTAGTTGTATCCCGAATTTGACATCATAGTTGTGGACTGCCTTTACCATCTCTTCCAGGCCGGGCAAAACCTTGTCGTCCCACAGGGATATTCTTCGAGGACCGGCTTCACCCAGTACCAGCGGGTGTACTAATGTACCGGCGAGTATGATCATCCCTGGCCTGCTCTTTGCCCTCTCAACAAAGTAGGCGGTGAGCTGAGGGGTCACACATCTATCTTCATCGACCCCAAAGCCTACAGTCATACCTGGCATTACCACCCTGTTGTGCACTTCCATTGAGCCTACTCTCACTGGTTGGAAAAGATACCTTAGCTTTCCCATCGCTCTCCTCCTTTTGATGACTCAATCTCAGCCCGAAACGGGGATTTCCCATTCAACCACTCTGTGGCTATGCTAGGGGCTTTGCTGGCTGGCTGTCAAGGCGTTTAGAACGCCCAAACCTCTAGGAGCCAGACCCTCTCCTGTAGCACTCGGAAACCTTTCGTCCCGGAGCCCTCAGGTGCTTAGCAGGGATTGAACGAGAAGCCATAATGTGGGACGCTCAACAATTGGGCTGAATGTGGGGTGAGGCCTGGCGAAAGCGACCAAGAAAGAAGGGAGGATGGCGTTTTCTTTGCCATCCTCCCTCTATTGTGTTGTGCCTCTTATATGCGCTTTAGCGCTGGACTTTAGTGTAGCAGTCGCTACAGTACACCGGCCGGCCGTCTCGTGGCTCGAACGGTACCTGTGTCTCTTTGCCACACGAGGCGCAGACGGCAGGATACATTTCCCTCTGCCGTGGAGAGCCGTAGCTACCCCGTCCACCATAACCACCACGCTGTTGCTTCCTGGTCGCTCGGCACTCAGGACAACGCTTAGGCTCATTGGTGAAGCCCTTGTCGGCAAAGAACTCCTGCTCGGAAGCGGTGAAGGTGAAACTCAAGCCACACTCCGCGCACTTGAGGGTCTTGTCCACATAGCCCATGGATGACCTCCTTTCTTCAGGACTCGGTTGCAGTTTGGTCGTCCATGGCCTGGGGATTTGTAGGGATTGGGGCAGGTCGGGAATTGCAAACTTCTAACCGGTTACTTCACTTGTACCACATAGTTGGAAGCTTGTCAAACGACAGAAGAAGGCGGGCATGAAGCCAGACGTATTTAGCAGGGGCACGGTCTCCACAGGTCGCCAGAGGGTCGCCTAAGGCGACACCGACTCTGTCGGGTGACTCGCCGTGGCGAGTGCACCGTGACCCTACGGGAAAACCTCGACGACCACCCTATGGGTGGGCGTCTTGAATCTGTACCCCCGCACTGCGCTTTGAGAGCGAGCCCTGAAGCCTATAGCCCCAGCTCAGGGGCAATCTCCTTCATAGCCTCCAGTCCCAGGCCGACGAATTCCTCCAGTCCCATTCCGATTTGCCCACATGCGGCGATATTCTCTCTTTTGGCTCCGGCAGCAAACCGTTTTTCCTTGAAACGCTTCATAAGAGATTCGGCAGTAACCCCGCTCAGGCTCTTATCCGGGCGAACCAATGCAGCGGCAGTGACCAAACCGGTGAGAGGATCAGTGCAGAAAAGGGCTCTGCTGATAAGGGTATCGCACGGGACGCCATGAGCTTCGTTATGACACAGTACGGCATGGCACATGGCCTTTGAGGCCCCCAGTTCCTTGGCCAGATCAGCCCCCAGCTTGCTATGAAAACGCGCATCGTGCTCGGTTAGTTCTACATCAATGTCATGTACCAAGCCGACCAGCCCCCATTCCTCTTCATCGTCATTCAGCCTTCTGGCCAGTGCTCTCATAATGGCCTCGGTAGCCAGCATGTGCTTCATTAGATTGTCATTACTGACATTAGCTTTAATGGAGGCTATGATTTCTTCTCGGTCCATCTGCTCACCCCCTGGAAGATCCTTTTAGTGCCGCTTCCAGCCCATTGTGCCACACCGCGGCCATTTGTTCCACAGGAATATCAATGAGCCCCTCCACAACCAGCCTGTTGCCACCCACCACTCCCAGCTCTCGCAGTTCCACCCCTTCCTGGGCGGCGCTGTCCTGCAATTTCCTGGCTTCTGCTGGGGGGACCGATACTATAATCCTCGATTGAAGCTCACCAAAGAGAGCGGCGTCTAGTCGGCTCTGGATTTCCAGGTTACCTTTGAAACCGAGGTTCCCGGCAAGGCAGCACTCGGCCAAGGCAACCAGCAGCCCACCATCGGAGCAGTCATGGGCAGACCTGACAATGCCCTGCTGAATTAAGGAAAGGCAGCAATGTTGCACCCTTTTCTCCAGCTCCAGGTCGATAGAAGGTCTTCCCGCTACTAACCCACTCATTAGTTCAAGGTACTCGCTTCCGGCGACTCCTCCCTCAGCCTGGCTTCCGAGCAGGAATACCAAGTCGCCATCATTCTTGAAGCCAGTGGTGCAGTGGCGGGCTACATTCTCAATTAAACCGACCATTCCCACTACCGGGGTGGGATAAACGGCTTTGCCTTTGGTTTCATTGTACAGACTAACATTGCCGCTGATAACGGGAACATGGAGCTGGCAACAGGCTGCCGCCATGCCCCTGATGCACTCCTTAAGCTGGTAGTAAACGTCATTTTTGTCCGGATCGCCGAAGTTCAGGCAGTCAGTAATAGCCAGGGGCTGTGCCCCGGCACAGACCAGGTTGCGGGCGGCCTCTGCCACGGCAATAGCTCCCCCGCTGTAGGGGTCGAGATAACAGTACCGTCCGTTTCCATCGTTGGTTAAGGAAATGGCCTTGCTGGTACCTTTCACGCGCAGCACAGCAGCGTCAGCGCCAGGGGGAACGACGGTATTAGTCTGCACTTGATGGTCATACTGACGATAGACCCACTTTTTGCTGGCGATATTGGGGGACGCCAGCAGTCTGAGGAGGGCTGACTGGCATTCCTGGGGAGAGAGGTCGGGGACAGTGCTTAAGTCGAATTTCTGCAGTCGCCTCAACCACGATGGTTTACGGCAAGAGAGACGGTAAAACGGCGGGTCACACAGCAACTTCACCGGAGCCTCGGCTACTATTGTCTCGCCTTCTCTAATCCTGGCTATGCCATCGTCGGTCACATAGCCGATGATGTCACAAGGCAGCTCCCACCGGTGGAAATGGGCCTTGACCTTGTCCTCGTAGCCTTTCTTGACAACAACCAGCATCCGTTCCTGGGACTCGGAAAGCATGACTTCATAAGGGGTCATGCCCTGTTCACGGCGGGGCACCTTGGCTAGGTCAATGTCTATGCCACTGCCGCCCTTGGAGGCACTCTCCACCGCAGAACTGGTGAGCCCTGCCGCTCCGAAGTCCTGCATTCCCACAATCCAGTCGGTTTCTGCCAGCTCCAGGCAGGCTTCAATGAGCAGTTTCTCCATGAAGGGATTGCCAACCTGGACTGTTGAGCGCAGTTCCCGTTCCTCCTCAAAGGTTCGCGAGGCCAGGCCAGAGGCACCGTGAAGTCCGTCTCGCCCGGTATCTGCTCCTGCCAGCATCAGCACGTTGCCAGCACCGGCAGCGATTCCCCTAACCATCTTGTCGCTTTCCAGAATGCCGACGCACATAACATTAATCAGCGGGTTCTCGGAGTAGGAAGGGGAGAAGAAAACCTCGCCGCCGACGTCGGGAATCCCCAGGCAGTTGCCATAGGAGGCAATACCAGCCACTACACCGTTGAAAAGGTAGCGATTGCGGGGTTTCTCCAGAGGTCCAAACCTCAGTGAGTTAAGCAGGGCGATGGGCCGGGCTCCCATGGTGAAGATATCCCTGACAATCCCCCCCACCCCGGTGGCAGCTCCCTGGAAAGGCTCAACGGCTGAGGGATGGTTGTGCGACTCCATTTTCATTACCACAGATAGCCCGTCACCGATATCCACTGCTCCGGCGTTCTCTTCGCCGGCCGTTGTCAACACTCTTTTACTCTTGGTGGGGAAGAGCTTCAATAATGGCTTGGAGTGCTTATAGCCGCAGTGCTCGCTCCACAGTGAGCCAAACATCCCCACTTCTACCTCAGTGGGTTCCCTTCCCAGCCTCTCAACTATAAGTTGATACTCTGCTTCACTAAGGGCGACTTGTTCCAGGGCTTCTTTTGAAACAGGCATATTCTACCTCTCTTTGGCCCGGTGTATTGGTCTCCGGCCTGGGCGTTCACCCCTATCCATGATACAACCGTGGTGAGAGATTTTCCAGGCTTTGTTCTTGTTAAGAAAGGGGAAAACCTCCATTAGTCGATGGTGGCAAATGCCTCCCGCCTTTGCCCAGAAACGACGCCAGAGATGAAAAGTTGCCTTTTATCTCCCTATGTCTCTCTTGGCCTGAGCCTTCGGGTGAGGGGTACCTTGCTTAGAACTCTACCCAATTCTCCTCTCTCCCAGACCACCAGCAACTGGCTGGCGATAAAGATGGAGCTATAGGTGCCAGCGATAGTGCCGATAAAGAGAGCCAGGACGAAGGTACGGATGGTGCCACCCACAAAGAGATATATGGCGAGCACCGCCAGAAGTGTCGTCACGCTGGTGTTCAGTGAGCGTCCCAGGGTTCCAGTGAGGCTGGAGTTAACTACAGTGGCGAAATCGGGGGTGATGCCTTTGGGCAGGTTCTCTCGAACGCGGTCAAAGACTACGATGGTGTCGTTGACGCTATAGCCTATGACCGCCAAAACGGCAGTGACAAACATGGGGTCGATTTCCCAGTTAAATGCCCGTCCCAGGAAGGAGAATACCCCCAAAACTATCACGACATCGTGTACCAGGGCTACAATGGCGCAGGTACCATAGCGGAAGGGGCTGGGCATCCTGCGGAAGGCCCAGGTAATATAGAGCAAGATAGCCACGGCGGCAACGGCAACGGCGATGGCAGCATTGCGCACTGTCTCGGAGGCTACCACGGCAGAAATGGAGCCGAACTCTTTCACATCTGCAATCTCGGCCAACCCACTCTTCAGTTTCTTTTGTTCTTCCAACTTTTCTTCGTCACTGTCGCCCAATTCTCCAGTACGGATAAAGAATTGATCGTCCTCCAGGACCTGAATACGATTGGCGGCTTCACTGTGCCCTAAGTCGGCCAACTTGTTTTTGACCCGCTCAAGGGTCAATGGCTCCGTCTCCCCCTCCTTGGGCCCAAGGGTTATGGCTATTCCTCCCTGGAAATCTACTCCCGGCTTTAACCCGCCGGGAACAGCCAGTGAGATGATCCCGGCGACAATGATTATCGCTGATGCTAAAAGAAACCAGCGCCTCTTGCCTACGAAATCAAACATCTCTTGCTTTCACTCCAAACCACTGTGGCCTTCTCGCTGCTCGGGAACCGGTGGCGAAACGGAGGAAGGTCCGAGTAACGACGATAGCGGTAAACATGCTGGTGACCACACCGAAAAACAAGGTGGCTGCAAAACCCATCACCTGGGGGCTCTGAACAATACCGCTGCCAAACCAGTAGAGGATGCCACAGATGATGATGGTGGAGATGTTGCTGTCCCGGATGGCTATCCAGGCACGGTTGAAGCCGGTCTCGGCGGCGGCTTTCAGGGTTCGTCCTGCCCGCAACTCCTCCTTGAGCCTCTCAAAGATAAGGATGTTGGCATCCACTGCCATGCCCAGGGACAGGATAAGGCCAGCCAGGCCGGCCAGGGTCAGGGTTACCGGAATCGCCTTGAAGATGGCCAGCACCAGGGCCAGGTAGACCAGCAAGGCAAGGCTGGCCAGCGCTCCAGGCAGGCGGTAGTAGAGTATCATGAAGAGCATGATTATCCCCACCCCGATCCCTCCTGCCAGGATGGCCTTGTTGATGAAGTCTTTTCCCAGGGTAGCAGATACCTCTGACTCGTACAGGGGCGGTTTCTTGAGAGGCATTTCCAAGGCTCCTGAGTCAAGCTTGATTGCCAGTAATCGGGCTTCATCCCAGGTGAAGTTGCCGGTGATGGTGGCTGAGCTTCCGTATTCTCTTCCCTCCATGCTGGAAGGATACGCCTGGGGGGATGAAATCAGCTCACTGTCCAGGAACATACCCAGCGATCTCTGCGGGTCTAGGTAATCCCCTTTATCGCGAATGCGCTTCATGATCTGGTCAAACAATTTCGTCCCGTCGCTATCCCATTCAATGGCAACGTCAATCTCTTCCCCGCGGGCCAGGCCCTCTGGTGTAGGATAACGGGGCTGCGCTTCGGTCAGATATGCACCGGTGAGCTGCTTCTCCACTTCCTTCTCCACGCCGTCGACTTCCTCGGTGATTGTCCCCCTGGACGGCATCCAGGAGTAGGTTTGCAAGTAGGTTTCTTTGTCAACAGGATTATCCTGGTTGTCCACAAGCTTATCCACACGCTTAGCCTCGTCCGATTCCTCTAGTTTTTCGTCGATGTCAACAGGATTGCCTGCTTCATCTACGAACCTGAGGCCCTCGTCGTCATCTTTTTGCAGAAAGTAGGGGAGAGAAATGATTGTAGCTTCTTCCTCCCCGGGGATTACCTGACCGAAGATGCGCTTGCCTTCCACGGCTGCGTCGAAGAAATCGGTGCGGTCTGCTTCTTCGAGGTAATGGCTAAGAAGGACGGGCTCGCCTGCCGGGTTCAGCTCTACCTCTCTGAACTCAAGGAAGCCTGTTCTCTCAATGAGGTCCTTGGCTTCATCTATGTCGGTTATACCGGGCAGTTGCACCAGGATGCGATCACTTCCCTGCCGCTGGATAACGGGTTCAGAAACCCCGTACTTATCGATACGATCACGAATAATAACGAGGGCCGTATTCGTGGCAAACTCCTTGCGGTCCTCTGACCAGTCCTCTTGAAAATCGACCTGGTAGACCAGATGGCTGCCGCCCTGTAGGTCGAGGCCCAGGCGCATGCCGAGGTTTTCAGCAGGAACAGTCTTTGTGGTAGTAGTAGTAATATTGGTTAGTGGATCAACGGTAACGTTGGTTATCTTGGTTACCACTCTATCAAGGCTGATGCTGCCGCTAGGAGTGAGCACCCACATGGCCGGGCCCAAAAGTGCCAGTATGAACAGCAGCATCCACGTGTTGCCGCTTATCCTTGGCCTTTTCCTTAATATTCGTCTCAGGAACGACCTACGCGTTACCCTCGATCTGGCCTCAAATGGTCTGTCCTTGCTGCGAGGTCTCATTCGGCTCTCTCTCGATCAAGTTGCCTTTGGGCAAGGGCCAGGGCTTCCTCTCTGGTGGTAATCTCTCCTATTCCCTGCGCTTCACGCACCGCTTCCAGGAGCTGACCAATCCTGGGGCCCGGCTCCAGACCGAAGACGGTTATTAAGTCGTGCCCATCAATCAGCTTGATGGGCACCACTCTGGCGTCTTCCTTCTCGTGCTCGGACCATATGTACTGCATCATGTGGCAATGCTGTTTCCATTCTTCCATCTCAAGGTCTGGGCCCCGTGCCGCCAGAAAGTCAGCCAGGGTGAGGATGATTACATCTGTGCCAACGTCACCGGTGTCGCGGAAGAAACGATATATAGCTCGGTGGGTAGGTTTACCATCACTGCCCATTTGCCACAACCTGAGATGAGATTGTATCATGTTTTGCACCATTTTTGTTTCCTTGGTGCTGAACCTGAGCCGCTGTAGAATGTTCCCGGCCATTACGGCCCCTTCCTTGGTATGTCCCAGGAAGCGGGTTCTGCCGTTTGGCTCGACGCTCTTGCTTTGGGGTTTGGCAATATCGTGGAGGAGGGCGGCTAGTTTCCCCAGGACTGCTCTGGTTACGCCGCTGCTGACCTCCTCCTCGAAGTGCTCAGGCAGGCCCGGAATACCAGGCACCAGGCTGAGGGTGGCATCTTCCTGTTCTGAGCCCCTGCTTTCCAGCAACCGCTCCAACGCGGCCACCGTTTCGATCGAGTGCTGGAACACGTCCCAAAAGTGCTCAAAAGGCTGCTCTACCCCCTTGGTCGGGGTTAGCTCCGGAATGATCGCTGTCAGCAGGCCCAGGTGGTCGAGATAATACAGAAAAGGGGCGGCATTCTGGACGGAAAGCAAACGGCACAACTCCTCCCGCACTCGCTCGCCGGCTACCTGACGAAGGAGCTGGCCGTCGGATTGAATCAGGGCCTCGGTGCGCTCGTCGATGGTGAAGCCGTATTCTGCGGCCAGCCGCACGGCCCGCAGCAGGCGAGCCGGGTCCTCCTGAAAGGCGGTCTCGCTTACCGCTCTAATCAAGCCCTTCTCCAGGTCTTTCTTTCCTTCCAGGGGATCGATGAAATGGGCGGTGGAGACCCGGTCCAGTTCTCTCAGGTTTATTGATATGGCGTTTATGGTGAAGTCACGATGAGACAGGTTTTCCTCGATACCAGCCCGTATAGTTGAGAAATCGAGACACCACCGGGTGCCCGGGGTTGGGTCGTCCTCGGTCAGCACTACCCTGGCTATTTCATTTACTTCATCCAGGGGCACGTACCTGGCGTTTAATGCAGTTGCCACCTTTCGGGCTACTTCCGGGGCTGTGGCAGCTACGGCAATATCAATATCCCTGGTCGGGCGACACAGCAAAGTGTCCCGAACGTATCCACCGACGAGATAAGAATCTATATTCTCCTGGGCCAGGAAGTCTCGCACTTTTGTCAGTATTGAGGCTTCCTGCTGTTTCAAGAAAGGCTTCATCACAGGCCGTGCTCTTCTTCCCTAGGCTCGATGCGATACAGGTCGTCAGGGCTTTCCAAATGGTGGATATACAGTACTCCATTGAGGTGGTCTATCTCGTGCTCAAGGGCCTGGGCCAGGAGTCCTTCTCCTTTGAGACGGAATTCTTTCCCGTGGATATTACGCGCCTTAACCGTAACTGAAACCGAGCGCTTAATCTGTCCCCTGTACCCCGGTATACTGAGGCATGCTTCGTCTATTGTGCGCTCTCCCGATCTCTTGACTATCTCAGGATTAATCAGCACAACTGGCTCTTCATCGGGCATTCCAATAACGGCCAATCGTAGGGAAACTCCAACCTGTGGGGCAGCTAGTCCCACTCCATTGATGGCAGGCATAGTCTCCAGCATGTTGTCAATCAGTTTTTCTAGCTTGGGGTCCATCCCTGGTACCCGCTTGGCTTTCTGCCGCAGTACCGGGTCAGGAATATAGCGGAGTTGCAACAGCGCCAACTAAAGCCTCCTTCTGAGGGGAGCCTGAAGATTCAGGGAAACCAGGAAGTGGATCACCGAAATGTACTGTAACAATGAGGCTCACCCACACCGGTTTCCTGCGGGCTGCCTCCTATCCTTAAGCCTTATCGCTTGAAGTCCAGCCACATCTAAACTCCACCAGAATTATAAACCTTGAGGGTAACCCTGTAAATCGCGAAGCTGGACCCAAAAAATCAGCGATTGCCGCTTTTCATTTCGTGGTGGGTGTCGGGTCCCTGACCCGACGCCTGGTGCTTGGCACAGTCCGCAGGTCAGTCGCCGGAGGCGACTGACACTCACCGAGGGTAACCCTGTAAATCTCGGAGCCGGGGGAAGGGGTCGGTTGATCTTGACTGTGAGTTCTAGTAATGGACATATCTTTATCAGCACATCGTCCCCAATCTTACCATGTCATTGCGAGGAGCGCAGCGACGTGGCAATCTCAGGGTGGGGTGGACAATCGTAGTGCTAAAGTGGGTTTTGAGGCCAGAGGGAATCCATTCCCTCTGTTACAGTAGGTGAAGGAAATGATTCCTTCACACCTCAATAATCTGGTCACCTCTCCACCCTGAGATTGCTTCGGTCGCCTCAGGTCGCCAGAGGGTCGCCTAAGGCGACACCGACCTCGCAATCTACCATGCGGATTCTCATCCGCACCACCGGGGATGAAAATGGTCTATTTTCATGGCATTAACACTAGGTGAAGTAGGGGCGACCGGGTCAGGTCGCGGACCTGACACTCACAAGATGGAATGGTTATTCATTTGAGGCCAGAGGGAATCCATTCCCTCTGTTACAGTAGGTGGAGGAAATGATTCCTTCGCACCTCAATAATCTGGTCGCCCCTCCACCCTGAGATTGCTTCGGTCGCCTCAGGCGACCTCGCAATGACAGGGGTGGGGTCTACCTCGGTTTGTGGTTCCTGTGAAACTTGACGCAAGTATTGCCCCACCCTCTCACAACAAGCCGATGGGGTCGATGTCCACTACCCAACCTCGCGGCAGAGGTAGACTGGCCAAAAGCTGGGTGGGGTCGGCCCCACGGAGGATAATGTGCCACCGGAACCGACCCCGCACTTTTTGGAAGAACATGGGGGAAGGCCCAATCAACGTTATCTCCAGGCCCTCAGAGTCTATCCTTTCCTTCAGTCGCTGGTATAGCCTCTCGGACTCACGCCGGCATACGTCATTGCTGGTGTGACCATAGGTGAGACTGGCCAATCGGCCGTAAGGCGGGTTTTCATACCGTCGCCGATGGGCAATTTCTTGACGGTAGAAAGAGGCATAGTCGTGCTTTGCTGCACAAGCAATGGCGTAATGCTCTGGGGTGTATGTTTGGATAACGGCTCGTCCTGGGCTGGCCCCGCGGCCAGCCCTTCCGGCTACCTGGCTGAGAAGTTGAAAGGTGCGTTCACAGGAGCGAAAATCAGGAAAGTGAAGGATGGTATCGGCGGAGACTATCCCCACCAGAGTTACTTGGGGAAAGTCCAGTCCCTTGGCAAGCATCTGTGTGCCGACAAGAATGTCTGCCTGGTGGGAAAGAAAGGCCTTGGTGATTCGTTCATGGCTGTTTTTCCCTCTGGTAACGTCTCGGTCCCAGCGCAATATTCTGGCTCCGGGGAAATTGTGGCCTACCTCCTGTTCTACTCTTTCGGTGCCGATGCCCAGGAACCTGATTCGCCTGCTCCAGCATTCCGGACAATAGGTAGGGACCGACTTTTTGTAGTTGCATTGGTGGCATACTAGCCTCTCCTCCGGGGCGTGATAGGTGAGGGGCAGATCGCATCGACGGCACCTGAGGACAAAACCGCAATCTCGGCACTGAACAAAAGTAGCTGTGCCGCGGCGGTTGAGGAAGAGGATTGCCTGCTCCCTGGCTGCCAGAGTCTCGGCGATAGCCTTACTTAACGAGCGACTGAAGATGCTTCTGTTCCCCGCCTTGAGCTCCTGGCGCATATCGACTACTTCAATTTCAGGGAGGGGCGAGACTCCTCTTATGGTGATACGCTGGGGAAGTTGGAGCAACCGATATCTACCAGTGTGAGCACGATAGAAGCTTTCCACATCTGGAGTAGCACTGCCAAGGATCACCACGGCACCACTGAGTTCCGCTAGCTTGAGGGCTACCTCCCTGGCGTGGTAGCGGGGTGACTGCTCATGTTGTTTGTAGGTCCACTCATGCTCCTCGTCAATAACGATGAGCCCAAGGTCAGGTTGGGGGGCGAAAAGGGCACTGCGAGGACCGATAACTACGTCGAAAGCTCCTTCCCTTATCTGCTGCCACACATCGAACTGCTCACCTAGAGACAGCTTACTGTGAAGAATAGCTACCCGGTGGGGGAAACGGGAGGCGAAGCGTTCAATGGTCTGAGGAGTAAGGGCAATCTCTGGCACCAGGACAATGCCACGCTTGCCTGAGGCGACAGCTTCTGCCAGAGCACACAAATAGACCTCTGTCTTGCCGCTGCCAGTGACTCCGTAGAGGAGGAATGCCGGAGCACCTTCTTCTGTGGGTTGCCTCAAGCTGGCTTGGATCTGATGCAAAGCTGCTTCCTGTGCCGCAGTGGGGGTGTGGGTTACGGCAGGAGGGTAGCTATAGTGCAACAGAGGATCGCGTAGCGCCTGGACATGCTGCGTGAAGACTAACCCTTTGTTCTCCAGCGCTTTCACCACCGCTGGGGTGCAATGGACCTGCCTGGTAGCTTCATCGACCGCCACGGGCGATGGCCGGCTGGCCAGGAATTCCAGGAGGGCGGCCTGCTTGGGAGCTTTATGAGCCAGATCGCTTGCCGTCTGTCGTGCTACCCCCGGGTCAACCGCAAGGTTGAGGTAGGGCAAGAACTTGGGCCTGACCTTTATCCTCTCCAGTTCCTCGCTCTTGGTAACCAGACCCTCACGGAGGAGGTGACTCAAGGCTAGACTGGCATTCTTCTTGCCCAGCGCCTTCTCCACCACCCTCAGGGCAATCCTGCCCTCCTTCTCCAGGAGGCTGAGTAGCTGCCTTTGGTCGAAAGTGAGTGATTTGTGATCTGAAGTACAGGCCCCTGGAGATAACTGGAGAAAAGTGATCAGCTTTCGCTCAAATCCGGGCGGAAGCATCAGGGCAATGGCGTCGAAGAGAGGGGCAACATAATATTCGGTTATCCAGCGGGCCAGTTGAACCTGAACGGGCGAGAGCACGGGTTTGGAGTCAATAACTCCCGCTATCTCCCTTGTGTCCTCCACAGCAGGGTGGTCGGTCAACTCCAGGACAACGCCTTGAAGTACTCTGGAACCGAAGGGTACCCATACTGCTTGCCCGACGGTTAGATCGGTAGCAGGGGGAATACTGTAGCTGAAGGTCCGACGCTGAGCTATAGGTGAGTTGACACCAACTTCAGCATAGCCCATGTCTGCCTCTATTTCTCAAGCCGATGTTCTGCTTCAGGCTTTGGTTCTCAGCTTGGCCCGGACGGCCTTGCTGCTAAGGCCACGCAAGTAATAGAGCTTGGCCCGGCGTGCGCGTCCTTGTTGCACCAGCTCCACCTTGCCTATGTGGGGGGAGTTAAAGAAGAAAGTGCGTTCCACCCCTATACCGTAGATTACGTGCCTCACTGTGAAGTTGGCAGTGACACCACCCTTCCTGATCCGGATAACTATCCCCTGGAAGGTCTGGGTGCGCTCTTTGTCGCCTTCCTTTATCCGGTAACTCACCTTTACCGTATCACCGGGCTTGAATGGAGCAATATTTGGATTGGGTTCGGTCTCAATCAGCCAGCCAAGATCCTTGCTCAATTAAACCTCCCTCTCTACTTTCATTCTATCTAAGATCTTTCTTTTCTCTTCTGACAAGGCAGCCTTTGCCAAGAGGTCAGGGCGACGCTCCAGGGTACGCTTGATAGCCTCCTCGCATCGCCACCTGGCAACTTCCTGGTGGTTCCCGGAGAGCAGGATGGCAGGCACCTCCCAGCCTCTATACACCGGTGGCCGAGTATACTGGGGATACTCCAGCAGGCCATTAACGTAAGAATCGTCCTTCGTCGCTTGCTCCGAGCCCAAAACGTCAGGCAGCAATCTGACTACCGCGTCCACCACTACCATTGCTGCTAGCTCACCGCCGGTGAGGACGTATTCGCCGATACTGATCTCGTCAGTAACCAGATAGTTTCTGACCCTCTCATCCACTCCCTCATAGTGGCCGCAGATAAGGATCAGGTTTTGTTGCTTTGACAGTTCCTGGGCAACATGGTGACAAAAGAGCCGCCCTTGAGGCGTGAGCAGGATGACCGGGGCTGAGCTATCGCCAATCATCTCCTTTATCGATTCCACTGCTTCAAAGAGGGGCTCTGGCTTCAGTACCATCCCGTTGCCACCCCCATAGGGATAGTCATCTACGGTGCGGTGCTTATCGTGTGTGAAGTCTCGAATGTTGTGGACGAAAACACTTGCCAGGCCGCGATCGATTGCCCTCTTGATGATACTTTCGCCAAAGGGTCCGTCGAACATCTTTGGGAACAGGCTCAAAATGTCAATGCGCATGACTAAATTCAAAACTCAAGATGCAAAGTGCAAACTTTTGAATTCTTTATTTTGAATTTTGCTCTCTTATGGCACATTCTGTCGCTTCCCCTCGAAGCGTCTCTATGGCGTGAGGCAGGGCAGGTGCTATTGCCTCGAGGCATTCTGCCACTGCTTTGGGACTACCAGGTAAGTTGATAATCAAGGTGCCCCGGCGAGTGCCGGCTGCCGCTCGGCTCAGCATAGCTAAAGGAGTCTTTTTGAGACTCTCTGCCCGCATCACCTCGGTGAATCCAGGAACGATCCTGTCCAATACAGCCAGGGTGGCCTCAGGGGTCACATCCCGCGGGGATAAGCCGGTGCCTCCAGAGGTGAGGATGACGTCCAACCCCTGATCTGACCATTCCCTCAGTTTGTCTGAGATAGCCTGTTTCTCGTCAGGGACAACTTCATACCTCACCCATTGAATTCCGAGAGGGGCCAGGCACTTCTGGACCACCTGCCCGCTTTCATCCTGGCGCTCGCCCTTGGCGCCTTTGTCGCTGGCGATGAGAATACCCCCAGTAAACATAACACCCCACAGTATCATATCATAGAGGGGCGTCATGGCACAAATAGCGGCCCGAGGTCAGCGATTGAAATCCTCCAGGCATAGGGTAGGTCTCCATAGGTCTCCGCAGGCGACTCTATTGAGCGACTCGCCTCTGGCGAGGGCTCTGTCCCCTACCAGCCGGGGCGGGTGACAGAGCACCCGCCCTATGAGAACTGTCCCCTACCAGCCGGGGAGGGTGGTCGAAGATTCGCCTCTGGCGAGCAGAGCACCCGCCCTATAATCTCTTGTCTGCCTATCTTGACTCACCGATCAAGGGCCTCTATGATGATATCTTGGCGGCAGTGAGGTCTTGAAGGAGACCCAAACAGCGCTGGTCGCATCGGCTGAAGGAGAACTGACGTGCCAAGGAAGTATGACGTTATCATTGTTGGCGGAGGTCCTGCGGGCATATTTGCTGCCTTGGAGCTTTCGCAGGCGGCAGGAATAAAGGTCCTGCTGGTTGAGAAAGGTAAGGACCTGGAGAGCCGTGATTGCCCTGTCTTGGACGAAGGGCAAAAATGTCTTTCCTGCTCTCCCTGCAATTTGGCGGGCGGTCTTGGTGGAGCAGGCGCCTTCAGCGATGGGAAAATGACCCTTTCTCCACAGGTTGGGGGCCATCTAAAGGATTACCTGGGTACCAAAAGAGCCTGTGAGCTTATCCGGTACGTAGATGCCGTTTACCTCCGATTCGGAGCCACGGACAAGATCTACGGTGTAGGAGATGAGGTGGAGAAGCTGGCGCACAAAGCGAGCCTGGCCGAACTACACCTCATTCCGGTGCCTATCCGCCACTTGGGTACGGAGTGCTGTCGTGCTATTCTTCGAGCCATGCAGAATTTCCTGTGTACACAGGTGGATATTGAGGTGGAGAAAGCAGCGTCCACCATCCTGGTGGAAGATGATGAAGTGAGGGGGATCGAGACTGAAGATGGCGAGCATTTGGAGTGCCGCTATTTGGTCCTGGCTCCGGGTAGAGAGGGCACAGACTGGTTGGTTCAGCAAGCCAACCGGTTGAGGCTTCAACTGTATAACAACCCGGTTGACGTCGGCGTGCGGGTGGAGGTGCCGCAAGTTGTGATGCAGGAATTAACCGATGCGCTGTACGAGCCCAAGCTAGAGTATTTCACCAAGACCTTCGATGATCGAGTCAGGACCTTCTGCGTCTGTCCGGGCGGACAGGTAACCATGGAGTCCACCGGGGGGAGTGAGCCAGTGATTTCCGTAAACGGGCATAGTTATGCTCATCGCAAGACAGATAATACCAATTTTGCCCTTCTGGTAAGCACCTCTTTCACTCAGCCATTCCGGGAACCTATAGCCTATGGTAAGTATCTGGCTCGCCTGGCCAACCTTCTTGGTGACGGTGTGCTGGTGCAGCGGCTTGGCGATCTCCTGGAGGGCCACAGGTCTACCCCGGAGCGCATAGAGCGGAGTATTGTCCAACCTACTCTGAAAAATGCTACCCCAGGTGACCTCAGCTTTGTGCTCCCTTATCGTCACCTTAAAGGCATTGTGGAGATGCTGCAAGCCATGGATGAGCTTTGCCCGGGGATTGCCTCACGCCATACCCTGCTCTACGGAGTCGAGGTTAAGTTCTATTCCTGTCGACTTGACCTCAGCCAGAATATGGAGACTCAAGTATCCAGCATGTTTGCCGTAGGCGATGGAGCTGGAGTCAGTCGTGGCCTGGTGCAGGCCTCGGCTTCCGGCGTTTTGGCGGCTCGGGAGATACTCCGCAGGATAGGGGTCCCTGCAACTGTCTCGACTAGCCGTGATAGTGCCACATGACTCAAAGCGATTTCATTGGCATTGACCTGACTTCCTCGCCAGCGAAGTCCAGTGCCTGTATCGGGTTAGATAAAGATCTGAATCTCGCCTTTGCTGGCTTGCTCAGCGCTGATGCTGATCTGGTAGCTTTAGTGACGAGCGAAAACCCTTCCCTCACTGCGATTGATGCCCCTCTCACTCTCCCCGAGGGGCTTTGCTGTCTGGAGGAAGGTTGTGGCTGTCAACCACGCTACGGAAAAGGCAGACAATGCGAGCGGCAACTGGCTAAGCTGGGGATTCCCTGTTACTTCACTACAAAGCGATCTATCATTAAGAAAATGGTCTGCCGTGGCATGGCGCTGAGGAGGAGGCTAGAGAATCGAGGTTTCCGGGTCATAGAGGTTTATCCCTATGCTACCAAGGTTCGCTTGTGGGGCAAACCTATTCCTCCCAAGTCAAAGCCGGATGGGCTGGCTTTCTTGCGAGCTAGGCTTACACAACTCATGCCCAGTCTTGCTCCCTACGTGGCTGATTTCACCCACGACCTTTGCGATGCTGCCGCGGCTGCTTACACCGCCTATCTGCACTACGGCAGCAAGACAGAACGGGTTGGCAGTCTCGAAGAGGGCGTAATCTGCATACCAAGGCACCCGGCTGAATTGTGAGAGAGCCTTAGTCTTTCTGTCGCGCCTGGAAAGGCGCTCCTACAAACAGGTTAGTGTGGGAGACCCCTTATGGGGTCGATAGTATTTCTATGTCATTGCGAGGAGCGCCAGTGAGCCGAAGCCCTGAGCGGAGCGAAGGGGACGTGGCAATCTCAGGGTGGCGCGGGGGATCGTACTGCCAAGCGGGCGGGGCTGCCCGACGTCGGGCGAGCCTACCCAGTGTTGCCAGGGATTGCGTCCTCGGCATGCACACCGGAAGAGTACAGCAGCTTGACGCTTTGTTATGGAGAAGATAAAATACGTTACGGATGTTCCTAACCGTAAAAGTCATAAATGGGAGGAGGGGATGATATTTGGCTCACGTGAGGGGCGGTGAGAGCGAAAGCTTCGAGAGCCTGCTGAAGAGATTCAGTAAGAAGGTGCAGCAAGCTGGTATTCTCGCCGAGATTCGTCGTCGAGGGGCCTACGAGAAGCCGAGCGTAAAGCGTAAGAAGAAGGAAGCAACTAAGAGGCGCAAGAGTTCGAGGAGCTCAAGAGCTCGTTACTAGCAGATAGAGGTACAAGGTGTCTCTTGTGCAAAGGCTCAAAGGTGACCTTAACCAGGCCCTAAGAAAAGGGGAAAAGGAGCGACTTTCCGCTCTCCGGTTGCTGCTGTCGAATATCAGTAACGCTGAGATCGCCAAGGGGGGCCCCTTGGATGAGCTCGGTGTATTGGGAGTTATTGCCAAACAGGCCAAGCAAAACCGGGAGAGCATTGACGCCTTTCGCCAGGGAAACCGCAGCGACTTGGTGGCCAAGGAGGAGAGGGAGCTTTCCGTCCTGCAGGAGTATCTGCCTCAGCCCATGTCGCCGGAGGAGATTGCTGCTGCTGCTCGCCAGGCCATTGCCGAGGTGGGGGCAGTGGGCCCTGGTGACAAAGGCAAAGTGATGGGCAAGGTTATGCCTCAGGTGAAAGGCAAAGCTGACGGCGGCGAAGTAAACGCCATCGTATCAGAACTGCTTGCCAACCTGTAGGCTGCTGGACCAAGCATTATCGTTGGATTCAAGAGGAAGTGGATCCAAAGACCCACCTCATGTAGCCCTTAGGGTTGTCTGAGCGGGACATTGAAGTTCGGTGTAATCGTTTTTCCCGGTACCTGGAGTGACAGGGACTGCTACTACGTGGCAGACAAAATCCTGGGCCAGCCGGTAAGCTATATCTGGCACCGGGAAACTGACCTCTCTGGCTACGATTGTGTTATCCTCCCCGGTGGTTTTTCCTATGGTGACTACCTTCGGGCTGGCGCCATCGCCCGTTTTTCACCTGTCATGGCTGAAGTAGAGCGTTTTGCCCGGCGGGGCGGATTGGTCATTGGCATCTGCAACGGCTTCCAAGTTCTATGCGAGTCAGGCCTGCTGCCCGGCTGCCTGATGACGAATAACCATCTTCAATACAGGTGCCAGTGGGTTACTCTCAGGGTGGAGAATACCTCGCTGCCCTTCACCTCGCTGTGCCGGGAGGGACAACTGCTTGAGATTCCTATCTCTCACTATGATGGAAGCTACTATTTGGATGAAGCTAGTTTGCACGAGCTGGAGTCAAACAAACGGGTCGTGTTTCGCTACTCCAGCCCAAAAGGCGAAATAACCGAAGAAGCCAACCCCAACGGCTCCGTGCACAACATCGCTGGCATTACAAATAAGGAAGGCAATGTCCTGGGCATGATGCCTCATCCGGAGCGTGCCTGTGAGGAGCTGATTGGCGGAACGGATGGGAATCTCCTCTTCCAGTCCCTGCTGGCAAGCTGGCAGGGATAGGGCCCCTAGTATTCTCAAACCTCCACTTCCAGCGCCGCGTGTCATTTCGGTGAGTGTCAGGTCCTCGACCCCCCGTGGGTGTCAGGTCCCCGACCTGACCTGCTCGGCCATGAGGGTCAAACTCCCGTGGGTGTCAGGTCCCCGACCTGACCTGCTCGATTGCTTTAGAGGCCTGAAGGAATCCTTTCCTTCAGGCAAGACACCAGAGGGAAGGGATTCCCTCTGCCCTCGGACTATTCCACGCACCAAGAGTTGACAGAGCACCGCACATCAACTCCTTGACGCTAGGTTTGCCTCTAGGTAGAATAGGTCACTGGAGAGGTGACCGAGAGGCTGATGGTGCCGCTCTCGAAATTTGCTACCAGGTGTCCCAAAGGGTCATTTTACGTTCAAACTGGTACATTTGTGCCAATCCCTCAAAACCCGTTTTGTTCGTAGAGTGACCTTTGGTGACAACCCGTTTCGTTTCGTCTATTAGCAAATTATTAGCAAAAACTCAAAGCTGATTTAGCTACGAGGCACAGATACGCAAGGGGTGAGCGAAACCTGTCCAGTTATCATCTGAAAAGCTGCAGTTGGTCATTTCCCCTCTCATCCGAATGCTACTACGTGAGTTCACCCAGATATACTGTAGCGATCAAGAAGACAGATCGTGGGGCGATGGACTGGTCATGGCCACTGTGGTCGTCTTCACTCAGGCGGTCGGCCATGCCTCTTGAATCAGAGAGAGGTTTTCAATCACCCAGCGAACACGTTCGTTTTCGTGCTTGTTGGCTCGATCAACAAACGTTGCCTGCTCGTCGGGCCAGAATACGCTCAGCGTGGCCAAGCCAATGGCCGCATGGTGCTCCGACGCCAGCGCATTCTCAAACAGGGTTCGATACGTGTCACGGTCCTCCGGAGTTTTGATAAGAAGTCCGGCCAGAGATCTTAGAGCTCGGTTTTGGAGATCTTCGCCGTCTGGGAGAATCGCAAGACCAAACCCGTCTGCGCCTGCTACTATCGCAATAGAAGGAATCGCTTCGAGCGCTCCTATGCGTGCACATAAATAGCATAGCTCTCCCAAGGCCTCCGGGTAGGTCTGCAACCATTCTTGGTCAAATACAGCCATCTGCCGCATGAGCCTGGCACATGCGGCAGATAGATCCGTGAAGTCCTCGTCCCTATTGTCCTTTAGCCAGTGATAGCTGTCGACGAAGACATCAGTCGGATCCTCGTCTCGAGTTATTGGCGGCAATGGGTCGGCTGGGAGCCGGTAGATACGTCGCCACAGTATCGACTCCAGCTGACTCACATTTAGAACAAGTAGGGCTGGAGCGATCTCATCTAGAGGTTTCCAAGTTTTCTCCATATTGAATTACGTATTGTTGAAAAGTTGAACGAAATTCACGGCGTACGGCGTACGGCTTATCAGGCCTACGTAGTCCAAGCTCATCGGCGATGCACCTGATACTGATGAGGAGGTTATGTCAAAAGGAAAATGGACTGCCTCCCTAACTCCTGTACGCTGTGAAGATAGATCTATGGTGTGCCCCCAACTGGGCCCTCCCGGGTGCACTCGCTTTGCGAAAACCCAATTACGAGCTCCTTTGGCTATAGCATCGAGGATCGTTGGTGCTCTCAAACCAGCCGTGCCTGAGGCCAATACGCTCTCTGGGTAGATCAGTTTGGCCATATGTCCGTGCTGGATATGCTGGAGTCCCAGAAGATCGCGTAGATGATCTGCACTCAGCGGAGGACGTATGTCCCGCTCCGGCGAAACCCATACAGGGTAGCCCGATTCACCAAGTGTGGAACCAACCAACGCAGCCGCATTCAGTGTTCTGTTCTTCAGCTTCTGGATTACTTCTGGCATATCGTCGGTTATCGGGATAGCCGCTTCGTACAAGTTATGCTTCATTAGAGAGTCTACTCTCATGCAGCGAATGAGTCTCTCTCCCGTACTTGGTAGAGGATGACCTGCCAAGCGATAGGCCGACGGTGCGAGCTTGCATGCCTTGTCCATGAAACTCGTGGGGTCAGGCGCGGGCGAAGCAATACGGTAGCACCGGGACAGTTGCCGTAGATAGTGAATATACGTTGGGTGGTAGATATCATTTCGGGCACACTCTCTGTCAACGTTACGCTGAATCAAGAGCCATGCTGGGTCCGAAGCGAATTGGCCGTACCACTGGGACAGATAACGTTGTTCAGTTGCGCTGAAATTGTGCGAAGGGTCTCTGATATAAGCCAGCAACGACATGCCTTATCCTTTTGTAAGAGAGTCAATCCTTGACACCAAGTACGGCATCGCTTGAGGATTGTGCTCCGTACGGCTTCTCCTCCCTTGTTGACGCTTTCTGTTCAGGTGACGTTTCACTGACCTGCTCCCCCCGAAAACCGGACTAGGTGAAATGCTAGACTCTGGGCTGATGGTTGTTGCCCCAGCACAATTATACCACGCCAGGCCCAGCTTGGAGGCAGGGTCAGGATTGTACTCTTGCCACCGCACCGCCTCGACTTCGGGCGGGCAGCCGGGTGAGGAGGTGGGGATGCCACCGCCAGCGGCGACGGTGAAGGTGCTGACTGCGATGCCACCGGCGTCGGCCTGGTGGGGGAGATGGCGCGGTTCGCTACCTTCTGCCGGCCTACCAATCTGGCTTTTGTCGCGCATCGATACCTCCGACCTCTTGTGGAAATAGGCCAGGTTGTAGACTATGCTTGCCAATGGCCTTGAATGTACATATGACTCTCTTGGATATTGAGAGATTGCGTTTGATTCCCGGTGCGAATGTAGAACCTGAACTCTTGGCCCTCTTTTACGTATGCTGGCTTGGGCGAAGGCTCTACCGAAATCATGCAAACGTCTTTGTCGTCAAAATCATGGTAAGAGATGTGTGTGTTAAGGCAGCGTTCCTTACCTATGTTGCTGGAGATAAGTTGCATAAGATGCAGCTCGTACCCGTCTCTATCAGGTTTTGGAAGGGTTTTGTAGTCGTTTTCAATCCCTGCTATTTGCCCAGAGTCATCCACTCCTATTAGCAGTGTCCCCCCATCCGTATTCAAAAAGCCGGCAATTGTTTTCAAAGCTGCCAGCTCAAGAGCTCTGTTCACTTGAGACAACTTGCGATCCCATCTCAGCGACGACTTGAACTCCACCATGCTGTTCTCGCCCTCCAATATGAGGTCGACTATGTCTTTGGGGGCAGGCGCAACGTGTGCCTCCAACTTCAACAAGTCTTCCATGAACTTGTTGATGCCTTCGGCGATCAAGTTCCTTCTCTCTTCCAGAAACGCGTCGTAGTTCTCGATCTCCCACAATCGAGGGTCTTGTGGAACGAATTGAGCTGCGAGCGCCGAGGGATAGTTCTGGAGGATGCGAGGGAAATAAACGCTTGGTAGATTGTCCGAGACCTTTAGATTTGCCTCCTTTGTCAAGAAGGCCAGGTTGGCGATTTCGTTGGCCTTGGCGACGTCAGCCCTATTGTCACTGTCCAAACCGCCTTCCTTGTAGAGGCGCGACACAGGAAAAATGTGATGGGCTTCGATCGCGTATTTCGCCCCAACGTTGTCGGTGACGAGTTTCATACCGTTGAACCAATCTATGGCACCGGCGCTGCAGTCAGCTACATAAGCCACGTTGAAGAAGGGACTGGTTTTCCCCTTACCCTTGAGATCGCCCGCCTGCACTCTGATGCGACCTGCCTTGGAGATTATGTTCGCAATCAGTTCTTCAGGAGGGCTGTCAGCGGAAAGGGCTCTGACATCCTTCTGCAAGTGGGTTTCCAATGGGCCGCTGTACCTGCCCCACATCTGGGCGGCATAGAACCAATGCAGGAAACGCCATTTCTCGGAGTCAGATTTGAAAGAATGGTTTGCGCTCAGGTGTTTGATCAGGGGTAACAAAACGTAGGGAGTGGTTAGCTGGTCCGAAGAGTAAATGTAGCCGTCGCTGCGGAGGACATTTACGAGGTACTCAGCCGCCCTTGATGTTTTGGGCCAGGCTTCTTTGATAGCATTGATATCGGTCTTGTAGAACGCCCCATCGAGAAGCACGCTGTCGGTAGCTACTGCTGCCAGAACGCGTACCCAGAACTCCAGCTCTCTGCCTTTCTGACTAGTTAAGTTGAACCCCACCTGATTCAGCTTGCTGTGCGCTGACTTCAGCTCTTGCCTTGCCTGAGGCCAGGAGGCGCAGATATGCGCCAAGGCCAAGTCTGCCTTGCTAAGCGTCATACCACTTGAGTTAACTAGGTTGAAGATCCTTACCACTTCATCTGTCTCTATTTCCTCGCCGGTCTTGGGGATGGTTTCGAGTTCATACTGATAGTTCCGTATCTGATCGAGTTTGTTCAAATACTTCAACTGCTTAAAGTAGAACGACTTCTGTTCCTCCGATAGTCCTCCGAGATCAAAGAAGTTGCCCACACCCTGTTTCAAGAAAGGTGTGACCTCTATCCACTCGCGGTTATTGCGCATTTTTACCGGCTGCCAGTATTCAAATTCCGGAGTCAGCACATTGAAATAGAGGCGGAAGTACAGGTTGCTGCCTTCAAAGAAAGGCGGAGGCTCCCCCTTGAACACCGTGTAAAGAGCAGTAAGGCGCTGCTGCCCGTCTAGAATCAGCCTATGATACTTGGCATTCGACTGTGGGGCATCCCCTCGATATTCCTGCGGGTTGTAGGTTTTCCATATGAGAAAATGACCAGTGGGATAGCTCCTGTAAATGGAATCAATGTACTCTTTTACCTTCGTTGGTGACCAGACAAACCCGCGCTGGAATTCTGGCAGAATCAACTCGCGTTTTTCTATTTCAGCTATCAATTCGGCTACTGTGCTCATATGTTCCTCCTGATGCCGTAGAAGGTTTCTCTGACCGTCCTATTCAACGGGAATTACAGACCGGACAGCAAGCGAGAATTATCGACGGCCGATAGAGTTGGCTTCGCCAAGGCTGCCTCCCGCTCACAAACGCTTCACCTGCTCATCATAAACGCTTTTCAGGACATAGAACCTGGCAGTGGGAAAGAGTCTCCCCGTGGGGCTGAGGGCTTCAGCTAGTGACTTGGCGTGAGCGTAAAGCGGGTCAGCTTTCGCTAGTTGCCGGAACCACCCAGTCTCTTGCAGATGTGGTTCCGTTATCTTCCCATCCACCACGCCCTTGCTTTCCTCGTATCCTTCTGAGGTCATTCCTCTGTAACCTATGAAGCGGCTTGCCCCAACCATATCGAGGGACGGAATGTAGTACCACGCTCGCACCAAGGACGGTATGGTGCGAGCATAAGGGTCTTTGACCGCCCTCTGATACTGACGGACGTTTTCAACCAGCTCGTTCAGTGTCTTCACCATCTCAAGCATAGGAGTTGCCCTCCTCTCTGCGTGCGCCGTGCTATTCACGGCCGACTGTGATAACAGAACAGCTTGTCGTCCGGCCAGCCTAGTCATTGGCACGGTATTGCCTATGCTAATCTGCGATATTTGGCAGCACCACCTGGAAGCAGACGACCCCCAGGTCTTCTCTTGTGATTAGTCGGGGCAGGTCTGGGGGCATCACAGGTTGCAGTCCAAAGGATTTCACCACTTCCAGGATTCGGTGAGCACATTCTTCGATGCCTAGCTTGGCCTCTGCCTGGTCTCTGCGTATTTGCGACAGGGCCCGTCGTACCAGAGCGTCGCGGCCTATACCCAGGGCCAAGTCAGCATCGTCATATTCTTTTCCGGCCGGGGCATCAGGATGGCGCAGGATGGTCAATGCCCATCTCTGGCTCGCGGGCAGTCTCTCTTCTCTGGCGGCGGGATCACATAGCCGGTTGTGGAATGTGCAGATATCCTCAGCGGCTATTTGGAACAGGGCCTCCAGGTCTATGGATTCAGGGATAGCGCAACCCGTCGTAGAACCCGGGTCAATGAGGCGGAGCATGGTAAGGTCTTCGGTCATGATGTCGCCCGCTCTCGTCACAAATCGCCAGTATCTATCGCCGTCCCTGGTGCGGCAGGCGAAGAATACCCCGGCTTCCTGCACTCTCTGCGCCCGGGAGTCAGGCGGTTGGACAAAAGCAGCCCCGATTCCCCAGGGGAGTGCTTTGAGACGCTCAATTTCTCCTTCAGCGAGAGCCCGCAACAGAAGCGAGCGGAACTCCTCCCCGAGGAAGGCCCCGGACTCGAAGCCATCGTCCGAATCCAGCAAGGTAGCGTCTCCGGCGGCCAGACGGTCGGTGAACTGCTTCAAGTCAGCGTAGACCTTGGATTCGGTGGGGACAGCCGCCAGAACGGGTGTCTCCATTCCCACGGCTGCGTTGGCGGCGGCTATCTTGGCTCTGATGCGAGCCTCCAGCTTCAGCATCTCCTCCAGGTCTCCCGCCTCGGGGAGAAGAGTATACAGGTAGACCATGTTATGAGGGCTTTTCAGACGTATGATGCGGCCGTTGCGCTGGACGACACGCTGCGGATTCCAGGGCATATCATAGGATATAACAGCCTGGGCGTCCTGAAGGTTCTGCCCCTCGGACAGGATATCTGTACTCAACAGGAGGTCGACCTCGCCGTCTTGCGGAACGAAGTGGGGATCGCCAGTGACGGAGTGAGGGCAGAAGCGCTCCATTTGGCGCTGTCGAGCATTGGCATCGGTCTCATTGCCGATGACCACCGTCCACTTCCGTCCCTGGGTCTTACTTTCGTTTTTCTCCAGAGTATCCTGTAGATACTTGGCCGTGTCCCCGTAGCTGGTGAAGATGGCGACCTTCCTGGCCGGCGTCTTGTCGAGCAGTCTCCATAGCCTATGCAGCTTGGGGTCCTTCTGTCTCTTGATAGCCTTCAGTCTTGCGGCCATCTGCTCCAGTATTTCGAAATCTTTCCGGATGTGATGCTCGAACTCCGGCTGGAACTCGCTGACAGGCAGGCTGCCCTCTTTATCCTCGAGGGCCTCCGCCACGCTTTCGCTCAAGGGTGTACCTTGCTGAACTTCCAGGGCAAGGTCACGGACCGAGGACAAGGGCGGGATAAGGCCATGAGTATGCCAGGCCTCGAGGATGACAGAGTTGGCCGCTATCATACGCTCTATTGTCTGTAGCGCGGCATACCAGCAAGACTCGAAGCGTTTCAGCAGGCCGGACCTCAGCAGTCCAGCCAGCGCCTCTTCATCGGCTGCCTCTTTGGGATCGTGGCTGCGGTAGGCCGTCGGCCTGTACCTGGCCATGCTAAGCGATTCAATGGCCTGCACCATCTCCCGGACGATGTTGGGATAGGCAGTGTCCAGGCCATACCTCTCCTCTATCAGCTTAGGCTTGGGGAACTTGACCGGTGTGCCATCGGGAAAGCGATCGTGGGGGTAGTGCTTTTCCAGGAAGCTCCGGTCGCGGCGCACCGCCAGGGCGTCTATCAGAGGGAAGAGACGGGACTCCGAGATAGCCTCGGGATCATTGGCGCCGACCTCGAGGAAGAAGCGGCGCAGGCTGCGCAGTCGGAGCGGCGGGCCAGCGAAAGCCCCGTCATGGCGGCCAAAGAGTAAGAAGAGACTGTGGAGATCCCAAAGGGAATTATTAACGGGTGTGGCGGTAAGAAGCACCAAGTCCTTGGGTACGCCTCCCATAAGGCGATCCAAGGCCTCATACCAGGTGGTGTCCGAGTTACGGAAAGCATGGGCTTCATCGATGACAATTAGTCGATAGGTGTCCTTGTCTACGTGGAGGACGCGCCTTTTGTCGTTCCTCTGGGGCATAAGCTGCCGGTCAACTGCCAGCTCCTGATAGGAGACTACCTGGCCGGGCAGATTAGCTTGGTCAAGCCGCGTTTTCCAAAGGCGGTCTCGCAACTGGGCTGGGGAGATGATCAGGGTGTGGACGCCTTTCTCCCTGGCGTATTCCTCTATGAAGGCGATGCCTATTTCAGTCTTGCCGGTGCCGACACCGTCGGCGTAAAGAACGCCATGACAGCGTTCCAGGATGCGACGGGCCCGTTCATAGCCGTCCCTCTGGAAGGCAGTCAAGCCGCTGCCAGGACGGGGGACTGCGGGACTGGGTTCTTCAGGCAGTTCATCACCATACAGCTCCAGCAGGGCACGCATGAAGACGGTACGGGGATCTGTTTCGGGCAAAGGGGGAAGAAGCAGATCACGGAGGTCGGTGCGATAGTCGGCAGCTTCTTCCCAAAGGGAATTGAACCAGTCCAGCGCCATGCGCACCACGTTGGGCTGGTACTGTACCAGGCCCAATTCCAGATTGGAGTTGAGTCCGGCAGAGGTAAGGTTGGCCGAGGAGACCAAGGCAGCCCCCTGACCTTGGAGCGTACCATCTTCGTTTTGATCGCCGAGCAGGTAGGCCTTGCCGTGAAGAAAGCGCCTGGTATAGCGTTTCACCTGGACCTCGTCGAGTTCCAGGAAGGCTGCTACCCGCTCCAGCATGGCCCGCCGCAAGGGGGGGAAACTCTGGAAATCCCGCTCCTTGCGGAGGGCGCGGAGAGACTCCTCAAACTGATCGCGGACCATCGGCTCCGATTCCAGAGTCGGCTCGCCAGCCATCAGGCCCGGGGGCGGCGCAGCACCCAGGAGTAAGCGGACCGGATGATGGTTGGACTCAACCAGGCGGGCCAGGGTATCCAAGCCGCCGAGGCCGACGAAGCCGGTGGCCACGGACAGGGGCGCCATGTAGACCGATCCCAGCCAGGTCAAGGCGTCTTTATGGGAACCGCGATGGTAGTTGTCTACAAGCTCGTAGGGGCCTCTACCAGTCACCTTGATTTCCTCCCTTTTACGCTTGACTACTTGCCTTGCGAAGCGCCGGTAAGGCGAGGGTAGGCTCTCACCTCATCAGTGAGCGCAGGCCAAGCGCCTCGCTCAGCGCATTTATGAACGGGGTCGTCCTATTATTTCCCAGTACCAGTACGTGGAACCATGGGGCGTTGTCCCGCTCTAAACTGCACAGGTGGTTCACAGTTGACGAGCTGCCCTGTCTCCCCGAGTCCGGGCAGTGATAGACGAGGAGTAGCCCCCTAAAACACTCAGGATTTGCCTTCTTCAGTGTGCTCAGGCGCTCCGCCGCGTCTCTGGCGCTGGCTATTCCATTAACAAGGTAGACCTTTATCTCCACGGCTGCGCGTACCAGCCCAGTTGTCTCTATGAGGATGTCCGGTTGAAGGCGCTTCTGGTTGGAGGCACTTGGCTGCATAGATTGTCCAATGCTGAGATCTCCCCTTCGGAAAATGCTGACGTCTTTTGTGAGTTCGATTCTCTCGAACCTCCCGCCCAATGCGTGGTATAAGCAGCGGAATACCAGCAGTTCGGACAGGCCGGTGAATCCACCGGAAGTCCCCCGGTATTTCTTCAGCTCATCGAATAATCCGTAGTAGATGTCATGGATATCCCGGCAGGTCAGACTGGATAGGTTTTCCCTGAGGAAGTCATCTAATGAGCGGAGAAACGGGTGCGTCAGCTCATAGCAGCTCTTCACCATTGGCGCACCTCCCGGAAGCGGGTCACCAGACGTTCTCTGTAGGCTGGCGGAACAGCATTTTCCGTGAAGTCCTTAAAGATGGTGTAGAGGTCAGCCTCGTCTAGGCCGTAGGCATGTGACACCAGGGCATCTATCTCTATCTGCAAATCGAAGCGATCTTCCTTCAAAGGCCCACAATCTACGCCCGCCTGGCGGGCGAATTCGGCAAATCTGTCGTCGACGCATGAGAGGCGAGCAGCCAGCCGTCCGATTTCCTCCCAGGGGGTTTCCTCAGGGGGAGGGAAGCAGAGCATGTTTAGAATGAAAAAGTTGGCATGTGTTTCCACGAAGCGCCTCGCCTGCCAGTCGAACGGTACAGAGTTGAAGACTCCCAGCACAAAGCCCTGGGCCAGCGGACTGCCCATTGGGAACACTAGGTAAGGGGCAGTATTGGTAAGCCCTGTGTCTGGCGGGATCAGGCAAGACCTTATTGTGCGGGAATCGGTGGCTCTGCTCACGTCTCTGAAGGCGATGCGAGCGTGATGCAATGGGAGGGTACCAGTAGTCTTCAGGGCTTGGGGCAAGAAATGCCGGCGGAACTGGCTGCGTGAGGATTGGCGTTTCTGCTGAAGGTGGCGTTCCAGGTCGCGAGGTTCAGCGTACCCGGCCGGGTCTTCCCCGTGGGGGTCATATTGGTCAAAGCAGCGGCCTTTCCAGACTGGAACGCCTTGTTTGTGAGAGAACATCTTCTTGTCTGAAGTCTCGTTCATATCGCCCTGCACGGGGAATGCACGCCAAAGGTTGGAGAAACCCTGGTCGAAGCGGGGAGCACGGCACAGCTTCGTGAAGAGCTCTGCCGCTGCCTGTGAGGGAAGAAGTGGAACCTCCCATGAGGACTCTCGTGACCGGTCGTCCGAGGGCGACGGCGTCCAGCTCCGTAGTTGCTGCAAACTGACAACAACGCCTGGGCTGCGAGACGCCCTCAGGAACGCGTCAAGGCTGGCCGACGGCCCTGTCTGGTGCATGTTCGCGTCGCTTTCGGGGGAGACTCGCTGAGCGGACAGCAGTGATATGGTATAGCGAGGCTCCATGTTGAAGGCCCACCGTCCGGCGTTGAGGAGGAAGTCAACCCTGCTTGGGGTGCAATCCTTGAATAGCCATCTACGGAAGCCGCGGGCACCCTCTCCAAGAAAGGCGCTCCGCGGCAGCACTACACCCAACCATCCTTTGTCCCTAGCCAGATGCCCATAGCGTTCGCAGAACAACTCGTATACGTCCAGGTTACCTTTCCCCTGAAGCTGATAGCCACCTGCCGCACCGAAGAAGCGCCGCTGGGTCACCAACTCCTGATAGCGTCGCTCGAACTCTTGCCTAAGATGGGGATAGAGACGGTCTAGCTCTTGGATTCTCGTACGCCTATCTCTCTCATCGATAACACCTCTCAACCCCGGATCGTGAAGTGCATAAAACCCCAGTTCCTCTATATTCACCTCGTTCCAAGGTGGATTGCCTATGACAACGTCGAAGCCCGGTCTGTCGCGGAGAAATATCAGTGGGAAGGCCAGCGGCCAGTGGAAGAAATGACGCCGCTCGGCCTCCTGGTTGGCAGCCTCCACTAGCCGAGTTGACTGGCCGAGAGGCGTGCCGTCAATCACTGCCTCTATATCGCCCGTCTCCAGGACGTGGCGGGCTCCCGCAATACCCAGCGGCTCGGCACACCACAGATTGAGGCATCGAGCTATGCCCTCAAGGGCCACTTTAAGCTCTTTGTCCTTCTGCTGGGAAACCAATACCTCGTCCGGTGTACGGTCAGTGACTTCTGCCAGGGCCCTGGCGGCCTCCTTCGCCGGCTCCAGAGCCCGGGCCAGGGGCGAATTTGCGTAATCGGCGCTGAACATAGGGCTGATGTTGCGAAGCGCCGCCATATCAGCCACGCCTATGAGAGCATCGCCCACCTTCAGATTGCTGCCGAGGTAGGATAGGGCAAGCCCGGGAACGAAGCTGGCCAGCCACAGGGAGATGTTGGCTACCTCAACCGCCATCTGGGACAGGTCAACACCGTAGATGCAGCGCTTGAGGATGAGGCGGCGCAGAAGCTGGCTGTCTTCGTAAACACGGCCAGCACCTCCGTCGGAATCCGCTTTGAGGGAGTCGAGAAGCTCCCGTACGGTTGGGAGGGGATTATCGGCCAGGAAATGCTCTATGCGATCGGCCATGACATCGAGAGCGGTGGTTAGAAAATGGGCGCTGCCCATGGCCGGGTCGACCACATTGAAGTCGAACAACTCGTGGGCGGCCTTTGCCGGGTCCTGGGCGGCTACTTGGCTGATCCGGGTGAGGTGGGAATCGAAGGCGGGCTCCAGGGAGTGCTTGATAAGGTGACTGACGAACTCCTGACGGGTATAGTAGATTCCTTCGGCCTTTCGACCACCGGTCTGGGTCTGGTAGAAGAGCTGCGCCTTATGCACTGCCAGTGGATCACCGGCTCGGGCGGGCAGGTAGCGGTCCGTTCTCTCATCGTAGCGCAAAGCCTCCCTGGCGCTGGTGAGCTTCAGGCCCAGAAGGCCCTCATAGATAGCGCCGAGATGGCCGATCTCCAGTTCCGCGTAGTCAAGGCCAGGCGATTCCGGATCATCCTTGACGTGGGCAATGGCTGATAGGGCCGGAGCAAGATAGATGTCCCTGATCTGAGACCGTTCGAGCAGATCGCTGCCCGGGAAGCCGCTGGCTGCAAAAAGGCTGCCGTTGTAAGCTGATACACCGGTAGCTCGATCACCGGTGCGCACCATATGGACCAGGGCGGTGAGCCTATCCCAGAACTTGCCAGACCGTTTGTCCAGACGGCCAAGATCGCGCCGCGCTGCGGCGGCCAGCTCGGTGGCTCCATGAGGTCTATAGGCATTTGAGTCGACGGGCAGGAAGCCTGCTGCTTCGGCGTAGAGTACGAAAATGATCCGGAAGACAAGCGTCAATGCAGCGGCCTCGATCTCTCGCAGCACATCGGGGTGGCCAAGCTCCGCGCCTTCCTTGGATTCCAGGAACTCGCCCAGACCCCTGGCTATGTTGGGCAGGGCCTCGTGACGCAATCGTTGATCAATGTCATCGCGGAGCTGTTCACCAAATCTGAGCGACTCGGCAATCCATTCCTCCAGCCTGCCTCTTTTCTTGATGGACTCAGGGGACAGAAGCCCGACATAGGGTTTGTTGTCTGCGCCCAACTCTCGCAGGTCTATCTCCAGGTAACGTCCTGAGGCAGCACCAACAGGAGGGCTGGTGCGGAATAGCCGACAACGGCGGGGTGTGGCCAGGATACCCCAAGCGGCACCTGTGCGCTCACATTCGGCAAGCACCAGGCCCTCAGGAAGAGAGCCTTGCTCCGTGGCGCGACTGAACATGGAAGCATCGGGGTAGGCATGCAGGACAGCGACAGGCTCCTGACCGTGCCGCAGGAGGTAACCGGTCTTGGTCTGCTCGATACGGTAGCCTAGTGCTCGCAGGTTTTCTTGCCAGCCTCGGTCAGTGTTGACAGCCGCAACTTGCTGGGTCAAGAACATCCAGTTCTCCGGCCGGCGGAGGCGGTCTCGCAAGAAGTGGGGGGTGAGAAGCCGAAGTCCCCCAAGGCCGGGAATGGGGGACTCGTCCAGGCGAAGGAACTCCGATGCCAAAATGGCAGCCGCCTGACGGCGGGGCAAGGAGCGCGTCTCCTGCACCAATTGGAGCAGGATAGTGAGGGGAAGGTTGCGTATTGGAGCCTGGGGGTCCTGCGGACCGAGAACCCGGACTCTGTCGATCTGCGGTGATGGAGCTATTGTGAGCACTGGTTGGGCTCCGCCACCTGATCGCGCCCGCCAGACGGAACGAAGATCGCTGTCCCGGGCGGCGTCGGGAGCCCACAGGACGTCGAAGTTCTGAAGCGGCCAAACCGTAGCGGTTGCGCCTTGGTCGGTGTGCCACAGTGAACCCGGCCCCAACGCTGCCCGCAACTGTGACTCAACCGGCACTTGGCTGGCTATTGTGCGTTCCTCAGCCATAATATGCTTACCAAGATCATGAGTTTCAACGGATTATGTGGCAATTGTGCCTCCAGTGCCCCTTTCGTTTGAGCCGTACTTATCGGCTTAGGTAATGGACACCCTCACCCTGAAGAAAGCTAATCACCGCGCCTTCTCCATAGCCGTTAAGCTGAGCCTGTTAATGACTATTCTGCAACGTGCAGACGCCTGATCCCCTTGGCGAGTTCAGCCTCCAGAATCTCTCCACATACGTAGGCATCCACCAAGTTTAGTAACTCGGCAAGCTTGGCTTGTCCGCCGGCTTTGGCAATGAGCTTGCTGACAGCTACTTCTTGCGGTGGCGTAGACTGTAGGCGGCTTCTCCCCTTCGGGGTGATTTCCCAATAACCTCCTCCTACAACAATCTCACCTCTTCTGGAGAGAGCAGTTCTGGCAGCTTTGAGACGGCGAACCTCCCAGAAGCTACTGCCCTTTGGTGTTCTCTTGGCGAGGTCCACTCTAGGGATATCGGGGAAACGCGCTAATACCTTTGGAGACATGCCTTTCCAGTATGATTTCCCACCAGCCTTATCAAGTTCCTCGAGCAGTGCAAGTTCCACTTGCTTTCGGGTAGGCATTGACATGACATGCCTCCTTACACTTGTCTGCGGATCGCCGCGGCCAAGATACTCAGCGGAGAGAACAGAGGCGTGGCAATCCTCTCCCGGTCCTCTTTGTTTGTATCGGTAGAATAAATCTCGTGTAACATTATACCACGCCAAATCCAGCTTGGATACAGATTCAGGGTTGAAGTTCTACAAAGCGCCTTTGTCTCAGTGAAGTTTGAGGGTAGCTGGATGGTGAATCAACCTGAGTTGTATACTACTATTGTTGCAAATTTGCAGCTTGCTTAGCAAGCATGGTAATAATCTGCTTAGCCGTTGCATCAAAATCATTATCAATCAAAGTATTTAGCACATGATAGGTGTCATAGCCTTTACTGAAAGAATAACCCGCTCTTTTTTTGTCTGCTAGTCTTTGCTTGCGATTATATATGTGATGTAGCCCATCCACCTCAATATTAAGCTTTAAATCTGGAATTGCTATATCAATATGTTTGTATCCGTCAAACAGTTCCATATATGCTAGATAACCTGCATTTCTTAAAGCACGACAAAGTATTTCTTGTTGTAAAGTTCCCTTGGAAACACTGCTGTCATGTTGACAATGAAAGCATAATGGTCTCATAAACACTTTCTCGGAGTATTCTAGCTCATCAGTTGTTATATCCCGTTCACATTCGTTACACCAAGCCATAGCACCACTCCCGAATAATCTATAGACCCTCTATTATTCCATCTCTATCGCCATTATACCATTCCCGTCCAGCCTGGATGCAGAATAGGAGTGTACCCCCACAACACCCCCTAGAGCCTCACCAGATGCGATTTTGGAGGGGTGCCTGGTTTCAGGAGAGGAATACCATGTCAACGGTGAATGACAGGCGTGATTTCCGATTGCGGCGGTACAACCAGTTCCCGAGGCTATCCAGCCAGTTCCAATGGCAGCAACTCTAACTTTCTAAGTGGTACAATAACGGGGGGCTGGTCAAGAGAGGAAAGAAAGCATCCGCCGGAACAATGCTTTGGCGGGTGTAGGATTGGGTGCAGTGGTCGGGAGCGCCTTGGGTGGGCCTCCCTGGTGCACTGATGGGCGGTGCGCTTGGTGGGATTATTGGACACAGCTTCGACCCGGAGTAGGCATAGATGGCCGCGGAGCAACTTGTACCATAGGGAAAAGCTCGGAGATGAACCCCACAACCAGTCTAGGCAGGCAGGCTGTCCCTTCACCCCAGAATCGTCCAGATAGACAGGGTTGCAGGGGGCTGATCAAAGCGATCTTCTCTCGACCTCCAAGCCTAGTAGATGGCCAGAGGACTTATGCTGAGTATCCAGGTGACCTCTTGCCAGCATACGACTTTGCCAAGCACGGTCAGATTGACCCTGCTGCTACTGGAGAATGTCGCAGAACCTGCCAATTTGCTGCTGGCTTTTGGACAAATAAAGGATATCATCGCACGTTTCTCAAGGGTGTGAACATTCTTGTTGAGCGGGTGTTCGTAGACCATTAGCCAATTATCATCAGACGAACTGACCGAGAAGGCTCCTCTCAACAGTAGATAGTCGTGAGCTTTCTCCAACTCCTCCACCTTCTTCACTGCCAGGGCTTCTTCTTGTTGTTTGATGTATTGCTCTTGGAGATCCTCAGGAACCTTGAACTGGAACCTTTCATCCATTTGCCGACACATGTTTCGGAAGTCTTCGACAGCTAGTTCGCTTTCGTCGAAGTCCTCGAGGCCAAGCGACACCTGGTCATTCTCAAGTAGGAATCTTTCAATCTGATTGTACTTGGCCCCCAAATTCTGTTCGACGAGATACTTTTTCTTGACAGAGACCTCCGTCGATCTACCCATTTTGGGTTCAACCAAATGGAGTTTGCCTTTAATCCCCCCGGTCTTCGTTTCACTTTCTTTGGTCTCCATTTCAACCGGATCTGCGTCTCGAAATATCTGGGGATACAGCTCATTTACCGCTTCTTCATCTATGAAGTAGAACGTACGCGGACCCTCGCTCAGCAACAGGTTTTTCTTGGCTTCAAGCGCAATCTCCCGACTCGTACTCACAAGTGCCAGTTTTGCGTATAGCTCCGAATTACCTCGCAGGAAAGCACGACCCCCAGAAGACCTTCGTGGGAAACGGGTCACCTCTTCTAGATCATCATAAGCTCGGTCGCGATTTTCTAGGAGTTTTTGAAGATCCACGCTGATTTGTGTCCGTGGGCTTGCAGATACCCACCTGAGCACATTGATTAGCACAAAGATCGCTACAAGCCCCACTGGGACAGTCACAAGTATCTGCCACCATTCCACTTCCAATTACCTCCACTCAGGCTTCAGAGCTCTCATTACTTTCCCAATGCATTGACAACCAAACCGCCTTCGCGGCATTCTCTTGAGATTTGTCATTATAAGTTCTTTACCATCTGCAAGTCAACTCGCTGCGGTGACTAGTACCGCGCCTTCCGGCATGAAAGGGGTACTCCTGCAACCCTCTACTCTAACGGCAAGCATCAAATTGAATGGTAGCTCAGCTGAGCAAGCCAGCTCAACGCTGCATGTACGAACCAGACAACTACAGTACCACTCAAGACCAAGGTGCTGGCGACTAGTGTCAACCGTTTGAGCGTCACTCGAAGGTGACGCTGCTTTGGCCTGAGTAGAACCAGGCCTCTCCGTATCCCCTCTAGTGTGGCGGATACAGTGTATGCACCACGCTGGTCAGCAGTCGCTACTGCCCAAATGTCCCCTCACATTCGCGGATCGAGATCGCATCATCTCTGGCAGGAACCCAATTACTAAACAAAAAACATTGTTTTTACCTATTTTTTTATACATATAATGTTGTTGACAACCCTGATCGTACAACTGTAACATTGTCCTGTAGCCACGTAGGGTGGGCTCAGCCCACCATTCACCGCACCGTTATCTATTGATCCATTTGATCTAGGACTGTTTCCCACCCGGTTCCCCAGGGAGGATGTACGATGACTCTGTGAGGCTCAATCGTAATACTACCATCGCCCATGGCCTATCACTTGCTCCCCCAATCCTAGCGATCTGTGCTCAGGCAAGAGAATCCACTTCGGCCATTATACCACCCGACGTCCAGCTTGGATGGAGATTGGGGGTTTGGGAATACTACAACTCGCCAGTCTGGATAGTCTTCCAGCCGGCTCGTGATTTGCGTAGTTCTAGCTCGTAGACTCTTGCGACGGCGTTCTCTTGTGAGAGTCCCCTGGCGACTATTCTGACTTCGATGTCATCTTCACTAAAATTCCAGTGCTTGAGGGCGTTGGCTTGGCCGGAGGCGTGCTCCTTCATGCGTTTGACATTTTGTCTTGTGGTGATTCCATAGTACCGTTCTTTTCTTGTGCGGTTGTACAGGCCGTAGACTTTAGCCATTCCCGCTCCTTCCGCAGTGGCCTTTTCCTCGTTGAGGCAAAATCTCCTGAGACATTATACCACCCCAAGCCCAGCCTGGATGCAGAACACCCCCTGTAGCTTCAGGAGGTGCGATTTTAGCGGGGTTACCGAGTTTTCGAGGAGGTCAAAAAAAAGAAACCACAACAATTCCAGTTATGGTGTCAATTTACGAAGAAAAGTGGGCGATACAGGATTTGAACCTGTGACCTCCTGCGTGTGAAGTATATCACTGTGAGCGGTGTGGCACAGACACGTGGCGGGCGAGCGAAACTTGTCCAGTTATCATCTGAGTTAGGCGGCTGTCTGTCATAGCTGACGTTGCACGGAGTCACCATCAATTGCCCTGTTTTCCGATGTCTTTTTGGCGTAAAGGTTACGAAGGCGCATGGGGATCGCCGTTGGCTCTTGGTCGGACGTCGGTGGAGAAACTGGCTACTTGTTCAGGCGCGAGGCCCGGGAGAGGTTCAGCCCGGTGGACAGGCTGGGATTGAAGTGAGGATGTGATAGACTCCTGCCGTGGTACAGAGTAAGCGATCCTCAAGCCGATGGAGGCTCCTCTACTGCGGAAACACCGTCTGACCAGAATCGTATACTCTGAGCATGGCCACCAGAAGCTGATCTCTGGCTTCTTCAGGCGTTGCGATGGAATGCTGGCCCTCAACCCATCGGAAGGTACCGAATTGGTCACGACCAAGAATGGCGTATGCCCAATCCTCGTCGAACCTATCAAGCAGCAAGACCCCAAGTACACGCCCGTGATCGTCCGTGAACCATTCTTTCTCTTTCACGAACAAAGCGCTAGCCTCGGTTCTCGCCAGACGAAATGCGTCGAATTCACTTCGGAGTATCGAGCGCACCGGCGTGTCCATTGCCTCGGGCGAGTCAAAGACATCTCTTCTGTAGAAGCACGTTATTGTCTGTGACATATATGGATGAAATCTCGGAACGTCGCTCAGCAATTGACCGTCTTCAAGGTACGTTTCGGTGGCGTCTGCGAAGTAGCCCCTTGGAATGGGCAGAAGTGCGTTTGGGTTGTGTAGAACCGTAAGCCCTTGCCCCCATCGTTCTTTTATCGGTGCGTCGTCCATGTTGTAAGCAAACCTGCGTGGCTGCGTGGCGTTGCTATCTGGATGGTAGCAAGTTCCCTCTCGAACCATAATGAGGTTCCCTCGATGGTAGCCTGCTTGATAACCCATTCTTTCGAACTTCGCGAATGTTCCGCTGTTGCTGAAGATCACCGCGCTCACATGCTCTGCACCCGATTGTTGAAAGAAACCCGATGGTATCACCTTAGAACCATATCTGTGCTCTCCTATGGACGTGCTCCTTACCACCAACTGCCCGTCCTCAGTCCAGTCGGCGAAGTGCCTCAGCCCATACGCGTACTGGACAAGAGAAGAGTCCGAGAAATACAGCGAGTCCTCCTCATGGAACGCCTCAATCGCAAAAACCAGAGGTAGCCCCCGGCAATGGTCCATCTCCCAGTATCTCATCGCCAACTTCGAATGAAGCGGTCCGCCGAACCTTATGGGGATCTCGTTCTCGATCTTCTCTCGCAACTCATCCCTTGACAAATCCTCGATACGTTTACCACCGATACTCCTGCCTATGACCTGGGTCGGGTTAATTGTGGTTGCCTCGACCGCAACAGCGAAGTCGTTGCGACTGATAATGAAATCCGGGCGATCGTGCTCTCTGCTGACCTTGAAACCGGAATGCGAGAGGTAAGCATAGAGGTAAAGCTCGAATATCCTGGAGTCGTATCCAGTAGACTGAAACTGCTCGATAAAATTGCCGTCCGGGTTTGGAAAACTCTGAAATAGTTCGTTCGCCATGAGACGCGCAGGCTCAGCCCCAATCGATGTTCTCATCTGCTCGTAGCTTGGATGCCTTCTTTCAGCGTCTACAATCGGTTTGAACAAATCCAAATTGGAATCCGGCATCGTTCACAATCCATTCTCAAGGCGTCATTACGGCTCAAGTTGCTATGGTGTGGGTATGGCATATTTCGACTGCAAAACCCGCACGGGGAAGCCATTCAAGATCAACTGTGCTGCGTGTACGACTTTCGAAGTTAGTACGGGACTGCGTCGGAGCACCAATGTCATGCCCATTCATAGCCACAGGCATTCTGGTGTCTAGATAGACCCAAACCACCCCGCCCTCAAACCTCTCCCCATCAAAGCTCTCCGGCAGCCGCTCTACCTTTTGCCCCAACCGCTCAAGTGCATTATCCCGCACCTTCTTCACCAGCTTGTCCAGTTGTGCTATCTCCTGTTTCGATAGAGCGGAGGCTAGCAGCTCTTGAGCCTGCCCAATTGGCACGTTTATTACCAGATGTGCCCATCTTCTTAGAACTCAACAAGAAGCAGTGCAATAAGCCACATGATAGCTGCACCCACGGGGACTGCCAGCAAGATATAGGTCGAGGATACCGCTCCTGCAATGTTGGTTTTAAATTCGTGCATGCTCTTCTGATCGAAGATATCAAACAGCGGATTCCCACCGAACTGGCTATGAATATCGTCAATTTGATGCCGCCAGAAAGCTTGATAATGCAGAGTTCGTCCGATTGAGAATAGCCAGATTAGCGAGAAGCCTATCCCAACTCCGCACACGTAGGGTTCCAAGGTCCCTCCCACGAAGACGAAAACGGTAAAAAGTATGGAGGTGATCAAGGCCAACATCTGCAATTTATTCGTCTTAACTTGGTTCTCCGAAGCCCACAGGGACAGAAGTGCCTTGTACTTCTCCTCGGTCTGACGCTCCCCCTTATCACACATGCTCTATTAACCCTATTGTGCCTGGCAGAGCCTGATCCAGGTCTTCAGGGCGTTGTCTGAAAGCTCATAGTTATACATTTGGCCCTCTCCTTTCGGGTCCGTGGGAACTGATGATGGCCACTATTCCTACTCCAAGCGGATACTGTCCTTATGCTATGCCGAACTCCATGCTTAGGAGATCCTCAATGGTCAGCCCAGCAATGGCCTGCTCGAAGTCGCTCCCTACCCAGACAGACGGTGCCGGTTGCCCCTCAACAAAGCACACCACATAAATATCGTACGGCACACCGTCCAACCCGCACCTGATAGCCCGCGCGTACTCCGCCCCGGTTAGCCTGATGCTGGATGGTGGATCTGTGCGCGAGGATTTCACTTCTATGAAACGCACAGGAATCCCGCCGTTGTCGAGGATAATGATGTCTGCGCCAGGCAAGAGCCCGTCGCCCAGGGTAAGTGTCTCTGCCGAAGTGTGCCCGACTCTCCAAACCAAATTTCCGTGTGTAGCCCTCAGTATTTGCTCGGCTACGTCCTCTGCTTCAACAGCGAGAGGCGCGTCTACGGTATATTGCCCGACAGCTTGTCGGCGAACACCCGTCCCCGAGGATACCTGACGGCGTCGTGTCAGGCCTCGACGTGGTATCAGTGTTAGAGATTGCACGGAAGTCACCGACGCTGCCTGGGTTGCAGCAGCTTCTTCGAGGAAGACCATGTACCCGCCTACCTCCGGATATACCCTTATGTCGTCCATGAACAGTGGGGCCGCCCGCGCTGCCATAGCCGGAGTCACAAGATTGGCAAACGGATATGGAATCACAAGCGGGAGTACCTGCCCCCCACTGGCTCTTAGCTGTGCTCGCAGCTCCAGGAACAAGTGAGAGATTAGGTAGTTGCGCCGTCTGACTGATGCACGAGTGTAGTCTCCACCGATTCGACGTGCCAAAGTCTTGTATCCCTGATGGACAGAACGCCCATCTAACAGCGATTTGAAGCCATCCTCCCCCAAGTCCCTGAAGGCAAGTAAGTGGCTTGGATCACAGAGGAGAAACCTCTCAAGAGCAGACCCAAACGACGACAGCATCTCAGCGATCACTAAGAGGCGATCATTGTTCAGGATCATCTCAGCATTCGGGGTCAGGCGGCACTGCCGAAGGAATTCATTCAGGTACCCTCGTTTCGTCCGGAGTAATCTTGCCGCCCTGTTACTTAGGCTGTGGCCTCGGTAGTACAGAATATCGTTCAAAGCGTATTCTGCTCGCTGCGGGTCATTGTAGTATAATGTGGCTGTATCCAGGAACTCCCTGCCAGCGCTGGTCAGCACTGCAGACGTCGCACCTGTTCTAGAGATGAGCCCTACGGTCTCAGGATCCGAGTAATAGTTACTGTGGGGGTTGTGTAGACCATTGTCTATGTCCTGAAGACGATCATACCACTTCCCTATATGACGAAGGCTTGTCGTTGCAAGATTAAAGGCATTGATGTGTGTATATGTGTGATAAGACCTTGCCTGGTCTCTCGCTTGAGGATCGTCGAAAAGTTCTATGAATACCTGAGCAAGAACCTGAGTAGAAAACATACGACACCTCCTCTTAGCCGATATTGTATCACATGTATGGCGGCAGAGGACAGGTTACTTGGCTAACAGAGATATTGACAAAGACTTATAGTTTTGTTATAAAAGCATTAACATGGACGGCTTGAAAAACCTTCGAGACCGTCGGATGATGACCCAGCGTGAGGTTGCTAGTGGGGCTGGTATTACTGTGGCAACGCTTTCGGGGATCGAGAACGGCAAGTCTTTTCCCAAACTAGTAACGATTCGCAAACTCGCTTCCGTCTTTGGCCTGACGCCTGAACAGATGCGACGGGTGATCGAATTAGGAGAACTACCGTTCTAGGCCATTACGTAGTAAGTCTGAGGAATTGGAGGCACGTACACAGAAGATCATGAGGTTCATCGGTTCTAAGGAACGGCTGTTGCCGCAAATTGGGGATCTGTTTCAAAGGAAGAATGTGTATGCCGGTTCTACTGTGGCCGATTTATTCTGTGGCACGGGCTCAGTCTCATGTTACCTCAAGGAACAAGGCTACCGAGTTTTAGCTAATGACAACCTTTACTTTTGCACCGTGATGACAAGAGCTATGCTAATGATATCCGAGGAGCCACAGTTCGAGGAGCTCAAAGAGCTAGGATTTATCAAGCCGACTACGTCAGCAAGATTGTTCAATTCTCCGTACGATCATGTGCTGAACTACCTCAACAATCTGTCGCCGGTCGAAGGCTTCATCTACAGGCATTATAGTCCAGAAGGCACCCGAAATGATGACACCATACGCAGCTACTTCACAGGCCGCAACGCTGCAAAGGTGGATGTAATTCGGGGGCAAATTGAGAAATGGTTTTGTGCCGACCGCATAACACATGACGAGTATTGCCTTTTATTGGCGGACCTTTTAAGGGCTGTAGCGGCAGTATCAAACACCGCAGGTACATATGGTTTTTACCTGAAGAAGCTCGAACCACGGGCAATGAAGGAGTTGGAACTTAAGCGGTCAAGAATTGTGCCTGGCAACACAGATCATAGCGTGTTCAACAAGGATGCAAATAAGCTGGTTGCTGAGATAGCCCCGGACATTGCATACTTGGATCCCCCCTATAACTGGCGACAATATGCAGCCTATTATCACATTCTAGAGACTGTGGCGTGTAATGATACACCCAGGCTACAGGGCAAGAGTGGACTCAGACCATGGCAGACGCAGCGCTCGCTGTACTCAGACCGTAAAGCCGCGTCGCGGGTACTGGCGGAAATAACCAGCACTATCCGCGCAGAATCCTTGATACTTAGCTACAACGCCGACGGCCTTGTCTCCCATGATGAGATTATGTCTATCCTACAAGCCGTAGGTGAACCCGAGTTCAGAACGGTCATCTTGCCACGATACACAAGTTCATCCGGTGGTAGCGACAATCATCATGTTGAGGAGAGGCTCTACTATGTCGATCTCCGAAAGTAACCTGGAGAGTAACCTGGAGTCCAGTCACATCGACGCAGTTCCGTATTGGCGCACGGCCAAGAGCAACGGTCGACGACCCCGTGTTGGCTCGTATGGGGTGGACATGGGGGAACGGGGTGTCTACGATGAACGAAACAAGTTGAACGATCTGACGGGAAAGGAATGGACCTACTTCCTCAACAGTGTATGGGTAACGGCATTTCCTCCAATCGCAGACACTTTCGGTTTTGACGCGCGGAAAGTTCATCCCTGCCCCAAACCGCCACCTTTGATGCGGGACATAGTCCGGTTCTTCACTAAGGCGGGGGAATGGATATTGGACCCGTTCGCTGGAGTTGGCGGAACCCTTCTCGGGGCCAGCCTGTGCGAACCGGAGCGGCACGCCATGGGAATTGACATTGTTCAACGCTATGTCGAGGCTTATCATGAAGCGTGTGATCTGCTGGGTCTGGTTCCTCAGGTCATGATCTGTGGTGACTCTCGGAACCTTGAGGCTCTAACAGAGGAGTATACTCAGCAGTTTGACCTGATTCTAACGGATCCACCCTACTCTGACATGATGAACAGGCGTAAGTTGGGACAGAAGAAGAAGTTGTACGGTATCGACGACGCATCGCCTTTCTCTGCGTCGGAAGGGGATATATCCAACCTCGCATACCCGGACTTCCTCGATGCCCTACGGGATATCATAAGTTCGTCAGTAAGGCTACTTCGTGAAAAGCGCTATGTAGTCGTGTTTTGCAGAGATTTACAGCCCACGGCAGAGAGCCCTAGCCTGGTGCACGCTGATGTTATTCATAAGCTGATTGAGATACCAGGGCTCAAGTATCGAGGCATGCGAATTTGGCATGACCAGGCAACGGATCTTTACCCTTTTGGATACCCATACGCATTCGTGATGAATCAGATGCACCAGTACATACTCATATTTAGGAAAGAGGGGACTCAGTGAGGAGCGATCCTTGGTCGACGCCCGGAGTCATTCACCGACGCTTGACGGGATTTGGCAGCCACTGTACGTAACGGGGTAGCAAGACCCTCCAGGTCATCGCAATTGTACGCAGGAAATTGGATCCAGACTGGTAAAGCTATGCTAGTCAGGGGCTTATCTAATACTCATCCTCACCGCTAGTCTCCCCTTCTTCTGCCTCCGCTATTTCCTCATGCTCCACTGCTTCTTCCGCTGCCTCAACTGCCTCAACTTCTGCGATAGGTGCTTCCTCGGCTATTATCGCGGATTCTACTGCTACTTCTTCCGCACGTTCGGTGCCATAACTGATTCTTGTGCTCGCAACTCTTTCCCCATCAATATAGAGAGCAATTTCCTTATTCTTAAGACTCCAGCTAGCGATAAACACGTGGCCGGTTTCTCTACTGAGATTCGATACGATAGCGCCGACAGTGGTTGAACCTCTATCGAAAAGCAGATGAGTGAACATTAGTCTGCCTAGTGGATCCTTCCTGATCGATATGTCAACTTGCGGATTAGATATATCGACAAGAAGGTGCATTAGTCCATCATTCCACTGCCCAGTGCCACGTTGGACAGCAAAGACTAGAGAACCCTCCTCAGGGTTCACTTGTCCAGCCAACGTTTTCTCATCCGCTATCTTCTTCTGGGTTCCTCGCTTCCACATCATTCGGCATCCATAGGTTGTTGATAGATATTCTGTATTGTCACGTTTGGAGCAATAACTACGTTACCGTGGCCACTCGTCTGCACTATGTTTGAGCTCTTTTCGAGCGCGACAACCCTACGTCGCGTCTGCCTGCCCTTAACCAGTGCTATCACGGCAACAGCCGCACTCGCAAGGGCTCCAGAAGCCGCGACACTCCCAATGATTTCACCTGTCGTCATTGTCATATCTTCTGGACTTTCATTATGCCACCCATGTCTAGCCTGGATGCAGAATAGGAACGCACTCCCAACACACCCCCTATAGCCTCACCAGATGCTATTCTAGAGGGGTGTCTGGTTTCAGGAGTATCTTTCTTCACCAACCCAAATAACCACCAGCAGCGTGGGTGCTGGATCCAAGCATATCCTGAGAACCCATGGCCCTTACGATTCCCTCTCCATCTCGGGAGATATACAGGAAGGTTGGCATCCGGCCTGGCCTCCAGCGCCTCTCTGGATGCCTGTCGAGGTAATCCTCGAAGGCCCGGGCTTGCTCCTCTTTCGTTGCGTTCGTGCCCGGGTGGTTCAAGAGGATGTAGTGAATCCGCTCGGATTCCCCTTCGTCTAGCCCTAGCCTTCTCTCAAGATCGTCGATACGCCTGTCCAATGTCTTCACCGCTGTCCCCCCTTGTCCTGCTGGGAGCTATCCCACTGATTGACAGCCTTGACCTTCCCGCTCTCATCACGCTTGAAGTACAGCACCAGTATACCTGTGGGGTGCTGTTCATCTGGGTGCGCTTCTAGATACTCCTGGGTTGCTGTGTGCATCTCTTCTTTGGTCAGACCACTACCGCAATCACGGTCATAGACAACCTTGAGCACTATGAGTTGCGACCCCGTGCGCTTCTCCAGATTGCCAAGCCTTCTCTCCAATTGCTTCATCATTTGGCCTCCTGTGCCTCTATGCCTCTCTCGCGCCTGTCCACAGCACACATCACTCTCACTTCCCCCTGGCTGCAGAGAACCAGTGCACAACCTGGCACCGTCTCACCTCGTCTAAAGCGATACGGTTGGCGCTCCTCAAGGCACTTAACCTTAGCTGCCTCCAACTCCTCGGGAGTCGGGTTCGTTCCGGGTGGTATGATTACCCGTTCAAACCGAGGATCATTAAATTCATTGGCTTTCATGATGTCCTCCAAGGCCTGTATTCGCTTCTCGTGTGTCTTCATCTTTCCTTCTCCTCCATCTGTCGCTCCAGCTTCAGCAGCCGTTCCTCAAAGACCCCGGCCTCCATAACCTTGACCAGCGCTCCCGCCAGAGAAGCCATGGCATGAGCTTTCTTTGGCTCCAGGCTGCCGTCATAGACCTCTTTCACGCCCTTCTCAAGCAAGCCCAGTACGGGCCTGAGCCTTGCCGGGAGCATGGCATCGAGCCTGGCCTGCTTCGAGGAATTGCGGCCACCCTTCCGCCTGGCCTCCATCGCTTGAGGACAATGGCCGATGCAGAAGCCGTCAGAGACCGCCGATGCGGTGCATGGCTGACCGTCCTTTCTTGTAGCCTTGCAGCGGTGTTTCAGAGAACCCCACTGATCCCCAGCCGTTGATTTCATAATGATCTTCCCCCTCTCTTGTCCAGCCTTAGCGCTTCAGCTTCCACTCATGTACTCCTAGTTTGATCGCCTCGCTTTGTTGACAAGCTGCTGGTGAGAGATATACCGACCGTACCAGTGGTACGTACCAGTTGATAGCGTAACACCCGGAGTAAACACCTGAGTTAACATGGGGGTATTATATACCCCCCCATGTTTGTTAACTCGATAGGCAAATAAACATTTGTTAACCAGCGAAGTTAACATTTGTTTACTCTCTTTCAGCTTTAAAAGCTCCCATTTCTGCCAAAAAGAGTTAACATCGGTAGATATTTGCCGAGTTAACATCACTAGAAAAGTGTTAACTCGGTGTTTACTCTTGTAGCTAACTTTCATAAGCTCTCAGCCCCCATTTATGTTCAGGAAGCTTAATTATTGCTCCCTTTTTAACCATGCGACTCAGGGTAGTTTTAATGCTGTCCTCGCCCTTCTCTAGCATCTCAACTATTTCCTTCATTGTGAGGTGGACCCCATCAGTTGGACAGGATAGGGGCTATGTTAAGATTGGGCACTGCTGTCCTCAGGGTATCTTGTGTTAAGGATTCTACCACATCTCCATGGGTGGCTTCCACCGGGATTGAGTTAAATACCTCGGCTGGTGTTCGATAACCCAGGGCCTGGTGGGGACGCTCGGTGTTATAGAAACGGAAGTAGTTACCGATCCCAGCCCTGGCGTCTCTTCCATCCTGATATGCTTTCAAATACACCTCCTCATACTTTACTGTCCGCCACAACCGCTCTATGAACAGATTATCGCTATACCGTCCTTTCCCATCCATGCTGATCCTGACTCCGTGTTGCTGCAAGAGCCCGGTAAAAGCCTCACCGGTGAACTGGGCGCCCTGGTCGGTGTTGAAGATGTCCGGTCGTCCCTTCCCGAGCGCCTCCTCCAGAGCCTCGACACAGAAGCTGGCGTCCAGGGTGTTTGACAAGCGCCAGGAGAGTACATACCGGCTGTACCAGTCCATGATAGCTACCAGGTACAGGAACCCCCGTGCCATGGGGATATAGGTGATGTCTGTCGCCCATACCTGATTTGGCCTCGTTATCTCCATACCACTCAACAGGTACGGATAGATTTTGTGACCCGGTGCCGGCGTGCTGGTCCTGGGACGCCGATAGATAGCTCGGATCCCCATTATTCGCATGAGCCTCCGGACACGCTTCCGGTTGACCCTGTATCCCTGATTCTTCAGCCACACGGCCATCCGGCGTGCCCCATAGAACGGCGTGGCCAGGTATTGACGGTCGATCAGCTTCATAAGAGTGAGATCCTCCTCAGAGACTCCTTGAGGCTGGTAGTACAGGCCGGAGCGGCTGATGCTCAATAACTTGCACTGACATACCACCGAGAGCGACGGGTGACTCGGGTCTACCACAGCACGCCGCCGCTCCACGCTCAGCGACCGAACCTGCTCTCCAAAAAATCCCGCTCCACCTTGAGCTGGCCAATCTGCTGGTATAGCTGAGCGATGAGGGCCTCATCGCCCTTATTCTGGTCATGGTCACCGCCGAAGATACCAGTTGCACCTTCCGTCAATGCCTTCTTCCAGGCACGAATCTGGCCCGGATGGACTTCGAACCGGCTGGCCAGTTCGGCGGTTGTTTCCTCGCCTTTGAGTGCTTCCAGAGCTACCCTGGCCTTAAATGATGGGCTGTGTTTCCTTCGGTTCTGTTTCATGTCCTGCTCCTCCTGTTTTTGTTATTTTAGGGAGCAGAACCCGCTCTTAACAACCTGTCCGAAATTCGGGGACCACCTCAAAGTACGATGTCTCTCAGCTGTTAGAGAAGGCTTTATTGTGAACTGATGCTAGATACCATCAGGGCATTATAGTTGAACAAAGGGGGGTTGTCCTATGCCAGTATGGGTGGCAAAATATAGTCGTTATCAATCCTAGCAAAGAAGAATCAACGAATGAGCAAAAATATTGATCCGTTTGAGGAGACTAAAACGATAATTAAGCAGGCTTTTCCTGATGATAAAACAATAGCTCATGTTGACGAAATTATGGAGTTTATTAAGGCTAATCGTATTGCTTGGAATGCTGATGAAGCTGACAGAGATCTAAAGAGTTGCAGAGTGTTATATTCAAAAAAGATATACTCACATGCAGTCTACCATCTCCAACAAGCAGTAGAGAAAGCTATGAAAGGATATTGCTTAGGTTTAGGCATTTTATCTATTCAAGAAATAAGAGGCCATGATACACCGTACGTGCTGTTAAAAGGCGTTTTTGAGAAGACTGGTATGAAGACGCTACTGGAAAGCCTAAGTGAAGATGCAAAAGACCGCCTCGGCAAAGCTTGGGAAGCGATAGAGAAACCAGAGAAGCGTCTAGAAATCGCTAGAATGCCTTTTGAACAAATTATGGACAGTCTAAATGATATTGATGATTATAAGCTAATAAGTGAACAGATAGGTGTTCTATTGATTCAATTAGCGGCCAATGTTAAAGGCAAATCAGAATCTCCACCTTCAGAAATTGCGACCATCTCAGTTATGGCAAACTTATATATACTTGGATCGGTGTCATTTCCTCATGAGGAATTTACGCGGTATCCGGATAGACAGATGACTCCGACGGAATATGTATCTAAATTAGGAATAGTAAAGGCTATTCCTAAGATGATTGATTATCTGGCTCCAGCAGTAAAAGACCTGAGACATACATTAACGTAGACGTAATGGAGTCAATATCGAAGTCTATTTATAGGGGTTTTGACTTTCAAGGGTGAAAAATGACACAGCAGGCAAATAACCCTTCGCTTCAAAGACTTCCTGAGTAAGCGGGAAGCTCATTTTCACCGACTTAGAGACAGCTTTGCAGCTAGCTGCTCGACAAAGGGGGAGACAGTATGGCAGACAACGAGTCACTTTCTCGTTTTGTTCAGGCAATCTTTCGCAATCCTACGAGTGGTGCGTCTGAGTCGATTGACTGTTTGATCGATATACTGGTGCTGACCTCACGATTATCCCCCAAAAACTAGCTGACAGACTCGGCCTCTGGCCAGTAGAATTTCTTACAGTATCTACAATGACGGGTCACATGCAGGTGCCACTCGTCTCAGTCATAGTTCACATTAGTGATCAAGACTTCCTGATTCGTCCGGCCGTCTTTCGGCGTCTTGATCAGCCACTTCTTGGCTGGGACATTATCAAACAAGGAATTAGACACCCAGTCTTTATTAATCTTGTAGTGGGAGACATCGTACACATTCTGGATGCTATCCCTTCTTTCAAAAAGAATACGGTTTTGGTGCTTGGTCAAGATACAAGTGAGATCGATCGACTTCGTTCAATTCAGGCGAAATTAAAGAATCTTGGCTACACGGGTATCATAGTGAAAGATATCGCAGATATTGACATACAATCGGTTGAAGAGAAGGTAAATATGCTCGCCAGTCTGTCTCGCTTCGTGATATGCGAAAATAGTACAACTTCAGGACATATTGACGAACTCAAGATTTGCGCCACGAACCGTTTTGTTACAGCGATTCTGCAGCAAGAAGGAATGGGTGCGACTTGGATGCAAGCAGACTACCCCCTTGACTTCTCATTTATCAAGACCTTTTTTTACCCAACTCGAACCGAAACCCCTAGCGCTGTGGAGAAAGCTGCCGAATGGGCAGAAAAGAAATTGAACGAAAGGAAATTATATTTTGATCGGTTGTATTCATGGAGGTAGAAGTTGTCATAAGACCCTAAAGAGAGAGCAACTAACAACTCACTCCAGAGCGAATATGGCTCGGAGACTGGTTAAATCGGCTGAGTTTGGATGTTAGGCTCTCTGACTTGAAAGAACATCTTGGGAAGCCTATTCAATACCGCTCGGATCAACGCCGTGAAGACTTACCTCTCTGTATCTCAAATCAGCACTTAACAAATACTCAAAGTGTTCAGTGCGCTCTCCAATATGGAGTCCTCTCCGAGCCTCTCGTTTGTGGGGTGTAGTTCTACCTCGGCATGGGCATCCCCTTCTTGGGGCATTTCCTTATGCTGACTGTTTAGAGGCGAATACGCACACTAGGCAGTGATTTCAGAGTCTTATCGGGGTCGGGGACGACCCCGATTACCTCGGATGATCACTCTCTAAGCAGTGATAACAGACTTGGACGCCGCCCGCGAGGGCTCATCCGCCTGTCCCTAAGTACCCCGAGGCTTGCTTTGAAGACCTGCCTCAATGCTGTCAATCGTACCGCGACGGTTTCTCCGACAGACCGAGCATTTGCCTGGCTTGTTTAGGAGTGGCTATCTCCCTATTGAGGTCTCTGGCTATTCTGGCCACCTTCTCTACTAACTGGGCGTTGTCCTTGCAGAGCTCGCCTCGCTTGTAGAGTACGTTGTCCTCCATGCCGGTTCGTACATTGATTCCCAGCACGATACCCATGGCGATCATGGGGTTTTGAAAAATCCCCACGCCAAGGACACTGTAGACCGAGGGCTTCGGAGCGCACTCCAGCAGATGAAGAAGTTCTATTGGAGTGGCGTATGCACCACTGCTAAAGCCCATAACAAACTGGATCATGTACGGCGGTTTGACCAATCCTTTTTCGATCAGGTTGCGTACCAGCCAGTACTGCCCGGTGTGCCAGACCTCTAGCTCTGGCTTTATTCCCTTCTCTAACATAATCCTAGCGTATTTCTCCGTCTCGCCATAAGTGGTGGCTGAGGCCACGTCCATCTCAATGTCCTCAGGGCGGCCGGTCAGCGGTGGCAGTCTCTTCCTCAGCTTGCCCCTAACGGCCAGCGGCCCCATATCTAAGCTGCATATCTCGGGGTTGGCCTCTGTTGATGCCAAGCGTGCCTCCTCACTCTCAGCACCGATGCCTCCGCCCGTGGTATTGTTGATTATTATCTCCGGGCACTTCTCCCTGATGAGACCGTTAACCCGCCGGTAGTCAGCAGGGCTGCTGGTCGTCAGGCTGAGGTTGTCCGGCCTCCTGACGTGAACGTGTACTATGGAAGCACCTGCCTTATAGCAGTCGTAGGTCTGCTGAGCTTGCTCCTCAGCCGTTTCTGGGTGGTTGGGATTAATCTCCTTGCCCTGCACGCCACCAGTAATGGCCACTGAGATAATAAGGGGCGGCAAACTCTCCTTGGCTGCAAGCTTAAGCCACTCCGGCTGGTCGGTCGGGTCCCAAACTCCTGAAACCTGTTCCATTATTTGCCTCCTTCCTCTGCTAGTGGTCTAGCCTTTCTACTGGGTGATGCCGTTGACCCCTTCTACGGAATCTTGACCTGGATATCCCACAGGGGTGCGGCGTCTTTTTCCATTACCTCCACGTCTAACATGGTGTAGCATCCGGGACAATAGTATTCATAGTAGATGAGGAGGGTCTCATCCCTGGGGGGGCGCCGGCCGCCATAGATCTCATCCGGCCAAACTTCAGCCCTTGGCACGTGGAGCTTGTAGTTTTCAGAGGCGTCACAGATTACATGGCCACACTTCAGGCACTTTACTTTCTTGGCTTCTTCGTCTATCTCTAGGTAGTAGTGGATCCTCATTTGCTTCCCTCCCAGATTTTCCCTCTTTTTCTCCTGTTCGCCTTTACCTCATCTCTCAGTGTCTCCGTTGCCTTAAGGTCTACCGTCAAGGTCTCGGAGTCTATGGCGACGCCGTAGACCCTTCTCGCCATTTCCAGTGAAGTTATTTTATTATTCACGTCCTCGAGAACCCTCTCCGGCTCCCGGTCCAGGGGGTCCCCTATCCCCCTGGCTCCTCCAAATACGCTGGCGATCACGTCTCTGTCTGCTTCCACTGGGAGTACAGGACGTGGCGACTTCACTGTTTCGATCGTCCCTCCCGACTCTTCCGCCAGCTTGTGCAGGTCCTCCAGGCTTTGGGGAATCCATTGCCGCTTAAATGCTTCCAGGATATTGGTCCCCCTGGCGATCTCGCAAGGGCTCTCCATTGCCGGTGGATAGGCTCCGTCCAGGGACTGGCTAGAGTCGCCGTACGCCCCGATAGCGGTGAAGCCTAGTGCGACAAAAGGAGAGTTGTGGGGTATGACCCCATAGCTAATGCTAGCTCCCCCTCTCCACCTACCCGGTCCAGCGGTGTCTAGCCCCTCCCTTCTCCACAGGTACATAAAGGGAGACTGAAGCTCCATCATTTCGACATCGGATACGCAGGATTCCACGGTCATCATCATTCCACCCGTGTCGCAACCGTCCCCACGCCCCTCATCGACGCCAGCGCCCGTGCCTACGGCCCATGAGTCGCTGAAGAGGGAGCCTGAGGGATAGCCGTGCTGGGTCAGTCCTCCCCAAAATACTCCGGCCGTACAAGTACGCTGCCATGGGGCGTTTATGTCCTGCCAGTATTGCTTGTTGGTGTAGAGCATCTTGGCTATGGTACCGGTGACAGCCTCTGTTACCGGGAAAGCGGCGCATAAGCCGCAGGGTGTCAGGTATGGGATATTGAGGCAGCTGTTCTTGGGAAAGAATACGTTAAGCGGCCTCAAGAAGCCATAGTTTCCCGGCGTCTCCCAGAATAGTTGGCTGGCCAGGGCCACGAACACTAGACCGAAGGCGCCCGGGGGATAGCAGTTGTAGTAACCTTGATTTGGTGGAGGGGCCTCGAAGTCCAGGGTCAGGGTATCCCCCTCCTTGGTCATAGTGGTAAGTATCTTAATCAATTTGGGCCCGGGTCCAACGTCCCAATCCATATACGCCAGAAAACGCCATGTTCCGTCGGCCAGGTTTCTCAGCTTGGCCCTGGCCATCTCCTCAGCGTAGTCCATGTTTTGCTGGATTGCAGCCTTGACCTTGTCTACACCGTAGCGCTCTACCAGCCGCCCGAAACGTTCTTTAGCCACGTTAAGCCCGGCAATTCTGGCCCTCAGGTCCAGCACATAGTAAGCGGGGTCCCTTGACGACCTCAGCAGGCAGTTTATCGCTGCCCGGTTTATTTTCCCCTTCTCCTGAACCTTAATCCCTTGGACCCGGTACCCCTCGTCGAGAAGGGAGCGTGCCGCTGCCGGTATACCGCCGGGCTCAATGGCCCCTGTCTCCGCGGTGTGGGTTAGAGAACCAAGCCACGCTATCAGCTCACCTTCGTGAAACACGGGGGTACCCGTCCACTGGTCACAGGCATGGTAGCCACCTATTGAAGGCTCATTGAGCATGAATATGTCCCCGTCGTAGATCCCAGGGGCCTCTGCTTGAACCTCCAACACCTCCCTGATGTTCCCCTGGGTTCCCACTGTGTGGAGAAGGAGTCCGCAGGCGAGGGACGAGGTATGACCATGAGGGTCGTAAACGGCAAAGAGGGCTTCACCACCCTCGGCCACAACCGGTGAGCCTGAAACCCGCAGGATAGCCTGGCGAGCCTCGTTACAGATGGAATGCATACGGTAGGACAAAATCTCAAAATCAACCGGCGAAAGCTTCTCATATTTTGTAACCTCTTCCCGACTGGGCAGCCAACCACCACCGATATGTGTCCTTCTGCCACCAAGCGGCACCTCATATCGATAAATCTCCTTCTCCTGTTTGATATCCTGTGCAGTCATAATTCACCTCCAAATCACTTGCGGTGGGAATCACGCAATGTGAAGATCACTTGACAGAAAAGAAACCGTACTCGTCAATCCTAAGCTCGGCGTCAAGAGGCACCAATATAGTTGTTGTAGGCAGCTCTACTATCGCTGGGCCAGAGATCAGGTTTCCCGGCTGCATTCTCTCCCCGTCGAAGATGCTGGTGGGGACGTAGCCTCCTTTTTCTTTCCAGTAGACGTCCCTTTTGCCTTTCAAGGCATGGGAGGCGTCCTCTGGCCCTAGTGGGCGCTTCGATATCGCCGGACGCACGGCTGGAACCGTTGCTGTTATGTAGAAAGCCATGGCCTCCATGCCAGCCTCGACGAAGGCTGCCCCCTCACCATATACGCTTCGGTAGAATTCCACGAAGGAATTGCATATGCTGTCGAGGTCCTCTGGGGTGTAGGTTTTTCTCGGGATGGGGATGGTCTCCACGTTCACCTGGCGACCAAATTTCATGCTGATCTCTCGAGTCAGGACCACGTCCTCAGGCCTGAATCTAAGCCGTATCATCTCATCCATAGCCTGCTTTTCCAGCTCCTCACAGACCCTGTTGAACTCCTGGGGGTCCACCGGCATCCTGTGGTAGACAGATCTGGCAAATATTCTTGACACATCTGCTGAGGCTAAGCCGAAAGCAGACCAAACTGCTGAGGTGGGGAACATATAAATGGACTTGAAGCCTAGCTGTTTTCCATATATGGCGCCATGGGTTGGCCCGCCTCCGCCGAAACAAAACACGGCGAAATCTCTGGGGTCATATCCCGTTCTGGTTACCACCAACCTGAGTAGGTCAGCCATGTGCTCATTCTGGATATCGAATATCGCCGATGCAGTCTCGGTTACATCTAAGCCCACCTTTTCGCCCAAAGCTTTGACGGCGTTGATGGCAGCTTCCTTATTCAGCTTCTTCCTCCCCCCGAGATAATAGTCAGGGTTCAAGATGCCGAGTACAAGATCAGCATCAGTAGCAGTTGGCTGGGTTCCTCCTTTCATGTAGCAAACGGGGCCGGGATCCGCCCCGGCGCTGATGGGCCCGACCTTCAGAGCACCTGCTTCGTCAACCCAGGCAATTGTACCTCCCCCAGCTCCTATGCTGGTAACATCAATCATTGGTATGTTTACCCGGAAACGCATAATAGGCTTCTCTCGGGCGTATATGTGTCGACCTTCGGCAATAACACTAACATCGAAACTGGTGCCACCCACATCGGTTGTGACCACGTTAGGCAGGTCTAGAAGCTCCGCGGCTATCCGTCTGCTGCCAATGACGCCGCCGACAGGTCCGGAGTTAATGGTGCCTATTGGTAGCATTTCCTTGTAGGGCATGACTCCACCCCAAACTTGCGCCGTCAGCAGCTCTCTAGCAAACCCCCTCGCTCTGATAATTTCGTCCAGTTCCTTGTACCACTTTACCATGATGGGTCCGATATAGCAGTCAATGACGGCTGTATTAAAGCGTCCGTACTCCCTTATCAGCGGCGCCACTTTATGAGACATATCAACATAGACCTGGGGAGCAATCCTGGAGACGATCTCTGCCGCTTCTAGCTCGTGTTTAGGGTTGAGATGAGACCACAGAAAACAGATAGCTATTGCCTCAACCCCGTCGTCGACTAGCTCTTTTGCTGCCTTCTCCACCTCTTCCTTGTTTAAGGAAATGACAACGTTCCCAAAAGAATCAATCCGCTCTGTCGCACCCTTTATCCGCCGTTTTGGTATGAGAGGCACTGGTTTCTTAACCGCGGCTTGGTGCCTCACCTCGTCAGGACTGAGCCCGTCTATCCTTCCTATAGCTCGCATAATGTGTGTAGTATCTTCAAAACCTTTGCTGGTGATCATACCGCTTTTGACGCCGTTGCGATTTATCAGGACGTTAGTGCCTATGGTGGTGCCCTGAACCAGCGCTGTTGCCTTACCCAGCAACTGGTCCAAGCTGAGCCCTACCTTACCTGCGGCATCCTCTATGGCGTTGAGGACGCCGGTGCCGAGGTCTCCCGGCGTGGTCGGCGACTTGCCAGGAATAATATTGCCGCTGCTATCAATGACAACGACGTCAGTATAGGTCCCACCCGTATCAACTCCAACAAGATACTCTGTCTTATCTTGCATCTCGGTATACCTCCTTGGTTGGGAATCTATCCCCTCATCGGCCGGGGTCTTGTTCTCCAAGTCACGGCCGACGGCTTCCGGCTCCAGCGCTTGTCTCATCACATAGGAACGCTATGCTGAAGCGATATATCCGTCATTGACTTCTTTCGAGGGGCGCAGATGTCACTACCTATGGATTAGGCACATCCCCAGGCAGCCAGCCACTAATTCTCATCAGATCTTGTACGTCGGCTCGCCATTCATATACGGTGAGATCCTTGCGTGCATACCGTATATTCTCGCTGAAGCCGTAACCCCGCTCTGGAAGCCCCTCGTCGGTCCAAGTGAACTTTTGGGCGGTGTCGTAGAACGCCTGGCCATCGAAATTCTCCACACCCACTTCTGCCACTGTCTGGCGCACCAGGTCGAGGACCATCTGAATACAGAAGTACATCGATATGTACCCCAAGCCATTCCTTATAATGGTCTCCTCCTCGCCAGGATGATATCTACTGAGAAGCTCTTTGCACCGGTCGACTATAGGGAATTGGTCAGTCCAGTACAGCGTGGTGTGAGCGGTTAGTGATCCGTCAAGGCGGTCCCAGCCAGCTTTATCTTCCAGGAGGTGTAGGAAGGCTCCCATGGCATCCAGGCCCAGGTACGTTGCATCATACCCCCTGTCTCGATAGTCTTTGGCAAAAGTAGCCGTTCCTAATCCAGTGGACGGTATGTATATGTAGTCGCAGTCCTTCAGCGTCTCTATCTCGCCAGACCAGCTCATTCCGCCCATAGGAGTTATTAGACCGGCAACGTACTCAAACTGATCCGGGTTGTCTTCAACGTACTCCCGTATCGCTCTGGTAACGTCCACGTGGTAGGGTTCGTCCCAGCCCACGGAGCCAATCTTGGGCTTTCTATCCTCGGCATCATAGTCCCAATCCTCTTCGCTGATCCACTTCAAGAAGCCCTTCATAACCCAACTGACAGGGGGCGTAAGACCGAGCACCCATCCGGGGGGCACCAACTGGTACAGGCCCGGGGAAGAGCTAACTATGGGGAATTCATCTCTAGCTGCGGTCTCTTTGAGCACATCTCCAACCGTGGGTATTCCGGAGTAAACGAAATCCGCTCCCCGTTCTCTCAGCCACTCGTAGCCAGGGATATCCCTGGAGGGATCGTACTTTGAATCCCAGGTGATTATCTTTATCACCGCCCCCTCTATGGGGTCTTCCTTATTGACATAGTCGACGGAATCGTAATACACACTTTCTCCCACCACCAAGAGGGACGACGCTGGCCCCGTCATATCTGTGATGAGCCCTATGACGATCTCGGTCTTCCCTTTGTCTTCATCTTCACCGCAACCCAGGCATAGCGTGGCCAGTAGAGCCAACACCAAAAGAGAACTGATGGCCAACTTTTGCTTGTACTTCATGTGTACCTCCTTTCAACATATTTATTCTGGTGACTCAGTTACAGTCTTGAGGTGGGCATGTGAATCTGGTATGCCTGTTTGCTCCCCTGATTTGGCTGGGTTTGCCGTTTTCGCCGCCTTGTGTTTGGGTTTCAGAGGTCTTGGAGAGTTTATAGACCATGTGCGTAAGGAAGTCAAGTCGTCAACGAATTACCCCGTCTTCGAAAACCTCTGGTGTCCTTTTCGCTTGTTCTTAGTGACAAGCGTCAACCGCCTTGCCGAGCAGACGGTGGACAATAGTACGAAAGACATCGCCACACAGTAGTGCCCGCAACAGTCGCTCACAACCCGATCTAAGCAAGGAGGTCTCTCAGGGTTTGCCGCGGTTATCTCTGACAAAACCCTAGCCTAACTGAGTGGACTCGAAGCATCCCGTGGGCGTACCATGGGTAACAGGTGTGTTTGCCATTGTCGTACCACAAGCTACGACAGCAGATATCCCCCATCCACAACTACCAGGTCTCCGGTCATGTAGTCTGCCGCGGCGCTGGCCAGGAAGAGCACCACCCTGGCAATGTCGTCAGGCGCCCCCATGCGGCCCAAAGGGACGCGCGACAGGAAGGTGGGCGCGAACTCCTCAAGGGTCATGCCAATGGGTTCGTAGAAGGAAGGCAGCAGCGCCTCAAGGCCAGGAGTCCATATGATACCCGGTGCTACGGCATTGACCAAGATGCCATGGGGGGCCAACTCCAAGGCCAGGGCCTTGGTCAGCATGACCACGCCACCTTTGGACGCACCGTAGTGTGCGTGCAGTGGAGTAGGATGCAAGGCCTCAAGAGATGCAATGTTTATGATCTTCCCGCCGTTCCCCGCCTTGGTCATCTGTTGAGCGGCGGCTTGAGAACAGAAGAAGAGCCCTTTCAGATTGGTACTGAGAGTTTTATCCCAGGTCTCCTCGCCCATATCCATCACCGATGCGGCAGGATAAACGCCTGCGTTGTTAACCAGAATGTCAAGGCGGCCAAAAGCCTGGACAGTCTCTTCTGTCACCTTCTTGGCATCGGCCGAGCTGCCTGCATCAGCCTTAGCAGCCTGTGCTTTGCCGCCTCTGGCCTGGATCTCCTGTACGGTCTGGCTGGCAGCCTCCAGATCGATGTCGGCTATCATCACGCTGGCCCCGGCTTCCGCCAGCCGAAGGGCAGTGGCTCTCCCAATGCCTATAGCACCGCCAGTTACAATGGCGCCTTTTCCACTAAGGTCGAAAAGCTCCGCAATGGGCTGAGTTGTCATGTTTACCCCCCTTTCTTGATATGATCTGTTCACTGGCGCGATTCGGCCACGGTATGCAATGGTACAACCCTATCTGTGGCCGGTCAAGATATTGTATTGGGGACAACCGTCAACTACCTGGCCCGACAGACGAAGATCTGGGGGTCTGCGTGGAAAGCCGTCGGTATAGCCGTAGCAGCATGTCTTCAAACCTCCTATGAAAATGGGATTTCCCTCAACGTGTGTCCGCCTGTAACCGTGTCCCATCCCACCCGGAGATTGCTTCGCTCGCCTCAGGTCGCCAGAGGCGACTCTGTCGACCGACCTCGCAATGACAGGGAAGAGAAGGTCTACCGCCTTTGGCCTCCAGCTTTATACGTCATTGCGAGGAGCGACAGCGACGTGGCAATCTCCGGGGGTGGGGCCGAAGACCCCCCATCGCTGGCCGCGGTAATAACGTCCCTAGAATGATCAACCCTGTTTTCACGCCTTGTGGTGCCTCGAAAGGGGCATGGGCAGCTACTATGACGTAGAGACTTTGGGGGCGCAAACAAATACGTAGCCCGAGGGGTTCTGAACCCCTCGGGCTTTTCGTCTGTTCACCACAAGAGGACGGTTTTGCCGCCCCCGTCCTACCTGCCGTGCTTAGTAAGGAGCACGTACAAGATTCGCCGTAAGCCTCAGGTAGGTTGTATAATCGACGTACTCTTTTCGGGCCAGATACTTCTCCAAAGGAAAGACCCGGCTTCTCTTTTCCTCTATTTGATTACCCACTACTATGCCAAAGGCATTGCTGCTGCCCGAGCCATAGGAGGCGAGCAAAATCCGCTCCCCCGGCTTTGCCTTGTCCAAGACCCCCGCCAGAGCGATAAAGGCAGAGCATGAGCCAAGGTCTCCCAGCGTCGCCGTCATGTCTGGAGCCAACTGCTCAGGCTTGGCCTTCAAATCTCGGGCGGCCAGACCCGGAAGCCGTCGATCTGGTTGCGGCAGGACCACATAGGCGAAATCCTCGGTTTTCCTCCCCAACTTCTCCATAAGGGCTTTGCCTGCCTCGCCGACATGTTTTTGATAGCCGAATTCGCGGGCAAACCTATAATCAAAATAGTTGGACACCGATTTGTCCTCCACCGCCCGCCATCTATCTATGAACAGGGTTGAATAGCTATTTGTGCCCTCGAAATCAGCTATGGTGTCTTCATTTCCAACGACCATAGCTACTGCTCCGGCCCCGAAACTCTGCTCCCCTTCCGTACCTGGGGCGACTGCCCTGTTCTCGGTGCCAATAACAAGCCCGCACTTGATCCTCTTGGCTCCTATGGCATCAAGACATGCCGAGAGTGCCATGGCAACTGAATTAAGAGAGCCACAATAGTCTATCATGGTTGCTTCTGGATGCAGCCCCATTGTTTCAGCTAAAACAGGCGCTACATATAGCTCGATATATGGCGAAGAGGTGGTGGCAAAATATATGGCGCCGATCTGTGCCGGGTCAACGCCGGCGTGCTTAACTGCCTTCTCACTGGCTTCAGCAGCCATAGTAACAACATCCTCGTCCCACCCACAAACCACTTTTTCTCCGGCTGCAAAACCTCCCCAAGGGATGGCTGCATCTGCCTGCTTCAGCCTGTACCGCGGAATGTATGTTCCGTATCCTACAATGCCAGCCATATTTGCCTCCTTTGAATAGACTATGCCTCACGGCCCAGGATATTGATGCAAGAAACACCAAATCCGTCCCCGCCTACGTTGTGCTGCAGTGCTATGCCGTTCTTGAGCTTCGTCTGCCTGTCACCTTCCATCTCCTCTCGCAGTTGCCAGAAGTTCTCACAGATCTGTCCTAAGCCGGTGGCAGCTATGGGATGGCCATGCGCTTTCAAGCCGCCGCTGGGATTGATGGGCTTGGCGCCGTTGCGGTCCCAATGACCCTCCTTAAGCAGTCCAGCAGCCTCACCCTTCTTGCAGAACCCGATGTCCTCGATATTCATCAGCTCGGTATTGGTGAAGCAATCATGGACCTCCGCCAGGTCTACGTCATCAGGAGTGATACCTGCCATATCGAAGGCTCCCTTGGCTGCCCTGATGGTGGGACGCATTTCGATGAAGCTCTTCTTGTTCCACATATCTTTGTGATCCAAACCAGTATGACTGCCCAGGACATAAACCGGCTTATCGGTGTATCTCTTGGCTATGTCGGCGCGGCATACTATGGCACAGGCAGCACCATCGGTCTGAGGGCAGCAGTCAAGGAGATGCAGTGGCCAGCAGACAGTGTAGCTTTGAATGACTTGCTCTACGGTTACAGGAAATCGATAGTGAGCATACGGGCAGAAGGTTCCGTTGTAGTGGTTCTTGACCGCCACCCTGGCGAAGTCTTCCATAGTATACCCCAGCTCATACATTTGCCTGGTGGCATAAAATGCCTGTAACACCGGCCCCCCCATTCCCAACATCCAGGCGGGGTGGAGGCCCAATATCCCGCCGCCGCCACCACCAGCAGCGATCAGAGACTCCACACCAGGCTTGTCCCTCATCTTCTCCGCCCCCATCACCAAAACCACGTCATAAACACCGGAAGCCACCCCAAGGCATCCATTTCTGAAGGCATCGCTACCTGTAGGGCAGCCATTTTCAGTTCTGGTTATGGTCATATCCAGGTTACCTATCATGCTTGCCAGCGATGCACCACATAAAGCGCCTTGCCCGATCATGCCGCCGCCGCTCCACTGTCCAAACCAGCCCGCCTTAATCTCCTTGGGGTCGATCCCTTTGTCCACGCTGTTGATGCAGTTCATATAGGCTTGCTGGACCATCTCAAAAAAGCTCATTTCGAAAAGTTCCCCGAAGGGGATCATCCCGACTCCTATGACAGCAACCTTACCTCTCATCTCAATCCTCCTCCGGCAATCTGAGTTTATAGCCGTAGATTCTCAACCCTCTATCAGTCATCACCTTCCTGAGCACCATTTCAACCCTGGTTCCTATCTTCACCTTTTCGGGATCGGCACATTCTGTGATTAGTCCCTGGTACAGCCCGCCCCCGTCCAGTTCCACGATGACGTTCACGATTGGGGGTTCCAGATTTGGAGGCGGCGTCCAGTTGATGCAGAAAGTATGCACCGTTCCTGTCTTGCTGAGCTTAAAGTCCTCGACGTTGAAACTGCCACATTCAGGACAGATCTTGCTTCGCGGGTAGGTAATATGACCGCAATCGGGGCACTTCATGCCCATCAGCCGGTATACGTCAGCATTCAGTCTCCAGAACATCGGCGATGCTGGTGCCGGTTGTACCATGGAAACACCTCCTTTTGCTGATTTGTCACCTAATCTGGACTGGTGCGATGTCTGTCATCCGATGCTGTCATCTCGGCGTACGCGACAGCACGCATTTCCTCTCACTAATGGTAAACTTGGCGCTGAGTACAGTATAGAATAGGCCGTCTTGAGGTGTCAACCTTGACGTAGCGGGGGCAAGCCGGGTGGTTGTGGGGTGGAAGGGCCGTGGCGGCTGGGCACGCACTGGCAAAGCCGCACCAGTGTTTCTTATGCTTTGGTCCCTTTGAAGTGTTCTATTGCCTCAGACACTACAAATATTGAACCGGTGGCACAGATGAGGTCGCCTGGCTTAGCTTTGGCTAGAGCCAGTGCTATGGCTGAAGACGTATCTTCTGTTACCTCTGGCTTTATGTCCCATTTTGAGAATTCGGCCGCCAGCGTGGAGGTAGCTGCTGCACGGGGATGGTCAGAGCGGGTGACAATAACCCTCCTAGAGAGTGGGGAAAGCTCGGCCACTATCCCGGCAACGTTTTTGTCCTGAGAGACGCCCACGATGAAGATTACGTCGTCAAAATCGAAGTATTGTCTAAGGGCCTCCCTTAACTTCATGGCGGAGTCAGCGTTGTGAGCACCATCGACAACGAACAGGGGGTTGCGTTGCAGGACCTGGAGACGCCCTGGCCAGCGAATCTGCGACAGGCCTGTGGCGATACTCTGGGGCGAAACGCTGGCCCCTTGGTCAGCCAGGACCTCCAAAGCAGCCACAGCGACAGCAGCATTCTCCAGTTGGTATTCACCGAGTAGCGGAATAGTGAGGTTGTAGTTATCTCTCGTTCCCTTTAGGTGAAAGGATTGGCCTGAATCACTGAACCTATTCTTTTGCCAGGTAACTTCCTTTCCCGCCGTGATCAACCTTGCCCCCCTTTCCAGGCACACCTTTTTGACTACTGCTGCTGCTTCGGAAAGCTGGGGGGCGCAAACTACCGTAACGCCCGGTTTGATAATGCCGGCCTTCTCGGCAGCTATCCGGGCAATGGTATCACCTAAGACCTCCATGTGATCAAGGCTTATAGAGGTGATAGCACATACCTCTGGCTTCACTACGTTGGTAGCGTCAAGGCGTCCCCCCAGTCCTACCTCCATAACTTGAAAATCCACCACCATCTCCTTGAAATAGACAAAGGCCAGGGCGGTGAGTATTTCGAAGGTGGTCAGCTCGCCCGAAATGTTGAGGCGATTTACCGCTTCAACCTCGGGTTTCAACCTCTCAACCACGTCGGCGAACTCCCCTTCCAGGATAGGTTTGCCATCAACCTGTATCCTTTCTCTGATGGTGAGCAGGTGGGGGGAGGTGTAAAGACCTGTCCTGTAGCCTGAGGCAGCCAGGGCACTGGCAATCATGGCTGAGGCGCTTCCCTTCCCCTTGGTGCCAGCTATGTGAACCGACTTCGCTGCCAGGTGCGGCTCGCCTAGCCTGCTTAGCAGGGCCTCGACGCGGGCTAAATCAAACACTACTGCCGAACGCGACAGCCTTTCATAATCGGCGAAGCTGAGCACGTAGTCAACAGCGGCCTGGTAGTCCTTCTGTTTCACTTCTGCCATACTACCTTTCCGTCGATAATAGTCATGGCTACCTCGATCTCTCTTATCTCCTCTGCCGGTACGTCTGTCGGGTCCTCGCTGAGGACGACCAGGTCGGCAAACCTGTTGGGGGCGATGCAACCCTTCACTCCCTCTTCAAAGGAGGCATATGCTGAGTTCAGGGTGTACATTTGGAGCGCTTCTAGCTTTGTGGTGCCTTCTTGAGGCAGCAGGGTCTGCCCTGTCTCGGCAGTCCTGGCGACGGCAGCATAAATACCCACCAGAGGGTTGACCGGCGCTACCGGTGCATCGGAGCTGGCAGCTACTCTTAGACCGCCCTTCAGCAACGAGCCAGCAGGATAGAGCCAGTTTAGATCTTCAGGTGACACGGTGGCCAGGTATCGCTCGCCACTGTAATAGATGAAGGATGGCTGGGTTACTACTACTGCCTGGATATTTCCTAGCCGCTGCACCAGATGGGGAGGGCAGACCGAGCAGTGTTCCACGCGGTGGCGATGGTCAGGTTTGGGAGCCCGTGACAGGGCGTATTCCAGAGCGGCGACTGCTGCTTCTACCTCGTTTTCTTCGATGGCGTGGAGGGCCAGTTGAAACCCAGCCTGGTGTGCCTTGTGGACCAGTTGATTGAGCTCCTCTTGGGGGGGATTTAAGGAGCCGGTGGTGGTATGAAGGACTATTTTCGCCCCGCCCAGGCGCATCCCGCCGCCAAGGTCGCTCCCTGTGGATAGGCCTCTTTCCCCAAATTCCTCGACTTCGTCTGCGCCTATCATCATTGATACGCCAGGGGAGAATTTCTCTTGCTCTTTGAACTGGCACAGCGTCTGCCAGCGCTTGAGGCTGTCAGTCCAGGTAGCATCCTGGACGGAGGTGACACCGTGGGAAAGAAATTGTTCGTTGGCCAGTCCGATTCCGTGCTCCATCTCTTCCTGAGACAGAGGAGGCATTCGGCTCTCCACGTAGGAGTTCATCTCGAACAGTAGTCCGTTGGGGTTGCCCGTTTTCAGGTCTCTGTCGATAAGCGCCCCCGGTGGCTCGGGGGTTTCTGGGGATATGCCCAGTAGCTTCAGTGCCAGGCTATTCAGCACACAGGCGTGCCCGGAGCGGTGAGACAGCTTTACGGGATGGTCAGGCGCGGCTCTATCCAGGTCCCAGCGGTTTGGGTGTCGCTTTTCAGCCAGATAGAACTCGTTGTAACCGGTTGCCCTTATCCATTTGCCTTCTGGCGTCCCTTTTGATCTGTGCCGGATTTGAGCTTGCAGGTCGCTGATGCTTCTCACTGACGAGGGCCCGCAGTCAACGCTGAGCAGGCTGGCAGCCAGGGCAATGGGATGGCAATGGGCATCGTTGAACCCGGGAAGGACAGCTTTGCCCCGGCAATCGACAACTTTGGTTTTTGCTCCTTTCAAAGGCTCAATGTCCTCTTCGGAGCCGACGTACAGAATTCGGTTGCCCTTTGTTGCTACTGCTGCTGCCCTGGGCTTCGTCTGATCCAGGGTTATCACCCTGGCATTACGCAGAAGGAGGTCTGCCGGCGGCTTCAATGTCTCCTTCTCATCCTTCCCATGTATACCATCAGAATGGCTATATCTGCCGGAGTAACGCCGTCTATACGAGAGGCTTGTCCCAGAGTCGCCGGGCGAAATCTGTTTAGCTTCTGGCATGCCTCGAACCGCAGCCCCACAAGAGCATCATAGTCCATGTCAGCAGGGATACGCCACTCCTCCAGGCGGTGCATTCGCTCCACCTCTCTGCTCTGTCTTTCAATGTAGCCGCGGTATTTGACCGCGATCTCCACTTGCTCTGCCACCTCTGGACTCAGCTCGGTTGATCCGACGTTAAGAGATAGGAGGGTCTGGTAGCTTACTTCGGGACGACAGAGGAATTCGATCCCACTAAAACTGCTTTTGTCGTTATCGGTGGTAAAGAATTTCCTCTCCAAACGCCCTATCTCCCTGGCGATGGCCTCCCGCTTGGCTTCTACTGCGTCGTAGCGGGCTTTGTCAATAAGACCTAGCTGGTAACCTACTGGTGTCAGTCGCAGGTCAGCATTATCCGGACGCAGCAGGAGGCGGTATTCTGCCCGAGAGGTGAGCAAGCGGTAAGGCTCGGTAAGTTCGCGGGTTACCAGGTCGTCGATCATTACCCCGATATATGCCTGGTCACGCCGTAGAATTAGGGGAGGCTTCTGTTTAACCTTACTGGCTGCGTTGATGCCGGCAATGAGTCCCTGGCCGGCTGCCTCTTCATAGCCGGTGGTGCCGTTGATTTGGCCGGCGAAGAACAGTCCGGGAACTAGCTTCGATTCCAGAGTAGCTTTGGTCTGAGACGGAGGCACGTAGTCATACTCGATGGCGTAACCCGCTCTCACCATCTCCGCCCTTTCCAGGGCCGGGATAGAGCGCAGCATGGCTAGTTGTACCTCTTCGGGCAGGCTGGTATTCCCGCCCTGGACGTAGACCTCACCGGTTTGCCAGCCTTCCGGCTCCAGGAAAAGGGGATGCGCCTCTTTGTGAGCAAACTTAACGATCTTGTCTTCTATGGAGGGACAATAGCGGGGGCCGACCCCTTGGATGGCTCCGGTAAATAAAGGGGCACGATGCAAATTGGAGCGGATGATCTCATGGGTCTTGGAATTGGTGTAGACCAAATAGCAGGGTAGTTGAGGGCGCCAGGAAGTGGGTGTGCCTTGAGGGTAGACGGGATTGGGCGGCGGGAAATGCCAGTTGTCCACCCCATCCCTGACAAAGCTGAAGTAAAGTGGGGCTTCACTGCCCGGCTGAAGGATGGTCTGGCTGAAGTCGATAGTCCTGGCATCGAGGCGGGGAGGGGTGCCTGTCTTGAGCCGTCCCAGGGTGAAGCCGAGACTATGCAGACTTTGAGATAGCCCGAGGGCAGCAAACTCACCGGCTCTCCCTGCCTGGTAGGTGGTGTCACCAATGATGATTCGCCCCGCCAGGGAGGTGCCGGTAGTCAGCACCACCATCTTGCCTTCGTATACCTGTGTGGAATTGGTCTTTACCCATAGACCGGGCGGGCAGGGCTCACCGCCCTCTTCTTTGTTCCTTGTTCCTATTTCCTCAACGAGTGCCTGCTTCAAGTCCAGGTCAGGCTGGCGTTCCAGAGTGTGTTTCATGGAGAGGCCGTAAAGCTTCTTGTCAGCCTGCGCCCGCAGGGCCTGGACTGCTGGTCCCTTGCCCGTGTTCAGCATCCTTATCTGGATAAAGGTCTGGTCAATGGTTCTTGCCATCTGGCCACCGAGGGCGTCGATCTCGCGGACCACATGCCCCTTGGCCGGTCCGCCGATGGAAGGGTTACACGGCATCAGGGCTACATTATCCAGGTTCATAGTGAGCAGGAGGGTTTTACAGCCCAGACGCGCTGCCGCCAGGGCTGCTTCGCAGCCGGCATGGCCCGCCCCGATAACGATTACGTCGTACATTCTAGAATCCATTTTACTACACAGGCCTGTTCCCAGCATAGGGCCATACCAGGCCCCTTAA
>Ga0209979_1000076_pt1 | contig 171815 bp, 170 predicted proteins | sample AnhtaG_FD_183114 | JGI IMG/M metagenome (GOLD analysis project Ga0209979, IMG submission 183114) | Deep subsurface microbial communities from Anholt, Denmark to uncover new lineages of life (NeLLi) - Anholt_01485 metaG (SPAdes) (version 2) | ecosystem: Environmental > Aquatic > Marine >...
TCTCTCCCTCTATGGGTATGGGTCCTCCCTCTCCGCCTTCTTCTTCCTCTTCTTCCTCCTCCTCTTCCTCTTCTTGCTCGCCAGGAGGTTGTTCCTCTTCCTCCTCTTCTTCTTCCTCTTCTTCCTCTTGTTCACCAGGGGTTTCTTCTGGAACAAGGGTTGTAGCGAAACTTAACTCTTGACCAATAATTTCAGGGGAACCATGAGAAATTGCTCTCCAGAAGTAAGTGGTTTCTGGGGTCAAGCCAGTAATAATTACTATGTGCGATTTAACCTTGTTTACATCTTCAGCCGTAGAAAAAGCATATCCATAGTTTGGAGGATCACCTAAGGTAGGATGAGAAACGGTGTCATAAACAACCCGGCTGGTAGACCAGGTAGTAGTAGACCATATAACAGTAGCTGTATCTGCTAAAATCTCTCCATTTTCTTCTCCAAGGATAATTAACCGATCAGGGCCAGGACCGCCGCCACTGGGAGGACTTACCTGGCAGTCAGAGTCCTCACTATCAACTGCACCGTCGCAGTCATCATCTAATTGATTGTCGCAAATCTCTGCCACAGGCTCTGTATCAGCTACGCATTGTCCCCAGAAGCCGTCTTGGTCGCAGGTTTGAGTTCCAGCTGAACAAATGCCTAATTGGCCTGTATCGCATGATTGGGTTGCCTCTGGTGTACATTCTGGTTCCACTTCAATCTGGCAAGTTGCTGAACAGCCATCGTCATCCTCTAAATTACCGTCGTCACACTCTTCGCCTTCGTCTAAAACACTGTTGCCGCAGATGGGCAAATAATAATTGGCAAAGTCAATATTTAACAAAGTTTGGCCTTCTTCTAAAGAAACAATGTGAGAAAGGCCGTTTGGATAGGTTTGAGACCAACTGGGTTGATCCCCTAAAGATTCGCTAATTCTGTAATTTCCTGCCTCTAAGTCTTCAAAAGCATAACAGCCCTGATTTTCTCCTTCTTCTTGGGTAATAGCAGTATTAACTTCTTCCCAATTTAATCCATTTTGGCTCTCCAAAACAATTGTCCAACCGCCTAACTTTTCTTCTTCTTGGTCAATTTGGCCGTTATTATTAGCGTCATTATATTTACAACCAGAAATAATTGTATTTTCTTCTGGTATTTGACAATCAGAATCATCCCCATCAACTGCACCGTCGCAGTCATCATCTAATTGATTGTCGCAAATCTCTGCCACAGGCTCTGTGTCAGCCACGCATTGGCCCCAGAAGCCGTCTTGGTCGCAGGTTTGAATTCCAGCTGAACAAATGCCTAATTGGCCTGTATCGCATGATTGGGTTGCCTCTGGCGTACATTCTGGACCAGGACCAACACAAGCAGGATCTTCTGCACAAGCGTCGTCATCGCAGTCAATTAAACCATTACAATTATCATCAATTTGATTGTCGCAAATTTCAACAGCTCCTGGGTTAATATCTGGATTGCTGTCGTCGCAGTCTATTTCTCCGCAGTCGCCATTTCCTATTGAATAACCGTCTTGGTCAATATCAATGCAGAAACCGCAACTGTCATTTTGGCTGCCTGGGGTTCCGAGGTCTCCGTCGCCAAAAGAAGAAGTAGAAACGCACCAATTTGAACCATCATTATTATCAAGTAAAGGATTAGCTAAAATCATTGAGGCACCCCGGCGATCTGCAGAAGCCGGGAAAGTAACACCATTGTCATATTCAACCCGATCAATTTCGGTATCATTACATTCAATAATTATCTCATCTGAGCTGTTAACTAAGGAAATTCCCGAATAAACATAATCAGGGGTAATGCCTCCATTTTGGGCCGGATCACCGTTTCTGGCTAAAGCTGAATAACCTGCAGCTGGAACTATCAATGAGCCTGAAATAGTGTGATTATCGCCATTAATGTCGCTAATTACACATCCTTCAAGGTCAATATCGGTTCCAGTTGGATTATAAAATTCAAACCACTCACCATTAGTGTCAGAGACTGCCAGAGGGTCTGACATTATTTCATTAATAACAATATCGCCTTCTTGAATACCCTCAATTTCACACATTGAAGAGCAAGCATCACCGTCTTCTAAGTTGCCATCATCACACTCTTCCCCATCCTCTAAAATACCATTGCCGCAAACCGGCTCTGGTATTTCAATTTCGCAAATTGAAGAACAGCCGTCGCCGTCTTCTAAGTTGCCGTCGTCACATTCCTCTCCTGGTTCTAAAATATCATTACCGCAAACTGGTTCTGCTTCTAACTCACAAATTGTAGAGCAACCATCGCCGTCTTCTGTGTTGCCGTCGTCGCACTCTTCTCCCTCGTCTAAAATATTATTTCCGCAAATTGGCAGATAGTTAGCAAAATCAATTTCAGCTAAGTTTTGACCTTGAGCTAAACTAATCTCATATGACCCTTCAACGGGATAAGTTTGAGTAAAAGGTTGTTTATCTAAATTTTCGCCTTCAGAAACTGTATAATTATCCTCTTCTAAATCAGCGAAAGTATAACAGCCTTCTTCATCAGTTGATTGGCTTAAATTAAAACTATCATTTGAAAGAAGAATCTCCCAACCAGTTAATGTTTCTTCGCCTTCAATGTCGCCGTCTTGATTTGAATCATTATATTTACAGCCGGAAATTGAACCATTTTGGCAAATATCCCAAGAAATTTGCTCGTAAATTGCAGCTAAATCTGAGCCATTAGGCGCATGATAGTATTGAGCGCCGGTAATGTCAGCTATATTCTGAAGCATTTGCTCGTTAATTTCTGGGTCATAGCCTGTATTCCTGCCCAATCCAATTGTAAAAATTCTATAGCCCAAAGCGGCTGCTTCTTCTGCTTTAGATATGGCATAAGCTACATCATCTGGGTCTTCGCCATAGCCTGGACCATTGGGTTTGTTGGCCTTACCATCGGTCAAAAGAATCATTGTTCTGGTGGCCTGCGGATTAGCCCTGCCTGAATCTCTCAGTTCTATAATTCCTCCATTAATTGCATCACCAATATTGGTTGCTCCTTCTGGTACTAAACCGTCTATAGTTGCTTTAGTGGCTACATGGTCATTTGATAATACTTTAGCCAAATTAGCTGTATCATTAAAAAAGACCATGACTGATTGGTCATTTGATTCTAAGTTATCAATAAAAGAACGGGCAGCATCTTTGGCAGCGTCAATTTTACTTGGCAAGGGGGGCGTATAAACTGGGCCGAAAGGACATTGTGGTCGGCCATCATCTCTGGCCAGACAATTTCCTTCAGTTAGGCCGGATTCTTGGTGATCAACACACATAAAAGTGCCGCCAGGGTCAGGTCCTACCCACTCCAAATTTGACCATTGGCAATTACTTGGAGCGGCTCCTTCTGCCATACTGCCTGAAGTATCCATAATTAAGACAGCGTCAACATCAACAACGCAAAGAGCGTTAGCTAAAGCAACAGGTGAAAATGTAAACAAGTTGCCAAGAGTTAGGGTAACAATAGTAATTGATGCTAAAATCTTTCCGGCTTTTTGCATTTTATTATTTTTAAGTTTTCTCAATTGAGGCTTAATCTGACTTATCTTTGTCCTACCTTGATCAACAATATTTTCAAGAAAGGTAGGACTTCCTACTGCCATAATATTAGCTTTTCTAAACTGCTTGTCAAGAACCTTCAATAAATAATTCAATTTCTTTATAAAAATATCTCTTTCTTTTTGAAAGGTGGGAAATCCAAAACTAATTCCTACCTCCATTCTGCCTTTCCTTTTGGTAAGTTTGGCCTTAATCATAGTGCTTTTATGTTTTAGAAATGTCGTTTAATCTCTTATTATTTCGACCTCTTTTTCGGTTTCTTATTCGAATCTTTATTGGAATTTGCTTTTTTGTGAGAAAGGTCATTATTCCTGCTAAAATCAGCAATAATGTCCCTAGGACAAACCAACCATAGATTATATTACCGCCGCCAATAAAGGTAATGGCGGCCAAGAATTTATCTAAAGTAGAGGTAGAGAAACTGCCGATTGTGAATCTAAAATCGTCTTCAGCCAGAACTTTGCCCTTATAGAGAATATCTACTTCTGCTTGATATTTGCCATTGCTTTGCCCAGCTGTAGGCCATTCAATCAAGGGCATGACCTTCCTTGTCCTAACTTTGACCGCCTCTTCTTCTTCGGGATATGGGAAAATAGCATTAAATACGGTTGTCCCGTCCTTTAGAATTTTAAGCTGAACATCGGGCTTTAAGGCAACATTACCGTAATTATCATAAATAATCTTTATTTTCAAGGGGTCGCCAGCATTAACGCCATATTCAAGAGGGATAATCGTTGCTTCAAGCTCAATAATTTCTTTATCAGTAACTGTAATTGAAACATATCTTCCTATCCTTTCCCCAACACCAACCATCATTTTGCCTGCTCCCTCCTCTTTTGTTGGCGCACTAATAATCGCTACTTCGCCAGAATACTCACCATTGGGTGTATCTTCGGGAATGGTAAATTTGACTATTACTTCAATTTTGGATTGAGGAGGAATTGAAATTTCAGTAATCGGACTTTCTAAATTTTCATCATCAATCTTATAAAAACTTGCCCAATCAGCAATTTCACCATCAGTTCTTAATTGAAAAATTGCTTCTTTATCTTCTGAGTTAACCAAATAAAGAGTAGCCGTCACTTCCTGACTTCTTAAAATATCCTCAATCAAAATCGGTTTTGTCATTTGACCAATAGCCAAAGAAGTCTGGATAGCGCCAAAACCAAGAATAATTAAGAAAATAAAGAAAATGGCTGTTTTCTTTAAGTTTTTCATATATCCAAATATTATCATACTATTGACATCTTGTCAAGAAAGTTGTTGAATATTCCCTCGGAGAATTCTGAAAACAATTGAATTCGCATGGGCGCATTCGGATACTCCGAGCTGAAGGCGAGGGTTGCGCTATTCGCATGCTAATTTCAGGACTCTCAGAGAGGGGCGACAAGGAAACGCCCCTAAAAAATTTCTTTTCAAACAATTACCTAATATCCTACGCAGGTTCTGAACTCTGCCACATCAGCAGATAGCCACATTGTACCAGTGTAAGAAGTCGGCTCAAGCCATTTTTCCACATGAACGGAGAAATCCATTTTCTCTACTTCAGAAAGTTCAACAATATCTTCTAATTCCCTATATTCCCCAGAAGTTGGGTCGCCGCTACCTTTAAAGTCAAATGGGTCATAAATTTCCCAATCTGCCTCGTCGGTACCTACTCTGGCATCAAATTCAACATTCCAATTTGTAACATCCCTCAGACCAAAACCCATATCATCCTGGGCAATCTTCATATTCAATCTGGTATTTCCAATGTTTCTTACAGTTGGTTTGCCATCTCCGGCATGACAGGACTCATCGTACCAATAGCAACCATACCCTTCACATATTGCCTGGGTATTATTAGCAGGATTCTCACACCAATCTGGTCGGTAACCAAAGGTTTTGTCACCATGAATTTTCTTTGGGATACTTAACGATATTATCTCGCCATAATTAACATTGTCAAAGTCTTTCTCAAAACCAGTCAATGCTAAATACTCAAAATAATTCTCTAAGTAAGGACTGAATTTACCACCAACATCCTGAGCATAAGCTACTACCTCATAAGAGCCGGCTGGGTCTTCCCACTTTAAGGTCTTGTCATCACAATAGACAAAGGCTGTTCCTTCCATCAATTCTCCATCAGCAGCACAGATTTCATCATAGTTATAGCTGCCATAGAATTTGGGTAGGTTGTTGTTGTTGGTTCTGACCTGGTTGCAGAATAACTCATATCCTTCTAATTTGGTTAACTCGATAAGCTCATTCTGTTCAATCATAATACCGCAGGCGCCAACACCAGGATATTCTGTATCCGGGTCGCCTAAACCATCTGGCTTTGCCGGATCTTCACTGTAAGCTCTGCCTTCTGGATAAAAAATCTCAGCATAGACACCAGCAATATCAGCAATATTATCAGGATCAGTGGCAATGGCACAGACAGTATAATTTAATGTGTCATCCCAGACTCCAGGCGGCATAAATTGAGCACCGGAAGTTATTAGATCATCATCTAATCCTGCTTCGCCTACACCTGGAGCTCCATCTTCCAAATCTAACATCTCCCATTTGACCTTAACAGTAGGAGCTGAACCGCCACCCGAACCCTTGATTAAACCAGTGCTAACAGTACCTGCAGTTAAAGCTGGACCGAGAACCATCACAAACAAAGCACAGATTGAAGTCAATGCAATAATTTTTTTCATTTTTTCTTTTGCTTTATTAATTGTTATCTGTTTATTGTGTTTAAGTGGCTCGCCTCAGGCACTCCTACCTGGGCGTTTCCTCCCATCGTCCTCCTAGCTAGGAAAGGAGAACTTAGGGTAAACCACTTCTTGGTCGACCGTTTGCTCCCTGCCCCGTAGGGTCGCCGCAAGGCGACTCCTGTGGGGCAAATAAAAATGGAGTCCAAGCTTCAGCCCTTCGATAATCTTAGAGCTAAAGCCTGCACTCCGTTTTAAAAAACAAAAATCTTCCCCCTCGAGAAAATTTTTGTAATAAATTTTTCTGTTAGTCTGCCTAAAAAGCAGCACTACTCAATCATCTAGTTCCTCCTCTAGATTGTTTAGATGATATTATAATGTTATAATCAAGCAAGAAAAGTAGTCAAGAAAACTATCCAGAACTTATTCACAAGTTTATCCACAGGCCCGCCTAAGTTTTATTCAGAAAATTTTGGAGGGCAGGGGAAGTTCCATTTGGGCGCCCAGTTAAGGAGGAAACCTGATCAACTGGGCGCCCAAAGGGAACTTCTTTTTTTTACGAAAAAAGGCACATTAAAATTGTGCCAACAAAAAACCACCTTTTTTCTGTCCCTCCTTTCGAGTTTGAATTTCTTGACCTACAGACATTTATAATCCCCTCCTTTAGCTTTTACCTGATCTATATTCGGATGACCTACCTTATTATTTTGGTGGTTAACCTCTATAATACTTTTTAGCAGACCAAGAAACCTTGTCAAGCCCCGTAGTGAAAATTTGACTGCCTTCCCCCGGAGAGAAATTTCGGCTTATTTCATAATTTGATTTTCTTTCAGAAAATCTTGCCGAAATTCTTCTACGGGGCAAGCCCCTTTTATCGCTTTCTATTATTTTCAAAAAAAAGAGGGACATCCGACTGGATGTCCCCTTGCGTCCAAATAAGGTGCAATTGTTTTCCTAGCGAGAGTGTTGGGTACGCGGATGTCCGCTCGCCATCCTCATGTGTATATGATTTGGCTTTACTGATGCTGTAGAGCGTCTTGCTGGCATTCTTGGTCTCACTGTACAGTTGGGTTGCATAACTACTTTACGATGGCAGTATTGATTGGGACAAACCCATTCTTCTTTTCCCGCTGGATTCGTACGTTTCCTCAGCTTCTTGTCACAGGTACTACAACGAGGGTCGCTACCAGCTGGAGCTTTTGCCATCTTTGGCTTCCTCCTAGGCTTTACAACGCGGCCTACCGGTTTAAAGTACAAAAGTGCAAAGAGCAAAACGTTTTTCCAGTATATAAAAAACCAAGAACCAGGTCAAGACCTTTCAGTAAACCATTTTATTGTTTTTTCCAATCCTTGATCTAAACTATATTGCGGCTTCCAGCCGAGCTCTTTTTTTATTCTCCCAAAATCAACCCTTGATTTTATAATTTCTCCTGGCGGCGAAGAAGAAAAAGATGGCTTAATTCTTTTTTGAAATTTTGAGGAAAGGATTTTAAATAGATGATTAATGGTTATTTCTTGGTTTGTGCCAACATTATAAACCCCGTTAGAAATCGAATTTCTAACGGGGTAAATTGATCCTGGAGAGGCCTTTAGAGTCTTAACTGCTGCCAAAACAGCATCATCAACATATAAAAAATCTCGAGTTTGCTCTCCTTTGCCAAGAATAGTCGGCTTTTCATTCTTTAAAAATTTATTTATAAATATAGCAATTACCCCTGCCTCCCCTTCATTTGACTGTCTTGGGCCGTAAATATTTGAATATCTCAAGGCAATAAAGTTTAATCCTTGTTTTTGATAATAATAAAGGTATTTTTCAAATGTTAGTTTCGTAATTGGATAAGGCGAGGTTGGATTTAAAAAGTGACTTTCTTTCACTGGCAATTTTTGGGGTTCACCATAAACGCCGACCGAGGAGGCAAAAATAAACTTTTTAACTTTAGACTTCTGGCAATTTTTTAAAAGATTAAGGCTGCCTAAAATATTAATATTGGCATCTTCTGCCGGGTTCTTAATTGATTTCCGAACACTAGTTTGAGCGGCATAATGAAAGACTATTTCTGGTTTTTCTTTCTTAAAAATTTGAGAAATCCCTTGATCCTGAATGTCTATTTTATAAAATTTAGCTTCAGGATTTAAATTCCTTTTTCTGCCAGTAGATAAATTATCAATTACAACCAATTTATGGCCTTTCTTTATTAATTTGTCGACAAGATGGCTGCCAATAAACCCGGCGCCACCTGTTACAAGAATCTTCATAATTTTAACTCAAATTGAACTTAATCTTCTATGGTTCTTATATTGTCAAATGTGCTTTTAAGTGCCGGCCAGAGATTGCCTTTCTCGATTAATTCAAAATTATAGACATAAACTTCGTCAGCTCCGGCCCCAACTATCCATTTCATTCTCTCTAATATTTTTTTTACATCTTTTTCTGGAACTGTCCAGTTCTCTTGTTCAAAAAGATAAGTTGAGACTGCTATTTTTTCTGCTTTGGCATTCTGGCCTTCTTTTATTACTTCAAAATATTTTTCTTTTGGCTGGTCAGGCGTTATCATTAGATACAATACATCCACTTGTTTAACGATCTCTTGATAATCAAGGCCGTAATGCTCATAAGGATCTCCGTAGGTTAAAAGATGGGGCCTTAGTGGAATATTGGGATTATAATTTTTAGTTATCTCGTTTAAAATTTCGAGAAGTTTGGTTATTTGTTTTGATCGCCATTTCAGCCAATCAGCGTAGATCTCTGGATTGTTTTTTATATAATTAGCTTTTTCCTTGGCAGAATTTCCCCGAACAATATTATTTGTTTCATTTTCAAATTTTTCAATTGTAAAATCATCAAAGCTGGAAAAAATCGTGGAGTCACTCTCTTCGAGGTATTGATCGGAAAATTGGAAGTTATCGTTAATATCAATACCATCTACACCATAGCTTATTACTTCATCAATGAGGTTTTGAAGTAATTCTATACATTCTTTTTCCGATATAATTCTCGATGGAGGTACAATCCGGTGAAAATAGTCTTTCTCATAAAAATCAGCTCTCTTGCCGTTGGACAAATAAGCTATCCAATCTGGATGTTTGGCTAACCAATAATTATGGGGAATATTTATTGAGCCATAAACTTTTATTTGGTTTTCATGGGCAAATTTAATGATTCTCTCCAGGTAATCCTGGGGAAGATCTTCTACTGTTGGAAGATATTTTGAAGGATAATAAGCCTCAGATTTCAGCCCTTCTTCGTCAACAACAGTTATAATTACAGCTTCAGCTCCTGTTTCTTTAACTTTTTTAATTCCAGCTTCGATATCGCAGTTGTCAATTTCTGAGCAAACCTCATAGATGCCAAAAATAGATGGCTCTTTGGGCATTTCTTGATTGTTAGATGGTAAACTTTCTGGAGTTTGAGTTTTGGGAATAGTTACCTTTGTTGCCGGTTCTTCAGCAATGAACCCTGGTATCAAAAAAAGCCCAAGAATGACAAAGGCTCCTATTAAAAAAAATACGCTAATCAAAACTTTAGGTGAAATTACTTTGCTCATTTAGGTAAAAGGATGAAAATTAAGATTGCTCCTCAAGAATTATATTATCAACATAACAAGTCAAATTGCTGCCAGCTACTCCTTCAATCCAGATGAGGAGTTTTTTAGTGTTGGGGTTTGGAGTATAAATGACAGATTTCTGGCCAACATAGGAATTCCAGATGCCAGTTTGCCAGGTCCAATCCAGCCAGTTTCCTGATTGGTCGTGTTCATCAAAGAAAATATCTACTCCGCCTGAGGTAAAGTTTTGGCAGTTAAAATAGGCTTTGAAAAGATAGGTTTTGGTGGGATCAACTTCAATGAATTCTTTGGCATAAACGCTGTAGGTTTGAGATCCGCCAATGAATTTTAAGCTGTTTTTAGGGTTGGGAGCAGCTCCGTTGTTGTTAGCATCTAAAATTATGTTTTGACTATCTAATCTTTCCCAATAATCAGCCCAGTTGTTGGTCACCTCTTCAAAACTGGGGTTTAAAACTAAATTCTGAGATTCCTCGCTAACTGTGATAGTCCAGTTTTGATTATCGTCTAAAAAACCGTCAGATACTTTAACTTCCACATTATGGTCTCCAAGCTGGTCGGCAGTGGGCGTCCAGTTGATTAAACCGGTATTGGCATCAATAATCATCCCGGCAGGGCTGGTTATTAAAGAATAAACTAATACATCTCCATCAGCATCTGCTGCCTCAACATCATAAACGTATTCAAGATCTTGGATAGCTGCAGTACCTGGAGTACTGATGATAGTTGGTTTATCATCAACGGGATTAACAGTGACCAAGATGGTGTCTTGGGCTGACAACGAACCATCGCTGGCCGCAAAAGTAATATTTTCTTGGCCATTCCAGTCTTGAGAAGCTGAAAAATCAACTGTTCCGTCAGGATTAATGGTTGCTGTAATATTATTTGCGCCAGAAGCCGAATAATTTAGACTATCTCCATCTGGATCAGAAAAATAATCGTCTAAATCGAAAACATTTATTAAAGTGGTATCTTCGTCAAATGATTGATCAGGAATATTTTGAATTAGAATTGGACTATTGTTTGGGACTGGCGTCTCGCTAACAGCAATGGTCCAATTTTGAGTATCTGGCAAAAAACCGTCTGATACTTCTGTTTTTACATTATGATCCCCTATCTGATCACTTGAAGGTATCCAGCTAATTAAACCGGTATTGGCATCTATTATCATTCCAGCGGGATAAACTGTCAGCGAATAAGTAATGGTGTCTCCATCAGGATCGACAACCTCAATATCATAGAGGTATTCAACACCTGTTGTAGCTATAAGGCCTGGGGTACTGGTTATTGTTGGAGCATCATTAATTGGGTTAACGGTAACTAAAATAGTGTCTTGGGCTGTGAGCAAACCGTCGCTGGCTGTAAGAGTAATACTCTCTACGCCTGACCAGTTGGGAGAAGCTGAGAAGTCAACTGTACCATCAAGATTAATGCTAACCATTATGTTTGTTGCACCCGAGTATGAGTATATAAGGGGATCTTTGTCTGGATCAGAAAAGTAATTATCCAGGTCAAAAGCGTTTGTTAGGGATGTATCTTCGTTGAATGACTGGTCTGGAATTTCTGCAGTCAAGATTGGGCTGTTGTTGGGAGTTGGCAAACTATCGCCTTCCAAAACAACATCATCAACATAACAGGTCAGGTTACTTTTTGCTACACCTTCAATCCAAACGAGTATTTTATCGGTATTTTGGCTTGGAACATAAGCAATAATTTGGTAGCCAACATATGGCGACCAAATGCCTGTCTGCCATTTCCAAGAAAACCAGTTTCCACTTGAATCGTACTCATCAATAAAAACGTCGACTCCGCCCGAGGTAAAGCTCGAGCAGTTAAAGAAAACTTTTAAGGGGTATACTTTGGTTGGATCAATATCGATGAAGTCTTTAGTGTAGAGGCTGTATGTGCTGGTTCCGCCTGTAAATTTAATGCTGTTTTTTGAATTAGGAGAACAACCATTATTTTCTGTATCAAGAGTAATATTGTTGGTACTTGTCCTTTCCCAGTTGTCGGCCCAGCCTGAAGTTGCAGATTCAAAACTATGATTTAAAGCAAGGTTAGGACTTAATATTTTTAAAGCATCTGTAATTGTTACTACCGGAATATCTTTAGCTTTTACATAATCAACTACAGCCTCAAAGTTATCTTTAGTGTATTCATATTCAGAAGGATTTGACTGGACTATTTCGTGGAATAAAAGAACAAGCCATTTTCCGCTCGAAGCTGCCTCGTCTATCCAACCCTTAGCTGTTGCTACTGATGTTGAGTTCCTGGCCTCCTGGACTACGATTGCATAATCGTTAAAGGGATACGTATTGAAGTCGTACGGCCAGGCAGAACCATGGTTTTCGTAATACCTGGCTATATATGATAATACTCTGTCATCATATTCACCAAATGGAGAGGCAAATCCTTTTATTAAAAGGCCATGACTTTCCAGTATCGCCTTCGATTCGCTTAGTTCTTCTATTAGTTTTGAATCGGATAGTTTAGTTAAATGAGGATGTGATTTAGTGTGGCCGCCTATTTCCCAGCCATATACATTCTGCAACTCTTCAACTTGAGACCAATTCATATATCCTATCCAATCTCCCTCTTCTAAGGGATCGGTGAAAATGTAGTCTACTGCTGGGAAATCGTATTTAGCCAAAATCGGCCTGGCATAACCATATTGACCAATTAAACCATCGTCAAATCTAAAAGTAATCATTGGGTCCTGTTGTGCCAAAACTGCCCCGCTCATTATAATCATCGTTAGCGGAGCCAATACTGCCAATCCTACTTTTTTACTTTTGTTATTCATTTTTTCTTTTTTATTATTCCGACCTCTTTGGCAATAATAAGTCTTCCTTTAGCTAAAGAATTAAACAGCGTGGATATCTCTACCACCATAGCGAACAGTAATCCCTTTTCTAAGTATAAAAGCGATTATTAAGTAAAACAAGAGAACATTAAGAAGGTATTGGTATACCATGTATAATGGCAGCAAAAAGGCCAATTTAGTTTTATTTTCGTGAGTATATTGCTTTATGCCGTACCAGTGGGCAAAACCGTAAATTACTGCAATTACCAAGCTATAAAAACCGAGAAATATCAGATAGCTAGGGCCAATTAGCCAGGTAAATAAAGGAATCGCCAATACTGCCAGAGTGGTAATGGGACAAGTTGCATAACCGATCCAAGCCCACCCAACCCAAAGATTGGGAATTTTTGTGCCTTTGAAGAAAATTGCCCACTTGTGAATCCATATTGTTTGAAGGACACCGTAGAGCCATCTTCTTCTTTGATTTATTAACTCCTTCCAATTTTCTGGGACATCGGTTCTGCTTATTGCTTCTGGCTCTTGCCCTACTTTCCAGCCAGCTTTTGCTACCTCAAAAGTAAAATCAGCATCTTCAGTAACTGTCCTTTCTGTACTGGGTATATCCCGGGCAATTTGGGTTCTGACCGCTGTAGCTGCTCCAGGACAAATTAATACACCTTTATGAACTGCCTGGCAGAATCTAATAATCTCTTGATTGTATAAGTACTCTATTTGCTGTAATTTTGTTAAAAGATTAATTTCATTATCAACAATTATCATGCCGGCCACCGCCCCAACCTTAGGATCGTCAAAATGCGATACCATTCTACTAACCAAGTCAGAATCTAAATAACTATCAGTATCTGAAAATATGGATATCTCCCCTGTTGCTTTTTGAAATCCAGTGTTTAGTGCCGCTGGTTTCCCACTGTTTACAGTATGTTTATAGATCTTAACATTGGAGTGACTGCTGGCATAATGACTGGCTATCTCAAAAGTTCTATCAGTTGACCCATCATCGATTATAACAATTTCCAATTCTCCCCTATAGTCTTGTTTTAAGCCTTGCTCAATACTCTTGTCGATAAATTTCTCCTCATTATAAGCTGGGAATATCAAAGAAACTTTGGGTGAACCAGGAATTCTTCTTTGTGTCTTCCTTACCTTTCCTCTCTCATACCAATGTAATGGTGCCATTACGGCTATAGGGAACAGAAAGAAAGATACAAAAACGACCCAAGTTGTTTTAATAGCAGGACTTAACCTGGCATTCCCCACGCTAGAGAGATGGGCTGGAATCACCGCAATCAATGTCAAACGATTATTCTCTCTAGTTAAGTTTACAAATTTCTCAAGTCGTGAAAGGTCATAGCTTGAGGCAATATCATCAACTCTTACAAATTTAATATCTGGATAATCTTGAAAGGCTTCTTGTAAAAATTTTTCTGTTAGATCGTTAAAATCCTGAATATGAAGTAGTATTCCATTTAGGCCTTCTTCTACGTCTTCTTTTAATTTCTTTTTAGCTTGTTGATATTCATCCGAATCGTCATATTGAATTGAGGCTAAGGTTTTTTCCCGCCACTCCCAGGTGTATTCTTTAAATATTATTGTAGAACCTTGGGGGATTTCAGAAGAATCTTCAGGAGTTTCTTGTCCGGTTGGAAGCTGGGCTAATTGGGTTTTGAATCTTTCGATCAAGGTTTCGGTTTCTTTAATTTTAGATTTTAATTCTTCAGCGTTCATTTCCTCAAGAACTAATTTTGGGGTTGTTAGTTTTCCATCAGGATTTAAAACTATAATCTGGGTTGTACCCTCGACTTGGACTCCTTCTCTTTCAATTTTAACTTTTGTAGTATAAATGCCAGCTAAGGTATAATCGCAAAGATCTGAAGCTGTATGACTTGTACTGTCTGTAACTTGAATTTTTTCCCAGGTTCCATCGTCGGTACAATCAAATTTGTAAGTAATATCACCTGTAGCTGTTCCTGAAACATAGGCTATAAGACCAACATCTTTAAGGGGAACTTTTCCCGAAGAAGAATCAGCAGAAAAATCAACTGTCAGGATAGGTTCTTTTCCTTTATTTTTAAATTTATTTATTTTCTCTAAGGCCCCTATTTTAATAACCATTTCTAATTCATTTTGAAATCCCCCGTAACTCTCAATACAATAGGGTTCTGTTATATATCCGAGCTCTTTTGTTGTATTTAAAAATTTATCATCATAAGACTCGCCAGTAGGAGCTATCCAGGGAGCATTTAATCCTGATTTCTCAAATATTCTGTTTCCCTTCTCAACTCTTTCTTTAACTATCTCAGAGGTTATATCTTCTCCCGGGCAATAATACTCGCAAATTGTTTTGCCAGAAATAGGAGAACTATGTATATATCCATGGACTCCAATTATAACGTTGTCTCGGTTTTGGATTGAGGCAAGATAATCAACTAATTGTTCGTCTTTATCTATAGATTCTATAGGAAGAGCTTTCATTATTATCGGATCGTAAATTTTAGGAACAAAGACAAAACAAACTGTAATTAACAAACCTATCAATAGAAAAAAAATGCGGGATGTAATTTTCATATATCTTTCTTTTAGTTCTAATTTTCAAATAAAAAACTCCCTCTTGCGAAGAAGTCTTCTATTGGTCCGAATTTTATTCTTTTGTCCTGCAGTTTGAGATAAATAAATAAAAACAAACCTGGGTGGATAAAGTATATTCTTTTTCCCTATTGCCAAAACCTTAGCTAGCACCAATTCCCTATCTAGTTCCTCCTGCTAGATAAATTTAATTCATGCTATTTCATTTTATATTATTTTTGGAAACCAAGTCAATCGAAATTTTTCCCCAGCTACTTTAACCACCGATAATCTTGCCAGTTTCTAATCCTTTTTTAATTTTACAAGGTTCCTCTTTTACTTTAATTCGAGTTTTGCTCCGGCTGTTTCTAACTTTTTCTTTATTTCCTCAGCTTCTTCTTTCTTGACATTTTCTTTTAACATCTGAGGGCCGGAAGATACAGCATCAACTAAATCTTTGGCTTCTTTTAAGCCCTTTCCAGTAATGTCTCTAACCGCTTTAATCACTTCGATTTTTTTACCACCGGCATCTTTTAGCTCGATATCAAAGATAGACTTTTCTTCAACTGCTGGGGCAGCGCCGGCCGCTGGAGCTACAACTGCTGGAGCTTGAGCTGAAACACCAAATTTTTCTTCCAGAACCTTCACTAATTCAGCTAATTCTAAAACTGAAAGTTTCTCAATTTTTTCAACGAGATCTTTAAATTTTTCCGGAACTTTTATTTCTTTTTCTTTTGTCATATTAGTAGTAATTATTTATTAATTATTGATTATTGATTGACCTTTTGAGATAAAACATAAACGAATCCTCTTAAATTACCCCGTAGAACATTTACAAATCCAGAAATTGAACTGGAAAGGCTTCCAACTAATTTTGCTAAAAGCTCCTCTCTGCTTGGTAATTGAGCTAAGGCAATAATTTCTTCTCTTTCGATAAATTTTTTGTCAAAAATCCCAGCTAAAATTTTTAGATTTTCGTTAGATTGAGAAAAATTATAAACCTTTTTCAGTGGCGAAAACGGATCTTCAAAGGCAAAAACGATAGCAATTTCTCCCTCTAAATCTTTTTCAAGCTTAAAATTGGACTTTTCTAAGGCTAATTTAATCAAAGTCTTTTTTGCTACTTTTAGTTGACCGCTGGCTTGTTTTATTTTCTTTCTAAGATCAGATAAGTCTTTAACTTTTATGCCCTTTAAATCAATAAAAGCCATTGATTTTTGACTTTCAATTTTTTCATTTAAATCATCTAAAACTTTTTGTTTTTGGGCTTTGGCTAAGGCCATTGTATTTCTTTTTTAAAAATAAAAAATACCTGCTGCCGCAGGCAAACAAAGCGTTTCCACCTCGATGGGTCTTACAGCGTCCGCCGAAGCCTTCTGGCGAAGGCGGATTTTTGCCCATTGTCTGCGGTAACCACTAATAACAGCTTAACTTTATATTATTCTTTTGTCAAGAGTTCGATCACAGCTTCGGCAAATTTCCTGGCAGATTGAGGGCCATCAGCTGTAATGATTTTTCCATCAGCAACAACTGGCTCTTCTTCATATTTCACGCCTTCTTCCTTCAAAATTTTAACAGCTGATTTATCCATAGCGCTTGACCAAACAGTCGCTCTCTTTTTAGAAAGAACACCGGCTTTAGCTAAAATAGTTGGCGCTATGCAAATTGCCCCCACCACCATACTACTATCTACAGCTTCTCTGGCAATTTGATGGGCTTGAGGATCGTCAATATATTTGGCAGCGCCTGTTCCTCCAATAAATAAAACAGCGTTGTAATGTCCAACTTTTAGTTCATCTAGGGTCAAATCTACTTTTGTTTCGCCTCCCATCTTACCAATAGCCTGGCCCAAAGAAGTACTCACCGTTGTTATTCTCGCTCCAGCTATTTCTAAGGTCTGTTTGGGAATAAAATACTCCTCGTCCCGAAAATCTCTAAAGGCAATAATGATAGCAATTTTTTTACCTTCTAATGGCTTATTTGGCATTAAATTTTATCTTATTGATATTGACTATAAATATTATAACAAAGGCTCGAAAAATATCAAAATAAAAGATAGTGCTTGAGATTATAAGACTAATAAATTAAGATAATCTAAGGTAACAAAAATGAAACACTTTAAGGCTGATGAAAAAATAAAATCCAAATATTTATCAATTATTGGAATAATTTTATTATTCTCTGTTTTATTTTTTCTTTTAATAAGCTTCCACTTGCAGAAACAACTGCTCGCAATCTATGAAAACCAAGAATCTTTAATAATAAGAGACCGTGATGGTCAAAAGATTTTTATCAAAGCAAACCAGAAAGACAATTATGCGCAATATTTAGATGAAATTCCTTCCAGATTTAAAGAGCTTTTAATTAAAAAGGAGGACAAATACTTTTATTACCATTTTGGCCTTAATCCCTGGAGTATATCTCAGGCTACCCTCGGGTATTTAGGAATTGGCGATCGAAAAGCCTCCAGTACCATCTCTCAGCAATTAGTAAAAATTTTACTAGGAAAGGAGCTTGAAAGAAGTTTAAGGAATAAAGTCATCGAATTTTTTTATGCTTTAAGTTTGGAAATTTACCAAGGCAAAGAAGATATTTTAAGAATGTATGTAAACTCTATTCATTTTGGCAATAGGGCCCAAGGCTTAGCTGAGGCTAGCCAGCTTTATTTTAATTTATCGCCTGATTTGCTCACTGACGGACAGATCTTACAGCTCTTAATTACTATTCACAGCCCGACTGAAAATAACCCAGTTAAGTTAAAAAATAAAGAAATATCCCTCTCTTTAGGCCAAAGATTAAATCTAGGAGATCGAAAAATGGTAACTGTTGATACTTCCAATGTAAGGGAAAACATGCAAAAATACTCTCATTCTGATGAGTCTTATTTTGAACTTCAATCTTTGTTGGGAGATTTAACTGAAAATCGCCAGGTAACCATAGACAGGGAATTAACGGCGAGAATAAGAGAGATTGTTGTAAAGAACATTGAAGATTTGAAACCTAAAAATGTTACAAATAGTGCGGTGGTGGTGATAAAGTTGCCGGAAAACGAAATATTGTCCTTAATTGGTTCGCCAGACCCTAAATCATCTGAGTCAGGTTACCAAATCAATATGCTAAGCGAGCCCCGGCCAATCGGGTCGACCATTAAACCCTTTATATATCTTAAGGCATTTAAAAAAGGCTTGCGGCCTTATACTTTAGTCGAAGACCGAGAATATAAATATATTACAGCTTTAGGATTCCCTCTTTATCCTAAAAATTTTGATTATAAATATCGAGGTGAAGTAAACTTACACTACGCTCTAAGCAATAGTTTAAATGTTCCGGCTGTAAAGGTCTTAGAATATATTGAATTGGAAAATTTTTATAATTTCCTAGAAAAAGATTTGGAATTTAAAGCAATTCAAAGCCTAGATAATTACCAATTAGGAATAGCTCTGGGGGCATTAGAAATGAGCTTATTTAATCTATCTAAATATTTCACTATTTTTCCCAATAATGGAGTCTTGAAAGAAATAAAAATTAATCAAAGTGAAAACCCGTCAACAGGAAAAGAAATTGCCCTAATAGAATATATCCAGCTTGTTAATAAGATCTTAAACGATCGTAAGACAGGGGTTGAGCAGTTTGGATTAAAAAGTGACCTTAATCTCTTTCAGCCAAATTATGCTCTAAAAACCGGGACCTCTCGGGATTTCCGAGATAGCTGGGTAATAGGATTTACTCCTGATTTTTTAGTAGGAGTGTGGGTCGGTAACCCTGATAACTCTCCGATGGATGAAATTTCTGGACAAATTGGAGCGGGTAGAATCTGGGCTCAGATAATGGAACTACTGTTAAATTCAAATTATAACAAAAAAACCCCGCTCGATTTTTCTCTTTTGCAGGAGTTCTACAAAGAAGATAATGTTGAATACGGTTTAAGCGACGATAATTATGAAACTTATCTAAATGCCCTCAAAGACCAGAATCTAATTTTAAACCCTCATGAAGGAGATATTTTTCTTTTAGAAGAGAACATCCAAATAATTCTAAAAGCTAAAGGAACAGTAAGATGGTTTGTGAATGGTGAGTTTTTAGGCGAAGGCCAGCGCAATATTTTTGTCCCTCAAGCAGCTAAACAATATAAAATAAAGGCCGAGAATTTTCGCGGCCATCAAGAAGCAGTAACCATTTTAGTACTTCAATAGAATTATTTAATTTCGAAGTATCTGCCATCTGTTCTGCCAAAATTCTCTGGGAAATACATTTCAGACGTTATGGCTGGCAAATGGGAAAATTTACCTTTAATTAAAACCCTGACATAATAGTCAAACTTATAAACTCCCGGATTCAAGTGCTCTTTATATAAGAAAACCCTGTCATCATGCATTTCTTTAAAATCAGGATAGAATGATCTATCAAAGTGCTCCTGCCAATATTCTCTATCTTTTGTGTATTCTTCCTCTAGTATTAATGATTTTTGCTCGGTGGCAAGATCAAGATTAACAATCTCCATACCAGCCGGGATGTAATCCTCGATCATGACAAAGTTCCTGGATTTGGGTACTACTATTTGCAAGTGCCCCCTCAAGACCTCTCCAACTTTAGCTTCGCGGATGGGGTTTTCGTTTTTCTTATCATCTATTCGGTAAAACTCCCTGGTAACGCTAAAACCTTCATCTCTGGGTGGAATTTGATCAACCGGTAGATAATATTTTAAAGCGAGGTCGTAATAAAGGTTATTTGGAAGTTCATTGTGGTTAGTTTTTTGGAAGGTAATTATGTTATTCTCATTGAATTTTAGATTTTGAATCGGGACTTCTTTTCTAAATTGATCTAATATTGTTTCGGCATTAAAATCAATAACACCTTCAGTTTTTTCATTAATTAAGAATTCTAAAGTGAAATTTGATTCGGTTTCTCTTCTCCATTCTAGGAAATCAGTAAAAGCGTCTACGACAGTGACAGTATTGTTGGTTGACCCCCAGGCTCCGTCCTTTTTCCGGCTATTTAAAAGCCACCTTAAGACTTTATCTAAAATTTGATTATCACTTTGGTCTGCAGTGAGAGCCTTTAGATATAAGGCGGTATTTTTGATCGGGGTTTCATAGTATTGCCAAAGGAAATTTCTCCCAGTCTCCAAGAAAGCTCCCCTGCCATCGATATCAATTCTATTGTCCAAAATGGTAAACACTTTCTGTTTTAAATTTTTATCAAAACCTTCGGTCAGCAAAATCGCCAGATAGGCCAAGGAGGTATTGCTTATTTGTTCGTTAATAAACAAGTCATCGTGAACTATATCAGCTATCTTTTGTTTTAAGATTCCACCATCACTAAAGTTAGGTAGTCTGAATAAGGTGTAAGCAGTAATAATAACTGTATTTTTATCCCTGGATAAGTCTTGGTCGCTGGTTATCTTCTCATAAAGATAGCCAGAAGCCCTCTTTAAGCTATTTTGATTAATACTGAAGCGAGCCAAAGAAAGATTATTTAGGGTATCAACCACATGAAGGGTTAAGTAAAAATTAGACTCGCCTCCTCTCCAGTAAGAAAACCCGCCATCCCACTGCTGATTATTATAAATCTCAGCCAATCCTATCTCTACAATTTCCTCTATGGAATATTCCCTATTTTGATATTTAATTTTTTCTAATTTAAATTTTTCTTCAATATTAGGTAAGTTCAGCCCTCTTTTAACAACGGCGATGGCATCTAATCTACTAGCAATTTGCTCTGAGCAACCGTAAGGGAACTTCAATAAATAGTTTAAGGCATCAGAGAGAAAGACAGCTAAAGTGGCGCTGCTATTTATTGTCAGATCGCCCCTGTCTTTAACTATATTATCAGGAAGGAAAACATATTCTTTAGAAACTAAATCGGGAGTATAGTTAGCAGTAGCTGTAACCTCGTAGGTATTATCCGGAGTAATACTTATTAGCTGTTCAACAGTATCTTCTAAATTTCCTCCTTTTGCAGAAATTATGAATCTATGATCCCCAGCTTTAACCTGAGGGAGGGCCTGAACTTTAAAATAGATAGTTTCTGTTTCCCCTGGCTTGATTTTAATTTCTTTCTCTGACTTATCATCTTGCAAGATTAAGGTTTGACTATCAAGACTTACAGTTAGCCTCTGGGTTTCTTTACTTTGGTTAAAGATTTGAGCTCCGATATGGAAAATATCTCCCGGCACTACAAATCGTGGCTTTAGCGGTATTACCATTAATTCCTTTCTGGTAAGAAATTCTTGATAATTAACTCCTAATTTCGTATCTTTAGTGAGTCCCAGGGTTTCCGCTTGCCATGTTGTTAAATTATCTGGCAAGGTAAAACTAATTTGAGCCCGACCGGCCGCATCTGTCCTAACAGCTGCTTGCCAGAAAGCTGTTTCTCGGAAAATACCTCTCTTTTTTTTGGCCAAAGCCTCTTCGGACGCGCCAGCTCCCCCCTTAGTCGGAATTTCTATTTCCACCAAAATATCTTTGATATTACTGGCGGTGGAAACAGTTAAAGGAAAACCGCCATAAAAAAATATTAATGGATTTTTTTTCGGATTACCTTTGAGGGCTAAAACGCTAAGATCTACTACAGCCACTGAAACCTCAGCTGGCATACCTTGCCCTTTATAATCTTTAGTTAATATATCTAAAGTTACTTTTTCTCCGGGCAGATAGTATTTTTTATTAGAGTTAACTTCAATATTAAGTTCTTGTCTCTCGGTATTAACCTTGAATTCAACTTTTCCAAATTTGACTTCGGGCTTAGAAGAAATTAAAAGGGCAGAAACATAAACATTTGGAAGATATTCTTCTTTGGCTCTGAATTTGTACTGGAAAAGATTTCCTTCGATTTCCTTGATTTGGTAATCAAAAATTTTACCTCTTTCAATAGAAATTAAGGCTTTGGCCTTAGAGTAAGGAGATTTAATTATAATTTTTCCCTCTTCTCCGACATTTAAATCAGTTTTTTCAGTTTCAATTTCTAATTTCGTATCGGTGGTTGGCCTAATACTAACCGTTCCTTTGCCATAAACATAAAGATGGTAAGTAGCTGAGATTAAGTTATTTCTTTTATCTGAGGCTGAAACTTCTGCCTCATATGAGCCTTCTTGAGAAATTTGGAGTTCCTGGGTATAATTCCCTCCACCATCTGTGTTAAATTTATATTGTTTTACTAACTCTCTCTTCTTCTCCCATTTATATTGATAGCCGCCACTCGCCTCTTGTCTTTTGCTGTAAATCCAGCCTACTTTATAGAGGCCTAGGGTGACATTTTTCATTCTAACTGCTTTTCCTTGAGTATCAACCGATTTAACTTTAAGGTTAAACTTTTCATTTTTACCTAAAAACGAGTTATCAGATTTTAAGCCTAAGTAAAATTCACCCGCATGCAAGATAAAGGATTTCTGACCAGAAATGCTTTGCCCTTGATTATTTTTAACGGTTACATTAAAAACAATAATTCTGCTTTTTCTATCTTCCTGTTCTTTGAATAATTTTTCCAGGTCCAATAATTGAGAAATTGTGGCCTTACCTTCAGTATCAAGAGAGGTTTTGCCCCTTAAAATAAACTTGTCGCCATAGTGATAAGGAGGCCAATAATACCACCCGGAGCCGAAATTAAAGTATCCATCAGAATATCGATCGAAATAATAATTTTGGCTAGAAATTGTATATTCAACCTCTCCGCCCTCCAGCGGTACCCCAAAATAATACTGGGCATTGACTTCTAATTTTACGGTATCTTTAGAAATATATTCCTCTTTATCGGTATCTAATTTTACCTCAAAGGGAGCTGGTACATATTCTTGAACGTCAAAATAAGCACAGCTGTATTTTTCTATGCAGAATCGATAATTACCCAAAGGAGCGTTGGTTTCTAAGATGAGTTTGGTATTGAAGGTGCCAAAGTCGTTGATTTCTAAATCTTGACTCAAGATCTCGTCATTCTTTGAATTATAAACTTTCAAATTAATCTTCTGACCCTGGTAAACCTCATAATTGCCATCATATCCTATCCGATGAATACCTTTAATAAAAACCTCCTGGCCCGGCCGATAAATAGGCTTATCAGTGTAAAGATAAATTTTTCGGGCGGCGAAAGCTATCGAAACCCAGTCCAGCTTACTCTCGCCGCTTGGGATAATCGTACTGTCTTGACCCTTGGTGATAATTGCTCCTTTCAAATTGTAAACTACATCAGCAAGAGCGACACCTTGATCGTCAGTATTATAAGAACCTGCTAAAATTAATCTAAATTGAGATTCTTTACTTTGGCGGTAGAGATTTATCCTAGCCCCAGAAACCGGCTCTAAGGTAGAAAGATTAGTTACCCAGTAAAGATTGGAAAGTTCGCTTAGCTGGCTAGCTGTAAGATCTTCCTGCGTTCCATAGCTTGCATATTGAGGCTGAATTCTTTTTTCAGTCACTGCTAAATTTGTAATAGTCAAATAGGTCCTTTCATAAGCAAGCCTGTAGATTTTTTGTGCTCCTTCCCAATAATAACTTTTATAATTTGGATGAGAGAAAGTTAAAATATAATGACCAATAGGATCTTCGAAATAATCTTTGAGATCTACTTTAAAATAATTTTTGATCCAATATCTTTTAGGTAATTCAATTCTATCAATAACTCTTTTTTGACAGCTGATGCTACTGGGTGGATCATAGTATTTAGGTTTCCTTTCCAGATAATAAAGGAAGTCTAAAGCGCTGATCTTGCAAATCTCCAAATTAACATATTCCATGTTTTGCGTGGCATATGTCAGTTTTGTTTTTTCGCTTGAGGTAACATTATACGACCCTTGAAGATGATAGAAACCTAGGTCAGTACTGGGCATCTCGCCCGTAGTAAAGCTTAGAGAGAAATCTTGCTTTTGGCCAAAAACATCTTCTAATTTGAATTCCAAAGAATAATCTGCCAAAGGCATCAATCCATAACTAATTGTAGTGTAAAACTCGCCTGGATTGCATAGCTCGCCCGTATACTTGTGATGAATTTTATAAGAGTGTCCCCAAGACTTAAATTCATAGTCTAAATTTGCCTTAAAATAGCTTTCGTAATCTTCTTTGGTTGGGGTTAAAACCTGAGAATTAGTGCAAAAAATAAATTGCTTAAGGTTAGCCCCGGCTGAACCACTTGAAGGATCGGTTCTTAGAATCTTAAATTCTGGATAAGAAATTACATCTTTTAAAATCGGATTTTTGTTAATGGTTAAGCCTTCGATATTAACAATTTTATCAAACTTAATTTCCAACCTTTCCCCAAGGCCAATTTGGTCACCGTGGAAAGATATATAAATTCTTTTTTTGTCTGGAACTTTTTCGCACTCAACGTCACTGGAAACAGTCTTCTCGCCTTCTTTACATTTCTCACCATAGTCTATATCTTTAGATTTCTGGGCCGTGATTTTACTTTTATTTAAATCGACTTCTTCATAAAAGCTAATCCAAAGTTTTCCCTGGGGATCGAAGTAGTCGAGTCCGGCATACTTGGTTCTTTCCGACTCAGCCCACATATTTTCGATAGGCCCGGTCACCTGAACATAAGTTGTTCGATCCTCAGTTAAAACGATATCTCCTTCTTTTGGATAAGCCTTGTTAATTCTTAAAGAATAACTATTTTCAAAATCCCAAAGCTTCTTCCTCCCGAAACGATCTTTTTTGTTATAGATTTGAATTATCGACTCGTCTGCATCCTCTTTTTTAATTCCTAAAAATCCCATTTGAAGCCCCAAATTCGAGGCTACCCCAGCAAAGAAATTGCTTATCTTATGAAAGCCAAAGCGCTTAGACTCCTCTTCCTCTCCAAAATCTCCCTTAGATTTACTTTTATATTCGACGATAAATGGAATCTCTTCCCCGGTAGTAGCATTTCTTAAAGTTATTTCTTCTTTGGTTCTTTCTAAATCAACCGGTTGATTAAAATAGATTGAAATAGGTTGGCTATAAATAATTATATTTTGAGTTAAGTTAAGGTATCTTAGTTTTCTGGTAATAAATCCGATTTCTTTCCCTTCTGCTGGTAGTCCATCCATAGAGATTAAACCAGAATTTATTTTAACTTTATAATGAGAAGCTCTTACTAATCTTTCTTCGGGAATAAACTGTAAGTTCTTAGTCGTAATCCATTTAAAGCGTCCCTTGGTCTCAGGAGTAATTTCAACTGGGATATCTTTTTCCTCCAAATATCCCAAGGTTGTTAAGGGAACCATTGGCCGATTAAAAATTATGGTGATTTCTGATGTTTCAGGCGCTTCTGAGTTTTCTTTAGGAAAAATAGCCGTTATTTCAGGATCTTCCACCGCTAAAAAATCCTCCTTCATTATGCCGCCATCTGTAGTTGCTAATTCTACTAAATAATAACGGTTCAGTTTAAGTTTTTCTCCGGGTTTAAAGATAATTTCATTTTCTTTTTCTGAGAGAACCCATTTTCCTTTTATTTCTGGGTAAAATTTAATATTTTTCTGAGCGAAATTTTTATCAACACTATCTGGTAAATAAATAGTAATTGCTGCACTTTGGGATATCTTTTCATTTACTAATCGGTAAATTTGGCTATAGGCTGGTTTAGTTATCCTTACTTTTGTTTGCCAAAAATAAAAACCGCCAAAAACAATGGCGATAATTATTAAAATAATAATAACCTGAATAATCTTCTTTTTAGTTAAAGCTTGTTTGAAGTAGTGCAAGCTAAGCATTATAATATTCTACTATATTTCCAAAATTTAAAACAATCCAAGCCCTATTTCAAGTATTTTGCTTTAGCAATGTTATGCTCTTCTAATGTCTTGCTAAAAATGGTTTGGCCTTCTGGCGTAGAAAGATAATACCAATATTCGCTATCTTCAGGATATATTGAAGCTAAAATGCTTTCAAGGCCTGGATTGCAAATCGGACCCAGTGGAAGGCCTGGATATTTGTAAGTGTTATAAGGAGAATCAATTCGCGTTTCATCTGCTGAAATTTTTGTTGTTTGTTTTCCGGTAATATAAGCAATGGTAGCGTCTACTTGCAAAGGCATGCCGGCTTTTAATCTCTTCCATAAAATTCCAGAAACCATTTTCTTGTCTTCCAAGCTTCTTACTTCTTTTTCGATTAAAGAAGCCATACTCACTATTTCAAAAATCGATTTTTCTTGATTTTTAACATCTTTGCGAGACTCCGGGGCAAGTTTTTTATCAAAATTGTAAAGTATTTTTCTGACAATATCTTCCAGGCTTTCTCCCTTATTTAATTCATAAGTATCCGGAAAAAGATAACCTTCTAATCCTAAAATTTCTGGTTTATCTTCCAAAAACGAAAAGTCAGCAGAAAAATCTTTGGGCCTTGGTAAATCAATTGAGCTTGCCGCCTCTGACGGTCCGCCAGGGGCGAGCCTCGCCCCTTCGGGACGGGAATAATCAACCAGCGGAAATCCGACCAGCTCAAAAAGTTCCTCGGCCTGAAACATTCCTTTATTCTCAAAATACCAGCCAATATTTCTTAAATTCCAGCCCTCAATAATGGTAATTTTTTCCTTTGTTGTTTCGCCTTCAATAAATTTTTCCGCAATCTCAGGAACAGTCATTGAAGGCGAAAGTAAATATTCACCAGCCTGAAGATTGCCCGAAGTTCCTTTCGAAAGAGCATAAAGCCGAAAAAGCGGCCCCCACTGGATTAAACCCTCTTTTTCCAAATTAAAGGCGATCTCTCTTGTCCCCTCCCCCTTTTTAATAACAAAAGTTTTTTCTATTTGATAATCGGCATCTTTTGGCAGATAAATTCCCCGCCAAGAGAATATCGCAAAAAGCGAGATTAAAGCTGAAATAATAATAAGAAAAAGAAGAAAATTTTTCATAAAATAAATTTATTCTTGTTCTTTAACTAAAGGGACGAAAGCAAAACCAGGATACTCGTATTGTTCAAATTCCTTTTCTGATTTTTTAACAAAAAGCCAGATTGAAGAACCAATAGGAGTTATAATTCGACCATTAACTTTTAATTGCTCTTTCCAGGCTAAGGGGACTTCTTTGGCTGTAGCTGAAGCTAAAATTTTATCGAACCCTTCGACAAGCTCAGGGCGAGAGGATATATTAGGGTAACCTTTTGAGCCGTCGCCTAAAATAAATTCTACTATCCCCTTCTCAATAAAATTGTATTTGGCAACATTCTGTTCGCCAAATTCTTTTAAGTCGGGAATTATCTCAATTGCCAATACCCTGCCCTTCTTCCCCACTATTTCAGACAATAAAGCTGTTGTCCAGCCAGAGCCAGAACCTATATCTAAAATTTTATCTCCTGGTTCAGGCTGTAATTGTTCTAACATAAAAGCTACCACTAAGGGTTGAGAGATAGTCTGGCCATCACCAATGGGTAAAGCTTCATTTAGCTCAGCTAAATCTTTCATATCTTCTGGCAAAAAATCTACTCTTTTAATTTTCTGAAAAGCCTCAATTATCCTTGGTGTTTTAAGCCACCCTTCTCTAATTAAATCATCAATTAAAGCCATCGAATTTATTATATACTAAAAATTCCCAAGTAAAAAAACACATTGAGGTGTTTTAAGTTTTTTATTTCCTTATTTTCTTTTCTTTTTTTTCTTTCGATGAAATCTTTTTGGCAAAACTTCCATAAATTCAAGTAAAATCGGGTCATCTACTAATTCTTCTATTTGAATCCACCAGGGTTCCATTTCAAATTGTTTATTTTGTTCCCAATATTCTAAGGCTTGCAATAAATTCTCCACTCGATCTACTTGACGGACGAATCTTCCTTCACGCGTTAAGCCCTTTTCATATTCGTTCCATAAATTCTTTATTTCTTTCCGTAAATTTTTAGGCAAACTAAAAATAATCTTTTTTAATGCTTCCTTTTCTTTTTTATATTTTTCAAGAAAAAATTTTTCCTTTTTTGTCTTTGAAAGCCGGGGCCATTTATTTAATATTTTTTTCCATTCTTTTTCATTTTTTTTAGAAAGAGGGCTGTCGTAGGGAGTGGTGTCCCCGGCATAAATCTCGCAAATGTCATGGATCAAAGCCATTCTAATAATTTTGTTTATGTTCAGTTTCCTTTTCTCGCCCAAAAGCCAAGCCATTATTGCTACTCGAAAAGTATGGTCTGCAATCGTTTCTGGGTCTTTTACGCCCCTTAATTCCCAACCTCTTCTTTTCTTTTTCTTTAATTTTCCAACGGCTATTAAAAATTTAAGAATGTTTTCCATAACTTTATAACGCTTAAGCGTTTAAATCGCCTGATTTTTATTTATAACAAAGTTTTTACTAAATTTCAATTCCAGATAGAGGTTCTATTATATTAAAAACCAGGTTTCCACCTGGTTTCTTAATTCAAGCTCTAAACCTTTACACTTAAGTAAGCCTGTATTTAATCTTCTTAATTTTATATTTGACATTTACAGGCGAAGAAATAAGGACTTCCTCTCCGCTCTTGTGCCCTAGTATGGCTCGGCCAACCGGAGATTCATTAGATATTTTTCCAGTGCTGGGATTGGCCTCCAAAGAGCCTACAATCTGGAACTCATCTTTCTGCCCATCAACTTCAACTACAACCGTTGCTCCTAAATTAATAATATTTCTTTTCTCTTTTGGAGGAATTTTTATTAATTGATAGTTCTTCAAAGTATTATCCAATTCAAACAATCTTGTTTCTAATAAGGTTATATCTTCTTGAAAGGAAAGATATTCAGGATTTAAATCTTCAGAATGCCAAGCCTGCGGCAATTCTCCCCTAGTCTTTAAGGTTTTTAATTTCATTAAATGCCGCTGCTCGGCCTTCAGGCGAACCAACCCCTCTTTAGTTAGATAATATTTTTTTTCTTCGGCCATATAGGTTATTTTAAATTAGTATTTCCGTTCATTTTTTATATACCCTCTTTCACGGGTTTACAACCATATATTTTATTACTCTCAGGGCTTATGTCAAGATGGCCTGTGGAAAACTGAGGGGAAGTTTGAAACCTCGATAATATATCGTTTTAAACCTTGTTATTTAAAATTTTGGGGAATTATTCTGAATTTCAATCTCTGGAAGAAATTGAGCCGGTCAATAAATAATATCCCATCTAAATGGTCGATTTCGTGCTGTAAAGCTCGGGCCTGAAGACCTTGGGCTGCAATTTGAACCTCTCTTCCTGCCTTATCTCGGGCTCTAACTTCAACTCTTTTCGCCCTTCTTATTTTCAGCCATAGCCCTGGAAAGCTCAAGCACCCTTCTTCGACAACTTCGGTTTCTCTGCTTTTTTTTATAATTTTAGGATTAATAAGCTCTAAGGGATCTTTATCTGTTTGCACGGTAATTATTCTCTTTAAATGACCTACTTGGGGAGCAGCTAACCCTGCCCCGCCTGTCTTTGCCATGGTTTCTGCCATATCTTTTTTAAGTTTTTCAATTTCATCTGCAATCTCTCCAACCTCTTGAGCTTTTTGGCGTAAAATAGGATCAGGATATTTTTTTATTTCTAAGGTGGCCATATTTTGAAATTAAAATTAAACTTTGTCCTTCGATAAGCTCAGGACACTTCGACTCACCTCCCTCACAAATAGCTTGCACTGAGGACTTCGATTGAGCTCAGCCGAAATCCGAGCGAAGCGAGTCGAAGTGCAGGGGCACCCTGATTCGAACAGGGATCAATGGTTTTGGAGACCATTATTCTACCGTTGAACTATGCCCCCATTTATTTTTTTAGTTCTTTATGCACTGTATGCTTTCGGCACCACTTTTTTTTAAATCAATAACTATCGTCTGGCAGAAAACAAAAAAGGCAAAAAATAACGTTCAAGATCTTTAAGGGAGGTCTGATAATTCTTTCCTCCAAAAATAGCATCGCAAAATACTTCCCGTAACCTGGCAATTTCCTTAAGACGACCTCGCCAACGAGCATCTTCAAGGGTCAAGTCAAAAAGCTCTAATGCCCGTTCGACCGCACCCCAGAAAATATTTTCATCTTTTTTTTGCCACTTTCGCGCTCGGCCTACCTCGCTCCCAATATTTGCCAACTGTTCTGCTAAAGAAAATTTTGACCATTTTCCTGCAGCTAACTCCTTGTGAAAGAATTTTCTCATTGTGAAACTAATTTTTCTATAATATTTCTAATTTTCTTTTGAATTTCAGGGTTATCGACCCCTCGAGAACGATTACCAAATGAAGGTTTCAGGTTAATCACAGAATCAAATTCAATCCACTCATCGCTAGTTTTTTTAGGGTAAAGATTAATGCCCCAAATGTGCTCGTGTTGCGATCCCTCCTGACCTATCAATAAAGCCTCTTCGTCAGCATAAAGCTCGCCTCCCACTGCCATAATCTCTTTTTCCGTATCTATCACTGCTTTAACCAAATCGCCAAATTGCTCTTTGGCAATTCCTTCAAGTTCTTCTTTGCTAATTGTGTTTTTAATAATTTTCATCTCCATTTTTTGTCCTAATTCAAGATTATGTATCAATACCATAACGAATCAAGGTCCTGGCGAGTAGAGCGAGACAGGTTCTTATTTCTTCGTTTCCTTATGCTTTGTATGTTTCCTGCACCATTTACAAAATTTTTTCAATTCTAATTTTTTCTCACCTTTTAGCTGTTTAGATTTGTGAGTAAAATAATTAATCCTTTTACATTCTTGGCACTGAAGTTTAACAAATGGTTTTTTTGGCATAAATTAGGGATATTTTAGAGCCGATGGCCGGACTTGAACCGGCGACCTACTCCTTACCATGGAGTTGCTCTACCACTGAGCTACATCGGCATCGGTGGTGGGTAGGGAGGGATTCGCACCCCCGTAGGCATAAGCCACCTGATTTACAGTCAGGCCCGTTTGGCTGCTCCGGCACCTACCCTTTAACGAAACTATCTTATCATAAAAATCATTACTTTTCAATCCTTCGGCAGGCTCAGGACGAGATAATCTTACTGTGATTTTTCTTCCAGTCTAAAATTTTCTTGTGGTCTCCTGATAATAAAACTTTGGGCACACGCCAACCTATTCCTTTCTTTGGCTTGAAAACTTCTGGTCTGGTATATTGAGCATATTCAATAAATCCCCTGCCAGCCCGGCCAGGAAGAACTGGAATTCTTTCTTTTAATAATTGAGGTTTTCCCAAAACTCCAGGAATTAGTCTGGCTATTGTTTCAATTAATACCATTGCCGGTAGCTCGCCTCCCATTAAAACATAATCTCCAATTGAAATTTCCTCATCTGTAATATATTTGGCTACCCTCTCATCAATCCCTTCATAACGGCCGCAAATTAAAATTAAATTATCCAATTTTGAGAACTGATAACCTAATTTTTGATTAAACTTTTTTCCCCGCGGCGTAAATAAAACTGTTCTTTGTTTTTTGTTCTTTGTTTTTTGTTTTATTTCCTGGACTGCCTTATAAATCGGCTCAAGTTTCATCACCATACCAATTCCACCCCCATAAGGTTTATCATCGACGGTTTTATGACGGTCAGTCGCCCATTTTCTCAAATTATGAATTTTGACCTTAATTAGGCCCTTCTTCAGTGCCCGTTGAATAATTGATTCTTGAAAATAAGAGTCGAAAATTTCCGGAAAGATTGTGATTATCTCGAACCTAATCATAGCTAAACGAAAACGGTACCACCTGATTTATATGGTAGCACCGTTCCCTGTTATCGTAAATCCTTTCTAATAGGATATTACAGCTTCAATTCTTCCAGCTCTTCTCCACCACTTGGAGCGGCTGCTTTTCTTCCTCGAGTAGCTCCGGCTCCTTCTGGCTCTTCGATCTTGAGGTTAACTCGGGCATGATTTTTTAGCCCGACAATTCTAACCAGACTCCTGATAGCTCTGGCAGTTGAACCTGCCCGGCCAATAATTTGGCCCATGTCTTCTGGGTGTACTTTCAGAGAAAGTAAAACTCCCATTTCGTCAACCTTTCGGTCAACTTTAACATCTTCAGGATGGTCAACCAAAGTTTTTACAATGTTCTCAAGGAATTCTTTGTCATTGGCTTTTGCTGCCATAATTCTTTCTTGATTTACTGATTATTAATCTTTTCAAGTAGCTCGACCTTTGCTTGTCCCATAGGCCCCGCCACCAAATTGGCGAGGGGTCCTTCGGGGCTTCCGATTCTTTCTGACAATCTTACAGAGAATCAGGAAGACTGAAAGAAGCTACTATTGTAATATTTTATTCTTTTCTTTTTTTTTGTCAACCCCGGAGAGAAATTTCGACTCGCTTCGCGATTTTAAGTTTTCTTTTAGAAAACTTTGTCGAAATTCTTCTACGGGGTCAAGTCTTTTGAGGCCAAGGGTGCTCCCGCAGAACAGATCCCTCTTGAAAAAGAGGGGAGGAGAGAGAATTCTCTTGTTCTACGAGAGCGCCTCTGGCCTCATCGTTTTATTTTTCAAAAAATGTGATGGGTTGGAGCAGGTGCGCGAGAGTGTGCTTCGCGCACCTGCCCTTTCGGCGGGATGACTACCAAACGTGGGCTTTGATCTTGTTGAGCTCTTGCTTACTGGGGATGTCAGGGCCCGGTTGGTTCTCAAGGTACTGTTCCATCCTCGTGATCGCCTCTTCTGCTTCAGCTGGCGTGACATAGTCATACCAGGAGGCATCGACGATATACCGGAGGAGTGGAAGAGGACCCTGGCTGAGGTTATCGTACACGTAGAAGCCGTCCTCAGTGCCGAGCCTTTCAAGGAAACCCATTACGGTATCATACTCCTCGAGAGCCCATCTGGCGGTATCTTCCTTGAGATCCCATTTGAATGGGCTTTCGGGTGGAGACAAAACTCGGCAAAAGTGTAGGTCCCCGCGAACCTCAGTGAGTTGCCCTTCTGTTTGGCCCCATTCGCGAGCGAAAAAGGCCACTATCACAATCATAGCCACTGCGGCTATGATGCCAATGAGCCCACTAATCCTATCAAATAACTTCATTCTTATACCTTCCTTTCTATCTCCCGCCGAAGCTGTTTCCAAATATTTTAGAAACAATTTCGGAGAAACCAACTCTTCTTTCCCCATTCTTAAATCCATAAAAGATTACGAACTTAAGGATGGAGGGCTGGCCGGGTGAGTGCTCTTTGGCCAGCCCTCAATGAGTGATGATGTCTTCTGCGAACTATCCTCCGCACTTAGGGCAATTCTGCCCCAAATTGTGGACTGTGCCGCAGCCGGGGCATCTCTGCCCCGCGAAGGGCGTTCTGGTAACCTTCCGACACATACTCCGTACTCCTTTCTCCCCGCTCAATCAGCCACCTCTGCCGGTGAGATAAACTCCCCAGCAGCAGGTCACTCATTGCGCGCTTAGTTGACGAGAGTAAACCATGGAAACACAGCTTAGCTCATTCGTCATAGGGAAATTTTTAATTTCCCTCACCTGAATCCACCCTTAACTTGTCCTGAGTCTATCGAAGGATGAACTTGGGTGAGGGGGCGAGGTGCGTGATATGCGCACACACCCTCGCCCTTGCTTAGATTAGACGATGGCGATCCACACTGCTTTGCCAGCTACACAGCCAGCAAAGCCAGCGATGAAGATGGCGGGAGTCAACAGAGTCGGATTGTCTACTAGTTCTCGCCAGCTCCAGAAGGGGCGAGCAAGAAAGAGCAGGCCAGCTATGGCAACGGCAAACGCCGCTATTCCCGACCCTATTACTACTCCCGACAACGTAATCGAAACCACCATGTCTTTGAGGATTTCTTCCATCTCATTCACCTCCTCTCACAACTCACCAATTTCTTGATGAGCTCTGGGGGGAAGCGAATCGCGAGCGATTCGCTTTATTTTTTTAAACCTGCCTCGCCGTGGTTCAGGCGAGGCCTCCACCGAAGGCGGAGCGCCCAGGAAGTTTCGGGCTAAGTCTCCATTAACCGCTGAGGTTCTGTTAGGTGGTCTCAGCCGGATTTCTCTGAATCGAGCTTGTCCGCCAGTATATCTGATAGGACCATGGCCATTGTTGGGATGGGCCATATCAGAGATCCTACTAGTGCCGCCAAGACATTACCTGAGACCTCAACGCTGGAACGGGACGAGAGGAAGCCCATTGCCACTCGGCAATAGATCACTGCCCCCACGATGTAGAGGATGGCGATCGGAATGCCAAACGCCAGTGCCAGTACCATTCCCACGGGTCCCTCCACGGAGAGCGAGGGAAGGACGACTATGGCTGCGATTGGAATCATCGCCAGGACTAAAGCACCTAGCCGTGTAGTCCAAGTCAACCGCTCCTTCTTCATTTTGCCGCTCCTTTCTCCTCACTCCTCCGAGTATCTGTCGACGCGGATTGGCAAAGCCTTATATTTCCGCGATTAATGAGGAGAGAACTTTCTCAAATTTCTTTGAAAGAATTCTCTCATCACTATTTTCCAATCTTCTCGGGAACTGTTCCCGTGATATTAAAATTTATAGGTGTGGGGAGGAAGGCTCGTGAGGAATTGAATCCTCCAGTGATTATCCCGATTGCTCGGGAATCACCGCATTATACGAGCCTCCCTTTTCGACGGGATGGATGCTAATGAACTGGTAGTGGAGGAGGCGGAGGCAAAATACGATTGGAGCCTTCAGTCTCTTCCTCCGGACACTTCACGATAAGAACGAGGATAACCCCTTTCTCACCATCTTTCTTGACCTCCACTATGCGGAAGTCTCGGCCAAGGATTACCTGTTCGGGGGAATCCTCGGGGATGACAGCTGGATGGCCAGGGTAAGGCTCAGACAAATTGAACACACGCTTGCGCTCAATGCAATCCTTGCCTATAGTGCCATCAAAGCTCACACAAAGCTCCTGTTGGTCAAGAGAGATCACAACTGCATCTTCGATCCCACCTTCCATCTCTCGGAAAAAGTCGAATTCGGGGCCGTGGCATGCTGTGGCCACAGAAAGCGTTGTGATAACCAACAGCACGAATGCACCCCATCGTATAGCATTCATCAAGTTCTCCCTTCTCGTCTCGTCCCGCCGAAGCTGTTTCCAAGTTTTTAGAAACAATTTCGGAGAGACTAACGTCTCTCTCCTCTCATTCCCTATTAAATTATCAATGAACCTTCAAGAATGCAACAGGCGGTTCTCTGGAGAGAGCCGCCTGTTGGTTCGGTTGTTAAAATGGCGATTAATCACCAAGCTTGGCGATTAAATACTCTCTCCCCTGTTTTTTGTTATTTATTCAAAGAACTTATCTTATCCTCTGACGTCTTTATTATAGCATACCCCTCCAGATTTGTCAACCCCAGGGTGTTTCGGCTGTTTCAACATAAAAATACCTTAAATTAAGGTATTTTTAACTTCTATTGTTTGTCATCTATTTACTCCCCTTCTCCTCTTTCTTCTGTCTTTTGGGTTCTTCTTTTGGTTTTTCCTCCTGTTTTTCTGCTGGTTTCTCCCCTACCTTTTTCTTTGGTTTTTCTTCCTGTTTTTCTTTTGGCTCTTCTTTCGCCTTTTCCTCTTTTGGTTTCTCTTCGACGGCTGGCTTTTCTTCCAGTTCTTTTTTCGGACTTTCAGCTTCTGACTTTTCCATTACTGCCTCTTCCTTTTTCTCTTCAACTTTTGCAGTTTCCTTGCCCTCCGTAGCCTTGGCAGAAGAGGGTTTTTTCTTTTTGTGTAGGGGGGTTTTCTTGCCCTCAATAATTTTTTCTGTAATTAATAGATTATGAACCGTATCCGATGCTTTCGCACCAACCGATAGCCAATATTTAATTCGGTCTTGCTTTAAGTTCTTTTCTTTGGTTAAAGGATTATAAAAACCGACTATCTCAACGAAACGGCCACCTCGGGGTGGATTCTTTTTGTCTGTTACAACAATCCTGAAGACTGGTTGATTTTTTTTACCGACTCTTAAAAGTCTTATTGTTAACATATCCTCAACTTTTCTTGCCTAAGGCATTTTTGGCTGCTGCTTCTTCGGCTTCTTGTTTGGAAGAACCTTGGCCTTTGGCTACTAATTCTTTATTAAGATAAACGCCGATTATAAAGTTTTTGGCATGGTCTGGACCCCATTCTTTTATGACTTGATAAGTTGGAGTAATACCAACTCTTTCTTGGGCTCCTTCTTGAAAAAGAGATTTGGCGTCTTTATAAAGGCCTTCTTTGATAATATGCGGCAGTTCTTTTATTAAGTGCTTTGTAATAAATTTCTGGCAGACTTTATAGCCTGAATCAAGATAAAAAGCGCCAATTAGCGATTCAAAAGTATTAGCTAAAATACATTGTCGAGCTTTCCCTGTTTCTTTAGCTTCTCCTCGAGAAAGCAAAAGAAAGCCATTAAAATCTAACTCCTGGGAAATATGGGCTAGCATTTTAGAGTTGACCAAGGCTGCTCGCCAATTTGTTAGTTCTCCTTCTGGTTTTTCGGGATAGTTCTTGTAAAGATTTACAGTAACCACCAATTCTAAAACCGCATCTCCTAAAAACTCTAATCTCTCGTTATGGTCCAGCTTAAACTTGGGATTTTCGTTTAAATAGGAGCGGTGACAGAAAGCTTGAATTAAGAGGTTTTTATTCTTGAATTTGAGATTTAATTTTTTTTCTAATTGAGAGAAATTTTGCATTATTTGTAGGGTTATTTTTCTATTTCTTTGTATACTGTTCCTAAGACTCCATTAATGAACTTTCCCGAGCTTTCTCCCCCGAAAGTTTTGGCCAGCTCAATCGCTTCGTTTATTGCCACCTTCGGAGGAACTTCTTCTTTATTACTATATAATAGCTCGTAAAGTCCAATCCTTAAAACATTACGGTCAACGATCGTAATTTGGCTAATTGGCCATTCGGGTGCTGCTTTTTCTATAATTTTGTCGATTTTAGATAGATATTTTACTATCCCGGTAACCAACTGCCAGACAAAACTTTGATCTTCTAAGCCAGGGCCAAACTCTTTAATGTTTTTTTCGGTAATATTTTCAAGGTTGTCGGCTTTTTTTCCAGAAAAATCCCACTCGTAGAGGGACTGCATGACAATTGACCTTGATAAATGACGCGAAGCCATAATACCTAAATACCTAATTTTTAATTAACCTAATTTCTAAATTTTTAGTCATTGGGACCTGATTAGATATTAAAAATTGGTCATTAGTCATTTTTTGCTTAGGCCTCCCCAGGTCAAGGATTTTTCTTTCCCTTCTTTTGCTTCTTCTCTTTCTTTGGCTTTCATTTCCTTTTCTCTTTGTTTTTTTTCTTTTTTGCCCAATTTTGCCAAAACATCAACCACTTCCCTGCCTTTATAATATCCGCAACTCCAACAGATAGTATGAGGCAAAACCTCTTTGCTGCATTTTGGACAAAGAGTTAAAGTAGGAGATTTCAGAAAAAGATGCATCCTTCTCCTATTCCTTCTAGATTTTGTGTGCCGTTGTTTTGGTACAGCCATGTTTATAATATAAATGCGCTAAGAAACAATCCTTGTCGAGATTAACTAATTCAATGCAAAATCTTGATTTCCCCCGTGTAGGAAAACAGCGAACGGAGTGAGCGTTAGAAACCGCGGGTGTCTAAAAGAGGGGGGTCGGGGGAAGTCGTGTGATCGTGATTTGGTATGTCGTTGCTTAGGAACTGCCATAAAAAAGCTCGATATTCACCATTATTGCATTATATTGTAAAAAAATCAAGCCCTTCTTACTGGCCTGAATGTTTTCCGGTGAATTCTACAAGGTTTATATCTTTTCAACATTCTCAAATGGTATTTTGTTGGATAACCTTTGTGTTGATTAAATCCATAGTTCGGGTATTTTTTATGATACCTTTTCATTATTCTATCGCGAGTAACCTTGGCGACAATAGAAGCTGCACTGCAAGAAAATATTTTTTCGTCGGCTTTAACAATTAATTTGTGGTTTGTTTTTTTTAAATTACAGTTCTTTAAATACTTGCCGTCAATTATTAAAAAATCAGGTGATGGTTTTAATTTTTGAACAGCCCGAAACATGGCAAGCTCTGAAGCATTTTTAATATTAATTTTATCGATCACTTTTTCTGAAGCTTTGGCTACGCTCCATCTTATTTGAGGATGATTTATTATAATTTGGTAAAATTCTTCTCTTTTTTTCGGAGTTAATTTCTTTGAGTCTTTTATTTTTAGAAATTGGAAGTTGAGAATTGGGAATTTTCGAATAGTAACCGCCGCAGCCACTACTGGTCCCGCCAGAGGGCCCCTGCCTGCCTCATCTAAACCTGCTATTCTTTTATATCCTTTTTTCCATAATTTTTTTTCTTCATTTAAATAAGGATTTCCCATTTATTAATTATGCCACTTTAAATTTTCTTAATTCTTTGAGCAAATCATTGATCTTTACTGTGGCTACACAGCAAACTTTATCTGCTCCTCCATAATAAATAAATAAAGTTCCATCTTTTACTATGGTGCTCTCAGGAAAAACAACATCGGGGGTATCCCCTTCTTTCTCGTATTCTTCCTGGGGTTCAAGTATGGGATAGGGTAATCTAGCAATAACTCTTGAAGGATCTTTGAGATCGAGTAAGGCTACGCCTGCCCGATACGTTCTGGGGACTTCCTTATTATCTACTCCGTGATAAATTAAAAGCCACCCTTTAGAGGTTCTTACAGGTGGCGGACCAGCACCTATTTTCCAATCTTCCCATTTTTCTTTAGGCTCCATAACAACTTTGTATTCGTTCCATTCTTTCAAATCATGAGAATAGGCAATCCAAATGCTCGGTTTCTCTGGTAATTTGTTCGCAGGACAAGGAAGCCGGGTCTTCTCTTCCTCTCCCTTAACTTCTCTGAACCATTCTTTAGTCCACCTAGAAGGCCGGTGCAGCATTGCATATCTCCCATTAATTTTTTCAGAGAAAAGAACAATATCTCTGTTGGCTGATCCTTCATGGTTAATAATTCCTAATCTCTCAAACGATTTGAAAGAACGGTCGCGAACTAAGGCTAAAGCTGTATTAAAAGGCTCTCCCCATTTTTGGAAAAAAGGCCTAAGAGGCTCAAAAGGCACTGCATAAGTCATGTATAGCTTACCATCTATGAAAGTTAATCTGGGATCTTCACAGGCTTCGTTTTCATAATCTTTTTCTGGTGAGAAAACTGGTAAATCAGTTAGTCTTGAAAAATTAAACCCATCCTCGCTTGTGGCATATCCTAGCTTAGAATTAAATTTTCCATACGTGCTTATAACATACCCCAGACGAGGAGGGCATTTGCTGTCTTCCCCTACGGCCCGATAGAGCATATGAACTGTCTTACCATCTGACCAAGTTGCGCAATTAAAAACAGCCGATCTCTCCCATCGATTTTTGGGATTAGATTTTAGAATTGGATTATTTTTATAACGATTTAACTTTAGCATTTCTTCTCTTGTTGAGTATAACATTTATAATTTTCTAATATAAGAGAAATCAACAAAGTTCTTTTTTATTGTTACGGAGATTTACTTGATAATAAAATTAACTAATACAAAAAGCGACTCTCGTATGAGTCGCTTGGACGTTAAGAGTTTCCTTAGTAACAAATTCCTCTTAGATCCTTCTTCATGATTTTGCCGCCAGCAATGACTTTGTCGGCAGCTCCCCACCACACGTAGAGGGATTCACCATCTGGAGATTCCGCGGCAGCACAACAGTAGCATATGCCTCGTGTGCCGTCTCGCATTTCGTATGGTTTTTCCGGATACAGAATTGGACTAGGGTGAATATATTTCACCCTTGTTGGATCGTCAAGGTCCAAAACCGCAAATCCAATACTGTACACCTCCTCGAATCTTTCTCCATGGGCAGCAAACACCAGAACTAGCCACCCCTTAGGGGTTTTGATTGGAGGTGCGGCCATTCCAATCTTCCTAGGGCCAATTCCGGTTTCTGGACTCGGATACAGATCTCCGGTCTTAATAATGGCTTGATGGTCTTGCCAACCGCCCTTAAGACTGAGATCTTGAGTCCGTGAGATCCAGACATCAGGATATCTCCTATGGATCAAAAACGCGTAACCGTCTATCGGTTCGGGAAGAACCACAGAGCTATTCGCTATTTCGTTGAAAGGAAGGCTTACCCATTCATAATCATGGAAGTCTTTCGTTCTCCAAATTCCGATATGTGAATCGTCGGGTCCGTTATAGGAAACAACGGTGGTAAAGATGTAACACCAACCATCAATCCATCGAACAAGTCGAGGGTCTTCGATACCTCTTATAGAATATTGATTATAGCCACTTCTTAGAACAGGCGTATTGCGGACATGCCATCTTACGCCATCAATACTCCAGGCCAATCCAAGATTGGAGCTTGCGTTTGCAAGGTCTCCACCTTGAAAAGTGGCTCTAAACAACATTTTATATAGGCCGTCATCATCTTTGATTACGCCACAATTAAAGGTTCCTTCACTCATCCAAGAACTGGTTGGATCGGGGGTCAATACGGGGTTACTAGAAAACCTCTTAACTTGAATCTCTGGGGACGGAAGGTTTCTCTTCGTCTCCGAAGGAAAAGCTGTAGCGACCACCATTTGGTATCCCTCCTTTTCGGGATTTTATCTTTCAAGTTTGTCCAGTATTCAGTTGTAAAAGGACTGTCTTCCTCCTTGTGTTTATGACGGTAACTTTATAAATTTGTTACCCATATTATATATAACAAACTATGAGAAAAAAGTCAAGAGCTGATTTTTCAAAAGTTGACTTTGCTTTTGGCAAAGAGTTTTATATAATGATATAATCTCTTAATAAAGGTGTTTTATTTTTGTCAACATGAATCAAAAATTTACCCATCTACATGTACATTCTCACTACTCGCTGTTAGACGGTCTACCAAAGATTGATCAGCTTTTAGATTATGTAAAAGAATTAGGAATGGATTCTGTTGCTTTGACTGATCACGGCGTTTTATATGGAGCAGTTGAGTTTTATCAGAAGGCCAAAGAAAGAGGCGTAAAACCAATTATAGGGTCGGAAGTTTATATGGCTTATGAGAAAATGGAGCAAAAGCGACCAAATGTTGATGATAAAAGATATCATTTAACTCTTTTGGTAAAAGATGATCAGGGTTATAAAAATTTAGTAAAACTTATAACCCGAGCTCATCTGGAGGGTTTTTATTATAAACCAAGAATTGACATTGATTTGCTCCAAAAACATTCAAAAGGATTAATCTGTTTATCTGGCTGCCTCCAGGGTAGAATTCCGCAGTTAATTCTTTCCAAAAAGCAAAAAGAGGCTGAAGAATTAGCTCTAAAATTTAAAGAAATTTTTGATAAAGATAGTTTTTATTTTGAAATCCAGGATCATCCTAAAATTAAAGAGCAGGAGACTGTTAATAAAGCTTTAATTTCTCTTTCAAAAAAATTAAAAATTCCTCTGGTCGCCACTCAAGATGTTCATTATTTAAAGCCGGAAGATGCTGAAGCCCAAGATATTTTAATGTTAATTAATACTGGAGCTGATCCAAGTGATCCTGAGAGGTTAACGATGCGCTCGGATGATTTCTCAATGAAAAGTCCCACCGAGATGGCAAAGGTTTTCAAATCAGTACCCGAGGCAATTGAGAATACTCAAAAAGTTGCCAAACTTTGTAATTTTGAATTTGAATTAGGAAAGATAAAACTTCCTAAATTTCCTCTCCCTGAAGGCAAGACAGCTAATGATTATTTAAAGGAACTTTGCTATCAGGGTTTGGAAAAATATTACAAAAATCCAGGAAAAGAAATAATTGACCGTTTGGAATATGAGCTCTCAGTAATTCAACAAACTGGATTTTCCCATTATTTTTTGATTGTCCAAGATTTTGTTAGATGGGCAAAAGAAAATCATATTGTTGTCGGACCTGGCAGAGGATCAGCTCCTGGCTCTTTAGTCTCCTATCTATTAAATATCACCACTATCGACCCCTTAAAATACAATCTTTTATTTGAAAGATTTTTAAACCCAGAAAGAATTTCTCTTCCCGATATTGACCTGGATTTCACCGACCGAAGAAGAGATGAAGTAATAGAATATGTCGCCCAGAAATATGGCCGAAACAAAGTCGCCCAAATTATTACCTTCGGCACAATGGCGGCCAGAGCAGTTATTAGGGATGTGGGAAGGGCAATGGGTTATTCTTACAGTTTTTGCGATCAAATTGCCAAAATGATCCCTTTCTTTTTTACTCTTGAAGAAACCTTAAAAAAAGTAGCTGAATTTAAACAAGTTTATGAAACCGACCAACAGGCCAGAAAGCTAATTGATGCTGCCAAAAAATTAGAAGGAGTGGCTCGCCATGCTTCCACTCATGCTTGCGGAGTAGTAATCTCCCAAGAGCCTTTAGAAAATATTGTTCCCCTCCAACATCCCACCCAAAACGAAGAGGTTATTGTTACGCAATACGAAATGGGCTCTGTTGAGAAACTGGGCTTATTGAAAATGGACTTTTTAGGCCTAAAGAATCTGACTATTATTGAAGATACTTTAGCCCGAATTTATAAAGTAAGAGATTTAAAATTAGATATTGAAAATATTCCTTTAGATGACAGAAAAACCTACAAGCTTTTGCAGGCTAGCGATACCACTGGAGTGTTTCAGCTTGAAAGCTCTGGTATGAAAAGATATTTAAAAGAATTGAAACCAACACAATTTGAAGACATAGTGGCAATGATTGCCCTCTATCGGCCCGGCCCCATGGAGCTTATTCCAGATTATATTCGAGGAAAACAGAAAAAGAGAAAGATAGAGTACTTGCACGAAAGTTTAAAACCGATTTTAGAACCAACCTATGGAATTTGTATTTTCCAAGAGCAATTAATGCAGATTGCTCAGAAATTAGCGGGTTTTACTCTGGCCGAAGCTGACATTTTAAGAAAAGCGGTTGGCAAGAAAATTCAGTCTTTATTAGTTGCCCAAAAAGAAAAGATGATGAAAGGAATGGCGAAAAAAGGAATAGGAAAAGAAGTTGCCCAAAAAATTTGGGAATGGATGCTCCCTTTTGCCCGCTATGGATTTAATAAATCGCACAGCACAGCTTACGCTGCCATTGCTTATCAAACAGCCTATCTTAAGGCTCACTACCCCTTGGAATTTATGGCAGCTCTCTTAACCTCAGAGAAGGCAGAGGTTGAGAGAATTGGATTTTTGATTTCAGAATGTAAAAAAATGGGAATTGAAATTTTGCCTCCAGATATCAATGAAAGCTTTAGAAATTTTACTGTTGTGCCAAGGGAAAATAAAATAAGATTTGGATTATTGGCAATTAAAAATGTTGGAACAAATATTGTAGATGCGATAATTCGAGAGAGAAACGAAGGGGGAAATTATCTTTCAATTCAAGATTTTGTCTCGAGAATTGAGTCTAAAGATTTAAATAAAAAATCTTTAGAAAGTTTAATTAAGACCGGGGCTTTTGACAAATTAGAAGAAAGAAATAAATTACTCCAAAATTTAGAAAATATTTTAGAATGGAACAGAGAAACCAAAAAAGCAAAGCTTCAGTGCCAGAGAAGTCTTTTTAACGAGCAGAATGGTGTTCCTTTGAATTGCAATCTTTTGATAAATCAAGCCGAACTAGCTTCCAATACAGAAAAGCTTGCTTGGGAAAAAGAGCTTTTAGGCCTTTTTGTCACTTCTCATCCTTTGGATGGTTTTAAAAAAGTTTTCGAAAGAGTTTTGCCAATTTCCAGGATTTCTAGGGAATCTGCTGGAAGATTAGTAAGAACAGGTGGAATAATCGGAAAGATTAAAAAAGTCATTACCAAAATGGGAAAGCCAATGCTTTTTATAAACTTAGAAGACCAGCAAGACAGGATTGAAGTAATTGCTTTTCCGGGAATTATTGAAAGGAATCCAACCGTTTTTCAAGAAAACAAAATCGTTATGATATCGGGGAAAGTAGATAATCGAGAAGGCACGCCAAAAATAATTTGCGAAGAAATTGAGGAAATCATTGAGTCTTAATTAGCAGGAAATATGAAAATTGCAATTGTCACAGATAGCATAGCTTCAATTTCAAAAGAAGATTCAGAAAAATATGAAATTCAAGTAGTGCCACTTAATCTTTTGTTTGAAGGAAAAATTTACCGCGATGGAATAGATTTGACAGTAGAGCAGGCTTATGAAGTTTTAGAAAAAAATCCTGACCATTTTTCAACTTCTGCTCCATCTCCCGGAGATTTCCTTCAGGCTTATCGCAAGGCAGCGGCTTCTGCTGAAAAAATAATCTGCCTTACTGTTGCCAAAGGCATAAGCGCCACTTATGACTCAGCCAGAATGGCCCAAGGCTTATTCAAAACTGAATTCCCCAAAAAAGAATTAGAAGTTATTAATACTCAAACTGCAACAGTCGGCCAAGCTCTCCTTATTTTAACTACTGCCAGAATGATAAATGAGGGAAAAGATTTTAATGAAATAATTAAAATTATCCAGAACCTTAGGGAAAAAACTCAAACTTATCTTTTGCTTGAAACTATCCGTTATATTTACAGAACAGGCAGAATTCCAGAAATTGCTTCAAAAATTGGCGGCATTATGCCATTTAAGCCTATTTTAAAGATTGCAGATGATAAGATGCATTTTGGGGGAATGGCAAATTCCAAAGAAAAAGGAGTGAAAAAGATTATTAATATTTTGAAAGAAAATATTAATTCCAGTCATCCAGAAATAGGGATTACCCATAATAGCGCCCCAGAGGAAGCCGAAGCCTTAAAAGAAAAAATACAATCTTTATTTCCAAAGTCAAATATTTTTATCACGCTTTGCAGCCCAATAATTGGCTATGGCACAGGCCCTGGACTTTTGGGAATTGCTTTTTATTCAAAATAATATATGCAAAAAATAGAAACAATTAGGCATTCCTTAGCTCACTTAATGGCCCATACGGTTCAGGAATTATATCCGGGAACCAAATTTGGTATTGGGCCAGCAATTGAAAATGGCTTTTATTATGATTTTGACTTGCCAAAGAATTTAACACCCGAAGATTTACCAAAAATTGAAAAGAAAATGAGATTATTAATTTCGAAAAATATAATTTTCAAAAAAAGGTTAGTTTCCAAAAAAGCTGCTAAAAAAATATTTAAAAACCAGCCCTATAAATTAGAATTAATAAGCGAAATGAAGGGAAACAAAGTGTTTCTTTACCAATCAGGTGATTTTTTAGATCTTTGCAAGGGCCCGCATGTTAAATCAACCCTTCAACTTCATTCAGGGCAAGCAAAAGAAATTCCTCAAGGGGCTTTTAAATTAACTAAAATTGCCGGTGCCTACTGGCGGGGTTCAGAGAAAAAACAGATGCTTACTAGAATCTATGGGGTGGCTTTTAAAAACAAAAAAGAATTAGATAATTATTTTCTCACAATTGAAGAATCAGAAAAAAGAGATCATCGGAAATTGGGAGCTCAATTGGATCTTTTCCACATAGATGAAAATGTTGGCCCGGGCCTGATTTTGTGGCACCCCAAAGGTGCCATTTTGAAAAAACTAATAGAAGATTATGCCCTGGAAGAATATTTAAACAACGGCTACCAGTTAGTTTCCACTCCCCACATTGCTAAATTAAAACTTTGGCAAATTTCTGGCCATACTGATTTTTACAAAGAGAATATGTTTCCAGCGATGCATCTTCAAGAAATTAACAAAGAAGAAAGAGAAGACTATCAAATAAAGCCAATGAACTGTCCTTTTCATATTGCCATTTATAAAAATAGTTTAAGGAGTTATCGAGATCTACCTTTAAGATATACAGAAATGGGAACTGTTTATCGTTATGAAAAATCTGGTGTTTTACATGGTCTACCACGAGTTAGAGGCTTAACCCAAGATGACGCCCATATTTTTTGTACCCCTGAACAATTAGGAGAAGAGCTAATTTCAGCCTTACGTCTAACTTTAAAGATATTAAGGACTTTGGACTTTAAAGAATATGATATTTATCTTTCGACTCGACCGAAAAAATTTGTTGGAGTAATAAAAAACTGGGAGAAAGCAACCAAAGCTTTAAAATATGCTTTAGAAAAAATGAAAATAAAATACCAAATTGATCCTGGTGAAGGGGTATTCTATGGCCCAAAGATTGATATTAAAGTAAAAGACTCTCTTGGCCGTCCTTGGCAATTAACAACAATTCAAGTTGATTTTAATTTGCCAGAAAAATTTAATCTCGTTTATATTGACAAAAAAGGCAGAAAACAAAGACCAATTATGATTCATAGGGCCCTTTTGGGAGCTTTGGAAAGATTTATTGGTGTTTTAATTGAGCATTTAGGAGGAAATTTTCCTGTCTGGCTGTCCCCCATCCAAGTTTGGATAATTCCAGTTGGTTCTCGCCACCTGAAATATGCAAAGGAAGTTAGCAAAAAACTTCAATCTTTATTAAATGTAAGGCTTCAAATCAAAGATGAAGCAGAAACAGTTTCTAAAAAAATTAGAGAGGGAGAAATTCAGAAAATTCCTTATTTATTAGTTGTTGGCGACAAAGAAGAAAAAGCAAAAGCAGTTAGGGTAAGAGAAAGGAAAAAGGGAGATATTGGACTTGTAAAATTAACTAAGTTTTTAGAAAAAATAAAGAGAGAGATTGAATCTAAAAAATAACTAAATAAAATGGCAGAGATTTCTCAGCAAACTCAAAGGCTTTCACAAAAATATCAAACTTGGTATCAATCTTTGCAGAAAAAAGAAGGAATTCCTGTTTTACAGGTTGATGAAGTAGCTTCCAAGGTAGCTGCTTTTTATGAAAAAATGAGAGGAATTATTGAATGGAAAGAAGAACATCTTTTAAGAAAGGCAGCTATTGAAAGAATGCTAAAAAGGAGATTACTCTTAATTGAAGAGGCAAAAGAAATTGCCGGGCCTCTGGTTTTGGAATTAATTAGGGGTGGGCATTTTCCGAATAATAGTATTGAAGAAAGAAAAATTGAGATTGTCCAAGGAATAGTTCACAAGTATATTTTCATCATAAAAAATAGCTCGTCACCTAAAGAAGAATTAAAAATCCAGCTTTTTAACTGGATTTTGGGATTAGCTGCCTGCGAGATAGAAGAGGTTCTTGATCCGCCCCGAAAAGAGAGGGCTTTAATTGATTATATGACAGATTTAATGAAAGAAAGGATAGAAATAAAAGAAGGAGCCCTGGTCATTAAGGGAATATCGGAAGAAGAAAAAGATAAGCAAATTTATATTGCTGTTCAAAGAGCTCTTTTCAAATTAGATTCTCCAATTATCAGTTATCACTTGTTAAAGCTTTATTATTCTCAATGGATAAATCTCCCCCAAGAACAATTAGAGGAAATAGCCAAAAATATATATTCAATTAAAGAAAAAATTGAAAAAGACTTAGAACATCCTTTATCTGAAAAATCCTACCAGATTTGTGAGAGATATGACACTCCTTATTTAATTTTAGGCGACATTATAGGGAAAGACCCGATCAATGCCAAAGAAATATTATTAAAACCAGAAAACGTAGAATCTTTAATAAAAGAATCTTACGGCAAAAGACTCAAAACTTCAAAGGAAAAACTCCTTAGGGCAGCTATTTACAGCGTTATTTCTATTTTTGTAACTAAAATCCTTGTAGCTATATTTATTGAAATGCCCTTTGACATATACATAACACACCATTTCAGCCTTGCTGTTCTGGCTTTAAACATTCTGATGCCGCCGGCTTTAATGTTTTTAATGATTTTGCCTATCCGTCCTCCGCGAAAAGAAAACCTCCAAAGAGTAATATTAGAGGTGATGAAAATTATTTATGAAAGCAAAAAGAAAGATATTTATCAAATCAAACCGCCCCCAAAAAGAGGCTGCATTATGAAGGGGCTTTTGTTGTTGCTCTATCTCTTAAGTTTTATTATTTCTTTTGGTTTTATTATCTGGGGACTCCAGAAATTAGACTTCAGCATTCTTTCAATCATAATCTTTGTAGTTTTCTTATCACTAATTCTTTTTGCTGCAATAAGAGTTAAGCACAGAGCAAAAGAGCTCCAAATTGAAGAGGATAAAGAAACAATTATCACTTCAATTTTTGACTTTTTAACTTTGCCGATTGCTCGAGTTGGAAAATGGTTATCTTCCCAATGGGAAAGATATAATGTTTTAATAATTTTGTTTAATATCTTGATTGAACTACCCTTCCAGCTTTTCATTGAATTTTTGGAGCAATGGAGATCTTTCTTGAAGGAGAAAAAAGAAGAAATCCACTAAAAATTTGGAACAAAATTCAAGTAAAGGCATTAATTTATATAAGGTCTAAATAAAAATAATTTAAATAAAAATTATGCTAAAACTAATTGGAATATTTCTTGCCGGCTCTATCTTATTTTTTGGGGTCGGCTTAGTTATTTTAGCTCAAGAGGCACCGGTTGATGTGACTGAAGATGTCAATCTTGATGAAGACATTCAGCCTCAAGATTTGGGAGTGGGAGAACCAAGACTTTTACCAGACCACCCTCTTTATTTTCTGAAAAACTGGGGTAGAAGCATTCGATCTTTCTTTGCTTTTAATGTTATAACTAAGGCTGAATTGAAATTGAAATTTGCCAATGAGAAGTTGATAGAAATAAAGAATATGATAGAGAGAAAAAAAGACCCAGAAGCGATTAAAAGAGCAATTGAAAATTATCAAGGAGAGATAGAAGGAATACGAGCTGAATCTGAAAGAATAAAAGAGAAAGCAAAAGAAAATCCAAGAGTTGAAAAATTCTTAGATAAGTTTCTACATCAGCAGACTTTGCATCAAAAACTCCTTTCAAAATTAGAAAGCCAAGTTCCTCCTGAAGCCTTCGAAAAAATAAAAGAAGCTCGGGAAAGGCATTTGGAAAAATTCCAGGAAGTAATGTTAAGACTTGAAGATAGAAAAGAAGAAATTACTGAAAAATTAAGCCAAACTTTAGAAAATCAAAAAGGAAGCGAGTTTAAGCATTTTAAGAATTTAGAGATTTTATTGGAGCTTGAAGAAAAGGTTCCAGAACAGGCCAAAGATGCTATAAGGCGCGCCCAGGAGAACTCTTTAAAGAAACTGCAAGGAAATTTGGAAAAAATGTCTCTTCAAGACCAAGAAAAATTTAAAGAATATTTAGATAGGATTTCTGGAGAAAAAGAAATGCAGCTTGAAATATTAGAAAATCTTAAGTCGGAAATAGAGAAACTTCCGGAAACCCCAAAGGTCATTGAGTTAAAAGAAAAATTAGAAGAAGGGAAAACTAATATTTTAGAGAAGATAAAAATAAGATTAGAAGAGGGGAAGCTTCCTTTATGCCCTCGTTATGTCTGGCGTGATCCAGGACCCTGTGAAGGAGGAAGAATTGTTGTTGAAAGAAATTCTCAAGGATGCCCCCTCCCTCCCAAATGCGTAATACCTGGAGAAGCTGAGGCTCAACCTTTCCCCACTCCTATGCCAACCCCGGAAGTAGAGCCTTTTCCAGGAAAAAAAGCTTGCATTACATTATGGGATCCAGTCTGCGGTAAAGATGGAAAAACTTATTCTAATGAATGTTTTGCTAAACATACAGCTGGTGTAGAAATAGAACACAAGGGAGCCTGCAAAACAGATTAAGAAAAACTCTTTTAAAAAACAGCCTTTTCAAGGCTGTTTTTTTGTTATAAAATTAGAGGAATATGCCCCGTAGGAAACAAAAGGGTTCTCGTTGGTTCAACGGGGTTTGACGCCAAAGATTATATTTCCTTGGGACATAATGGTATAATTTAAAATATTTTCTAAAAAGAACCCTTGTTTAAGTAAATAGCAATAGCCATAGAATTTCTACTTTTAAAATACAATAACAACGGAAAATATTTAATTTCCTACGGGGTATGAAATACCAAATAATCACCTATGGATGCCAAATGAATCGTTCGGACAGCGAAAGAATTGCTGCGGTTTTAGAAAATATTGGATATTCACCAGCTTCAAATATCAATGAAGCTGACTTAATTTTGGTTAATGCTTGTTCTGTTAGACAATCAGCTATTGATAGAATCTGGGGCCTTATTCCCAAATTTGATAAATTAAAGGCTGAAAATAAAAATCTAAAAACTGTCTTAACGGGGTGCCTACTTAAAAAAGATAAAAGAAAATTTGCTAAGAAACCTGCCCCGCATCGTGCTGGAGGCTCTGGTGCGGGGTTTGATTTAGTTTTTGATATAAAAAATATATTAAAGCTGCCAGAATTTTTAAAGAAAAATGAAGTTTCAATTCCTTGCAATAATTATTTGGAAGTTAAGCCAAAATATTCTACAAATTTTACAGCTTATGTCCCGATAATGACGGGCTGCAATAATTTCTGCGCCTTTTGCGTTGTTCCTTATACTCGGGGCCGTGAAATTTCAAGATCAGCTGAGAAAATTTTAGAAGAGGCAGAAGGTTTAATTAAAAAAGGCTGCAAAGAAATTTGGTTATTGGGCCAGAATGTAAATTCTTATAATTCTAACGGAGTTAAATTTCCCGAACTTTTGAAAAAAATAAATAACATTCCAGGAGACTTCTGGATTAGGTTTACCAGCTCTCACCCAAAGGATTTTTCTGATGAATTAATTGAAGTTATGGCTCAATCTGAAAAAGTAACCGAATATTTGAATCTACCTGTCCAGTCTGGCGATAATGAAGTTTTAAAAAAGATGAACCGTCCCTATGCTATTGATTATTACAAGGATTTGGTAAAAAAAATTAGAAAAAAAATTCCCGATATTACCTTGTCTACTGATGTTATGGTTGGCTTTCCTGGCGAAACTGAAAAGCAATTTCAAAATAGTGTCAATTTATTTAAAGAAATAAAATTTGATATGGCTTATATTTCCCAATATTCTCCTAGGCCAGAAACAGCAGCTTCAAGGTTAGAAGATAATATTTCACATCGGGAAAAAGAAAAAAGATGGAAAATTTTAGCTGATATTTTAAAAGAAACAGCCTTAGAGAAAAATAAGAGATATATAGGAAGAACTGTTGAAGTTTTGCCTGCTGAAAGAAAAAATGGATTTTTAATTGGTAAAACCAGAGCTTATAAAACAGTGCGATTTGAGGGCTCAGAGAATTTAATTGGTAATTTTGTCAAAGTTAAAATTTTAGAAGCTTTGCCTTGGGGATTAAAAGGCGGGATTGCAAAATGAATAAAACAAAACAAAAATTAATTGTAATTTTGGGCCCGACAGCTTCAGGAAAGAGTGATTTAGCAGTTAGATTAGCCCTTCGACTTTACTCGGGGCAAGCTAAAAATAAATTTGGAATAAATGGCGCTGAGATTATCTCTGCTGATTCAAGGCAGGTTTATAAGGGAATGAATATTGGCACAGGAAAAATTACCCCCGATACTAAAAATTCTTTGAATTTTAGTACGGGGCAGGCAAAAAAGAAATATATTTTCACACACCAAGGAGTTCCCCATTACTGCATTGATGTTACCTCCCCAAAAAGAAAATTTACTGTAGCTCAATATCAAAAATTGGCCCAAAAAGCAATAAAAAAAATATTATCAAAGGGTAAAATTCCTATCCTTTGTGGGGGGACCGGATTTTATATTCAGGTAGTGGTAGATGGAATTTTAATTCCGAAAGTTAAACCTGACTGGCAGTTAAGAAAAAAATTAGAGAGAAAAAAAACTGACGAGCTTTTTAAGTTATTGAAAAAAATAGATCCAAGAAGGGCCAGAAGAATTGACAAGAGAAACAGGCGAAGGTTGATTCGAGCTTTGGAAATTTTAATCAAAACAAAAAAACCCATTCCCCTACTTAAAAAAGAGCCTCCAAAATTCAATGTTTTAATAATTGGGGTTAAAAAATCTCCCCAAGAACTAAGAAAACTAATCAGAAAAAGACTTTTAAGAAGGTTAAAGAAAGGTATGATAGCTGAAGTCAAAAAATTGAAAAAGTCTGGACTTTCCTGGAAAAGATTAGAAGAGTTTGGATTGGAATATAAATATTTGGCTTTATATTTGCAAAAGAAAATGAATTATCAAGAAATGTTAAAGAGATTGCAAAAAGAAATTGAGCATTTTGCAAAAAGGCAAATGACCTGGTTTAAGCATGATAAAAAAATTCACTGGGTTAAGAACTTAAGAGAAGCAGAGAAATTAGTAAAAGATTTTTTAGATAAAACAAAAGGCCCCTAACGTAGCGGTCAGAGGCTATGAGAAGAATCATCTATTATTGATGTTTCTCCCCTTAGTTTAGGGTCTGCCGCCGCCAGTAGACGGCAGCTCGCATGGTTCACGCCCTGTATTGGTTCTGGGGGACGCTACAAGCTCTAAGAGTACTCCTTGCTGCGTCTCTCTCTTTGCTTTCTCAATGCTATAGATATAGCCCAATCCTGGAGAAAGGGACACTTGAGCTACATCTAAGGCCTCTTCGGTGAGATTAAAGATGTCTTTAGCATCAATACAGGAAAGCTTTTCGTCGCCGACCAGAACGAAGCAGAATTGCTCTTTTTCTATGTGGACGACAACGCCGTACTGGGGCTCATCTCCGAGCTTATTTAGCAGAGAATTATCCTCTGCAGAAGCTGCTGCCCAGAAGGCGCCCCCTATGAGACCTGCGCCAATTAAGGCACAGATAATAAGTAGAGTTTGCTGACTGTTCGGTCGCAATCTTATCAACCCATATGCAATCAGTATAACACCGATTAGGCTGACAATAACACTTACTACATGTACCACAGCTGACTCCTTTCAGAACCTTACTGTCTTAACTTTGCTTAGCAATTCTCTAGTAGGTCTTCAATTCGTTGCGGACAAAAGCCGCAGTATTCAGAATGAGCCCAAAGATGCAAGGCTGCAGCTTTTTCTTCACTGGTCTGCGGCCTGCGATTATTGCGCATCATTCTCACGACTTTACTTATTTCGCAATCTGACAAACATACAAGATCATCTGCTGGAAGATCTGAAATTTGGGGTCGGCTCACGCCTGGAAAATTCAACCTGCTCAAAAAATCCGTAATTGCGCTCATCTTATGACCTCCTCTTTCGTCGATGTTAAAGAGCTACGGCAGAAGCCAGAAAGTGCTCATCCCTGGAATCAGAGAAAGGAACAGACAAAGCAAAGGCGGAATTCCTATTACCTCCCCTGTTCCCAGACACCAAGGGCATGGTACTTTCTTCCCCCCCATCTTCAAGGTAACTATCACCGTGACAGGCTATACACTTTTTCATTTCTTGCCCTCCATAGCCAGAATGATCCACCCTACCATATTTAAAAAATTTGTCAATGTCAAAACAAAAAGGGAGAAGACCAACAGACTTCTCCTTGATTAAATTGCCTTGCCAAGAACCCTGGGCCCCTTCTTTCTTCTTCTTATTGTAACTAATTCTCCACTCTTATCTTCAATTGTTACTACTACATCTTTATCATCAATTCTTTCTTGCGAAATTCCTTCGGCTGGAACCTGCCAGCCGCAGAGAAGACAACAATACCACGTACCTGACCAATCTGTCTCTTTATACGTCATATTTTCCCCATGCTTAGGACAAGCTATAGGCAAATTTCTCATGATTTTCACCTCTCTTTTGTTAAGGATCAGACCTTAATTAGCTATTTAATTATATAGTTTATTAACTTTTTGTCAATTCTTTTTTGAGAATATCCTGAACGGTTTGAGGATTAGCCTTGCCTTTGCTTTGGGCCATAACTTGGCCGATTAAAAATTGTAAAGCCCCTTCCTTTCCTTTTTCAAAATCTTTAATTGCTTTTTGATTTTTTGAAATAACTTCTTTAACAATTTTCTCAATTTCTGAAGTATCAGTTATTTGTTCCAAACCTTTTTCTTCAATAATATGAGAGGGATCAGCGCCGGTTTTGAACATTTCAGCTAAGACCATTTTAGCAATTTTACTTGATATTTTTCCTTCATAAATTAAGGCTGCAAATTCAGCAAAATTTTCCGGAGTAATTAAAAATTTCTCATCAGCTACCAAGGCCCCTCTTAAAAGTCCCTGAAGATCAGTTAATATATAATTTGAAGCCAACTGGATTAATCTTTGAACTTCTTTGTCAGATAGCTTAGTCTTAAATTCTAATGCTTTGACCCAATTTCTAAGTTCGGATATAACTTTTTCAAAATATTCACCCAAATCTTTATAGAAAACAAAAATCTCAATCTCTTTATCAGAAAGCTTATACTCTTTTTTAAAGCGCTCTCTTCTTTGCTGGGGAAGCTCGGGAATCTCGGCCCTAATTTCGTTTAAAAAATCTTCTTTTCCCAAATTAAGCGGGGGCAAATCTGGCTCTGGGAAATAGCGATAATCATGAGCTTCTTCTTTTTCTCTTTGGGAAACTGTTATTTCCTTTTTATCTATCCAGCCGCGAGTTTCCTGAACAATTTTCTTGCCTTCTTGTAAAATCTCTCTTTGCCTTTCTATTTCATAATCTAAAGCTTTCTCGACCACTCGCAAAGAATTTAAGTTCTTAATTTCTACTTTGGTCCCGAGTTTTTCATCAGGGCTTAAAGACAAATTAACCTCAACTCGCATTTGACCCTTTTCCATATCAGCGTCAGAGACTCCTAAATATCTAAGAATTAATCGAAGTTCTTCGGCAAATCTCCGAGCTTCTTTGGCAGAAGTGATATCTGGTTCTGTCACTAATTCCATTAGGGGAATACCGGCTCTATTGAAATCAACCAAAGAATAATCAGCACCTTCTGGATGAATTAATCGGCCGGTGTCTTCTTCTAAATGAATTCTTGTAATCCTGATTTTTTTACCATCAACCCGTTCGGCTCCGCTCAGGGTTGACACTGAGGAGTTCGGCTGAGGCTCACTCGAAGTCCTTGTCGAAGTGTCAATTTCCAAAAAACCCTCCTTGCAAAGAGGCATATCGTATTGAGAAATTTGGTAGCCTTTTGGTAAATCAGGATAAAAATAATTTTTTCTATCAAATTTTGAATGTTCTGGTATCTTGCAATTCAAAGCTAATCCTGTTTTAATTACTTTTCTGACCGCCTCTTCGTTGATAACCGGAAGCGTTCCTGGGTGCCCCATACAAACTGGACAAACATTAAAGTTAGGCTTTTTTTCGTCGGGGTCATTCTTGCAAGAGCAAAACATCTTTGACCGGGTATTAAGTTCAATGTGGATTTCTAATCCAATTATTGGTTTATATCTCATGGCCCTAAGGTATAGCACATTTTTGACGGCCGTCAGAAATGTACTATAAGATAATTTTTATTTTTCTAATTCTTTGATAATATCTACGCCTGAACTAGTACCAATAATGTCAGCTCCGGCATCAACCATCATTTTCAAATCTTTCAAAGTCCTAATGCTGCCAGCTGCTTTAATCTCTAAACTAGGGGCTGATTCTCTCATGATTTTTAGGTGTTTGGCCTTCTCTTTTAACTCTGGCTGATCTAAGGGATCTTTGCCAGTAGAGGTTTTTACACAAACAGCTCCAGCTTCTTTGACAATTTCTGAAGCTTTTTTGATCTCTATATCAGTTAAATAACCAGAACCTATAATTACCTTAGTCGGTAAAATTTTTGAAATTTCTTTTAAATCTGCTGAAACCTCCTCATACTTTTCGTGTTTTACAGCTGGAATATTTATAACTACATCAAGCTCATCAGCTCCATCTTGTTTGGCTTTTTGACAAATCTTTATTCTCTCTTGATGAGAGCTGTCGCCAATTGGTGGATCAACTAAAACAATAACTTTAATAGGCGTTCGACTGAGCTCAGCCGAAGTCTCAGTTCCTTTTGCCCCGTTAGAGATTTGTTCTTTCTGTATCTCTTTTTTGCCTTTGTAATCTCTAACGGGGTTTAGTTCTTCCCCAACTAACCTCACCCATTCTGGATTAACGCAAACTCCTCGAAAGCCGTATTCTTTAGCTTCCTGGCAAGTCTTTTTTATTTCTTCCATAGTAGCGTCGGGTCGTATATTTGTATGGTCGATAATTTTAGCAACGTCCATGTTGTTTATTCTTTATCTTCTTTATTAACAAAATGTCTGCTTTGCAAAAATTGTAATTGTTCATTTCTTTAGGGTTAACCCATTTATAATTTTTAATTCCAATATTCTTTATTTTGTCTGAGAGAAAGTCGCATAAAAAAGCTAACAATATTATGTGCCTTTTATTATTATAAACAAAAGAGGAATAATCAAAAAGTTCTTTAATTTTTATATTAATCCCTAATTCTTCTTTGATTTCTCTTTTCAAACATCTTTTAGGATCCTCGCCAAATTCTACAATTCCACCCGGGAATTCCCATTTCCTAGCTAAATGTTTCCCTTCTGGCCTTTGGGTAATCAAATATTTTCCTTTTTTCTTAATTATCGCTGCTGTAACTACTAATAATTCTTTTTTCATCTCTGATTTATCTTAGCAAAATTTTTAAGATTAAAAAAGCCCAGAGCTAGAGCTTATTTCAGTTCTGGACCGGCCCCGCACCGAACTTTGTTCTAGTGCGGGGCTCCTGAAAAATCAGGAGGCTTTCAGTTATGCCCTCCTCTTGGTAGAATCTGCCTGGCAAGTTCTGCTTGATCCGTTTTCATCAATCTTTGATAAGTTTCTTCAATTAACATTAGCAGAGTCGTAACCGATAATCGAATACTAGAGATTGCAACTCCTGTTGGAAGTCTATCCCAAACAAATGAGCCAAGTTCCTTTTCGGGATTAAACCCTGAAGGCATAAATACTGTTGAGTCGCCTACTGTAATGGCGACTATTCTCTGGGAACTTTCCTCTCTCAAGGCTTCCATTTTGCTCCCTCCCCCTTGTTGAATTTTGTAGGTACTAACCCTCCTAAGATTATCTAATTTCTAACAATAATAAAAAAATCTGTCAACTAGACAGAAAATTTTATTGCCAGTATTTTTTGCTTTTAGATTTGTTTTTCCTTTTTTCGAGTTGAAACTCGGCCGCCTTGCCACTGGCCACGATATAGGTTTGTTTTACCTTTCACTTCATAAAACATTGCGTGGGCAACTCGAGCCCCAAGCTCAATTTTTATATCGCAAGGACCAAGATTGCAAATTCCAAATGTTAGCTCACCGCAATAACCGGGAGAAGCGTTTCCAGTAAGAACTGTCATTCCAGAACGGTAAAGAGTGGAGCGTGGCCTAAATAAAATTAAAATATTTTCTGGCGTATTAACTTTCTCCATAGTTTTCATTAAATAGTATTTACCGGGTTTGAAAATAAAGCTTTGATTCTTTTTTGGATTATATCTTACTAATAATTTTGTTTGGGGGGTCTTTCTGTCTTTTTGACCTAAAAACCCCTTCCCGGAAATCTGATATATCTCCCCTATTCTTAAGTCAAAACCAGCCCCTTCAGGGCTTTTCAATTCTCTTTCTGAAAGATTCTCGACTAATTTCTTTTCTTTAACTAATTTTAATAATTTCTTAACGCCTAAAATTGCCATTGTTCTCTTTGCTCTTTAAAATCTTCAAAAAGTGATGGGGTAATTCTCATACAAATATCAAATAAGATAGTGGCCATCCTTCTAATTTCCCATTCTGCGGCCTTGTCTAATCTCAATTTAAAAAGATGGCGCAAGGCACGGGCGTTAACATAAAAATAGCAAGAAGTTGCCCAAAAAACAGGCATTATTTTCCTTGCATCTTGTTTGGTAGAACCCAAGGCTATTTTTTTATCAAATGACTCTATAGCTTTCTTGGCTATTTCTTCATCTATTTTTAAAAGTTCTTTTACTTTTTCTTCATCATCGATATAATCATAGGTATTATAAATAAAGCAGTTTTGACCAGCCGGTACATAGCGGGTGCTGCGAAAGGTCCAGCCCACACCAATTTTATGCCGTGTCCATTGAGCCTGTAAAGATTTGGTTACTCCTGAAAAATAAAAAACAAACTGAACAGCTTGAAAAGGAGTATCGTGGCCAAGTTTTATTAGGTTTTTATTTAGCCTTATGTCGTCTTCTTTCGTTCCTTTTGATTCATGAGAAGCCCTGGCTGTAAAAGCAGGCAAAGTTTCTGTAGTGCAAAGGTCTTTGTATTCTGCAACTGGCTGAGTAACGGCAACTAATTTTATTTCGGGCTCTGTTGCCCGAAACAAATTTTTTCTTAAATGTTTCCACTTGTCCATACCACGTAGGAAATAATTATTTAAATTTTTCCCTTCTGATCTTCTTCTTGTTAAATTCTGGTTCTTGATTTATTCTGCTTGCTCGGGGAGATTTTTGGTGAGCATATTTGTGGTCTTTTTGTTTTAAATAAGGAACTTTGCTGGGACTGGAAAGAGTCTCAAAGGTAATGGCGCAAATTCTCATTCCAGGATACAAGGCTACTGGCATAATACCCAAATTGCCAAGTTCAATCACTGCTTTTCCCTCCCAGCCAGGATCAAAGCGAGCTGCAGTAATGTGGATTACGATACCCAGCCTTCCCAGAGAGCTTCTGCCGTCAATTCTGGCTGCTAAATCTGGAGGAATTTCAATGGTCTCTTGGGTTGAGGCAATAACAAAATCCCCAGGATGAATAATCAAGGGCTTTCCTGGGGACGGTTTAATCTCTTGCATTATTTTCTCAATTGGGACGTCTGTTTTTAAATCAATAAAAGGAAATTCTGCTCGTTTAAATTTTTTAAAAACATTTCCTAAACGCAAGTCTAAGGAACAGGGCCCGAGTTGTTCTTTAAAGTTAGGCACTGGCCTAATTTTAATTTTCCCTGCTTTAATATATTTTTTAATATCTTGATCAGATAAAATCATAGTTTAGCGATTAGTGCTTAGTCATTAGCGATTAGCTACTATTCGCAATTCGCTATCAACTATTGGCTAATCTCAATTCCCATTGATTTTGCAGTTCCTTCGATTATTTTTTTTGCAGCTTCCAGGTCTTCGGTATTTAAATCTGGCATCTTTCTCTTGGCAATTTCTTCTAATTGGCCTTTGGTAATCTTGCCAACTTTTGTTTTATTTGGCTCTCCAGAACCTTTTTCAACAGCGGCTGCTTTTTTTAAAAGCTCTGAAGCTGGCGGTTGTTTTATAACAAAGTCATAGCTTCTGTCTTCAAAAACAGTAATTTCCACTGGCAGCTTCCAACCTTGCTGATTTTTAGAGACTTCATTGAATTTCTGACAGAATTCAGCAATATTTATGCCATGAGGAGCCAAAGACGGCCCAACCGGAGGAGCTGGGGTTGCTTGCCCTGCTTGAACTTGTAATTTGACAATGGATTTTATTTTTTTTGGCATACCCCGTAGGAAATAAAGTATTTTTTGTTATTACCAGGAACAGCTTTAAAAATATTATTTTAATCGACTTTCTAATGGGTTTTTATCGTCCTAAGTCTAAAAAATACTTTAATCAAATTATGTTTTAATAATCTTTTTGAATGTTATTTTGAAAAACTATGTATAGTTTATTATTGTTAAGATTTTAAGTAATATTTACGTAAAACATAATATTTCCTACGGGGCATAGATCTTTTTATAATTTCTTGATTTGTAAGGAGTCTAACTCAACGGGTGTGTCTCTGCCAAACATATTAATTAAAACTTTGACTTTTCCTTTTTCTTCGTCAATTTCTGCGACTCTACCATCAAAATCTTTAAAGGGGCCGTCAATAATCTTGACTGAATCTCCAACTTTAAAATCAATTTTAAACTGAGGATCTTCTACTCCTGTTCTCTTTTTTAAAGTTTCAATTTCTTGAGTGGAAACAGGAACCGGAACGGTTCCGGCTCCGACAAATCCGGTAACATTGGGGGTATTTCGAACAACATACCAAGAGTCATCAGTAACTATCATTTCAACTAAAACATAACCTGGATAAATTTTTTCTTCTACCACCTTTCTTTTTCCGCTTTTTATTTTAATCTTTTTTTCTTTGGGGACCAGGACATTAAAAATTTTATCTTCCATACTCAAGGATTCAATTCTCTGTTTTAGGTTTTTAGCTACGGCATCTTCATATCCAGAATAGGTGTGCAAAACGTACCAGTTTTTTTGTTGGGGTAATTGTTGTTTTGGCATATAATTAGTGTCTCTTTTTATAATATAAATCTACGTAATAGTTCTGAAAAAACAAAATCCAAGCTGCCTAAAAAAGCAGCCACAGCTGCTGATATTCCAAGAACGATTAAGGTGTATCTTATGGTTTCTTGGCGAGTCGGCCAATTAATCTTTTTCATTTCAACCCTAACTTCTTTAAGAAAACTTATAACTTTATTAAGCATATTTTATTAATTATTTTAAAAAGCCCTTCCGGGCCTTCCTCTATTATAGCCCCTAAGCATTAGATGTCAAGTATTAATCTAAATTTTGATATTTTAATGTTAAATATCTAAGTTCTTTACTTTCTTAGCATGAGTTTGGATGAATTTCTTTCGTGGCATCACTTCTTTACCCATTAAAATATCAAAAATTTTGTCTGCTTCCCTGACATCTTCAACTGTGATTTGTTTTAAAACTCGGTTTTCTGGATTCATTGTTGTCTCCCATAATTGCCCTGGATTCATCTCTCCCAAGCCCTTGAAGCGCTGGATTGTGATTCCGGCAATTTTCTCCTCCTTCTCTTCTTTTCTTCTCCCTCTTTTTTTCTTTTTCTTTCTCTTTTTTGCACCGCCTCGCAACTCATCAATTATATCTTCTTTGTCAGCTTCAGTGAAGGCGTATTCAATTTCTTTCCCATGTTGAATTCTGTAAAGAGGAGGTTGGGCAGCATAAATATAACCTGCTTCAATAAGGGGTGCAAAATAACGATAGAAAAGGGTTAAAAGAAGGGTTTTAATGTGGTTTCCATCAGAATCAGCATCACACATTATAATAATCCGATGATACCTGGCTTTTTTAATATCAAAATCTTGAGAAATAGCAGTTCCCAAGGCAATTACCAGAGATTTAATCTCTTTTGAAGCTAAAATCTTGTCTAAACGAGCTCTTTCCACATTTAGAATTTTGCCCCGCAGAGGTAAAATTGCCTGAAACTGCCGATCTCTGGCTTGTTTCCCAGAACCCCCAGCCGATTCTCCTTCAACTATATAAAGCTCGGATTCTTCTGGCTTTCTGGAAATGCAATCTGCAAGTTTTCCAGGCAAAGCCAGGCCATCTAAAGCTCCTTTTCTTAAAACGGTCTGTCTGGCAACCCTGGCTGCTTTTCTGGCTTTGGAAGATAAAATACACTTTTCAATTATTGCTCTGGCATCTGAAGGATTTCTTTCTAAAAAATCAGCAAAAGCTCCAGAGAGTATTCCGTCAACAGCTATTTTAGCTTCAGGATTTCCTAATCTTGCCTTAGTCTGTCCCTCAAATTGGGGTTCTTCTATTTTGACCGAAATTACCCCTATCAAACCCTCTCTGACATCATCACCGTTCAGGTTTTCATCGTTCTCCTTTAAAAAACCATTGCGCCTGGCATAATCGTTTAAAGTTCTTGTTAGAGCAGTGCGGAAACCTGTCAAATGAGTGCCGCCTTCTCCTGTATAAATATTATTAGCAAAACTTTCCTCGTAAGCCTCGTACTCCTCGCTGTATTGAAGGGCAGCCTCAACTAAAATCCCCTCTTTTGAATCTGAACAATGAAAAATATTTAGATGACGAGGCGGTCTCCTCCGAGCTAAATATTTAACATAAGAAACTAATCCGCCTTCAAAGTAAAAACTATAGTCTTTTTTCTCTTGGCTCCTCCTGTCAGAAATAGTTATTTTTATTCCCCTGGTTAAATAAGCTTGCTGGCGGAGATGATTTAAAATTCTTTTAAAATCGAATTTAATTTCCTTAAAAATTTCAGGATCTGGTTCAAAGGTTACAATTGTTCCAGTTTGCCGGCATTGGCCTATTTTTTTTACTTTTGCTTTTGCCTCTCCTCGAGAATATTCTTGGGAATATTTTACTCCTTTTCGGCAAACTTCAGCTCTAAACCAACGGGAAAGAGCGCAGACAACCGAAACCCCTACCCCATGCAAGCCGCCAGCTATTTGATAGGCTTTGCCGCCAAATTTTGCTCCAGCATGCAAAGTGGTCATTACAGTCTCCAAAGCTGACTTTCTTGTTTGAGGATGTTTATCTACAGGAATGCCTCGGCCATTATCTGTAACTTTCACTCTATTGTTTGGCAAGAGAACTATTTCCATCTGATTTCCGTGACCCATCATAAATTCATCCAAACAATTATCAGCACATTCCCAAACTAAGTGATGAAGGCCATCTGAGCCAGTAGACCCTATATACATTGCCGGCCTGCGTCTGACAGGCTCTAAACCCTCCAAAACATAAATGTCTTTGGCCTCGTAGGTCGTTTCTGATTTTAACTTCCTTTGTTTTACTATTTTCCCTGGTTGAGCTTTCTTTGCCCTTAACCTAACTCTAAGTTTTGGCTTGAGTCTGGGCCTATCCTTGGCTTTAGGTTTTGCTCCTTTGATTTTAATTTTTATTTTTATTTTTTTCTTAACCATAATTCAATAAACCTTTATCGGCGAACTTGCCATCTTAAATTTTTCTCTAAAACTTTAATTATTTTTTGATGAATTTTATCGATCTCAGCTGATTTTAATGTTCTGTCTTGAGCTTGATAAACAATATGGAAAGCTAAATTTTTCTTACCTTGAGGAAGTTCTCTGCCTTCGTAAATATCAAAAAGATCTACATCGCGAACCACTTTGCCTCCGGCTGTATTAATCTTATTTAAGACTTCCTCCACTAAAACTCCCTGAGGAACCAAAACTGCTAAATCTCTAATTGCCGAAGGATAACGAGAAAGGGGTCGGAATTCTTGTTCTTCTGAAGAAAGTCGAGATAATTTTTCAAAATCAATCTCAAAGAAAACTAAATTTTCTGTAATCTTTAATTTCTCCAAAATTTTGGAAGAAATTTCACCCAAAAACCCAATTTCTGTTTGATCGATTTTAATTTCGGCTGATTTTTTAAGCTGCCAGAAAGAAGGCTTGCCCTCTTCAGGACTCGGTTGATAGAAATCGTACCAAATATTACTTATTCCCAGCTGATTTAACAAAGAGTCAATAGCTCCTTTTAATTCAGAAAAGAGCTCGGCTGTTGATTTACTTTCTTTCCTTAAAATAACTCCAGCCAGCATTCTTTTTTCTGAATTTTTCTTTTGTCTGTAAATTTTACCTAACTCGAAAATTTTAATATCACTAAAATAATTTATATTTTTCTGAAGATTGATTAATAAATTAGGGATTAGGCTAGGCCTTAAATACTTTTGCTCAATGCTAATTGGATTTTCTATCTCAATTAATTCTCCGGATTTATATCCCAAAATATCTCTTAATTTTTCGCTAACGAAAGAATAATTATAGACTTCGGTAAAACCTAACTCTTTGAGGCTTCTTTTTGCAAAGTCTTCCCAGAAAATTAAATCATTTCTTTTGGACGAAGAAAGAAAGATTAAGGGTGGAGTAGCTGGAATTTTTTCGTAACCATAAATCCTGCCAATTTCTTCTATTAAATCTTCTGGCAATAAAAGATCTAACCTTCTGGTGGGAACCTCGGTTTGAATTTTCAGGGTTGAGATTTTGAAAACTTTAAGACCAAGGCTCCTTAAAATTTCGATTATTTCTTTTTTGGAAATTCTTACCCCTAATAGTTTTTCAACATAGTTTAAGTCCAAAATAATTTTCTTTGGCCTGACTTTTTGCGGATAAGAGTCAACCAGGCCCTGGGCTATCTTACCCCCGGCCCCATAGGAATCTCTTCGAGATCCTACAGGGCAAGCAATCTTTTGAATTATGGCAGCTGCTTGATTGACGGCCATCTCTGTTAAATTTGGGTCAATGCCGTGTTCAAATCGCAAAGAAGCATCAGTTTTTAAATTCAATCTTTGAGAACCCTTGCGAATAACCCGAGAATTAAAATTAGCAGATTCAATAACAACAATTTTTGTTTTTTTATCAATTTCTGGATTCTTTCCTCCTTTAATTCCGGCAATGGCTATTGGCAGCTTGGCATCAGCAATGACTAAAATATCTTTATCCAAATTATATTTCTCTTTATCTAAAGTGGTAATTTTTTCATTCTTTTTGGCGAATCTAACAAGAATCTTTTTTTGAGCTAATTTCTCGCCATCGAAAGCATGAAGGGGCTGACCAGTTTCTAACATCACATAATTGGTAATATCAACAATGTTGTTAATTGGCCGTAAACCACAGACTTTTAACCTTTCTTTGATAAATTTTGGCGACTCCCCTACTTTTACATCAATAACTACTCTGGCTGTGTAACGAGGGCAAGCTTTTTTATCTTTGACCTCTACTTCAACGAAATCTTTAGCTTTGAAATGTCTGCTTTCTTTCGGCCTTTCGATTTTTTCTTTTAATTCTCTTCCGGTTAATATTGCAGCTTCCTTGGCTATGCCCAAATGAGAAAAACAGTCTCCAGCTCTATTGGGTAAAACATCAATATCTATCAAATAGTCAGAGCCCATTTTTTTAAGTTCTGCAATCTCAAAACTATGCATAGTCAAAAGCTCTGCCAATTTTTCCGGCTTTGGCAGTTTTCCAGAAATAAGAGATTGTAGCCAATTATAGGAAAACTTCATATCCCTACGAATTACTAATTTAATCGAATTACGGATTATTTGCTAATATCTCGGGAACTGTTCCCGTGATATTGGTTTCTTTATTTTTTTTGTCAAAGCTTGCTCTTGACAAAACTTTAATAATATGTATAATAGAGTAAGGTGTCTTGGGAAAGCCTAAGCGAAAGGAGACGGAGCATGCCGCAACGGTGGTTTAAGTCGGGTGATCGAGTGCAGATTACCGATCATGAATCTGCTTCAGATCACGTGGCTCCCGACCACATGGGCAGGTTCGGAACCGTGGTGAGAAACCAACTATCCGAGCTCAGCCCTGTAGGAATACGTCTAGACGATGACACGAGAGAAATGCGGCCTTTCAGGGCAAGCGACCTCAAGATGATTAAGCAGGCTTTCCAAGGATAGGGTAGCAAATCCGAGTTCACTCGGAAATGCTCCCGAAACGCCCAGGCTCTCTGGCTAACTTCAACCGGAGAGCCTTTCCATTTTTAAATTCGTTTTACCCTAATTAAGCCTGAGCAAGAGATAATTTCGATTCCTTTTTTCTCTAATTCATCTAAAAATATATTCATTCCCAAAGAATCAGAAGACATATGACCGGCAATAACAACATTTAAATTAGCAGCTTCAGCTTCTTTTTTGTGTTCTTCGGAAATATGCATGCCAATAATTGTTCCTATACCAGCTTGAGCCATTTTTTCATAAAGCTTAACAGAGCCTTCGGTACCGCCAGTAATTTCAGTTAAGGCGATTTTGCCGCAACGATTTTCTTCTGCGCCAACGAAAATCTTAGGGCCTGCTCCGTGTTTAATAGCTTCTTTGTACTCTGGAATTTCTTTTAAAAAATCCATTAAGTCCTCAATTGTTTCAAAGCTCTCGGCTTCAATCTTATCTTTTAAAAATTTAGCTGCTAAATTATCGCAAGCTGTATGGGTACACATTAAGTTAAATCCTAAAATTTTAGCCGTATCTACTGTTCTCTGGTGATTGAGCTTGTTAACCCCTCTGGCAACTTCTTCAATTCTCTCTTTCATTAGGCCCTCGGCTACATTTATTGGTACGCCATACAAATTCAAAACATCGCATTGAAGCTCCATTACCTCGTGCAGATTAGCTAAAGCTTTCCCCAAAGGATGATGGGAAATAATTAAATCAACTCCACCAATTTCTTTAGCCAATAAAACTTCAGCGGGTTCAATGTCAATTCCAGCTAAAACTTTCTTTATTTCTCGATCTGAAGAAATATTCAAAATCCTGGAATCTAAATAAGGATTCTCCAAGGTTTCAGGATCTATTTCAGATTTTTCTTTGTCTGACATTTTTCCAAATTTTTTCCTTCTTCTTTCTAAAACTTTTTCTAATTTTTCTTTCGAACGAAAATCAGCCCCCTTCCCCATTTTAATTGCTAAATTGTAGATTTCTTGAATAGTCATAATTAGAATTGAGTTAAAAATCTTAAGTCTCCGGAGTGAAATAATCTAATATCGTTAATCTTATATTTCATCATTGCTAACCTATCCATCCCTATTCCAAAGGCAAAACCTTGCCAATGTTTAGGATTTAAACCAGAATTCTTAAAAACTGCGGGGTGAACCATTCCAGCTCCCATCATTTCTAACCAACCAGTTCGAGAACAAACTGAACATCCTTTACCTTGGCAATTTATACAGGTCATATCCACTTCAAAAGAAGGTTCGGTAAAGGGGAAATAACTTGGCCTCATTCTTATCTTGACGGGTTTGCCGAAAAATCTTTGAAAAAATTCTTGAATTACTGCTTTAAAGTTAGCAGCTGAAATTTCTTTATCAACCATTAGCCCTTCTGTGTGATAAAATTGAAAGTCGTGAGAGGCATCGGTTGCCTCGTGACGAAAAATTTTTCCAGGAACAATTATTTTCAAAGGCGGATTATTTTTTTCCATGTAGCGAACCTGAACTGGCGAGGTGTGAGTCCGCAAAAGAAGTCTGCTGCCCTTCAGCCAAAAAGTATTCCAGGCATCACGAGCTGGGTGGTCTTTGGGGATATTCAAAGCATCAAAATTATACGATTCAGTTTCAATCTCTGGCCCTTCCACCACTGAAAACCCCATTGTCTGAAAGGTTTCCTCAATTTTTCTTTTAACCAAAGTTAAAGGATGCAAATGGCCAATCAAGGGTTTCCTGCCAGGAACAGTTACGTCAATCCAGGCTGCCTCCTCGGCTGATTTAGTGGTAGGACGCATCTTTTCTGCTTTATTTTTTATTTTATGTTCGATGAATTTTTTAACCTGGTTTGCTTCCGTTCCAATTTTAACTCTCTTTGCCTTTGGCAAATTTTTCAGAGCACGCAAAATCTGGGTAATATCGCCTTTTTTACCTAAATACTGCTGAAAAACTCCTTGAAGTTCTTTCAAATTTTTAGCTTCTTTTATCTCTTTTTCAGCTCTTTTTTTAAGCGATTTTAAATCTTTCATTGATATAAAAAAACACCACTTTCTTCTTCTATTTTACCCTAAAATTAAGAAAAAATCAAGCCCGCCTAAGTTTCGCTATCCACAGGTAAATATATCTATTATAAATATAAAAAGGTAAATAAGCTGGATTAAAAACTTTTAACAAAACGGCGAAATTTAGGCGGGCAAGCTCCTTTTTCTGTGGAAAACCGAAAAAAAACTCGCTGAACTTAGTGTCCAGCGATCTTGAAAGTGCTATTTGATTAGGCCTTTGCCAGTTAGTTCTGGCCAATGAGTCTTTGGTCGATAACGAGGAGAGCCTGCTTTACATAGCGGGCATTCTGCAGGAGGAACTGCCCAAATTGCCTTTTCAATAAGGGAAACAATCCTTATATCGCCGTAGTCAATCGGCAGTTTAGGGGGACGGTGAACCAACATGCCTACCGTAGGCAAGAAATTGACCGGTTCAGTGTTCCCTTCCTTAACTGCTCGGCGAACTTCCAGGGTTGTCCCTAAGGTAGTACCAAGTTCTTCGATCTGCAAAACATTTGCTCCAGCTGGAATTTGCATCCTCCGCCAAAGCATTCTTTTCTGGTCTGGATCTGTAGGATCCTTTTCTGTGTGACCAAAGGCTACTCCAAAGCGTTTTGCCACTTCATGTCCAAGGGTGATGGCAGCGTAAGCTGAGCTTATAACCCAATCTATGTTTCCTATCCTTGCTTGTTGTAATCGGCGAGCAAGCTGACAGGCAAAAATCTCGGCAAGGTTGGGGAATTTAAGAATTTCTGGGCAGTTAAAATAGCCATTGCTACACATTCCTGAAGTCAACTCGGCATGAGGACTTTTCGGCTTACCGTCGTGAAGCCAAACAGCGCCACAAAGAGCAAACCAGCGAAGAGCTTCCTCTTGAGATAGCTCAACTCCGGCAAACTGCCCCGGCTTTACAAATAGTAGCTCTTGCAGGTCCATCCTTTCACCTCCTCAAGCAAGTATCATCTTGAGTAAGGCCATTGGAATAACCAAGCTACTATCTGCTTGTTCTCTAAGATAGACTGCTCGCTGGTCTGCGTCTACGTCAAAAGTAATCTCATCGCCCCGTGGCAAGGGATGCATAACAATTGCATCTTTCTTCATCAAATCAAGCACTTCTTGATCAACAACGTAGAAACCTTTTGCTTGACCATACCTTTCTAATAGAAGCGCTCGTGGTCTTTTGGTTTGAGTTTGATAAATTACATCTACTCTAGGGGCAATTTCTCTCAAATCGTTTCCTTCTTGAAACACAATATTATGCCTTGCCAAATACTCTTTTATATCATCCCTCATCTTCGCAGACTCTGGGGAAATAAAAAAGATTCTGACATCAGAGAATTTGCCCAAGAGGTAGGAAAGCGAACGGGCTGTTCTGCCCCGAGATAGATCTCCTACCATCGCAATCGATAAGCCGTCAATCTTTCCGAGTCTTTGTTGAATCGTGTAAAGATCTATTAAGGCTCGGGTCGGATGTTGCCCGGTACGATCTCCAGCATTAATGATTGGCACTGAGGAAAATTCTGATGCTGTTTTGGCACCATCCTCTTCGTGATACCTCAAGACAATAACGTCGGGGCGAAAACGACACAAGAACCTAATCGTATCTTCAAGGATTTCCCCTTCGGTTCCGCCAGAAAACTCGCTGGCATGTTCAGTTGAGAAAACTACCTTTCCGCCCAACATATCCATAGCTATCTCAAAAGCGGCCCGCGTCCTACCACTTCGCTCATAGAAACAACTAATCATTCTTTTTCCAGCAAGAATGTTTGATCCTCCTTCTTCAACGATTCTTTCCATTTCTCGAGCTAAAGGAAACAATACTTCCTCCAATAAGCCTCGATCAAACTGCTGCGATTCAATGACGTGATATAGCTTCATTTCCCTCTCCTCCTTTCTGCTTCTCTATTCTCTATTCGGTTGTTAAAGAAGCTAATCCTCTGGGCTTTTTCTATCAGGTTAAAAAAGGTGTGTCAACCCCGTAGAAGAATTTCGACAAAAGGTTTCCTAAAAGAAAACCTCAAATTGTAGAGCAAGTCGAAATTTCTCTCCGGGGTCAATAAAAAACAAAAAAGGGGCTGCGAGAAGAATAAATCTCGAGCCCTTTCAAAGCGTTATTCTGGATTAATGCATCCCTAATCGATGAACTACATTTTCAGAAAGCTTTGTATTTGAACTACCGTCGCAAGACGATCCATTTCGATAGATTCGTAAAATATCAAACTCTTGTCCCGAAGTATCAACCCCTTGTCCTGCTGTGCGCAAAAAGTCTATCCAGGACTCATTTATAAACCATATACTTGGTTCAAATTTCTTTAGGCAAGCCCTCTCAAACTTCCCTTCTCTATTAAAGAATAATGTACAGTAAACCAACTGTCCCATGTTGATTCCAATAAGTTCTACGCCTAGCAGAATAGCTACCGGGCCGGAAAGAGAACCGTAAAGTAAAATTGCTTTTCCTTCTTGCAAATAATGTCCTCCCAGCAATTCCTTTATTTCTCGATTTTCAATTTCTATAATCCTATCTTGAGTTTGAAGAGCTCTGGCAATCTCTTCCAGATTAAGCTTCATCCTTGTCTCCTCCTTGCGCTGATGGAAAGAACATCTGAGTTAGATATTATTGGAATTATCCCTTTTTGTCAAGAAATGAATTACAAAAAGTGGCGGCTTGCGCCGCCGCTTTTTGTTTTGAGGACCCGACCGGACCAGAGCACTAAAAATATTTAGTGCTCGGCCGACCGTAGCACTCAACGATTTGAGTGCTCGGTTTGGTTTGAACCCCGTACAAGTCGCCTACGGCGACTATGCGGGGCAGGCCGGCGATTCTTTCGTTTGCGCGGGCGATGGGATTTGAACCCACGTTCTCTGCCGTGACAGGGCAGCGCTTTTATCCAGGCTAAGCTACGCCCGCAATGCCAGTGGCAGGACTCGAACCCGCAACCTCTTGCTTATGATGCAATTGCTCTAACCATTGAGCTACACTGGCCTGTCGCTCGCCTTCTTTTATAAAAATGCTTGCACTGAGCGAGTCTTCGAAGACTTCGGCTGAGCTCAGTCGAAGCCTGGAATGAGAAGACGAGTCGAAGTAGCTTGCACTGAGCTTGTCGAAGTGTTGCGCCGGGGGGAGTTGCACCCCCTGCTCCTGCTTATGAGACAGGTGAGATAACTGTTTCTCCACGGCGCGCGTCGTCGTCCATTAATTTTAACCTATTTTACGAATAAAGGCAAGGCTAAATTAGAGAACTTGTAAGGCTTTTAAAGCTTCCTCGTAAATTTCCAGAGCTCTTCGAGCTTGGTCCAAAGAAAGCTGGTAATCGGGGTCGTGAACAATATTATTACGAATTTTGTGGGCTTCTTTTACCTCTTCAATATTGGCAAGCTGAGGAGCAGTCAGCTGCTCTAATTTTTCTCCTAAGGTTTCTCCTTTGTAATTCATTCTTTGCAAGATCTCGTCCAAAAGATCGTCAGCCTCAATTATTGCTAACTTGTGTTCAGATTCTGAAGCTAATTCTAGTCTTTTTTTAATTTTTCCCCATTTTTTGACAATCCTGGAAACGCCATAAGTCCTAACGGTAAAAACTTCCTCTACATCTTGCCATAATCGAATCCGGAAATAGCCGCTATCTTTAACAAAAAAAATCATTGCCGCCACAAATAAAACGGAAAGAAAGCCAAAGAAAATTTTTGGTATTAACAAAGCTCTGTTTATTTCAGCTGAAAATAGAAATTCAATATATTCCATTGTTCTTTATCTTATTGTTTCAAAAAATTCACCTAATTGAAAGATTCTATTTTCCTCAAAGGGCCGGCCAATTATTTGAAGGCCAACGGGCAGCTCCCCTATTTTGCCGCAAGGAACGGAAATTGCTGGGAGGCCGGCTAAGTTAACGGCAACTGTAAAAACATCGGCAAGATACATGGATAACGGGTCAGTTATTTTTTCCCCTATTTTAAAGGCGGGCGTTGGCGAAACTGGAGTTAAAATCAAATCTACTTTTTGAAAGGCCTTTTCAAAATCTCTTCTAATTAAAGTTCTAACTTTCTGAGCTCTCAAGTAATAAGCATCATAATAACCAGCAGACAAAGTATAGGTTCCCAGCATTATCCTTCTTCTTGTTTCTTGGCCAAATCCCTCCCCTCTGCTTCTTAAATAGACATCTAATAGATTTTGGGTTTTAGATGTTAGATTTTGGGCTTTTGAGAAGCCATACTTGATTCCATCGTAACGAGCCAAATTGGCTGAAACTTCAGAAGGCATAATAATGTAATAGCAAGATAGAGCATATTCTGTATGGGGAAGAGAAATTTCTTCAATTTTTAAGCCTTCTTTTCCGAGTTTTTTAATTGTCCCCCTGATAATCGCCTCAACTTCTTTATCGGTTCCTTTAATAAAATATTCTTTAGGAACACCAAGTCTTAGATTTTGGATTTTGGATTTTGGATTTTGGATTTTGGATTCGACACTAGTCGAATCCAATGGGTCTTTTCCGGATATTGCTTCAAAGACAATCTTGGAATCTTCAATTGTTTTAGTTATTGGGCCTATTTGATCTAAAGAGGAAGCCATAGAAATTAAGCCTGAACGAGAAACAGCTCCATAGGTCGGTTTTAATCCTACCACCCCGCAAAAAGAAGCTGGCTGCCTAATCGAGCCTCCGGTGTCTGAACCTAAAGCAAAGACGCATAAATTAGCAGCCACAGCTGCTGTTGATCCTCCTGAAGAACCTCCAGGCACCCTGTTTAAATCATTGGGATTTCGGGTCGGGCCAAAAGCTGAATTTTCAGTCGAAGAACCCATGGCAAACTCATCGAGATTAGTTTTGCCTAAAATAACGCAATCTTTTGCTTTTAATTTCTCGATAACGGTGGCATCATAAGGAGCGGTATAATCGGAAAGAATTTTTGAGGCAGCAGTGCATTTTTCATTCTCGACTAAAATATTATCTTTAACTGCCAAAGGAATGCCAGCTAAAATTGAAACTTCTTTATTTTTTGAAATTTTTTCATCAGCTTTTTTGGCTTGCAAAAGAGCTAAGTCTGGAGTAGGAGTTAGAAAGGCTGAAATTTTTTTATTTTCTTTCTGAATTCTATCTAAAAAAGCTTTGGCGAATTCTAATGCTGAAATTTCTCTTTTAATAATTTTTTCATGGGCCTGGGTAATTGTAAGGTCTGTAAGCTCCATCTTTAATTTTTAGAGTATTGATTTAACTTTTAAATAATTGTCCTTTTTTTCTGGAAATTTATCAGTCAATTTTTTTCTCATTTCATTACTTTTTTTCTTAGCTTCGTCTTTTCTAAAGATGTTTTTCATAATTATTGAATGACTAGTTGGCTCCACTCCTTCAATATCAGCTTCTTTAAGCTTATTGAAATAATCTAAAATTGCAGATAAATCCTTCTGCAATTCATCTTCTTCTTTTCCGGCAATATGCAGGCGAGCTAATTTGGCAATATGTTTAACTTCCTCCTTGGAAATCATAAATTTATTTTGGTGGTTCTAAATAATCAGTTTCAACCAAAACCTCTTGTAGGTCATCAAGTTTTTCTAAAACTTGGCCAGCCCCTCGAACAACAGCAGTTAGGGGGTCATCAACGATTACTGTTGGTATTCTTGTTTCTTTTGCAATTAAAGTGTCTAAGCCTCGCAAGAGACTCCCTCCCCCGGCCAAATATATTCCTTTTTTCATAATATCAGCTAAAAGTTCAGGGGGAGTTTCTTCAATGGTTGCTTTAATCTCATTTACAATCTGCCTTACCGACCTTTCCATTGCCTTCCTGGCTGCCTCATCAGAAATCAGAATTTCTTCTGGAAGGCCTGTAACCAAATTTCTTCCTCTTAAAGGTAATTGTTTCTTTTCTTTTAAGGGACAAGCTGAACCAATAGCGATTTTAATTTCCTCTGCTGTTCTTTCTCCTATTAAAAGTTTATATTCTTGTTCTGAAAACTGAATTATATCTTCTGAAAGTTTGTCTCCAGCTATCCTTAGACTCTTAGACAAAACTATTCCGCCTAAAGAAATTACCGCTACTTCGGTTGTTCCACCGCCAATATCAACAATAAAATTTCCTCCAGCTTCCTGGACCGAAAGTTTAGCTCCAATGGAAGCTGCCATTGGCTGTTCAATTAAAAAAACTTTTCTCGCTCCAGCATTTTGAGTAGCGTCCTGAACAGATTTTTTCTCAACTTCAGTTACCCCACAAGGAATACCCACAATTACTCTGGGACGAGGTCCAATGATAAGTTTCTTTTTTTGAGCTTTTTCAATAAAATATCTCAACATTTGTTCTGTAATTTCAAAGTCAGAGATCACGCCCTTAACTAAAGGCCGAGTAGCTACGATATAAGCTGGAGTTCGGCCAACCATTTTTTTAGCTTCGTTTCCAATAGCTAAAATCTGGCCGGTTTTTTGATTAACTGCCACTACCGAAGGTTCAGAAATTATTATCCCCCGCCCCTTAACATAAACGAGGGAATTGGCTGTACCCAAATCAATGGCAATATCTTCTGAAAATTGAGAAAAAAATCTTTCGAACATATCTTAAAGTTTATCTGATTTCAAAAATTTATCAAGATTTTTAATTTTTAGTAGTTTCTTCCTCTTTTCCTTCCTTTTTTTAATTTCGATGGCTTTTTGGGAAAGGGTTCTCTCGCTAATTACCAAACGATAGGGAATACCAATTAAATCAGCTTCCATAAATTTTTCTCCAGGGCTTTTCCTTTTTCTATCCTCATACAATACTTCAATCCTTTGTTTTTGTAAATTTTGGTATAGTTTTTCGGCTGATTTTATAACTCTTGGTGAATTTTCAATTGGAATCAAATGAATTTGAAATGGAGCAACCTCTGTTGGCCAGCTGATTCCTTTTCTGTCGTTGTGAACCTCGGCAATAGCTCCCATTACTCTCGAGGAACCTATGCCATAACATCCCATAATTATTAATTTTCTCTTGCCTGTTTTGCCAATGAAAAAAGCTTGCATAGCTTCAGAATACTTGGTTTTCAAAGGAAAGATATTTGCCACCTCAATTGATATCCCTTGTTTTAGTTTACCCTTGCAGACAGGGCATTTGTCGCCTGATTTTTTCTTGGCTATCTCTTTATTCTGAGCAAAATGATGCTTTGGACAAAAAATTATCCTATCTTCTCCACCTTCGGCTAAAACCTGGAATTCATGGGTATAATCTTTGGTAAAGCCTGCCCCAGAAGCTTCAGTAATTATTGTTTTTAATCCGCATCTTTTTAAAATTTTAGTATATGCCCTTTTTACCTTTTCGTAATATTTTTGGAAATCTTCCTGAGAAGAATGGAAGCTATAAAGATCCTTCATACCAAACTCTCTTCCTCTTAAAAGGCCTGATCTTGCTCGAGGTTCTTTTCGGAATTTAGTTTGAATCTGATAAATATACAAGGGAAGATCTTCGTATGATTTGATATAATGTCGAATAATATCAGTAAGCATTTCTTCATGGGTAGGGCCCAAACCTATTTCTTGGCCATCTTCTTTGCATTTATACATCACTTTTCCTATTCCTTTTGACCAGCGGTCAGTTTCCTGCCAAAGATTTTTTGGCTGGAGAACGGTCATTAAAATCTCCTGACCGCCAATTAGATTCATTTCCTCTCTGATAATGTTCTCGATCTTCTTTAAAACTTTCAAGCCCAAGGGTAAATATGAATAAACTCCGGCCATTTCTTTGTAAATAAAGCCTGCCCTAACTAAAAGTTGAGCATTTTTACTTTTCTCATCCTTTGGGATTTCCTTTAAGGTTTTAGTAAAAAGTTGAGATTGCCTCATGCCTTAAAATATTCTTTGGATATCTTTAAAGGTGAAAAAAATAATCAAAAGAAGGAGTAGGGCAAAAAAGAAAATTGTAATTTTCTGTTCAATCTGCGAAGGGACAGGCCTTCCTCTGATTTTTTCTATCCCTAAAAAAATTAATTTTCCGCCATCTAAAGCAGGAATGGGTAATATGTTAAACACAGCCAAAAAAAGTGAAATAACAGCTATAAAGTGTAAATAATAATTAATGCCCATCTCGCCCGCCTGTCTTAGTAAATTAATTATTCCTATTGGCCCCACTACTTGAACTCCGGTCGGCAGACCTGAGATAGCATTAAAGAGAGCCTGATACCAGCCTTGAATTATTAAAATTGTTAAATTGAAGGTTGCGGTAACGCCCAGCCAGGGAGCTTTGTACCAAGGATAATTTTTTATCGCTGTTCTAGCCAAAGCTACTCCCATTGAACCTTCCCCTTCTGGCGGATTAACTCGAGGATTTAAAGAAACTTCAAAAACTTCTTTGCCTCTTTCAATGGTTAAAATAATCTCCTGGCCCTTAAATTGCTCAGTGAAATCTTGAACTTCTTTAATTTTATTGACCGATAATTGCTGATTATTAACTTTTAACTCTCTTATCGTGTCTCCAGCTCTCAAATCAACGGTCTCAGCTGGTGAGTTTTTTGCTATAGCTACTATCTGAACTTTAGGATTTACTAAATTATGATTATCATCGTCAGAAATCTGCTGAGGCGCTCCCGCCCAGAAGACAAAACTAAGCAAAACAGCTGAAATTATCCAGAAAGATGCTACTCCTCCCAAAATAATTAAGGCTCTTTGCCAGATAGGCTTTGAGCTAAAACTCCGGGGATCTTTAATGTCTTTTTCTTCGCCGAAAAGCTTAACAAAAGCACCAAACGGAATGAGGTTTATCGAATATACTGTCTCGCCAAACTTTTTCCCAAAAATTCTAGGGGGGATACCTATTCCAAATTCTTCAACTTTTACCCCAAACTTTTTAGCTAAAATAAAGTGGCCAAACTCATGAAGCAAAAGCAAGCCCAAGATGCTGATGAAGGCGATAATAATAGTAAAAACCATAAAAGATATAATAAATCAGAATTTAAAATTTTAAGTCTCGGTTATCTCCTTTTTTTTTCTTCCTGCCATTTCTTCAATTTTTTTATTATATTCATCGATTAATTCTTGGAGTTTATCTTTGCCGTGAAATTTATCATCTTCCCTAATTTCTCCGGATTTGAATTTTTCTTGGATTTCATCCCAGGCTTTTTCTCTCCATCTTCGAATTGTTTTTCTGGCATCTTCCATTTTTGCAGAAATAACCCTAATCAAATCCTCGCGATACTCTTCGCTTAATTGAGGAAAAGAAAGGCGAATTGTTTCTTTGTCAGCTATTGGATTAGTGCCTAAATTAGATTTTTCAATTGCTTTTTCAATTGGCTCGACATAAGATTTGTCCCAAGGTTGAATTGAAATCTGTCTGGCCCCCGATAAAGAAATGGTCGCTAATTGTTTTAAAGTAAATTTCTGGCCAAAACATTCAACTTGGATATTCTCGACTAAGGAAATTGAGGCTCGGCCAGTTTTAATTTTCTGCAACTCTCCTTCTAAAAAATTAATCGCCTTGTCTAATTCTGGTTTAATTTTTTCAATAATCTCTTGATAGGTCATTTTAAAATGTGAAGTTTTAAAACTAAGATTTTAGAACTGAAGCATTAATGTTTCAAAAGCTAATTTTGAGTTAATATTGGTTGAAGAAATTAGAAAATTGATTCTTTCAATAAAGTGGATAATTTTTTTAAGCTGGGCTGTAGATAAATTAAAATTAGGAGTAGGTGAAATTTCTAATTCAGCTGCCAACCCCATCTTCATTCTTAAAATATCTTGGAAATATCTTAGCCAGTTTTCTAAAGTGTCTTGTAAATCCTGTTCTTGATGTGTTAAATTTCTTACATATTGAAAGCGCAAAGATAAGGGTCCTTGGACTATTCTTTCTATTTCTTTTATTTTTTGGTCTTCTTTTCTAAAGTTTTCTGTATTTTTAGAAAATTCCATGGCCAAGCCTGGTTTACCGAAAGAAAGAGAGGCAATTTGTTCAATTTCTGCCGAAGAAATTCTACGATTTTTCAGAAATCTTTTAATTTCAGATTTTCCTACTTGAGAAAATTTAATCTTTTGGACCCGAGAAAGAATAGTCGGAAACAACATCTCCGGATAGGCGCTAATTAAAAATAATAAAGTATTATTTGATGGTTCCTCTAGGGTCTTCAAAAGCGAGTTCTGAGATTCTTGATTCATCTTTTCTGCCTCTTCTAAAATTGCCGTCTTAAATGATGAAGAGTGAGGACGATGGGAAAGAACATATTGAAGGTTTCTTATTTGAGAAATTTTAATCTCTTTCCCTTCGGGCTTAATCAAAATTAAATCAGGATGAGTCTCTTTTTCCAAAGCCTGACAGGGCCAACAAGTTTGACAAGGGGTTTCTTGTTTTTTTTGGCAATTAAGTGATTTAATAAACTCTTTAGCTAAAGTCCGTTTTCCCAGATGCGCCGGTCCTAAAAAAAGATAGGCATGAGAAAGCCGCTGAGTTTCAGCTGATTTTCTTAAAAATTGCCATTGTTTTTGATGCCCAATAATCATTGTTATTTCTTACTCATTATGCTTTTTTTATAAAAATCAAGATTTTCAATTACCACCCCTGTTCCTTTAGCTACACAAAATAGAGGTTCTTCGGCAATAAAGCAAGGTACCCCAGTTGAACGAGCAATTAGCTCGTCGATATTTGAAAGCAAAGCTCCTCCTCCTGAAAGAATCATCCCTTTATCCATAATGTCGGCTGAAAGCTCAGGAGGGGTTTCTTTTAAGACTTGTTTTATTACCTGAATAATCTCAGTTAAAACATCAGAGATAGCTTCTGCAGTTTCGTTGGATGAAATTTTAATTGTTTTTGGGAGGCCGGTAATTAGGTCTCGGCCACGAATATCAAATAATTTTTCTTCTTTTTCGGGAAGAGCTATGCCAATCTTAATTTTTATTTCCTCGGCAGTTTGGTCTCCAATGGCTAAATTATATTTTTTCTTAATAAAATCAGAAATGACAAAATCCATTTTGTCACCTGCCGTTCTAATTGAGCTCCAAGTAACAATTCCTCCCAAGGAAATTACTGCCACCTCGGTTGTTCCGCCGCCAATATCAACAATTAAATGTCCTGAACAGGTATTAATAGGAATGCCTGCCCCGATAGCAGCTAAAATTGGCTCTTTAGCTACGAAAACCTGTTTGGCTCCAGCTGATAATCCTGCCTCAACCACTGCCCTTCTTTCAGTTGAGCTACTACCCGCTGGAACAGCAATCACCAATTCTGGCTTAAAAAAAGAGAGTTTTCCTCCGGTTCTATTAATAAAATATCTTAGCATTGCCTGGGTAACCCGATAATCTGCGATAACTCCATCTCTAAGTGGACGGTAAACTCTAATGGTATCTGGTGTCCGGCCAATCATTTCTTTAGCTTCCAACCCTACAGCTAAAATCTTATTTTCATCAAGAGAAACAGCTACCACTGATGGCTCTGATAAAACCACTCCCCTCTTGGGAAGGAAAACTAAAGAATTACAGGTTCCAAGGTCAATGCCAATTTTTTTGATAAACATAAGGCCTAATGTTTTAGTCTTTTACTCTTTTAATGTCAGCTCCTAATCTCTGAAGCTTTTCTTCAATTTTTTCATAACCCCGATCAATTTGATAAATATTTTCAATTATTGTCTGGCCTTTGGCAATCAAGCCGGCAACAATAAGAGAAGCGCCTGCCCTTATGTCCCAACTTTCAATTCTTACCCCAGAAAGCGGGGTTTTTCCAAAAACAAAGGTGCGGTGAGGATCAACAACCTCAATATCAGCGCCCATCTTTCTCAATTCCTGGGTAAAATTAAGTCTGTTTTCATATAAAGGATCGTGAACTAAACTTCTTCCTTCAGCCTGAGTAAGAAGAGATAGGGTCACTGGCACTAAATCAGTCTGGAAGCCAGGATAAGGTAAAGCTTGGATTTTTGTTGCCAAAAGTTTGGGAGAAAAGCTAACCTTAACACAATCTGAGTCTTTTTTAAGATTAACCCCAATTTCCTCTAATTTCGCCAAAAAAATATCTAAATGGTCAGGCACACAACCTTTAATTTCTACTTCACCTGGGGTAATTGCTCCGGCGATAATAAAGGTGCCAGCCTCTAAAGGATCGGGAACAATTTCGTGGGAAGCGCCTTCTAACCTTTCTACCCCGTCAATATAGATAGTGTGGGTTCCTATACCTTCTATTTTAGCTCCCATGGCCTTTAACATTTTTCCTAAATCTTGAACCTGCGGTTCAGTTGCAGCTCCTTTAATTACTGTTTTTCCTTTTGATAGAACAGCTGCCATTATTAGATTTTCGGTGGCTGTTACGCTAAATTCCTTTAAAATAATCTCTGTTCCGGAAAGTTCCTTCCTTTTAAAATAATAAAAGTCGCCTTCTTGAGAAATTTCTACTCCTAATCTTTTAAAAGATTCAAGGTGGGTTGAGATGGGGCGGAGTCCAATCTTATCGCCCCCAGGATGAGAAATTTTAAACTCTTGAAATCTCGATAATAAGCTTCCAATAAGCAAAACAGAAACTCGTGATTTTCCTATTAAATTAAAATCTATTTTCTCTAAGTTTAAATCTGGGCCGGCTTTAATTTTAATTTTTCTTTTATCCAGCCATGAAATTTTTGTTCCAATTTGTTCTAAAATTTTTAAAAGAGAAAAAACATCTTCAACTAAAGGTAAATTGTCGATCAGACACTCTTTATCAGTCAAGAGGGTGGCTGCCAGACAAGCGCCAGCTGAGTTTTTATATCCTCCGACCTCAACTATTCCTTCGAGTTTTTTTCCTCCTTGAATAATGAATTTTTCTGACGGCATATTCAAATTCTACTTATCTATCTTATCTCAAAACTAACCGATTGACAAGAGGAGCGTTTATTCGGTGACAGGGGAGATAATTTCTGTTAAAATTAATAAGTATGTCAAAAAGTCGCGGCACGTGTCTCCCGACCCCAGGGGCCCATCCGCCAGTTGGCGGATGGGAGGATGCGGTGGGCGGGTTGTAGTCTGATTTTTTGACATATAAATATGTCAAAAAAAATAAGAACAATTTTGTTTATTGTTTTGGTTGTTTTATTTTTTTTAGTCGCCCCTCTCGTTATTTTTTATTCTCAGGGATATCGTTTTGACTTTGAAGCGAAAAAATTTTTCCAAACTGGAGCATTCTCCTTTAAAGTTTGGCCCCGAGGGGCTTTAGTTTTTATTGACGGAAAACTAGCCAAAAAGACCTCTTTTCCCTTTGGAACGGTCTATATTGAAAATCTTTTGCCTAAAAAATATACAGTCGAGATTAAAAAAGAAGGATATTTATCCTGGGAAAAAACCTTAGAAATAAAAGAAAGGTGGGTAACCGAGAATAAAAACATCTTTTTAGTTCCCGAGAGTTCTCAATTTGACCTTTTAGAAAAAAATATTGACGATTTCTTTTTTTCTTCTAACGGAAAAAAGGCTATCTTGAACAAAAGAGAAAAAGAAAAGTGGATTTTGGTTCTTTTTAATCTCGAAGGAAAGACTTCTTCTGTTTTATTTGGGGCAGAAAGCTTCTCAACAGGAAAGGAAAAAGTTAATCTCGCCGAATTAAAATGGTCGCCAGATTCAAAGAAATTATTATTAAAAACTGATAAAGAAAATAGCTTTTTTGTTGTCGAGATAGATGAAAGTCCGAGCCTTTATCCGCTTGATTTCTTAAAAAGCGGCGTCACCTCTGCTTCCTTCATCCTGGCAGAATCTGAAAAATTATTATTTTCTCAGGAGTCGGCAGAAAGAAACAATCTTTTTATCGTTAATTATAAAAATAGAGAGATTTCTGGCCCGGTCATAAGCAATTTTCTAACTTTTGAGGTTTTAAACAATGGTGTTTTCTGGTTAGATAACGAGGGTTTCCTTAATCAATCTGATTTTTCGGGAAACAAAATCCATCAATTTAACAAAGAGCCTTTTATTTTAGATAATAATTTCTCATATCAATTATTTATTTTTTCTGAGAATAAGATCTTCGTTAAGAAAGAGAATGGCTTTTATTTTTTCAACCAGGAAAAGCAATTGCTTGAGAAAATTTTAGAAGGAGTAAAAGAAATAAAAATCTCCCCCGACTTAAAGAAGATAGTTTACTTTACAAATAATGAAATCTGGCTCTTATTTTTGGAGAATATTGAGGGTCAACCCGGGAGAATAGAGGGAGAAAAATTATTTCTTTCTCGCTTTTCAGAGAAAATTGGAAATGTTTTTTGGTGGACAAGCCACTATTTAATATTTTCAGTCGGTAAGGAAATTAGGATCATTGAAATTGATAACCGGAACGGAATCAATAATTACAATTTGCCCACCGTTCCTACGCAGGCTGAAATGTTCTGGAATAATTCCGATAAAAAATTATACATTTTAAGTGAAGGAGATTTATTTTCTTCCCAAAAACTTTATTAAAATAAATCGTTTTTAGGACCGGGGATAACACAAAAGCCGCGCTTTGCGCGGCTTTTGTGTTTTTCTCAATACGACTAACTCTTTTTAGAATTAAGACTCTCTACTTTCTTTTTAAAGTTTTCCCATTTTAGCTCATTTTGGCCTGCCATAACGCATATTTCTTTGAACTGGCAATATTGGCATTGCCAATTTTCTGGATAATCTGGTATCCTTTGAGGAATAGTATTGGCTGTAACTTTTGTTTTAAGTTCAGACAGGCTTTCTAAAAGTTTCTTAGCCCGAGTTTGGTCATATTCAATCAAAAATTCTTTTAATTCTAAAGTGTCTTTGCTGACATAGAGAAGGATTCCTTTGGGAATTCCAAAAAAATGCAAATAAAGCTGGATTTGATTAACGTTATCTTCTTTGGGTTGGCTCAACCCTCTAAAAATCATGCTATTCATACTTTTGAAATCTACCACATAGAGTTCATTATCTAAGGTGACGATAGCATCAGCTCTGCCAGAAACTAATTCTTGGGGAGGAATTTTAACTTCTGATGCTCTAACTATTCCCAAGCTAAACATAGAATTTAAAATTTGCATTTGGATATAGTCTCCATGATCAAACATTCGCAAGATTTTAGGCTCCATTTTTTCCCGGGGAACGCCTTTGAATTTAAAGAAAATAGCTCTACTACACTTGCCAGCATCGGTAATGTAAAAGTGATGCTGTTGTCTGTCTCTTTCTCTGTCTAAATAAAATTGGTCGAGTAGTTCCCTTAACATAACTCTACGCTTAATTGCTCCGCAATTGCCCACTGTTCGCACACAGCAGAGAGCGGAGCGACCGGTTTAAATTACCCGCTGTTCGCACACAGCGAATTTTTACGAATATACGAATTGCACGCAGGAATCAGCTTGTTTTTAGACCTATCTTTTCTTCCACTGAGGTGCACGCCTGGCGCGTTTTAAACCAAATTTCTTTCTCTCTCTCATTCTGGGATCACGGGTTAAATAACCTGCTCTTTTTAATCTTTTTCTAAAATTTGGGTTGAATTTAACTAAAGCTCGGGAAATGGCATGGCGAACAGCCTCAGCTTGAGAATGATAACCTCCTCCTTTTACTTTAACTGAAATCTTGAATTTATCCAAGATTTTCATCTTGTTTAAGGCTACGGAAGCTATTTGCCAGAGTTCTAATGCCGGAAAATATTTTTTATAGGGCTTGTCATTAACTAAAAACTCCTTTTCTCCTCTTGTAAAAAACATAGCCCGAGCCACTGCCGTTTTTCGCCTTCCTACAGCTTGCCAATATTTTTCAGCTTTTTCTTTTTCTACAGGAAGTTTTTCAACTGCTTTTTTGACTCTTACTTTCTTTTCTTTGGCTTTTTTAACGATTTTTTTCTTGGGTCCTTTTTTAGGTTTCTTTTTTGTTTTAGTTGCGGTTTTTGGCATTTTTACTTAAATTTCAATTTCTTTATTATTTGGGCTCGCAATTTATTCTTGGGCAGCATTCCCCAAACTGCTTTTTTTAAAACTGCCTGAGGATTTTTTTGAAAAATTTTTTTTAAAGGAATTTCTTTTAAACCGCCTAAATAGCCAGAGTGATGGTAGTATTTTTTCTTTTCAAGCTTTTTGCCAGTAAATTTAATTTTTTTGATATTTTTTACAACCACAAAATCTCCCACATCTTTATAGGGTACAAAATCTGGTTTGTGCTTTCCTCGAAGTAAATTAGCTATCTTGGTAGCTAATCTTCCCAAGCTTTTGTCTGAAGCATCAATAATATGGGTTTTTGTAGTCATATTAAAAAATTAGCTACTATTTGATTAACTCGATAATTACCATCTTGGCCCTATCGCCTTTTCTCAAGCCTATTTTTATAATCCTGGTATATCCGCCCTTTCTTTCTTTGTACCTTGGAGCAATATCCTCGGCCAATTTTTTTACTGTCTTTGGCGGAAGAAATCTTAATAATATTCTTTTAGAGTGTAAATCTCCTTTTTTTGCTCTGGTGATAAATTTTTCTGCGACCCTTTTGAGCTCCTTGGCTTTGGCTTCGGTAGTTGTGATTTTTTCTTTTGCGAAAAACGAGCTCGTTAATCCTTTTAATAGAGCTCGGCGTTGGTCTCTTTTACGTGAAAATTTCCTTTTTCGCTTTCGTTTACGCATACCCCGTAGGAAATTAAATATTTTCCGTGGTTATTATATTTAGACCTTTTATCATCTCGATAATTATTGTTATTTATACAAGTAAGAGTTTTTAATTAGAAAATATTTGAACATATATGTCCCGAGGAAATCTAATCTTGCATTCTCTGCCTTGTTTTATCAACGAAAACCTTCTGGTTTCCTACGGGGCATATTACTCGCTGGACTTTAATTCTAGGCCTAATTTTTTCAGAACTCTTTTGACTTCTTTAAGTCCTTTTTCGCCCATTCCTTCTAAGTTTAAAATGCTTTTTTCGCTCTTCCTCAAAATTCCGCCTACTGTTTTAACATTATTCTCTAATAAAGCATTTAGGATTCGGATAGAAATCTTTAAATCCTCAACCTTAATTTTACTTGAGTCTTCTGGTTCTTCTTTCTTCTTTTCTACTGGAGAAGGAATCTCTTTTTTAATACTTTCAGAAAATAAGGAAAAATGTTTAATTAAAATTTCCGAAGCCTGAGAAAAAGCCTCCTCGGGAGTTATTGTTCCATCTGTTTCAATTTCTAATCTGAGTCTGTCAAAATCAGTTCGTTCTCCTACCCGCATATTTTCAACCTGATAACTCACTCTTCTAACAGGGGTGAAAATTGCGTCTAAGGCAATTGTTCCGATTTCTAATTTTTCTTTCCTTCTTCTCTCTACTGGTTCGTACCCTAAGCCGCCTTCGATCTGAATTTCCATTTCTAGCTCTGCTTTTCTGTCTGTTAGGGTCGCAATGTGGCAATCTTTGTTTATTAATTCTATCTGGGATGGGAATTTAAAATCGGAAGCCTTTACTATTTTTTCTCCTTTTGCTGATAACTTAGCTTTTTGGGGTTCTTTCGTAAAAATTTTAAATCTTAATTGTTTTAAATTTAACATTATATTAATAATATCTTCCGATATTCCAGGAATAGTAGAAAATTCATGATGAACTCCTTTAATTTTCATTTGAGTTACGGCAGCTCCTGGCAGAGAAGAAAGCAAGACCCTTCTAAAGGCATTGCCAATTGTTACTCCGTAACCGGGGTAAAGAGTCTCGATCTCAAATATGGCCTTATTTCCTTTTTTTTCGATTATTTTTGGAGAATGGGGCAAGGTAAGCATATTTTCATTTTAACATTTAAACATTGTGAGCATTTTAACAGAGCTCGAGTTTAATGTTTAAATGTTTATATGTTAGTTTGTTTAAATGTTTTTTAACGTGAGTAAAATTCAAAAACAGATGATAATTCGGTTGGCGGAGCAGTTTCTTCTAAGGTCGGCTCTCCAACAATTTCTCCCTCTAATTTTTCTTTGTTGATTTTCAGCCAAGAAGGAGTTTGGTATTTTTTAAGATAGGAACTAAGATTCTGAAAAATCTTTTTTTCCTTTTTTTGAGGCGAGATCGTAATCTTGTCTCCTTTTTTAACCTGGTATGATGGACTTTTAACTTTTTTTCCGTTAACAAGAAAATGGCCATGACTAACAAGTTGCCTTGCCTGAATTCTGGAAGTAGTAAAGCCAAGTCGAAAAACTGAATTGTCAAAGCGACTTTCTAATTTTTTAATTAAAAGATCGGCTGCCTCTCCGCTTCCTCTTTTTCCTAAAACTTCCTTTACATACTTTCTTAATTGGGCCTCCTTTAAATTATACCACAATTTAAGTCGTTGTTTTGCCCTTAGCTCTCTGCCATACTCAGAAAGTGGAGAGAATCTCCTTTTACGCTTTTGGCCCGGAGGATAAGGCCTTCTAATAATTGGACACTTAGGCGAAAAACACTTTTCGCCTTTCAAGAAAAGTTTTTGTCCCAATCTTCGACAAATTTTACATCTATTATTTTTCATAATCCTACGAATTGCCCACTGTTCGCACGCAGCGAATCCTTACAAATATACGAATACGTGGATAGCGTATTCGTAATTATTCTTATCCGACGCCGTAGATTCGCTGTACTACGAATAATGGATAAATTCGCACAGCGGCTTCGGCTATACACGTCTAACCTTTGGCGGCCGGCAACCATTGTGAGGAATAGGAGTAACGTCTTTAATCGCCTCTATCTCTAAACCATGAGTGGCTAAAGATCTAATCGCTGATTCCCGTCCGGAACCTATTCCTTTCACTAGAACCTCTACCCTTTCAATGCCTAATTTTTTTGCTTTCTGGGTTATGGATTCAGCTACCTTGGAAGCTGCAAAAGGAGTTGCTTTTTTTGTTCCTTTAAAGCCAATGTTCCCAGCCGAACTCCAGGTCAAAACATTACCCGCCATGTCGGTTAGGGTAATTAAGGTATTATTATAAGAAACCGCAACATAAACCCTTCCCTCTCGGGTGGCTCTCTTGGATTCAATCCTTGCTTCTTTTCTCAAGGCTTCATCAACTTGTTCTCTTTCCTTCAGTAACTCCTCTTCAGTTTGTTTAATTACTCTTTTTTTACCCATAATTTTGGATATCTGAAATATAATATCTAAAATCTAAACGATTACTTGGATGTTGGCGGAAGTTTCTTTCCTGAGCCTACTGTTTTTCTAACGTTTCCCCTGACTGTCCGGGTATTAGTTTTTGTCCGCTGGCCTCTAACGGGCAAACCTTTAATATGGCGAATTCCTCGCCAACTGCCAACATCTTTTAATCTTTTAATATTTAAAAGTAATTCTCTTCTTAATTCTCCTTCGATCTTATATTTTTTTTCAATAATTTCTTTAAGCTGGTTAACTTCTTGAGCGTTTAGTTGAGAAGCTCTCTTTTGGGGATTAATTTTAGCTTCGGCTAAAATTTTCCGACTCAAAGAATGGCCTATACCATAGATATAGGTTAAGGCAATTTCTATTTGTTTTTTCTCGGGAATATTAACCCCGACAATTCTTGGCATAATATCTAAAGCAATCAGCCTTGACGCTGTTTGTGTTTTGGATTTTTGCAAATAACACAAACTCGGCCTTTACGCCGAACAATTCTGCAGTCTTTACAAATTTTTTTAACTGAAGGTCGAACTTTCATGAGATTATTTACCCCGATAAACTATTCGCCCTCTCTTGTCATCATAGGGTGAAATTTCTACGGTTACCCGGTCGCCAGGCAGAATCCTAATTCGGTGAATCCTTAATCTGCCAGATAGATGGGCTAAAATTTCTTTTCCATCGTCTAATTTAACCCTAAAATGGATATTAGGCAAAGCTTCTGTAACTTGCCCTTCTTTTTTGAGAACCCCTTTTTTCATTAGTAGTAATTCTGCATAATAGCAAATTATTGCAATTTAGTCAATTCTCTTCGATAAACTCAGAGCAAGCATCGTCAATAAATCTATAAATACAACCATTCAAGGGCTTATTGAGGAGTTGATGGTGAGCTTATCGAACCATCAATTCTCTGCTCAATCTTTATCTTCTTTGCAGACTGAGGAACTTTCTTTAACCAGAAGGGCCAAAGATTTATTTCTAATTTAGTAATCCGCGGGTCTTTATCTAAAAATTCTTTTGCCTCGGCTATTGGTTTTCCAGTTATCTCTTTTTTGATTTCTTCTTCCGAAATTCCAAAATAAATTTTGGCTTTAATATCTAAACTCAAAACCATCTTGGCCTGATCTATATTTACAGTCTCTATAGAATAGTTAATCTCTAAATTTTTGGAATCTATTTTTTGGTCTTTTGATATTTGAGGAATAATATACTCTTTAACAAAATTTTCTAAGTCTGATTTATTAAAAGCTAAAGCCTTGAAAGAAAGTTGCCCTTCGCCCACAAAAGAGGCTTTTTCGTCACCAGCTTCTGCTGAAAAAACCGGAGTTGAAAATTCTTTAGTCGAGGCCTCTTCTAATATAATTATTTCTCCGGGAACTTTGCTTTTTAAGGGAATTTTTACAGCTTCTAATAATTTTTCTTTTAAAACGGCTTCTGCTTTTTCAAGATCTTGCTGGTCAACCTGAAAGGTTTCTCCTTTAAATCCTCCTTGCATCGGCTCAAAAGATTTTCCATAAAAAGCGGTAAAACGAGGGGTGCCGGCAAAGCCTGGAATAGAAAAAGTAGATGGGCCAATATTACATTCTTCACCTGGCTGATCAGCCTGAACTTGAATATCAAGAAAACCAGGCTCCAATTTTCCTCCTTTATAAGTTCCGCCAGGAATAGTCACTCTTGATAAAGAACGAAATAATTTTCCATCGGATGAGACAAAGCGAGTAGTGGCTATTAATACTTGAGGAGAGGTTGAATAAGCATTATAAACCCGAATCGTCCCTTCGGCCTTTTTTTCTTTTGTTGCCTTACCCGAAGAGGAGAATTCTTGAGAAGTTCTTTGTTCTTCTTTGAGGATATCTCCGGGAATAGAGTTGGTTGATAAATCAACTTGGCTAACTTTCGCATCAACAGTCACCTTTTCTTTAAGCTCAACTATTTCGGTTTCTGGCCATATTATTATCTCTGCTTTCTGAAAAATAAAATAAAAGGAGGCTCCTCCTAAGATCAGAGTAAAGGCAATCGTCAAAAATATTTTCCATGGGAATTTTCCGGGTTGGGCCCGGAAAGGTTCTTTTTCCCTTATCTCTTTTTTTAGGAGAACTTTTTCTCCTATTTTCTTAGGAGGAATTATATCAAATATTTTTTGATTAGATGATTTAGACATTGACATAACAAAGTAATAAAGTTGGGATATATCGAGGTATATTTATTATGTTCGATTTGTCCTCAATATTTTTAAAATCTTTTAGGGAAATAAAATTTACTTTAGGTTGACTTAGAATTGATAAGTCCTCCCAATTTCCGCCACTTAAAATTTCCTCTACCTCTGGCAATAAACTTCCTCCTCCAAGAAGAAAAATTGTCGAAGGGAGTATTTTTTCTTCTTTTTCTGAGATCTCTTTTAATTTTATTTTTAGATTGTCAAACCATGCTTGAATACTAAAGGAAAGCATATCTCTGATTCTCTCTCTTACTTCTTCGCTGAGAATTCTTTTGGCGTATCTAATTTTGATATCTTCTGCCCGAGCTTTATCTATTCCTAGGGTCTGCGCTAATTTCTGAGAAAAAAATTCTCCGCCCATTTCAAAACTATTAAAGCCTATGAGTTTTCCCTCTTTCATTAAAGTTATTTGAGTCAGCTTTCCTCCTATGTCTAAAAAAATACCTGTTAATTTCTGGTCAGAAAATGCTGAAATTAAACTTTCTGATTCTAAGATAATCTTTAGACTACCTAACCTTAGTTTTTTGGTAATTCTCTTTATGCTCTCCAAATAATTTTTGGGCAAAAAAGCAAATAACGCTCGGAGCTCCAAATTTCTTCCTGAAAAACCTGCTAATTGATTAATTTCATAGCCGTCAATTCTTCTTTGGAGAATCTTTGTATCTAAAAAAAGGAGGTCTTGAGGTAAAATTCCAGATTTCTGAAAAATTCCTTTAGAGATTTTTTCTCGAGTCTCATTAGTAATTTCTTTACAGATTTCATTCTCTTTTTCTTGAGAAATGATTTTTTTTGGATCTTTTCTCTCCCAAAAAAGAGGAACCACTCTTTCTTTTAAAATAGTTCCTGGTAGCCTCCAAAAAGTTACACAGCCTTTTATATTTATCTTAGCTTTTTTCTTGGCCTGAGTAATTACTTCAGAAACAATCTCTTCCATTTCCTTTTTCTCAAAATCTTTCTCGTCTATAATCCCTAAAGGATAATAATCTTTTAAATCAGACCCTAAAATAATGTTTTTTCCCTCTTCTCTTCTAAAAATTAAAGATTTAACAGCTTCTGTCCCAATATCTAAAACTAAAAATTTTTCACCTTTTTCTCTTTTAAAAGGGAACTTTATCATTATTTTATTTTACCCCATAAGAAGCCTAAAATCCATTCTCGGATGAGCAGTAGAATACGATATTTTCTTACGGGGCTTTACCACAAGTTTTTCTCCTCAAAAACTAATCTAAAATAGCTCGAATTCTTCTTATACCGGCTCCGGCTGACTCTTCTTTGGCAATCTTAAAATGCCCTAATTCAGAAGTTTCATTAACATGAGGGCCGGCACAAATTTCTTTCGAAAAAACTTGCCCGGAAGAATCTACAGCAGAATAAACGGTTACTATCTCTGGATATTTTTCTTTAAAAAAGGCTAAAGCTCCAGCGTCTATCGCTTCCCGATAAGGCATTTCCTCTCTCCGAACTTTCAGCCCCTCTCTAATTTTTTGATTAACTGAACCTTCTACTTTTTTAATTTCCTCTTCTGCCATTTTCTTGGGATGGCTGAAATCAAAGCGAAGTCTTTGAGGGTTTATATCAGAACCCATTTGTTTTACATACTTCCCTAAAGTTTCTCTTAAAGCTTGGTGCAACAAATGGGTGGCAGTATGAAGTTTTACAGCCTCATAAGTAGCTTCCCGGCCCAAACCGCCGAACTTTTTTTCAGCCCCCGCTCTTGAAATTTCCTGGTGCCTTTTAAAGGCCTCCTCAAACCCTTTTTTATCAATTTTTAATCCCTTCTCTTTGGCTAATTCTTCAGTTAACTCCAAAGGAAAACCATAAGTATCGTATAAATGAAAGGCATCTTCTCCCCTAATATTTCCTTTATTAAGGAGGGTAATAGTTTCTTTGAGTCCTATTACTATAGTTTTCTCGAATTTTTCTTCCTCGTTTTGGATTATAGTTAAAATATCAGTTTGGGAAGATTTAATTTCGGGATAATTATCGCTATAAATATCAATTACTTTATTAGCTAAGGGAATTAAGAAGTTCTTAGGTAAATTAAGCAACTTGCCAAATCTAATTGCCCTTCTTAGAATCCGACGCAAAATATAACCCTCCTCAACGTTGGAGGGTAAAATGTTCTCTGAAGCTAAAAAAACAGAACCTTTAATATGATCTGCGATAATGCGATAGGCTTTGGGGTTTAAATTGTAAGATTTAGAGGCATCTTTTTCTATCTCTTTAATTAGATGCTCAAATAAATCTGTTTCAAAAATCGAAGGTTTTCCCTGAATAACCATAGCTAATCTTTCGAATCCCATTCCAGTATCTACACCCTTTTGCTCTAAAGGATTAAGCTTTCCTTTTCTGTCTTTGCAATATTCATTAAAAACCAAATTCCAAACTTCCACAAACCTGCCGCAATCACAGTTTGGAATGCATTTATTCTCTTTTGGGCAGGGCTTTTGGGTCAAATCAAAATGAATTTCGGTAGTTGGACCGCAAGGACCCTCTTGGCCTGTTGGACCCCAAAAATTATCCTCTCTGCCAAAACCGAAAATTCTTTCTTTTGGAATTGCTAATTTCTGCCAAACCTCTTGAGATTCTTTATCTTCGGGAACATCTTTATCTCCTTTAAAATAAGTTATCCATAAATTGTCAGCTGGCAACCCATAGTTTTTAGTTAATAATTCGTAGGCAAACTCAATTGCCTCTTTTTTAAAATAACCCGCTCCTCCTTTGCCAAGAGCTTCGGAGGACACAGCAAAGCTAAAATTGCCCAACATCTCCAGAAAGGTCAAATGAGATATATCTCCCACCTCGTCAATATCAGAAGTTCGGAAGCATTTCTGGCAGCTTGCTACCCTATTGCCATAAGGAGATGGTTTCCCAAGGTAATATTCTTTAAACTGCTGCATGCCAGCTGTTGTGAATAGAACCGTTGGGTCGGCAGACAAAAGCGAGCTTGGTGGAATAATGGCATGACCGCGTTCTACAAAAAAATCCAAGAATTTTTTTCTTATTGTTGAAGAATCCATAAGCGAAAGCGAGGTCCCGCACCGAAGCGGGACGAAGACGAAGAAACAATTTTGCCTACCCCGTAGTGACGCGCAGCGTCTACTTCGGGGTGTTCCTTTTTTTTAAAAAATCTAAAAAACCTGACGAATTTCAATTGATGTCATTTTTATTACTCTTTCTCTATGAGGAGTTTTTGTTCTTCAAATCTTCTTCTCTTTATTTCTAAATCAGATAGTTCAATCGATAATTTTGCCAATCGAGACTTGATTGAAAAAGTTTCTTTTTCTAATTTTCGGGTTTCTCTCTCTTTTTGATTCAGTTCTTCTTCTAACTTTTCTTTTTCTGATAATATAGCTTCAACCCCTTTTCCTAATTTTATTAAATGCTTAGAAAATTCTTCTAATAATTCCTCTTTTGATTTTTCTTCTGGTTTTTCTTTTGGTTTTTGTTCCATATTCTATTTAAATAATAGCAAAAAAAATTAATTTAAACAAGGAATTTTATTCAATTATTCCGCCGCCTAAAAGCTCATTTCCTTGATAAAAAACAACTGATTGGCCAGGAGTTATCGCTCTTTGGGGCGAATTAAAGAGAATCTTGAATTTTGAATCTTGAATCTTGAATATAGTCGCCGGGGCTGTTTTTTGTCGATAACGAATTTTTGCTTTCACCTCAAGTGGCAACTTCGGCTCTCTGCCTGAAGCCCAATCAACCTTTCCAGCTATCAGCTCTTTTTTAAATAAATCTTTTCCATTCTTAGTAGCAATCAAAAAATTTCTTTTTAAGTCCTTGCCCAAAACAAAATAGGGCCCACCGGGTAACCCTATCCCCTTTCTCTGGCCAATGGTATAAAAAGCTAATCCCTGATGCTGGCCAATTGTTTTTCCCTTGGTATCAATAATTCTGCTTGGTTTTTCTTTTAGATGGTGCTTCAAAAAAGTATTAACATGAGTTTGAATAAAGCAAATTTCTTGAGATTCGGATATTCCTGAAACTGGCAACTTAGATTTTTTAGCTAAATTTTTAACTTGGCTTTTTGTTAAATCTCCGAGGGGAAATACTATTTTTTTAAGTTGTTCCTGGGAAAGCTGCCATAAAAAATAGGACTGATCTTTTTCTTTGTCTTTGGCCCGAAGTAATTTAAACGTTGAATTGCTTTTAATAATTTTTACATAATGGCCCGTAGCCACATAGTCGGCTTTTTGGACTGATGCTTTCTTCATTAAAGATTTAAATTTTATTTCTTTATTGCAAACTACGCAGGGATTAGGAGTTAGGCCTGTAGCATACTCTTTTAGAAAATAATTAATTATCTTTTTTTGAAATTCTTTTCTTAAATCTAAAATGAGAAAGGGGATATTCAAAACTTTAGCAACTTTCTTGGCTCTTTTTTCGCTCTCTTTAAATCGGGGTGAATTATAAAGCCTCATAAAAACTCCTGTAACGCTGTAACCTGCTTTCTTTAATAAAGCTGCTGCCACCGAACTATCAATACCGCCCGACATTGCTATAATTACTTTTTTACCTCGACAGCCACCAGCTTGCCCCGTAAAATCTCGGAGAGATTTTTGCGGAGAGAGAGTAATAATTACTTTTTTATTTTGAGAATTCCTCATAAATGAATTAAGCCACTTTAAAAGTGGCTCTCCTAACCATTATTATTAAGCACTAATCTCTACTCGCTAAGCATTAACTGTATCTATCGGCCACCACTGAGGCAACATAGGCTTCGGGTTTAATTTTAGGCTCAAATCCATTCCCTCTAATTAACCCTACCACTTCTTTTATCATATCTTTGGTTTCTCCTTGTTCGCCAACGTCAGCGTGAATATAGCGAAATTGGTAATTGGAAGAAATAGGCAGGCCTTGGATCCTTTTTTCTAGTTTCTCTTTGAGGAATAAGGCTAATTCACATGATAATACCACTTCTTCTAAAACTCTTTCTTTCCAGCTGTAAAATTTTCTGTTTTGGTAGCGAATTTTTTTAAGAAAAAATCTCCCTCCCTCGCCCTTTCTTAGGACAACAACAGCTACTGGAAAATGCGGCTCTTGGCCAGAGGATGAATCACAGCCGACAATAACATCGTAAAAACTCTCGCCTTTTTCTGTCATGTATTTAATTAATTCCTCAATCACTCCGTCAATTACTAAATTCCCTTGGCTGGGATTGTAAAAATGTCCTTTTATAAATCTTTCCATGATTTATTATAGTAGCTAAAGCTAAGAAAAAAATCAAGCCCTCCTAAGTTTTGTTTTTCAAAACTTGGGAGGACAAGCCTAGGTCGCGCTATTTATGATTTTTATAAACTCTTCGGTTTCCAAAGAAGCACCGCCAACCAAAAGTCCTTGCAAAATGGCTTCCTTGAGATAATTTTGAGCATTCTGGCTATTGACGCTGCCACCATAAAGAATAGGAACCTGTTCTGCTGTGTTTTGATCATAAAGGCCAGTAATAATTTGTCTAATGAGAATAGCCGCTTTCTCAGCTTCTTCTGATAAGCAAGCCTTTCCTGTGCCAATCGCCCAAATAGGTTCATAAGCTATTAAAAACTTTGAATCCCGAAGGCTCTGAATGGAAATATCAAAAAGGGCCTTCTTTAATTGCCCTTCCAAGACGTTTTGAGTGTCTCCCCTTTCTCTTTCTTCCTGACTTTCGCCAATGCACAAAATCGGCCTTAACTCTGCTGAAATCACAGCCTTTATCTTTTGATTAACTGTTTCGTCTTTTTCTAAAAAATATTTCCGCCTTTCAGAATGGCCTAGAATTACATACTGGCAGCCCAAATTTTTTAGCATTGGAGGCGATATTTCGCCAGTAAAAGCTCCTTTCTCTTCCCAAAAAGCATCTTGGCCTCCTATCATTAAAGTTTTGGGATTCTTCAATAATGCTTGTAGATAAACAAAAGGCGGGCAAATAACAACCTCAACCCTTCGATTTCGCTCAGGGCAAGCATTTTTAATTCCCTTTAATCCTTTATTTATTGAATCAAAAAGCTGCTTAGCTTCAACTAAAGATTGAGGGTTCATCTTCCAGTTAGCGATAATAAACACTTTACTCATAGGTTACATTTCTTTACCCCGTACTATTCCGAGCGAAGCGAGGAATTAGTATCGGGGCAATTTGCTACAATGAATATTTTTTTCATAATTAAATTAGATTAAATTAAATATTCCTAACGTCAAAATAGTAACAATTATTCCAGCCAGTAATGCTCCAATTATAACTAAGGGAAGAGCTTTTTTGAAAGGAATACCGAAGACAAAAGCAGCTATTGCCCCTGTCCAGCCGCCGATAAAAGGAATAGGGGTGGCCACTAAGATTATCACAGCTAAATTTTTCCCCCATTTTTCAAACTTTGATTGATGGACAGATCTTGTATGATCAAAAAGCCAAGCAAAAAATTGGTTGAAAAATCCAAATTTTTTACTTAAAAATCGGGAAACTGGCTCCAAGGCTGAAATTATTAAAATTAGAGGTACTAAATTTCCTAAAACTGAAAAAAGATAAGCTGACCAAATAGGTAATTTGTAAACCTGAATTGCAATGGGTATGGCACCCCTTAGCTCAATAACTGGCGACATGGCAATTATAAAAGTTTTAAGCTCGGGGGTCATAATTATTGTTTTCTAAGATATTCTGCTGCTTTTTCTGGCTCAATGGTAGAAATCTCCATTTTTGTTCCGATCTCAAACCCAGCCCAAGTGGATGTTTTTGGTAAGATGGTCCAGTGCCAATGATAGTAATCATAATTTTTACCATCACAAGGAGCAGTATGTAAATAGAAATTGTAGGCTGGATCATTTAAGCCTTTATAGAGCTTAGCTAAGGCCATTTTAAGGGCTTTGGCGAATTGACGTTTTTCATTTTCAGTAATTTTTTCAAAATAAGAAAGGTGTTTTTTCGGAGTAATAATAACTTCAAAAGCAGATTTTGAGGCAAAAGGACAGACTACCAAAAAGCCTTTATTTTCAAAAACAATTCTTTCCTTTGCTTTCATTTCCCAGGCAGCCATCTGGCAATAGATACATTTTCGGCGAGATTTAAAATATTTTTGAGAATTAACCAAAGCTCTTTTTAGATCAGCATCAATTAAAGGGGTGGTGATAATTTGAGAATGGGGATGGGCGATTGAAGCTCCAGCTTCTATCCCGTGATTGTGAAAAATAGAAATATAATTAACAAACTTTTCTCTCATTAATCCTAAATATCTCTCCTGATAAACATCAATTGTCTCTTTTACTTGTTTGGTTGAAAATTGAGCTAATTGTTTTATATGATCTCGGGTAATAACTACCTCGTGAAATCCCGCAGCATTCATTGTTTGATAGACGTCTCCTTTAATTCTTTCGTTTAATTCTGGATAGGGCAGGAAGGCAGGAAATTTATTGAGAGCCGAAATAGTTGTCCACCCCGTTAGAAATTTCTTGATTTCTAACGGGGTCCAATTTTTAGAAGTCTTATCTGGAGGAAACACTTTTTTACCATTAGAAAAAACAACAGTTGGGGCCTCTTGGTTTTGAATTTGACAAAAAGGGCAAGTACTTTTGGGAACTTTTTCTATTTTTCGCCTTTCTTTTTTAAAAGTTTCTGGCCGACGGGCTCTGCCCGTAGCAATAACCACCCAATCCCTGGAAACTAAATCCAATCTCAACTCTGAAGGAAATTTTGGCTTTTTTTTCTTTGGTTTCCTACGGGGCATAAAACCCTTTGATTGAGTTTAATCTTATTTTAATTAAGTCAAGAGCCATCTTTATAATTGATTTAAATTTTACTTTACTTTCTGGGTCGTTTTTCCAATGAACCGGGACTTCTTTTATCTTATATCCAAATCTTTTGGCAATGATTAAAATTTCTGGATCAAAAGCAAAGCGTTCAATTTTACATTTCGAAAAAATTTTCTCAACAGCTTCTTTTTTAAACCCCTTAAAGCCACACTGGGTATCTTCAATTTTCCAAAGTCCGATAATTATTTTCCTAAACAATTTAAACCCCTCTCCTAAAATTGCTTGTCTTAACCAGGGTTGAGGCGGATCTAAAACTGCCCCCTTGATATCTCGAGAACCAATGACAATATCTGCTCCTTTTTCAAATTCTGGCCACATTTTTTCAACCTGATCAATAGAAGTGGAGTTATCGGCATCAGTAAATACTCTATATTCTCCAACAGCTGCTAATATTCCTTGTCTTACAGCATAACCTTTGCCATGATTTGTGTCGTTGTTAATTGGCTTCAAATTATGAATTTTGGATATATGACTTTTTAGAACTTCCTCTGATTTATCTTTTGAACCGTCATTAACCACAATAATTTCATAGTCATAAGATTGTTTTCTCAAATATTCATCAATTGCCTCTAAGGTTTTGGGTAGTCTTTTCTCTTCATTATAGACAGGGATAATGACAGATAAATAAGTTTCATTTGACATTACTCTATTTTACAATAAATTTTCCAAAAACAAAATGGGCGCTCGTGTAAACGCCCTATAACCCTATCTATATCTATGCCGTAACGCAGCGTGAAAGCAAAATCCAAACAAATATGCCAAAAATTACACCCCCGCCTGTTGGCATAGCAGAAATTATCATCCTGTACGTAGAATTGATGTTTCTGTTTAAACTCCCGATCGCAAATACGATCAAGGAGCCAAAGACACCCCCACAAGCCGAAAAAAGGAACATAGTATCTGCTACAGACAGCATCTTTCTCCCTCCTTCTCTGCTTGAACGATTTAAAAAAGAGCCCGAATATCTTATACTAGTTACTTTTATAATCTATTATTCTAGCCCCGTCAATATTCGAGAGCCGTCTTTTGTTACGGCTATAGTGTGTTCAAAATGAGCTGACAGAGACCCGTCCTCTGTTTCATAGCCGTGGCCGTCCTTAGTTCTTTTGAGTTTCCAGTCCCCTGTCGTAACCATAGGTTCCAAGCAGATGACCATACCTTCTTTTAATTTTTCGCCCTTGTGCCTTTTGCTATAATTTAAAACTTGGGGATCTTCGTGAAGTTCTCTGCCAATTCCATGTCCGCAAAGGTCTCTGATAACATTAAATCCTTGAGATTCAACAAATCTTTGAATAGTGTTGCCAATATCACCAATTGTATTTCCCGGCCTGGCTTTTTTTATTCCTCGTTTTAAAGCTTTTTTAGTTACCCGAATTAATCTTTGAGCCTCAGAGTCAATTTTTCCTACTGGCAAAGTTGCAGCCATATCAGCGTGAAATCGTTTATAAAAAATCCCCAAATCCAAAGAAACAATATCTCCTTCTTTTAAAGCTCTATCAGAAGGAGCAACATGAACTAATTCTTCGTTAATTGAAGTACATAGGGCAGCTGGGAAATTTTGATATCCTTTAAAGGATGGCTTGGCTTTATATTTAAAAATCAGGCTTTCTGCAAGCCTGTTTAGTTCTTTGGTGGTGACTCCCGGTCTAACTGCTTTTTCTAATTCTTTCATAATTTTTGCCAAAATCCTACCACCCTCACGCATCGTCTCAATTTCCTTTTTTGATTTTATCGTAATCATTTCCATCATACATTTTCGACGGCCGTCGGAAATGTACTATAGGTTCACCTAATTGCCTTTAAAATGTCTTTGTGGACATTTTCAATGCTTTGCTCTCCATTTATTCTTATTAATTTTCTTTGTTTCTTGTAGTGATTTACCACCTGCATTACTTCGTTCTTGAATTCTTCTAAACGTTTATTTATAGAGCTCAATTTATCATCGTGTCTGACAATGAGTGGACCCGAGCATTTGTCGCATTTTTTAAGTTTTTTAAAATGGCCCAGCCAAGGAATAAGTCTGCCGCATCTCTTGCAAATTCTTCTTTTTGTTAAACGATTGATGGACTCTCTTTTTGAGATATTAATTAAAATAATTTTTGCTGTTTTTTGCCATTCGTACCATCTCAATGCGTCGTCAAACATTTTAGCCTCCATTATCTTTCTTGGGCTGCCATCTATAACAAAACCTCTCAATTTTGAATTCTTCTTAAACTTCTCTAGTTTATCTATCCAAAGTTTGGAAATGATAAAGCTGGGAACTAACCAGCCCTGGCCCATAACTTTTATAAGTTTTTTAGAGGTAAAATCGCCAGCTTTTTGTCTGGCTCTTAAAGTATCACCGCTGCCGAAATATTCCAAGCCAAATTTTTTAACAAGAAGTTTAGCTTGAGTTCCCTTTCCAGAACCTGGCGGCCCAAGTATAATGATGACTTTTGGCTTTTTAGACATTTTTAAAAAGTCTCATAATCTCGCATTTGAAGTTGAGCTCTAATTTGGCGCATAGTTTCCAAAACTACTGAAACAACAATGATTAAAGATGTTCCTCCAACTAAAAACCCAAAGACTTGAACTTCGGTTACCTTCTGGACAATAAAGGGCATTACCGCAATCAATCCTAAAGAAATGGCACCGATAACTAAAACTCGGTTCAAAATATAATATAAAAAGTCAGCTGTTGCTCTACCAGGCCTAATGCCAGGAACAAAGCCCCCCATTTTTTGTAGATTGTTGGAAATAGCTTTTGGATCAAAAGTGACAGCAGTATAAAAGTAGGTAAAGAGAAGAACTAATATAAAATAAATAGATACGTAGCCTAAAAGGTTTCTTTGGGGGTCAAAAAAAGCTCCTACGCTTTGGGCAATATTACCAATGGTTCCTCCTACTCCACTTAAAAAATTGGCAATCATTCCAGGAAAAAGTAAAATTGATAAAGCAAAAATTATAGGTATTACACCAGCTGGATTAACATTCAAGGGTAAATAAGTGGAAGCGCCACCATACATTTTCATCCCTCTCACCCTTTTGGCATAAGAAACTGGTATATTTCTTCTTGCTTCATTAATCAAAACTACCCCAGCAATGATTAGTAAGGCCATACTAAAGAAAAGTAAATAAGAAGGGATTTGAGCAGGGGTATAACCCACTGCCATTTGACGGATGTTATTGGGGAAATCAGAGACAATGCCAGCAAAGATCATAAGAGATATGCCATTGCCAATGCCTTTTTCAGAAATTAATTCACCTAACCACATTAAAAAGACAGCGCCAGCAGTAACAGTCAAGACAGAGGTTAAAAGCAGTTGTGGGGGGAGAGCTCCGATAATCTTTTGCTGCTGAAATAAAGATAACATCGCATAACTCTGAAGAGCAGCTAAGGGTATAGTTAAAAGGCGGCCATACTGATTAAATTTTTGACGGCCCTGCTCTCCTTCTTCTTTGTAAAGTCGTTCCAGCTGAGGAAAAATCATTGTTAAAAGCTGCAGAATGATCACTGAAGTTATGTAAGGTCCCATCCCCAACATCACAATAGAAAGATTATCAAGAGCGCCACCAGTAAAGATATTTAAAAGACCAAAAAGCTGATTGGCTTCGAAAAATTCCCGCATCTTACTGGCATCAATACCGGGCATAGGGATATTTGCCATTATCCGAAAGATGGCAAAAGCCGCTAAAATAAAAAGAATCTTGTTCCGCAAGTCTCGGATTTTAAATATTTGAATTATTCTTTGCCACCACATAAAATAAAATTTCTAATTTCTAATTACTAATGTCTGAAATTTTAGTCATTTTATCATTTAGTTATTGGGGCTTGATTAGGTATTAGAAATTAGTTATTAGTCATTTTCACTGTGCCTCCTGTTTTCTTAATTTTATCGTGTGCTTGCTTTGAAACCTGGCATTTTTCAAAAGTAAGCTTCTTTGTTAGTTTTCCTTTTGCCAAAATCTTAACTTGGGGTGTCCTTCCTTTTATTCTACGAATTAACCTTCTCTCAAGCAAGGTCTTTGGAGAAACTATTTCCGATGCTTTAAACCTCTTTTCAAGAAGTTCAAGATTAAGCACGGCTATTTTAGGCCTTATTTTTTTGAATCTATAACCTCTTAGTTTCGGGTATCTTTTTATTATTTGTCGAATAACTGGTTTGAGCCTTCTGCCAGCCCGAGATTTTTGACCCTTCATTCCCCGGCCAGAATAAGTTCCGCGCTTACCTCCCCGGCCAACCCGTTTCCTCTTTTTTGGTTTATGTTTTGGATTCAATTGGTGCAATTGCATAAAAAACTAAAACTATGATTTTTTCTCTTTTTTACCTTCAATCTTTTTAATCCTTAGGGATTTTAATGCTTTAATTGTAGCCCTGGCATTATTTAATTTATTCCTTGTTCTTCCTAAAATCTTTGAAGAAATATTTTTTATACCAACTAAATTGCAAATTACTCGAACTGTTCCGCCTGCTACCAAGCCCCTTCCTTTTCTTTGGGGTTTAAGTAACACCCTAGCTGAAGAATGTTTGGCTAAAATCTCGTGAGGGATAGTATCTTCTAAAATTGGGACTTCAATTAAATTCTTTTTTGCCGACCGGGTTGCTTTCTCAACCGCCTGGGCAACATCAGAGCCCTTAGCCACTCCCACTCCTACCTTTCCAGCTTTATTACCGATTACCATTACTGCTCGAAATCTAAAATGCCGGCCACCAGCTGTTACCCTGGTCACCCTGGCTAAGTCCAAAAGTTTTGATTCAAATTCAGTATCTTTTTTTTCTACATTCCTTTGATATCTTGGTAGCATATTTAAATTTTTTCTAAATTCCATTTTAAAATTTTAAACCCCCTTCTCTTGCCCCTTCAGCCAGCGCTTTTACTCTACCGTGGTATTTGTAACCTCCTCTGTCAAATTTTACTTTTTCAATTAGGGGCCCGCCTTTGGCGGGAGCCAGCTTTGGGCGGGTTATAGTCTTTTTAAAGACTTTTTCCGCAATTAATTTTCCTACTTCAAAAGCTATGGCCAATTTTCCTGTTCTGACTTTTTCTTTCTTGTCCGCCGAAGCTTTAGCGGAGGCGGGTTTCTTCTTTTTATTTTTTGCTCCTTGCCTCAGTTCTAAATCATTAGCTGAAGCTAAAATATTTCCTTTCTCATCATCAATTAATTGAGCATAGATGTGTTTACTTGAACGAAAAACACAAAGCCGCGGCACCTTAGCTACGCCCTTTATCTTCGCTCTCACTCTCTTGTGACGTCTGTATCTTTTCTCTTGTTTTTCTAACATGATTTTACTGAGTAGTTGCAGCTTTTTTACCGGCCTTTCTTCTAACTACCTCTCCAACGTATCTTATTCCCTTTCCTTTGTAGGGTTCTGGAGGCCTAATTTTTCTAATTTTAGCTGCAATTTCACCCACTAACCCTTTATTAATGCCGGAAATAGTAATAATATTCTTTTCCACTAAGAAACTAATTCCCTCCGGAGCTTCAATCTTAACCGGATGAGTAAAACCAATCTGGAGATTTAAATCCTTTCCTTCGCTTAAGGCCTTGTAGCCTATGCCTTGAATCTCTAATTTTTTTTCGTATTCTTTAGTTACTCCCTGAATTGCGTTAGATAAAAGTGCCCTTGTTAATCCCCAAAAGGCTTTTGTTTTTTTAGTCTGTCTTTGGGGCGAAACAAAAATTTGCTTTTCTTTCACTTCAATCTTAATTTCAGGACGAATTTCTAAAGATAACTCGCCCTTAGGTCCTTTTAATATAACTTTCTGGCCTTCTATTTTTACCTCTACTCCTTCCGGTATTGGAATTGGTTTTTTACCTAATCGTGACATAAATCTTTACCCTCCAAAATTTTTCTTTGAAAAACTTAGGTGGGTTTACCAGATTTCGCATATCACCTCCCCTCCCAGTCTCTTTTTCCTTGCTTTTTTGTTGGTCATCAAACCTTCTGGAGTGGAGATGATGGCTATGCCATATCCTCCTTTTATTGGCTTCAATTCTTTAGCTTTAAGATAAATTCTTTGACCCTGCTTTGAAATTCTTTTTAATCCAGAGATAATCGGCCGCCTTTGGCGAGCCTCGCCTTCGGCGGGAGCACCTTCGTCATATTTTAAAGTAATTTCAATAAATTTTTTTTCTTTCCTTCCCCGTTTTTCAACTTTTTCAATAAAACCTTCTCTTTCTAAAATTTTAGCAATTTCGTATTTTAAATTAGAAAAAGGAATGTCAACCTGTTGATGAAAAACAGCTTGAGCATTGCGTATTCTATTTAATATGTCGGTAATAGGGTCAACCATACTTCATTTTAACGTTTTATTTGTTTTCATATTTACCAGCTTGATTTTTTAATACCAGGGATCTCTCCCCTGTTTGCCAATTCTCTAAAACATATTCGGCACAAGCCAAATTTTCTCATATGCCCTCTTCTTCTACCACAGCGAAAACAACGTCGAACAATCCGGCTTGTAAACTTGGGCTTCTTTTTTGATTTTTCGATCTGGGCTTTCGTTGCCATTTTTAAAAAAAATACTTATGATTTTATCGGAAAACCGAGTAATTTTAAGAATTCTAACCCTTCTTCTCTTTTTTTTGCGTTACTTACAACTGTAATTTCGAAACTAAAGATAAACCTTGTTTTTTCTGGCGATATCTCTGGAAAAGATATCTGCTCTTTTATTCCAATAGTTAAGTTTCCCGCTTTATCTACAGATTTTGGCTCGATTCCCCGAAAGTCGCGGGACCTTGGCAAGGCAAGGTGAATTAGTCTATCTAAAAAGTCATACATTTTTTTCCTCCTTAAAGTAACTTTAGCTCCAATTGCCATTCCCTGCCTAATTTTAAATCCTGAAATAGCTTTTTTTGCCTTTGTCAAAATAGCCCGTTGGCCAGCAATTAAAGACAAATCATTTAAAATATTGTCTAAAACTTTTTTTTGTTCTTCGGAGGTTTTGCCGGCGATTAATCGGCCGAAACCAGAATTTAAAATTACCTTTTCAATCTTTGGGACGGCCATTAAATTTTTATAGCCGAACTTATCTTTCATTTCTGGCATAACTTCTTTTATATATTTTTCCCGGAGCTTTAACATAATGAATAAAAAGTTAAATTTCTTGTTCGCATTTTTTACAGATGCGATGTTTTTCTTTTTCTCTGTTTTTATATCCTACTCTCGTTGCTTTTCCGCACTTTGGGCAAATAACCTTTGCGTTAAAGGTATAAATTGGAGCAGGGATTTCTATGGTTTGTCCTTTCTCTCCTGATTTTTTAGGCCTAACATGTTTTTTTCTTATATTAATTCCTTCAACTATAAGTTTTTCTCTTTCGGGAAGAGCTTTCAAAACCTTTCCTTTCCTACCCCTATCTTTTCCTGTAATTATTAAAACGCTATCACCTTTTTTAATTTTCATAATTTATACTAATTCTTCAGCTAAAGTAGCTATTTTGTCAAATTTTTTTTCTTTTATTTCATAGGGAACCGGCCCAAAGATTCTCCCGCCTCTGGGCTCTTTCTTGGTTTCTAAAATAACAGCGGCGTTATCATCAAACTTTATATAAGTGCCGTCTTTCCTTCGATAAGACTTTTTCTGTCTTACAATCACAGCCCTTACTATGTCATGTTTTTTGGTTTGTTTTCGAGGCTCTGCTTTCTTGACAGCAGCTACAATTACATCGCCAATCTGGGCATATCTTCTTCTTGTTCCACCTAAAACCCTGAAGCACTGGATAACTTTTGCTCCAGTATTATCTGCTACTTTTAACATTGTACGGGGCTGAATCATAAATTAGCTTTTAGCTTATAGCTTTTAGCTTATAGATAATTAGCCATCTTAGCAACAATTTTGACTAAAAACCTAGAGCCTAAAAGCTAAACCCTAGAAATAACTCGCCATCTTTTTTGTTTACTGATAGGCCGGCATTCTTCAATAATAACCCTATCCCCAACCTTATAATCGTTCGTTTCTGTGTGGACCTTATATTTTTTATTAATCCTATACCTTCTTTTATATTTTGGGTGTTCTTTGATTTGTTCAGTTTCCACCACTACGGTTTTTTTCATTTTATCGGAGATAACTGTTCCGACTAATTGACGTTTTGGCATATTTTTATTTAAACATTTAAGCATTCTGACATTTTAACAAAATTGATCTCCGTGCTTAAATGTTTAGATGTTTAAATGTTAAGATGATTTTAGGATGGTTAGTATCTTGGCAATGTCTTTTTTGATTCTTCTGATTTCTCTAACGTTTTTTATTTTCCCCGAAGCCAAATCAAATCTTAGCATTCTTAAACGATCTCTGTTTTCCTGCAAAAGTTGCGGTAAGTCACTTTTATTCTTTTGGCGTAATTCAAAAATTTTCATCTAAATGGGGCTGTTGTTTAATTTCTATCTTTTTATAAATTTTGTCTTAATTGGAAGTTTATCGCTTGCCCTTCTAAAAACCTCTCGAGCTGTCTCTTCTTTAATTCCTTCTAGCTCGAAAATGATTCGGCCAGGTTTAATTGGAAAAACATAATGATCAACTGATCCTTTTCCTCCACCCATCGGAACCTCAACGCCTTTTTTAGTTACCGGTTTGTCGGGAAAAATTCTAATCCAAAGTTTTCCTCCTTTTCTTAAATAGCGAATTATTGTTCTCCTTGCTGCTTCAATTTGTCGAGAAGAAAGCCATCTGTGTTCTAATGCTTTTAGGCCGAAGCTGCCAAAAGCAAGTTCTGTTCCCCGAACCTCAATTCCTCTTGAACGTCCTTTGTGCCATTTTCGATGTTTTACTTTTTTTGGATATAGCATAACTTCTAAAACTTTTCTCCTTTGTAAATCCAAACTTTTACTCCAATTACCCCATAGGTGCAATATGCTTCAGCGGTTTCGTAATCAATATCAGCTCTTAATGTTTGACGAGGCAAACGACCCTTTTTTAACCACTCTCGGCGAGCGATTTCTGCTCCAGCAAGACGACCAGCCACCTCAATCCTTACTCCCTTTACTTCTTTATTAGCCATAACTTTATCTAAGGCCTGCTTTAGTGCTCTTCGATGGTGAACCCTTTTCTCTAACTGCTGGGCAATCCATTGGCTGACTAAGCTTGCTTTAATCCAAGGATTTCTAATTTCTTTAATTTCAATTTTTAACTCCTGTTTTTTAGCGTCTTTTTCAGTTGGAGCTAAAATCTTTTTTTCTAATGTCCTTTTCAGCTCTTCGACTCCTTCTCCTCCTCTGCCGATAATTAAACCGGGCCTGGCCGTTTCAATAATGAGGTTTATTTTCCCGGGAAATCTTTCAATTTCAATTCTTCCCAAGCCAGTTTGAAGTAATTTTTCTCTTAAAAATTTCTTAATTTTAAGATCTTCCTCTAAAAATTTAGGGAAATTTCTTTTTGTCAGCCAACGAGAATCCCAATCTTGAGTCTCTTTTATTCGAAATACTTTAGGATGAACTCTATGAGTCATAGTTTTAAAAAGATTTTCTTCTAAAGATTTTTCTTATTCCCCTTTCTGCTTTGGGCTTGGACACCTCTTTTTCTGGTCTAAATCTTGGTCTTTCCGCTTTAGGCGCTCTTTTGATTTCCTCGACTTTCTCGATAGCCTTCTTTTTTGGTTTTGCTTTCTTTATTTTTTTAGGCTTTTTCTCGATTGTATCTAAAATAATTGTAATGTGAGAGGTTTTTTTCTGAATTTCATAAGCTCTGCCCCGAGCCCGAGGTTGCCATCTTTTTAGTTTTGGTCCCTCATCAACAGTTATTTTAGAAATATAAAGATTGTTTTCATCTAATTGAAAATTAGTTTTAGCTGAAGCAACGGCTGATTTTAAAAGTTTGGCCAAAGGTAAGCTTGCTCTTTTTGCTAAAAACTGAAGCGATGTTTGGGCTTCGGTAACTTTTTTTCCTCTAATTTGGTCAGCAACTAATCTAACTTTTCGGGGAGCAATTCTTAAATAACGAAGTTTTGCTGTAGCTACCATGTGTTATTAAATTTCTTAATCAATGATTATCCTTCTTCTCCTTTCAGTTTTTCAGCTGTTTTCTCAACTTCTTTTTGCTCTAATTCTCTTTGCATCCTTCCTCCGTGTCTTGTAAATTTTGTGGTTGGAGAAAATTCTCCCAATTTATGACCGACCATTTCTTCACTTATGTGGACAGGAATAAATTCTTTTCCATTATGAACGCCAAAGGTAAAACCGATCATTTCTGGGGTAATAGAACAAGATCTCGACCAGGTTTTGATAATGGCTTTAGATCCTGACTTCAAATTTTTAATTTTTTTAAAAAGTTTTTGGTCAATATAAGGACCTTTTTTTAAACTCCTTGCCATAAGTTTTCTACGAACTCTTACAAATTTAAGCAAATGTATTACGAATAATTATTCGTATATTCGTGCTGATTCGTAATTCGTAGGCATTATTTCTTTTTTCTTCTTTGTATTATTAATTTATTTGTCCATTTTTTTCTTTTTCGAGTTTTAACTCCTAAGGCTGGCTTTCCCCAAGGAGTCTTTGGGTGTTTTAGGCCAATTGGAGCCTTTCCTTCTCCTCCACCATGGGGATGATCAGGAGGAATCATTGCTGACCCTCGAACAGTTGGCCGCCTCCCTTTTAGCCGAGCCCTTCCGGCTTTGCCGATTTCTTGATATATATGCTCTGGATTGGAAACTACTCCAACAGAAGCAAAGCATTCTTCAGGAAGTTTTCTAATTTCAGATGATGGCATCTCTAACAAGATATGCTTCCCTTCTTGGCCTAAAACTCGAGCTGCTGTTCCTGCTCCTCTCACCAGCTTTCCGCCTTTACCTGGCTCAATTTCGATATTATAAACTAAAGTTCCGATTGGAATTTTTTTTAATTTTAAGCGATTTCCAGGAGACAAAAGAGCATTTTCAGAAATAACAATCTCCTGGCCAATTTTTAGGTCTTTTGGGGCAAGAATATAGCGTTTTTCATTGTCTTGATACTCAATCAAAGCAATAAGGGCTGAACGATAAGGATCGTATTCTAAGGCAATTGCCTTTCCTGGTATCCCAATCTTTTCTTGTCCAAAATCAATAATTCGATAGAGCCTTTTGGCTCCGCCTCCACGATGACGAACGGATATTCTGCCCGAGCTTCCTCTTCCTGCTTTCTTTTTAAATGACATAAGCAGTTTTTTCTCCGGTCTTTTTTTGGTTATCATTTGGGAGATTTTCATTGATATTTTATTTTAATTCTTTTTATCTCGATAAAACCTCTATCTTCTGTCCTTCTCTTATTCTAATAATTGCTTTTTTATATCCTTTTCGCTGGCCCAGTGTTCTTCCCAGTCTTCTTTGTTTTGGGTGAACATTAATAATTTTTACCGAGACTACATCAACATTGTAAATATCTTCAATGGTCCTTTTAATTTCTACTTTATTAGCTTCCGATAAAACTCTAAAAGTATATTTATTTTCCTTAATAAGATCGGTTGCCTTTTCGGTAACGTGGGGGGTTTTCAGAATTTTATAAGATTCGGGGAACTTTTTCTTCTTTCTTATTCTTCTCCTTGTAACTGGCGAAGCTTTTTCAGCCTTTTCTTTCTGGACAGCTTTGGGTTCCTTGACTATCTCTTTTTCTTCCTTTGCTTTTTTCTCTTCCTTGATTTCTTTCTTCTCTCTTTTTTTCTTTTTAAAAATATCTAATAATGCCATGGAAATAACCCAACACATTTTCTACGATCGTAGAAAATGTGTTAGTTCTTTAAAAAGGTCTCTTGGATTTTTTTAACTGCTTCTTTTGCTAAGATTAAATATTTAAAAGAAAGTAAATCTAAGGCACTGAGATTCCGAGCTTCAATTATTCTAAATTTAGGGATATTTTTTCCTGCTCTAAGTATTTTTTCATCTTTTTGGGGTAGAATCATCAAGGCCGAGGTTTTTGGAGGAAGTATTTTCTTCAAAATCTTTGAAATTTCATTGGTTTTTGCTTTTTCTAATTTTAAATTATCTAAAACAGTAATTAATTTCTCGTTTACTTTGGCAGACAGAACCATAAATAAAGCCTTTCTTCTCATCTTTTTGTTAATTTTCTTTTTAAAAACCCTGTTTTTAGTTGGGCCAAAAGTTACCCCACCTCCTCGCCAAATTGGAGAACGAATTGAACCATGTCTGGCTCGGCCTGTTCCTTTTTGCCGCCAGGGTTTTCTTCCGCCTCCCCTAACTTCTCCTCTGCCTTTAGTATGAGCTATCACTCTTCTTTTGTTTGCCATTTGAGAAACAACCACCTGATGAACCAAATCAGGATTTACTTTTACTTCAAAAACTTCCTTTGGTAATAAAATGGTTCCAATTTCTTTATTCTCTTGGTTATAAAGTGAATACTTCATAATTTCTATTTCGCGCCTCTTATTTCCAATAATGTTCCCCTTCTTCCAGGAACAGCGCCTCTGACAGCTATAAGATTATTACCAGGGTCAACTTTTACGACCTTAAGATTCTTGACTGTCACTCTTTCAAATCCCATTCTGCCTGGCATTTTTCTTCCCTTAATTACTCTTTCTGGGAAAGAAGATCCTACAGAGCCTAAGGTTCTGGCCTCGTGTTTTACACCATGAGACGCTCCTCTTCCTGAAAATCCCCACCTTTTGACAGCTCCTTGAAAGCCTTTGCCTTTGGAAGTCCCAGAAACTGAAACAATATCTCCTTCTTTAAAAACAGAAGTGTCGATCTTGTCACCGACTTTATATTGATTATTTTTTCCGCCTCCGGCGGATCCGCCTGGGGCGGAAAATTCTCTTATAAATCTAAAAGGTTTTTTCTTTTTAGTTTTTGTAATTTTCTTTTTTTTAGTTATTTTATCAAATCCAACCTGAATAGCCTCGTAACCGTCGTTATCTTCTGTCTTTACCTGCAAAACTTGGCAAGGGCCAGCTTCAATTAAAGTTACCGGAATAACATTTCCTTTTTCGTCAAAGATTTGGGACATACTTAGTTTTGTTCCTATTATGAATTTCGTACTCATTTAAATAATTCTAATTTTTGCCTGCCCCGTACCCCGGTACTACAAATTCTCTGAATTTGAGTACGGGGCAAGTATTAAGTATACCAGATAATCGTCGAGATTCTTTGATGCTCGCCCCGTACCATTCGAACGTAGTGAGAATTGGTTCGGGGTAATCCCGAAGGGATTTGTATGGGGTTCCTAAAATAAACTTCATAGAGGCTAATTGAAAACCGGGCATAGCCCGGTTTTCATCCATGGCTATTTAAAATTGATATATTTTAAAAGTCTGATTTTACCATTTTAATTATCAATTGAATGTTATTGTCCCTCCAATTCTTCAAAACTAATTTTTTACATTTTAATTTCAACGTCCACTCCAGCGGGCAAATTCAGGTTCATTAAGGCATCAATAACTTTCGGGTTAGGATTTAAAATATCAATTAATCTTTTATGGATTCTCATTTCAAACTGCTCTCTGGCATCTTTGTGAACAAAAGAAGATCTATTAACTGTGTATTTATGAATTTCTGTTGGTAAAGGGACGGGCCCCAAAACTTCTACCCCGTAACGTAAAGCTGCCTCAACAATCTGTCGAGCGCTATTGTCTATAACCTTGTGGTCGTAAGCTTTCAGTTTTATCCTAAGCTTCGGCTGGAAGGTCTCTTTAGCTTCTTTAACTTCCCTTTTTTCTTTTACTGCCATCTTAAAAGAACGTCAAAATTAGTTCTTAGCGATTAGCGAATAGTGAATAGCGAATCGCGACTAAAATATACTCGCTAAGCACTACTCGCTATTTAGATATTTTGATTACCACTCCTGCCCCCACGGTCTTTCCCCCTTCTCTAATTGCGAATCTTTGTTTTTCTTCAAGGGCAATCGGCACAATTAATTTAATCCCCAGATTAACAGTGTCGCCCGGCATTACCATTTCTGTTCCTTCGGGCAAAGTTACATCGCCGGTAACATCGGTTGTCCGGAAATAAAATTGAGGTTTGTAACCGGTGAAGAAAGGAGTGTGACGACCACCTTCTTCTTTAGTTAAAATATAAACCTCTGCCTCAAATTCAGTGTGAGGAGTGATGCTGCCTGGTTTGGCTAAAACCTGGCCTCTTTCCACCTCTTCTTTTTTCAAACCTCGAACTAAAATCCCAACATTGTCACCAGCAATACCTTCGTCAAGAGTCTTATTAAACATTTCAATGCTAACTACTACTGTCTTCACAGTTGGCCGGAGACCAACTAATTCTACTTCTTCATTTGAATGAACAATTCCTCTTTCTATTCTTCCAGTTGGAACAGTCCCACGTCCGGCAATAGAGAAAACATCTTCGATGGCCATTAGAAATGGCTTGTCTGTCTCTCTTTTGGGTTCTACAATGTAGTCATCTAAAGCCTTAACCAGTTCTAAAATAGGTTTGGCAGCCTCATCGTCAGGAGAGCTAACATCTAAAGACTTTAAGGCTGATCCTTTAATTATTGGTACCTCGTCACCAGGAAAATCATATTTTTTCAAAAGTTCTCTTGTCTCAGATTCTACCAAGTCAATCATTTCAGGGTCATCAACAAGATCGCATTTATTAAGGAAAACAACAATAGAAGGTAAGCCCACTTGTTTGGCCAAAAGTATATGCTCTCTGGTCTGTGGCATGGGGCCGTCTGGAGCTGAAATAACTAAGACCGCTCCATCCATCTGGGCTGCTCCCGTAATCATATTTTTTATGTAGTCTGCATGCCCTGGGCAATCAATGTGGGCATAATGCCTCTTGTCTGTTTCGTACTCGACGTGACAAACATTTATAGTTAAACCTCGGGCTTTTTCTTCCGGGGCAGAATCAATCTCATCAACGCTTTTCTTGGAAGCTCGAAGTCCCTTAAGCTGTAAAACTTTAAGAATTGCCGCTGTAAGGGTGGTTTTACCATGATCAACGTGACCGATTGTGCCCACATTAAGGTGAGGTTTTGATCTTTCAAATTTTTCTGCCATTATAGTCAGCGAACAAAGAACAGAGAACAGAGAACAGAATCATTGTTCATTGTTCATTGTTTCTTGTTCATTGTTAATTTAATTATATTATATTTTAATTATTTTTAAAGATTAGTCAACTCTTTTGCTCAATTACCTTTATAGCAAAAATTTCTAAATAAGTCAACAAGTCAACTGTGGATATTTTAGGCAATATTTTACTGCCTTTTCCCTTCAATTATTTCCTGAGCAATGTTTCCCGGGACCTCATCATAATGATCGAATTCCATCTTAAAATCGCTCCGCTCTTCCAGCCTTCGGCTGGCGCTCGCCCTTCGGGCTTGCTTCTCTTCGCTCTTTGGAACCTTGCGGTTTCAATTCTTCCACCTTGGGGAAACGCCCACTGTTCACACACAGCCCAGTTTCCCCATCGCCCCTTCTGCTTTACGATGGAATTTTCGAAATTACCTGCGCTTACCCTCTATAATTTCTTGAGCGATATTTCCAGGTACTTGGTCATAATGATCGAATTCCATCGTAAAAGTCCCGCGGCCTTCAGTCATTGAACGGAGAGAAGTAGCATAGCCAAACATTTCAGCCAAGGGAACTTTTGCATCAATAACTTTTAAATTAAGGCGATCCTTTGTTTCGTCAATTTTTCCTCGTTTTGCCCCTAAATCCCCTATTGTATCACCAAAAAATTCTGAAGGAATAATTACTTCTAACCTCATTATTGGTTCTAATAAAACTGTCTTCGCTCTTTTTGCCGCTGCCTGAAAAGCCATAGATGCTGCGATTTTAAAAGCAGCCTCTGAAGAATCAACGTCATGGAAAGAACCATCGTAAAGAACAGCCGTCAAATCAACCATTGGGTAACCAGCTAAAACTCCTTTATCCATAGCTTCTTTTATTCCTTTTCGAACGGCGGGAATAAATTCTTTGGGAATAATTCCTCCTTTGATTTCGTCGACAAATTCAAATCCCTCGCCCCTTTCTTTTGGCTCTACCCTTAACCAAACATGGCCATATTGACCTCTGCCCCCTGACTGCCGAATATATTTTCCTTCAGCTTCTGCATTCCCTACGATTGTCTCTTTGTAGGCAACTTGGGGCCTACCTACTGAAGCTTCAACTTTGAATTCTCTTTTCATCCGGTCTGTAATTATTTCCAAGTGCAATTCTCCCATTCCCGAAATAATGGTTTCGCCAGTTTCGAGATCTCCTTTTATTTTGAAAGTAGGGTCCTCTTCAGATAATTTTTTCAAAGATAAACTCAGTTTCTCTTGGTCAGCCTTGCTTTTTGGTTCAATTCTAATTGAAATAACAGGCTCTGGGAAGGTTATTTTTTCTAAAATAATGGGGTGGTCTGGATCGCAGAGAGTATGACCAGTAGCCGTATTTTTGAGTCCGACTGTGGCTACAATCTCGCCAGCATAAATTTCTTCAACTTCTTCACGGGAGTTAGCGTGCATTCTTAGAATTCGGCCAATCCTTTCTTTCTCTCTAGTTGTCGAATTCAGAACATAAGAACCTTTTTTTAAACTGCCAGAGTAAACTCGAAAAAAAGTTAAAGTACCAGTATAGGGATCGGCAGCGATTTTAAATGCCAAGGCAGCAAAAGGAGCTGAATCCGAAGGTTCTCTTTCAATCTCTTCTCCGGTTTTAGGATCCGTTCCTTTGGTTGATGGAAGATCACGAGGATCGGGAAGATAATAACAAACAGCATCAAGCAAAGGTTGAATTCCTTTATTCTTTAAGGCTGACCCACAAAAGACAGGAACCAACTTGTAATTTATAGTAGCTTCTCTTAAGACTTCTTTCAGTTCATCTATGGAAATTTCTTTTTCAGATAAAAATTTTTCTAAAAGTTTTTCATCTTCAGCAGCGATTTTTTCAACCATTTTTTTCCTCCATTCTTCAGCTTTTGCTTTTAAATCTTGGGGGATATCAGCCTCTACTACATTTTGGCCAAAATCTCCTTCAAATTTTAGAGCTTTCATTGTTAAAAGGTCAATCACCCCTTCGTGTTTTTCTTCTTCCCCAATGGGTAGCTGCAAAGCTACGGCATTGGAAGATAATCTTTGCCAGATTGACTCTAAACTTTTCTCAAAAGAAGCTCCAGTTCTGTCTAATTTATTTATAAAACAAATTCTAGGCACTTTAAACTTATCGGCTTGATGCCAAACTGTTTCTGACTGAGGCTCAACACCGGCCACACCATCAAAAACAACTACTCCCCCATCTAAAACCCTCAAAGATCTTTGAACTTCAGCAGTAAAATCAATGTGGCCAGGTGTATCAATTATGTTTATTCTGTATTTATTTTCTTTTTTTCTTTCTAAATTACTCGGCGTCCAAAAACAGGTGGTGGCAGCTGAAGTAATGGTAATCCCCCTCTCTCTCTCCTGAACCATCCAGTCCATAATTGCTTTCCCATCGTGGACTTCTCCAATTGAGTGAGAAATACCAGTGTAAAATAAAACTCGCTCGGTTGCTGTGGTTTTACCGGCGTCAATGTGGGCTATAATGCCAATGTCTCTAATTTTTTCGATTGGATAAAGTCTGGGCATAGTTTATCGCGCAAAATGAGCGAAAGCTCGATTGGCTTCAGCCATTCTGTGGGTGTCTTCTTTTTTCTTTATGGCTACTCCTGTATTTTCTGAAGCCTGGATTAATTCTTCAGCCAATTTTTCTCCCATTGGTTTTCCTTTTTTAGATTTAGCTGCCTGAATAATCCACCTTATAGCTAAAGTCAATCGCCTATCTCCCCTCACTTCTCTGGGAACTTGATAGGTTGCCCCACCGATTCTTTTAGGTTTAACTTCGAGTAGAGGGGCGGCATTTTTAAGGGCTTCTTCAAAAACCTCGACAGGTTCTCTTTTAGTTTTTTCTTTAATTTGATCAAAAGCCCGATAAACAATCTTCCTGGCAATAGTTTTCTTGCCCCGTCTCATCACCTGATTAATAAATTTTGCCACAACGGTGTTATCGTAAACGGGATCGGGCAGAACATCTCTTTTTGCTTTCTTTTTTCTTCTCATAATCTTTTATTATTCTTTTTTTGTCCCATACTTTGATCTTTGTTTTTTTCTTCCTTCTACTCCACCAGTATCCAAAATTCCTCGAACAACGTGATATCTCACTCCTGGTAAATCTTTAACTCTCCCTCCCCGGATTAAAACCACAGAGTGTTCTTGAAGATTGTGCCCCTCGCCAGGAATGTAGGCTGTAACTTCCATTCCATTGGTCAGTCTTACTCTGGCCACTTTCCTCAAAGCTGAATTTGGTTTTTTGGGAGTGGTGGTAAATACTTTAAGACAAACTCCTCTTTTAAAGGGCGAGGGATAATCTTTCGGTCTATTTTTTAAGACATTAAAACCAAATGTCAAAGCTGGCGTCTTATGGCGCTTCCCCGTTTTTTTTCTTTTTCTTTTAATTAATTGATGAATAGTAGGCATGATTCAAAAATAATAAAGCGCGTTGCGCTTGCGAATATTTTAGCAAATTATCTTTAAAGTGTCAACCCATTCGGCTACGCTCAGGGTTGACACTGAGCTTGTCGAAGTGTCAATTAAAAAAGCGGAGTACCAACAATTAGGTTAAATAGTAAATTAATTATTGTAATTATCCACCGAAAGAAAAAAAAGATAATAAAAAATAAAATAAATATCCCAAATTGACTTAAAAAAATCTTTACATTATTCAGGGATGATGGCAAAAAAGTGAAAAGGATATGAGAACCATCTAAAGGAGGAATGGGCAATAGATTGAATATGGCTAAAAGTAAATTAATAAAAACAATATAAGAAAACATTATATAAAGACCCTGAATAGCAGCTAAATCGGGAACAAAACGAAGGATTAACCCAAAAACTAAAGCTAAAGTTAGGTTTGCTCCAGGGCCAGCTAAAGCAGATTTTGCTTCTCCATATTTTTGATCTCGAAAGTTGTAGGGATTAATTGGTACTGGTTTTGCCCAGCCAAATAGGATTGGACTTCTTATTAAAATTAAAAATAAAGGCAATATAATAGAGCCCACCGGGTCTAAGTGTTTAATAGGATTTAAGGTCAGGCGGCCAGCATATTTGGCTGTGGGGTCGCCTAAATAATTGGCAGCTGCGCCGTGAGCAACTTCGTGAATAACTATCGAAAAAATTAGAATAATAGCCAAAAATAAATATTCCATAAGCTTTTAAATTATAGCACTCTCCTTGAAAAAAAAGAAGTTTTTTGATAAGATAAGGTATATGCCCCGTAGAGAAATTTTGACTGCTGCGGGGCAGCAAAAAAATAATTAGTCAAAATTCTTCTACGGGGTATGGCAAAACAATGTACCATTTGTGGCAAAGGATCAAAATTAGTTTGGCGAAGAATAAAACTTCGCGGGAAATATAACCCAACTATAAAAAGAAGGCAGCATCCAAATTTGCAGTGGTTTAAATTGCCCTCTGGCAAGCGAGTTTTAGCTTGCACAAAATGTATTAAGGCAAGGGGAAAAAGGAAATAGGGCGAGTTATGCCCTTGACCCCGCACCAAAATTTTCGGGGTATGGGATAATGGTAGTCCGCATCCTTGGGGTGGATGTAGCGGCGGTTCGATTCCGCCTACCCCGACTCTATTTTTGCTTGCAAGAACTAAAATAACAGAATCGGTGGCTGCTATATACTTAGTAAAGGTAGATTTAAGCAGTGGAATGAAAATGGTAATTTTTTTATATTAATATTTCTCCTGGACGACTTGGCTGGCAAAGCCTTTATTTACTATTTCTTATGATATTGCTCCGTATCATTTTGGCACTTTTCTCTGGCTTTATTGCAGCGCTTGCTTTTCCACCTGTTGGCTGGTGGCCATTGGCCTTCGTTGGATATTCTCTCCTTTTTGTTCTTATCTTTACTGCCAAAACAAGGCGAGAAGCAGCCGGATTAGGTTTTTTGCAAAACTTTATTTTTTTTCTCCTCCTTCACCGTTGGTTTTTTTCTTTCGTTCCTCTTGATTGGCTGAAAATTAATGACCCAACTGTAAGTACAGCAATCCTCCTTCCCCTGGTAGGACTAGTAGCAATAATTGCAAGCGTAGGCTATGCTATTATGGCCTGTTACGCTTGGACTTCTGGGCGCCGGCTGCAATGGTGGAAAGCATCGCTCTTGACAGCTTCTATTTGGGTAATTGGTGAGTACTTCTTGGCATTTTTAGGGGGAGCGCTTTTTTGGGCACCAGAACTTCCCCTTTTCGTTCCTTGGACAACATTTGCCATCGGTAATCTTCTCATCGTTGCGCCTAAGCTTACAGCTCTTGCCAGTTTGGGCGGTATTTGGTTTCTTACTTTCCTTCTTATAATCATTTCAACATTTGCTGCCTTTAGTATTATCATCTTTACCCAGGCGATTGGACAATGGCGCCAGAAAATACGTGCCTCTGTCCCCCCTCTCTTTGCTGTAATACTGCTCTTCGGTCTATGGTGGAACGCAGGAAATGTAATTATTGCCGGCCAACGTTCCGAGACAGATAGGGCCGAGACTCTCCGTCTTGCCCTCATCCAGACTGAAGCCAAAGAAGAAAATATTCAGAATCGTCTTAGTAATCTCTTAAGGGTTGCTACTATTGATGGATCAGAACTTATCTTGGTCGGCGAAGTACTCCACGGCCCCTTACCAGCAATTACTTTAGAAAAAGGACAAACACTACCTATCGTTATCGGCGAGCGAGTAGAAACTACGATCACAGGTTCCCGGGAAAATAAGCTTGTTGCTTTCCGGCCTGAACCAAGGCAGGTGGAATGTATAAGTGATTCTAATGTATCCTATTGTATTGTTAAATCTAAAAACGGCGTCATTATCTCGTCATTGAAACAAGTACTCATGCCATTTGGAGAATATCTGCCGGCTTTGGCGCATGGTGGACTTAAACTTTTCAATCGCGACGCTTTCTTGACACGGTTTGAAAATACCAGACAGATTACAACACAAGAAGACCAACCCTTCCAGCTCGAAGTAGAGGGTGTTACGGTTGGTGCTTTAGCCTGTGGTGCATTTTTGACCGCAATGCCACGCACCCTCCTCGTACCAGAAGCAGAAATCATTGCTACCCCCGCCTCTTGGCAGCGTTTCCATTCCAATCAAACAGGCCTGGACATGATGACAGCATTTGTCCAACTCCGAGCAATTGAACTTGGCCGTGTGATTGCCCAAGCAACTCACGGTGGCCAGAGCTTTGTTGCTTATCCTGATGGCACATTATCTCGTTCCGGCATATTTGGTGATTACGTTTTCAATGTCGAGATCCCAAGGTTTAATAATCCAACTCTTTATCATCGTTTCGGCGATTGGATTGTCTGGATTGCTGGATTAGGATTGTTGGGTGTAGTTATTTTTAAACGCACCAAAAGAGATTAATAGTAATCTTACTTGAAGTGGTATAGATAGTCTCCCTGCTTCTTGACGTCGCTTTTTTATAGTATAATGAAATAAGCCTAAAATAAAAATGGGTAATTTAAAAAATCGAAATCATATCTTCATCGTTCAAGAGTGATTTCTATTTAACCTTTAATCTACCCAAAATATCCATGCCCCAAATATTAAAAAATAAAAATGTTCTATTTATTGCTTTTGGCATAGTGGTCCTGGTTATCTTGGGCGGTATCTTTATCTACCTTGTCACTCGTCCCTCTGTTCCTCCTTCTCGAGTTGATCTAAAAGAAGAAGTTGGGAGATTCTATAAGAATTCTTTTGTTGGAGGAAATTTCTTTGCCCTCAGCATCGAGGGAGTTGGGCAGCAAATAGGTGAAGGCCTTTTCATTTTTCCTGTCGAACCGATTGGAACACGCAATGTTCAATTGGGCAAGAGGTATGATACTGCAACACTTGAAAGTGCAAAAACCCTAGGAAATCAATTGGCATCTAAAGAAGGCTTCGAAGGACTACAGGGGAATTTTCTCCTAGCTGCTGTCTCTTTTGAGCAAGGTAATTACAAGGCCTATCTTGAGTATAGTCGCAAAGCATTTGATCTTGCTGAGAAACTGCGAGCCCAAGGCATACTTCCTGGTGACAGTCACCTCATTTTGATGGCAACTGCCGTTGCCCATGCCGCCATGTATAATAACGAACATGAACTAGCTGTTGAGTGGATCATCAAAGCTATGAGTTATCCCGCCAATGTCACCCAGATTCACGCTGCTTTGATGCGTGTGCAGTATGGAGTGGTTCTCAAAAAATACAAAGAGGCCAGAGCATTCTATGAAAAGCTTCTCAACCAGGATATTTTTAAGCTTGAAGATTCTAGGATTCTAGTGCTCCTTTCTGCCGGTTCTTTATGTATCATTGAAGAGGATCTCTTGTGCGCCAGTCAGCGAGCCAAGGAACTTAAAGAGATTAATGCCCATCGCCCCGATGTCCTGGTTTTTGTCGGAAGCGTTGCGGCAATGAGAGGTGACTATGAACAGGCAAAGGAAGCACTTGATGCAGCCTTGATGATAAATCCAAATCTTGCCCTTGGGCATTATATTCGCGGACTCATTGCTGAAGCCACCGGCCATTCTAAAGAGGCAAAAGATTTTTATGAAAAATCTCTTAATGTAACCTCTCGCGATATTTCACTTTACCCAAAAGACAAACAAGCGCTGCAGGAGGGTATTGCCAAGGCTCTACCTCGAGTAGTTTCAAATCCGCCTGCATTTGTCAATCGTATTGCCGAGATAACCAGAAATATTCTTGCTATAAACACTGCCTTAGCTGAACTTGAACCTGGCGCTTATACGACCTATCGGTCGGGAGATACTATAACGCTCTGCCAATCTCCCTGCAATTTGTCTCTTGATAACCTTAACTTCGTTACAAATGCCATTGGTGGTCTAGGCTTTCCCAGCGGAACCTGGGGCCTATGGTCTTTTGCTGGTGAATCTGGTTGGTTTTATACTGGACCCACTGACATAGGTCCGATCAATATTCCAGGTTTTGATTGGGGTTTTGATTTTGATTTTAGTTTTGACGGTTTCGACCCTGGCGATGTTAACCTTAGAGTTGGCCTCACTGCCGATCCATCTTCTGGAACGGACTCAGTTGATTCTCAGTTAACAGCTGATATTTCTGGAACTGCTGCTGGAGATATAGATTACCATTTTTGGTGGGATTGTCAGAGTCTTTCTGATGTCGTAAGCGAAACTGAATCCAGTTGTGGTTCGCTTCCTGATGTTGCCGATGTTGCCTCGGGAACATGCGCTGGGAACCCCAATGGGTATAGATGTATGGAAGTGCCAGGGGATTCTCAAACCACTCCTTTTCATACCTATACTTCTAACGCTATAGCAAAAGTAATAGCTAAGAGAGGAGAATTTCAAGCTGCGGCTTTTGCCGGAATTAATCTCACTGGAGCTCTTACCTGCTTGCCAAAAGACCAAACAAAAGATATTGACCAAAAAGCAGCTCTTTGGGCTACGGGCGGGGCAAGCCCACCAGTAGCCATGGATGGGGGGAATGTCCTCTATCCTAATGGAAGCATTTATAATTATAGTGTCTGGGGGGACCCTTTGTTTCCTCTTTTTTATGGAAAAACAGCAGTCGATATTAATGAGTTGGGGTGGGTTCTCTATTCCGATGGAATGATCTATTATGATGGCTGGATACCCTGGACTCTTCCTCTTCCTGAAGGAACACCAGGAACACCAGTCGCTATTGGTTACTCGCGCCCCCGTGATTTGACCCTCTTTTCTAATGGAAATGTCTATTTCTGGAACTGGGAGCTCTTGTCTGCTCCTTCTCCTCCTGAAGGAACAGCAGTCGATATTAATGAGTTGGGGTGGGTTCTCTATTCTGATGGAAGAGTCTATTATAATTACACTAACTGGAACTTCTTGTTTCCTTCTCCTTCTCCTGAAGGAACAGCAGTCGCTATTAGTGGTAATTTGGTCCTCTATTCTGATGCAAGTGTCTATAATTGTCAGACCGGGGGGCTCTTGACTGATCCTTTTCCTCATGAAGGGACAGCAGTTGATATTAGTGGTACAGCAGTCCTCTTTTCTGATGCAAAAGTCTATAATTACACTAACTGGAACCTTTTGTCTGGTGAAAATCCTCCTGAACTTATCTTTTATTCCTGGTTAGCTTCCGACGGAGATCCTGATTCTGGTTCAGGGCTTATATTTCAAACCCAATATGGTAGCTATGGAGAAAATACTGTCACCCTTACAGATGGCGCAGACACTGACACTTGTGATGTTTTGGTTTCTTCAGGATTTGATTTCTCCCTTTCCCTTGAACCTTCCAGCGGAACAGTAATCCAAGGAGGAAGCGTTACCTCAACAGTTCATCTTGTTTTAAACGAAGGCGATACTAAATTAGTCAACCTCGCCGTCCCGATTTCTTACCTCATAATCGCCGAGGTCACATTTGACCCAGCATCCTGCTTTCCACCCTGTGATTCAACAATGACTATTGCTGCTCGTCCCTCAACTCTACCTACTCCACCTGATGAACCTTACCCAATACCGGTAATTGGCAGAAGTGAGGATGGAGAAGTAGAAGACAAAGCATGGTTTAATTTAACTGTTACTACTCCCTGCGATACCTTCTTCCCTAATGATTATTTCCATGGTTGTATCTATGATAACAACCCTGCCGACGGTTCTTATCATGAAACTACTTATATCGGAGATCTCAATACCGGAGCCGTAGAGCCCGGGGTAGGGACGGCCACTCCATTTAGTCAGGTTTGGGGCAACTGTCCAACCTGTAGTCCTCCAGGCGAAAATGACGGAGAAAACTTTTCTCTACATTGGCGAGGAAATATTTCCTTTGCCGAAGGAAAATATACTTTCTATACTAATTCAGATGATGGCAGTTGGCTTTATGTTGATACTGACGGCGATAGCGTCACAGAGCTTATGGTAAACAATGGGGGTCTGCATGGAGCAACTCGTGTTGAATCTCCATTAATTAATATAAGTGCCGGCTACCACCAAATAGAAGTTGAATACTTTGAACAAGGCGCAGATGCCTCACTTGAATTTGGTTGGGAGCTTCCCGTCAATCAACCACCGATAGCTGATGCCACAGTAAGCAGTAGCCCTGGAGGATCTCCACAAACTTCAATTACAGTAACATCTGGCCAGACTATTTATTTCTTTTCTTCCAAAGATAGCGATGATGCCGATGACGAAGCTTCCTATGACCCTGATGGAACTATAAATCAGTATGAATGGGATTGGGAAGATGAAGATGGCGGAGCTTTTAACCCTGATTGGAGCTTAGCTTCTAGCGGCGACACTGATCATTCTTACCTGGCAGACGGTGATTATGTTGCCAGGTTAAGAGTAACCGATAATGATGGACTTCAGACCACAGCTTTAGTTGAGATTTACATTATCACGCCACCTTTAACTGTTGATTGCAGCGCTGATCCGGCTTCAGCCTCTATTGACCAAGAAGTAACTTGGACAGCTAATGTTTTTGGAGGAACCTCACCCTATAATTTTTCCTGGTCAGGCGAAGGTGTGGATGATCCTGATTCTCCGCTTGTAAGCGGTTGTGCCATTGGTCCTCCTTCGGAGGTACACAATTGTAAATATACTCAATCCGGATCCTATAAGGCCAGGTTTGACGTTACTGATAATAAGGGGGACACTGCTTTTTGCTTAGCAACAGTCAATATTCGTTCACCTTCACCCATCTGGAGAGAAATTCCACCTTACTAAAAACATCTCAACGACACCAAAAAAGCGCGTCCTAGATCGCGCTTTTTTGGTGTCCTGGTCTTCTTCTCAGAAAGTCTTCTGGTAAATCAATACAAGTGGGTGTCCGCAACTTGAATTCGCAAATCCAAGAAATTTAGGACTCCCGAAAAGAACTTTTGTCCCAGAATCTAAGCTGAAAAGAAGCTACCAGGACATTTCATTATATTTTATTTCCAAACAACTAGTCAAGTAATAAAATTTAGTTTAATTTTTCAATGAAACCCCGGCCTATTTAAGTTTTAAACTTAAATAATTAAGGACAAAGGATATCAGCTATTTGTTTAATCAAAGATGCTGCCACTGGAGCTGGCAACAAACTATAAGAAAGAACACCTTCATCGTCTCTGACTACCCAAGGTTTTTCAATTGTTTTTACCTTCTTTGACTTTGAGTCCCACTTATGACTATATTCTGGAGTAATCTCATAGTCATCAATAAATTTTTTAGCTTCTTTGGCTGGTATAGTATTTCGCAAGAGAACTTTTGGAATACCGTGCAGGGAAAGGGCCTGGTTTATTAATTTCTCATCCAATTTAAGTCTTTTTTTAATAGGTTTTATTCCTAATTTATCTCCTTCTTTCGGCCCCATTTTAACTGTTTGACATTTTGGGTTATCGCAAATAAAATAAAATTTTTTGCTTCTCTTATCATATTCTATATTTTTGCTTAGGTAGAGTTTCAGATTTTTTGAGGTCTGGCAGAGGGGACAAATCACTCGCCATTTAATTCTTTCGTTAATTACTGATTCTGGAACATCAATTAAAACAAAAATATCAGGATCTGCCCTATAGTCAACAAGGTCGCGAAAGAAAAGAGAGTAAGAAATCTGATCTAATTCCCTGGGAAAACCATCAATAAAAAGGGCATTTCGCTTCATCGCTCTTATTTCTTTTTTTACCAAAGCTAAAATAAATTCAGTTGGCAAAAGAGATCCAGTGCTCCTTTCTAACAGGGCCTTAACAGAATCTTTAACTGGAATATACCCCCGATAGTTTTGAGAAAGCCAATTAATTAGTTCTTTTCTTTTTTCTTTGTTTTTTATTTCTTGATGAGTCTTCCTGACAAGATCGCCAATGGAAATTGAAGCTACTCTTGTATCATCAACGGCCTCCATAAACAATCTTGCATAAGTTCCTTTGCCAGAATTTTTCTTGCCTAAAAGATAAGCAATAAAAGTATTGCCCTTTTTTAAATAATTTCTTAATTTTCTGATTTCTTTTCCGGTTTTTGCTTGAAAATAAAACTTCCTTTCTTTGGGATCGCTTAAATTGAAAGAACGCAAGCCTTTGGTTTTAGTTTTAAAAATTGGAAACTGCATAACCCTACGAATTACGAATATTTACGAATATACGAATAATTATTTTATAATCTTGAACTCTATTCCATCGCTTAAAATTTTAATATCGCCTTCTTTATCAGTTCTTAGAATCCTTATACCATAATTTCCCAAACTTTCCAAAACTTCTTGGTGGGGGTGGCCATATTTATTGTCTTTGCCAGCTGAAATAACAGCAATTTCTGGCGAAACTTTTTCTAAAAATTCTTCGGCACTGGAGGTTTTGCTCCCATGATGGCCAACTTTTAAAACATCAGAATCAATTTCAATTCCTTTTTCAATTAATTTTCTTTCAACAGATTTATAAACGTCCCCTATGAACAAAAAAGAATCTTTCCCAAAAACTAATTTAGCAATAACTGAAGTATTATTAGTATTTTTAGGTTCCTGATTTTCCAAGCTTTCAAAAGGATGCGATATGCTGAGAACAGTTCCCGGCAAGATTATTTTTTGGCCAGCTTTAGCTATTTTAATTTCAGCTTTTTCATCTTTTATTAATTTTTTCCATTCTCTGTATTCTGCAGTATCTCTGATTATGCCGGTCCATAAAATATTTTCAACTCTGTAGCTTTTCAAAACTTTAATAAGCCCGGCGATGTGGTCGTGCTCTGGATGCGTTAAAATTATCAAGTCAATAGACCTGTCCCAAAAAGGCATCTCCTTTGCCAATTTCTCTAAAATGGCGGAGGACGGGCCTCCGTCAATTAGAATCTGGTGTGATTGAGGTGTTTCAATGAAAATAGCATCTCCTTGGCCAACGTCAAAAAAGGTTACTTCAAGGAATCTTGGCTGCGATAGTTCATAAACAATAATCCAGGCAAAAATGTTGAGGAGGAATAGAAAGGATAAAATGATGAAGATGCTGTTATTTCTTTTCATTGGTTTATTATAGCAATATTAGTAGTTTTCCACTTGACAGACTGTGTGATTTTGCTATTATTTAAGTAGAACCTACCAATTCGCGAGAGCCAGATCTCTTTGGCACTCGCCAAAGTGTGGGAGCGGCGGGACTCGTTCCATCTATGGGAACCTTCCCACCTCTCCCCATGCCATCGACAGGGCTTCTTCGGAAGCCCTTGCTTTTTTGTTCTGAAATCCCTCTTATAAAAAAATACCAACCGTTCGTCGCTCCACTCCTCTCTGTTTTTCGCTTCGCGAAAAAATAAAGCCGAAACCCTTATGGGGTTTAGGCTAAATTTCAATATCTTTAAATATTAATGTATTATTTCTACTTGCCTAAGATTCTGAACATCTTTGTTCCGCATTTCGGACAAGTTCCAGTCATAGCTCTCCTCTTGGTTCCTCCTTTACCTTTCATACTAACCTCTTTCTCGTTCTGTATGTCTCTTTTGGCTTTACATTTTACACAATAAGCTTGCATAGTTTAGATATAAGATATAAAATTATAGCTTTAAGCTTTAGATCGACCTTTTTTGTTTTTCCACAGCTTATTTTAGCTTAATTTAAGCATAAGTTTAAGTCAACCCCCGTAGTGAAAATTTGACTGCCTTCGGCATTTGATGTTTTACGAAGTAAAACATTTGTCAAATTTCTACTACAGGGCAAGCCCCCTTAAAATTTAAGCAGATGCTTAAATTTTATTCAGAGACGCCTTTTGGATAGCTTCTTTGGTCATTTTTCTAATATTTAACCGCTTTTCTATCTTAATTACCTCTTCTAATTTAGCTTTAGTTTCTGGGTGAGGCGGTACAAATCGGCTGCAACAATCTTGATCGGGCAAAATTGAAGTATCAAAAGTGCTAATTTTCTTAGCCTGGCTTATTATTTCTTCTTTATCTTGGCCAATTAAGGGTCGATAAATTGGTAAACTAACTGCTTCTTCAATTGCCCTTATATTTTCTAAAGTTTGAGAGGCTACCTGGCCCACGCTCTCACCGGTAAAAATACCTAAGGCCTTTTCTTTTCTGGCAATTTCCTGGGCTATCCTAAACATTAACCTTCGATAAAAAATAACTCTTAATTTGGCAGGGGTTTTAAGCAAAATTTCTTTTTGGATCTCGCCAAAAGGAATTAAATAAAGACGCGAGTTGCCTTGAAATTTACTTAAAATCTTAACTAATTTTTTAGTCTTTTCAATTGAAGCTGCGGAAGTAAAAGGGTAAGCGTGAAAATGAACAAAAATTACCTTTATTCCCCGTTTCATTGCCAAAAAGGAAGCTACTGGCGAATCAATACCACCAGATAATAAAGCTACTGCTTTTCCGCTAACTGTAACCGGCAAACCGCCTAACCCTTTAATTTTCTCTAAATGTAAAAAGGCGTATTTTTCAACTATTTCAATAAAGCAAGTTATATCCGGGTTCTCTAATTTAACTTTAAGTTTTAATTTCTTTAAAATGTACGCGCCTACTTTTTCGTTGACTTGTTGTGAAGTTAACTTGAATTCTTTTTTTGATCTTTGGGTAGTAATGCGGAAAGTTTTGAATTTTTTACCTGCCCCGTAGCTCCGCCAAAGGCGGGTGGTATCGGGGTTTTTTAAAATTTCTAAAGCTTCCTCTTGAATATTTTTTATTTTTTGAGGACAAGTTTCAGCAAAAGAAAAATTGGCTATCCCAAAAATATTTTTTAAAGATTCTTTAATTTCTTTTTGATTTTTGTTGCCTGTTTTAGTTAGTTTGACAATTAGTCTGCCTGAAATTCTCTTTACAAATTCAAAGTCGCTAGCTTTTAAAACCCGCTTTATATTTTCAATTAGTTTTTCTTCAAAAAACCTCCGATTTTTCCCTTTCAGTCCAATTTCGTGATAGTGACAGATAATGTAGTCCATACTCTTTAAAAATATCAGAAATTTACTTTTCTTTCAATTTTTATCAAAAAACCCGAGAGCGAAGCTCTCGGACAGAAGCCCACAATAAAGCTAGGTTTTATGTTTTTTCTGCAGAATAATGCGGAAGCGGTTGCCTATTACTATCTTTGCCTCGCCGCTCCTAAGCTGCGCAAGCATTCTGGCACATGATCTTTCTGCCCGAGCCCTTGTCATATAGTGAGCAACCTTGTAGAAGCTACCCCATGGCATTCGGAGCGTAATGTCAAATGGACCCTCATTTCCATCGTCATCTCTCCATACCCCTATGAATAACTCAACGCTTCCCCGTAGAACAATCTGAGAGCTGGGAACTCTTAGAGACCCCTTTCTTTCAAGGGTCTCTCTCTTGTATCCAGCTGGCATTATTTTCACCTCCTGTGTTGGCTTCTACTAAAAGAGCTTTCCCTCCTACTATAAAAAATTCTAATAGTTTCAAATAATATGTCAAGTCCGTCTAAGTTTTGTAAAACTTGGGTTTATTTTAATAGGTGCTTAGCTATTTCTTTAGAAATATTATATCTACTGATCCTCTCGTGAATTATCAAGCTACATGCTGTATTTATTTCATTTAAAAAATATCCCTTTCTGGTTGTAAATATATCTACAAAGAATATCTCTCCATTAAATTTTTTGGCAACATTTTCAGCAAATTTTAATAAAGCTTTGGGCGGATTTTTATAACATTTAATCATTGGGTTCAAACAAACACTACATTTCCAATCTTTGTGAGGCATATCCCACAAGGCGGCTTTTTTTAATGCCTTAAGTCCTATTACAATAACTCGATTCAATTTTTGATAATTTATAAATTTTTGAATAATTATTTCTGGGGTAGGTATATTTTTAATCTTTTTGATTTGATTTATATTATTTCTATCGAACCTAAAACAAAACTTTCCTTGTCCTTGGCTCGTTAAAGGCTTTACTATAATCTGATTCCATTGTTTTATTTTTTCTTTAGCATAAGAGGCTCCCTCTTCCTTGCGAACTTTGATTGTTTCTATGCAGGGAATTCCTTTTTCTTTTGCATAGACATAAGTTTTAAACTTATCACTTGTTAATTTTATTGTTTCTGGAGAATTAATAATTTTATAACCTTTCTTTTCAATGTCTTTTAGAACTCTATACACATAATCTGGGTGGGCTGTGCGAGGATGAATTATTGTATGGCCAGGTGAATATTTTTTTTCTTTTAAGTAAGACTTCAAATTTTTAATATCCGTTATGCCGCAATGAAAACCAGCCAAATTAATTTCTTTTGCAATAAAATCTGCATATCTCTGACCTTCGGCCGTTCTTACAATTACTACTTTGGGGGCGAACATAAATAGAAAAATATTTATTTTTTAATTATTGCCTCCTTTTTGCCATTTAATGGCTTTTAATAAAGGAGCATAAATGTCGTCATCTCTATCTATTTCTAATGGATTAGATTTTCGAGGGTCAAACTCTTCAAATTTTATAAAATTAATATTTTCTATAATGGCAATTGGGGTTTGCTCATTTCCTTCTCCCATATTGAATACAGCTGTGGCAGCTAAAGAATCAGCTACATTAGATTGAGAAATCTTCATTTCTCTGCCAAATATATCCTTGGTTCCCCGATAGTCTTTCAGGGGATAAAAGCCGTAATAAGCTATTGAAATCCCCGTTGTTCCCAATCTTGAAGGAGTGCAATGGCTGTCAGCTATAATTATCCCAAAATTATTTAAATAATAATTTTCTTTAATAAAATTATAAATTTCTTTTGCAGCACCAAATGGATTCTTAGGCCATAAGACAAAATACCCATTAGCATTACTTTCATCAATACCAGCTGTGGGAATTATAATATTGTCTTTTACAGTTAACATTACATAACCTTTGGGCACTTTGTTTCTATCAAGGTAAAAATCAGCCTCTTTTTTAATTAATTCATCTTTGTCTTTAATCTCATCCATTTTTATGCATCGTCCTTGCCAAATAGAAATAATTTTTGAAGCTAAAACTATTATTGATTTTTCTTTTAAATTTAAACCTGAAAGAGCCTCTCCAAGAAGAGAAAATAAATCATCCTTTGGCGGGACGAATGGCCGGGTTTTGATTGTTTTAACAAACATAAGAAATAAAAATTAAGGCCTTTTTATTTTACCATAAAAAGGCCGTATTTGAAGATAAAGAATAAATAAATTTTAAGCGAAAGATTTAAGGAATTTTAAAGAAATAAGATAATTTTTGTTAACTAGTGGCTTTAAGATATTAATCTCCCTGGTTTCAATTATTTTATCTAATACTGTATTTATTACTAAATAACTTGCCCAAATTCCTATGGTGAAAAACCCACGCTCAATGAAAACTACGGGAATTAAACTTAGCCAAATTTGGGGAGTTAAGCCAAAAGCATAAAGAAAGATTACAGAACCTATAGCATGGGCAGTAAAGGTAGCGCCCAAACTGTTTAAAATTAACCTTTTCTTCAAGAATGTAGCGGCAAAAGGAATCAGCCAAATTAAAGGATAGGCCCAGGCTTTTTGCCCAATAGGATGAATTAAAAATAAAATAATGCAAACAAGAAAAACTATAGCCATCTTTTTTCCTTTTGTTCCAAAATAAACAGCTGCCAACATCATTGGCAGAAAACGCATAATGGTCAAGAAATCTAATGCTTGATGATTAATAATTACGTTGGCTCCTCTAACAATAAAAGCTGAAAGGGCGCCGAAAATTGGGCCCAAAAACATTCCGCCAAGCGGGGCAATAAGCTCAAAAATGGTAAAATTTTGGTCTGAACCCATAATCTTGGAAATAGGAATTTGAAAAGCAATCAGGCTTAAAATAATAAAGACTATTAAAAATAAAATTCTTTTATTGTTCATTTTTATTGGGTAGTTTTATTTACTCATATCTTAAAGCTTCGACAGGCTTTAGTTTGGTAGCTCCTCTTTTTCTTTAATTTCTTTTACAGCTCGCCGAGCTTTCAACAGAAGAAAAAGTATGAAGGGGAAGCTACATATTATTAGGTTTAGCCCGAGTTCAAACGAAACATCTGGGTCAGACCAAAATGGTACACGACCAAATAACCCTCCAAACATAAAAAGACCGTATAAAAATATTAAAGCAAATACACCAGATAAAAAATAAGCACCCCACCGAACCCAATTAACTCTGTATAATTTTACTGGAAGAATGAGCCAAAAAACGCTTACTGGGAGAATGAGCCAAAAAACGGGAGAAAAAATTATTAACAGAGCTCCGATTGGAAAAAAAACGATGATAGAAAGCGTACCCCAAAGGATACTTAAAAGCTGTAGAATAGAAATATTAGATAAAAATAGTAAAATAGCAATAATCAAAGAGCTTAAAGTTGCAATTAACGTTATAGGATGAGGAAAACCATAATATGTCAAATAGTCAAGCATTTGCTCAACTAAATGGTAAAAATTGAAGCTGGAAAAAGCAAATAATAACACACCAAAAATAATTCTAACTTTTTTCATATTTAGCATGGTTTATTCTAAAAACTTAAAAGTAGAAATTAGTTTGTCGAAAATTTCATCTGGATATTCACATGTGGATCCTGCTCTATCTAATTTATAAAACCTCTTATTCTTTAGAAGAACTATACTTTCATCACATCCACCCATAGAAACTGGATCAAAAAATTTTAGAGCTTGCGTTTCGTCTATCAATAGTTCCGAATATGCAGGAACCCATTCTTCGGGTCTATCTTGAAATTCTTTTTCAAACCATTCATAGATAGAATGAAATTTGACTTCTGAAATATTAATGATAAAAGCAGTTAATCCTTTAGGATGTAGTGTATCCGTTTTGGTAGTATCGGTGAACAAAACAGAGGCTTTTACTTCTTCAACTTCAATCTTCCATTCTTCTGGATACTCTATCTTAAATCTATATTTCTCATTTTTATAAGTCTGCCATTTATAAGTTTGCCAATCGACCGTTTCGTCTTCAACCCCCTCAAATTTAGTTACGTCAAAATCTTTGCAGAGATCTTGTTTATCAAAGCAATAATTGGTTTCTGGCAAGGTTATATCAAAACAATATTTCATACATGTTACAAACCAATGTGATAGAGTATTCCATCTCTCTTTTTCAGTCGGCCAATTACGAGAACGACAATTCTCACACCAAGAAATAAAAGTTGCCTTACAGCTTCTTTCGCATCCTTCTTCTTTTCTTCCCGGTTGTAGTTGCAATTGATAAACTAAAATCCCTCCGTAAACAATGACAATTAGAATAACAACAATTAAGATAGATTTTAAGTTAGCTTTTCCTTGGATAATAAAGGGCATATTTTTTATTGAAGAATATTAATTTTCAATATTCACTAGAGTTGGGCAAGCTGTATCTGCAACAAGGTTCGCCAGAACCCTCTTTATCACCAAAATCAAATTTACTTTTGTGAGATATGATTTTCCTAAGTTCTTTTGTTTGGGTATTGAAAGAAAATAGGCTATCTTCAATCTCAAGGGTATCATCAATGATATCAGCATACCTAACATAAAAAATTAAATCGTTAGGATCAGATGAGAATCCTCTAAATTGAGGTGACTCAAGAAACTTTTCCTCATCAAAAAGGGGAAAATCAAAAATCTCCACTTGGTTATTAGTTAAATCCGCCACTACGACCTTGTAATTAGTAACGGGATGAAGGTCACCTATTATGAATTGAAAAGCAACTTTAGTCTTGTCATCTGAAATTGCAAGCCTACTTGGGGACCAGAAGTCTGGACCTATACCTGTTGAGTAGACTTCTTCAGTTTTATTTGTCTTCAGGCTCAACGCAAACAAATTGACTGAATATTGATTTGAACTGTTTGGATCTTTAAGATCCCTATCTACTTTTATTTCATTGATGAAGGCAATTTTATCAAGAGTATTTGAATAAACGGCCATGTCGCGTAAGTTACTTTGTTCTCCTTTAATGTTTAATCGATAAATAACGCTAAATTTTTTGGAGCTTAAGTCAAATTTTATGAAAATTGAGTATCTACCAGTCCTAAAAATCATCTCAGATCCATTGCGTACGCCTAAAAGATTCAAGTCATTGTGAAAATAGCTTACAAACTTTGGAGGCAATTCCCACACCTCCTCGCTTATATCAACAAACTCTTCTTTAACGACTTCCTCTTTTCCATCTAAATCAATAATGCTAATTTTAAAAGTCTGTTTTAATGAACCATGATCTGAGAAATAGATACAAGCCAGTCTTTGACTGTCATCAAACCAGGCACAATCTTGCCCTGCTGGCTGATCAACTTTATACGGTATTAAGTTTTTGGTTTTTAAATCATAAATTCCAACGCCAGGAACATAAATTTTGTTTCTATCAGGAGAAACCCTAGTGGCGTTATTGCAACCGTCAGCAGTATTTGTATTTAAAAGCTCTTCCTGGCCTGTACCGTCAGGTAGCATCTTGATTAGGGTGTAATCCCCTTCTTTCTCAGCAACTTTGCCTGATTGAACAATGTAGATATAGTCTGCCGACCTTTGCTGCTTGGCGGTTTCGTCTGTTGGTGATACTTCTGACGGTGTTACAGGCGGCTTTACTGGTGATGGCGGTGACGGCGCCCACCAATACTGCCAAGCTAAAATTCCTCCGCCGACAATAACAGCCAGAACAACAATAATTAAGATATATTTTAAGTTAGTTTTACCTTGAGCAATGAACGGCATATTTCTTTTTTTGGTTAATTTATTATCTTTCCTCATTATACCTCCTTCCCCACAAAACAAAAAACCCCGCTTAGCAGGGCGATGACTCTGTTTAATAAATAACGCTATTTACTCATATCTTAAAGCTTCGACAGGCTTTAGTTTCGATGCACCCCGCGCTGGCAAAAATCCAGAAAGACAGCCGACCAAGAAAGAAAAGGATATGCCAAAAATAATAATGCCAGGGGTAATGGAAGCCTGAATATAGAACACTGGATGGACCTGGCCAATAAACTCAATCAATTTAGCTAATCCCAAACCTGGTATAATCCCGCCCAATCCCCCAACCACGCCAATAATTCCAGATTCAATTAGGAAAATTAAAGTTATCGTTGAATTTTTAGCTCCCACTGCCTTTAAAATTCCAATCTCCCGAGTCCGCTCATGGACTGAAGTATACATTGTGTTCATTATCCCAATGCCGCCGACAATAATAGCAATGCTGGCGAAAGCAAAAACTGCCACTTGAATCACGCCCATAATACTATTAACAATGCCAGACATTGCCTCGTTGGTGAAAACAGAAAAAGAACGTTCTTCACTGCCTCTTTGCCTTCTGACGGTTTCTAAAAGATTTTTTTCTATGTCTTTAGCTACCTCTTCTGGAGAAAAACCAGGGGCAATTTTAGCAACAGCCTGGGGCGCTCCTTTTTTTTCGCCTGTAATTTGACGGAAAATATCCAAATCCATGCCAATCATAGAATCATCCTGCTGATTCCCTAAGGATTTTAAAACTCCAACAATCTCAAACTGCTTTCCTTTTATTGTAGCTTGATTACCAGGCTTCAGCCCGGGGAAAATATTTGTGGGTACGGCACTGCCAACTAAAAGTTCTCTTTTGCCAGCTTGAGCCCAACGGCCTTCAGCTACATCCATAGCTAAATCATTTCTATAAACATCAGAGGCATTTTTAAAGTCCATACCAAACAAAACAACAGTTTTGCTGTCACCCTGATATTTCATAACCTCTCCTTTGTAAGGAAAAGGGATAACCACTTCTACTCCTTTGGTTTTTTCTATTGCTTTTAAATCTTCTTCTGTCAGCTCCACTCCCCCAATAAGGGTGGTAAATATATCAGAAATATCGCCAGGAATAATCATAACAATATCTTTGCCTATTCCTCTTAATTGTTGCATCACAGTTGCCTTTAACCCTTCGCTTAAAGAAAGCAAAGACATTATCAAAAAAACACCGATAACAATACCCAAAATTGTCAGCCAACTTCTCATGGGACGAGTTATCAAATTTTTAATTGCTATCTTAAAATATTCTTTAAACATATTTTGAGTATTTTATTTTTTCTCTCGCCAGACAACCCTGCTTCCGGTTAAATGATTCTCAACTAACTCGCCGTCTTCAATATTTATAATTTCCTCTGCGTAGTCTGCTATTTTGGGATCGTGCGTTACGACAATTATTGTCTTTTTTTCTTCTTTATGGAGATCAAATAAAATTTCCATCACTTTCTTTCCAGTAGCTGAATCTAAGTTTCCGGTAGGTTCGTCAGCAACAATTATTTCTGGATTGTTAGCCAGAGACCTGGCAATGGCAATTCTTTGCTGTTCGCCGCCTGAAAGCTCAAAAGGTCGGTGGGTAATTCTGTCTTTTAAACCTACAGACCCTAAAAGATTCTCAGCTCTTTCTTTTCTTTCTTTTTCGGGGGCTCCTTGAAAAAGCATAGGTATGGTTACATTTTCTAAGGCATTTAAGTGTGGCAGTAAATTAAATTGCTGAAAGATAAAGCCAATCTTTTTGCCCCTGATTTGGGCCAATTCGTCCTCTGAAAAATTAGATGTATCCTGACCCTCCAAATATACTTTTCCTTTGGTTGGTGTATCTAAAAGACCTATCATATACAATAAGGTAGATTTTCCAGAGCCTGACGGTCCTAAAAGTACCACAAAACTACCTGGAGCAATCTCCAGGCTTATCCCTCTTAAAACTTCGATCTTCACTTTGCCTAATTGATAAATCTTCCAGACATTCTCTAGTTTTATTAGTGGTCTTGCTGCCATTATTATTTAGCTATGGCTACTTTTTCTCCTTCGGTCAAGCCAGAAATAACTTCAACTATATCGTCACTTCCTTTTAATCCAACTTCTATTTCTCTTTCTTCAAGATTGTCTCCTTTTAGAGCCTGAACGATTAATCTACCGTCTTCTTCTTTAATAGCCTCTTCTGGAATAACCAAAACGTTTTCTTTCTCTTCAGCTTTAACCACAATATCGGCTGTCATCCCCGGCTTAATATTTTGGGGAACTTCTTTAAGGTCAATTGTTATTTCGTAATAAACTACTCCGTCAATTATTTTCTCTGCTGGATCTATTAATATCACTTGTCCTTTAAAAACTTCTTCTGGAAAAGACGTCAATTCTATATCAACAGGATCGCCGACTTCTATTTTAACAATATCTTCTTCGTAAATATCAGCTTCGACCTGAAATGGTTTTGAAGGCAAGAGAGAAATGACAACCTCTGCCGGCTGAACAATTTCTCCTATTCTCTTTTCGATTTTTGTAATTTGGCCCAGAGTCGGACTAATAATTGAGGCGTCTAAAATCTGGTTTTGCAAAAGGCTTACTTGGGCTTGAGCCTGCCTGACTTTAGCTTCATATAAATCAATGTCTTCTTGGCGGGGATCAGCTAAAACTAAAGCAAGGTTATCTTTAGCTTCTTTTAAATTTCCTTCGGCTGTTGAAACCGAAGCTTCAGCTGTATTGATGTTAGCTTCATTGGTTATTTTAGTGGTGGAAATAGTCTGTTGACCATTAACAATATTAGTTAGGGCAGTATTAATACTTGACTTGTGGGTATCTATCTCTGATTTATCAGTTGAAGACACTACGTTCCGATAAGAAACAGTTTCGGTTTTATTTCGAATGACAGTCAGGGCGTCATAAATATTACCTAGGGCAGTCTTGAATTCGCTGAGGGCATTATCAATATTTTCGTTTTCTGGATTGGCTGTAGCGACATCTAAAGAATCTTCCATCTCATTCAAATTATTTCCTATCTTGTCTTTATTTTCTTGAACAGAAAGGCTTTCCTGGTCGCTACTATTGAAATAATCTCTTTGAAGCTCTCTTGCGTCATTGGAGGCATTGTAGGCCTTTAAGTAAGAATCATTCAAAGTATTTAAGGCATCTTCGTAAGCTGAATCTAAATCTTCCTGAGCATCAGCCTTAATATCTGTTAGATTTTGCTTAGCATCCTCTAAGGCAACTTCAGCATTCAAAACTGCGGTTTCAGCAATTTGAATTTCTTCTGGAGTGGAACCTGCTAACAATTGATTAAGCTGAGCCTGGGCCACTTCCCAGTTAGCCTGGGCCTCTCTCGATTGAATCACAAGTTGAGCAGTATCTTGCCTGGCTAAGCTATCTCCTGTTGCAACTTCATTGCCAATCTCAACATAAATTTGGTCAATTTTCCCTGCGTTTTTAAAGGTTAGGTTTATTTCCTCTCCCATCTTAACAAAGCCAGTTTCTGAGACTTCCTGGACAACATTTCCTCTGGCAACTTCTACCAAGGAATAATCGGCTTCTTTTTCTTTGAAAAAAAGCAAATAGGAACCTACAATTACGATTATTAAAACAATGGCTAAGATTATAATTTTTTTTCTTTTCATATTTTTTCTTGTGGTCTTTTGGGAACCACAAAAACAGCAATTAGATAAACAACGATGCCGGGAAAGAAACCGGTGAAAACAGTTATTGCCGCCCAAATAAGCCTCAAAATAACAGGGTCAATATTTAACTGTTCTCCAATGCCTCCAATTACTCCGGCAAAAATTCTATTTTCCTTGCTTTTGTAGAGCCTTTTCATATGTATTAATTATACCAAATTTTTTTAAAAAAGAAAGCCCGAGCAAATAATTCTCGGGGGCAGAAAAGGATTTAAGCCACCTTTTGCCAAAGGAAAATATTAAATCATAAATCCTATTGCCGCTCCCAAAAAACAAAGCAAACTAAAAATTAAGGCGAATTTAAAAAAGTTTATTTTCTGAGCTAAATTTAGTAAAAAATTTAGGCTTAAAAAGCCTGCTAAAAAACTAAAGATTAGAGCTGGCCATGCTTCAGAAACTAAGGCAGGATTATCCAGAAAAAGATAAAAACCCGAAGCTAAAACTACAGGGGCTGACATCATATATGAAACTTTTAGTATTTCAGAAGGTAATGTTTTTCCCAAAGATAAACCAAAAATAGTGGAAGCTGACCTCGACAATCCAGGGATTACCGCTAATCCCTGTAAAAAACCGGCAATTATTGCTAATTTATCAAAACCTATCTTAAAATTTATCTTTTTTTTGTGGAAATAAGCTGTCAATAACAAACCAAAGCCCATCAAAAGTAAAAGGCTATTTCCTATCGCTATGTTTCTCACTATTTTAAAAAGCGGATATCCAACAACTAAGGATATTAAAGTAGCTATCATTAAAAATTTAAGCAGGCTGCGATCTCTTAATATTAAAACTTCCTTCCAGTCTTTTCTGAAATAAAGTAAGACTGCAAAAAATGTCCCAAAATGTAAAAATAAGGCTATATCTACAGGATTAGCTTTAATTATCAAAGATTGGCTTATTAGGGCAACTACTCCTTCGCTGGAAATCGGAATCCATTCAAGTATTCCCTGGATAATTCCTAAAAGAGCGTAAATCCACATAATTTTTATTTTATTAGCTTTGATTTCTCTGAAACTATTTTTTCAAATCGCTTTTTTTCTTTTTCTCTGTGGCGCAACATTCTTTCTACTTCCTGCAAGAATATTTTGCCTGACAAGGCTAAAATTATCATCGCTAATACCAATAAGAAATGGCGAAGGATGTCAAAGGCTGTTAACTGTTCTAATTTAGAAAAACTGCTGATAAAAAAGGAAATGGTTAAAAAGATAATACCGAATTCAACACTGGTTATGTATCTATGGGAATATAATGAATAAAAATCGCCCAGCGGTCCTTTCTTAATGCGTCTTTTTGCATACTCTATAAAACCCAAAAGCAAAAAACCAATAATAACCCCGGAGAAATTGAGGAGCTGTATTGCTTGGATTAGAGAAAGCATATCAATAGAAAAATAAAATTGACTTTTTTCGAGCTATTTTTTCTTTATCCATTTTATCATAAAAACGATTCTTAAATAAGGATGAACTTCTCTTCTCTTCTCCCATATAATAGATAATCCCTTAAGTCGCCTAAATAAACCCAGTCTTTATTGATATATCCATATTTCGTATAGGGAGTGATTATTATTTCTGATTTACCAGTAAATTTTCCTTCTTTTATGGGGGCGGTATTTGAGATTATTTCAAAATTATACTTTCGTAATTCTGGAACATTCTGAATAAATGTCTTCAAAATAGTTTTTTCCTGGTGGCTTATAATAATTATTTTATCGGGCTTTAATTCTTCTACTTTGGCCAGCCACTTTTCCTTTAGGGGATTTTTAATCTCATTAATCAGCTCAATGGGGCAGTCCTTAAAGGGAAGGAAGACAGTGAAAGTATATCGGGGGATATATGATAAGAAATAAAAAAAAGGCAGCTTAATTAACCTATCTGTAAATTGCAGGTATTTCTTTTGCCCGAACAAAAAGCGCAAATAAGACCATCCCAAAGAAATCAGTAAATTTCCTTTATAAATTGTACCGTCTGCATCTGTTTGGACGACCATACATCTTTATTATACTAAAAATAAAAAAAGATGAAATTGCTAAAATTTCATCTTGGCATTCTTTCGGTAATTAGAGCTTCCGAGCTTGAAGCAATTGAAGCATTAAGGCACCAATAATTGTTGTTAGAAATTTATGCTTTTTGCACAAATGAAGGAGTTATTTCTTTGCAAATACGTCTTGCAGAAATAAATCTAATGATAATTTTAAGATGGTAAATTAAAATAATTATTGCAAAGGCAAAGAGAACTTGGCCAAAAATAGCACCCAATGCAAGAATCAATAATCTAATATCTCTTTTAAAATTAACATACTTAGGCGCCAAAAAGCTTAGATTTTTACCTGTAAGTACTTTAAATTTAGTAGGCATATAGCCATCAAGACCTAAGGCTAAAATTATAAATAAGGCTACAGGCAATATCAGCTCATTACCTGTAACTCTTAAGTAACCTAAAGTCATCCCCGCAATTACTGCCGTATCAACATATTTGTCTAAATTTGCATCTAAAAAACCACCCCACTTTGAACGTATAAATTTAAGCCTGGCAATTTCTCCATCACAGCCATCAAGAATCGACATTAATTGGATAAGTATGCCCCCAATTATTAACCATGGATAAACCCCTGTCGAGAGCATCAAAAAAGTAACAATAGCCATAAAAGGAATGGTAAAAGAAACCATATTGGGAGTTATAGATGTTTTAACCAGAAACTTGGTGATGAAAACAGATATTTTCCTATTAAACGCCTTAGATAAAACACCGTCAGCGGATTTTGATAAAGTCTGTAATAACTTCTTCTGAGCAAATTTTATATCCTCATAAGTATCGCAGTCTGCCCAGAATTTACCTTTTATATCAAAGGCTCTAAGCTTACCTTCTTTTGCCAAAATGCTCATACCATTTGTCAGCGAATTTTTTCCTTTTCTTGTAGTTTTTTCAAGTACCTTAAAAATATACGAGGAGCAAGCAAACATACCGGTATCGTAAGAATTATAAGCATTAAGGTTCTTGTTTATTGAGGTAATTTTTTTATTTTTAACTAAAACTTTTGTGGTATCATCGATGTCTAAAACAGAATCCAGATTTTTATCTATAACTAGAGCACATTCATCCTTTTTTAATTTTATCCTCTTAAGTTTAAGGAGTGTATGCCAGTCAAAAACATGGTCAGACATTAGAAGAATAAAATTTTCCTTAAAATAATCTTTCGCCTTAAAAACAGAAATTCCATTTGCCTTCTCCCATTTATTATTCTGAACATAAGTGATTGAAACACCAAAGCGGCTTCCGTCGCCGACCGATTCCTTAAGTTCTTTTCCTTTATAGCCAGTAACAATTACAAACTCAAAAATTCCTGCCTCTTTTGCTCCAAGAATAACTCTCTCAATGATTTTTAATCCCAATAAATTCATAAGCGATTTGTGTCGCCCACGAGTTACCGACTGCATTCTTGTGCCATTACCGGCTGCAATAATTAATGCTTTCATAGTTATTTATAAAAATAATTTTCGAAATTTTTTCAGGAATACCAAGATATTTAATAAGCTCTTTTTATTTGAAATATTTTGCATTTTTATTTTATTGTTTTTTTTAAGTTTTGCTTTTAAATTTTAAACTCTTTTTAAAAACAAAAAAGTTGAGGACGCCGAGTTGATTGGTTTGAACCGTAACCTCTTCTGTCCCCAGCTTTGAAGGAAGGCCATTAGCATAATTGGATTGACCAGCGACACTATCCATTGAGAGAATAAGATTGATTAACCAACCGATCGTTTTAGCTTATCGCTCATCCGCTTAACCTCCCAAACCTGTCTTCATTAAAGCTTAACTTAAATTTGGGCTTTTGTCAATGGAAACTCCGCAAGATGTGAGACAAAGGTTCGAATCCAACCCTGGGTTAAGGAAAATTCTGTCAAAAATAGCGGATTTTTAAGTTCAAGTTCTAGTGAAAAGTGAATGCTCCGAGGATGGTACACTTGCCCGTCCGTAGTTTCATACGAAGGAGGGATATTAGAACTTGGTTTTTAGAAAGTTTTGGAGTTAAAACATTAAGATTAACCCCTTTAGCTGAACAATTTTAGAATTTATTTAACTTAAATACTATTTTAACTTTTTTACTTCCAACTTGGCCTTGGAGAAATTGGTCCTTTTCCTTTTCCTCTACCCAATCCTCTTCCTTTTCCTTTTGATCTAATTTTAGAACCAGGACAAGGTTTCTTTCTTTTTTTCTTTGGCATTTTATTTTTTAATTATTTCTAATTTTCTTGACCTTTCGTCTTTATCCTACCAAAAAACCGCCTTCTCCTCCACAGGCGGACAGGTTGGCGATTTTTATTAGCTCCCATAGTCGGTCCAGAACCTGTGGTTTAAAGGGAAATTTAGGGCTTTCTCGGGGTGTCTCATAATGGCGGCTCGGTCGGGGCTATTTTAGAACCATAACAACAGTCAAAAATATCTAAAATTAGCGATGGTAAATTTCAAGCAGAAATGAAAAAATCCCCTTTTTGGGGATTCTTTCAAACCAGAGCACTAAATAAGTTTAGTGCTCGGTCGAGCACATAAATTATGTGCTCTGATTTCTTACCAGCGATCTTTTCGGTCTCTGCCGAATCCTCGATCTCCGCGGTTAAATCCGCCTCTTCGAGGACGAGACTCTAAGGGCTTGGCTTCATTTACCGTAACATTTTTTCCGTCAATCTCTTTCCCATTGAACATTTCAATGGCTTTTTGAGCTTCTTCTTCGGAAGACATTTCAACAAAACCAAATCCCTTTGAACGACCGGACATTCTATCGGTAATCACAGTTGCCGATTCAACAGTTCCAGCCTGAGAAAAATTCTCTTTTAGGGTTGCTCCGGTGGTTTCGTAGGCCAATCCACCGACAAATAATTTTTTTTCCATAATGCGAGCGAAGTGAAAATTATCTCTAGAATTATAATTTTGTAGTGAAAAAAATATCCCTAAAGGTATAATTATTCCTTACGCTATTTGTTTATAAGTAAGCCGACCACTGTTTTTATTTTCTTTCAAAGCTTACATAATTAATAAATACGTAAGGAAAGGAAAATTAACAGAAACTTACCTTATTATAATAGCTTACTGTCGACAAAAAATCAAGGGGTTATTTTTTATTTCTGTGCTTTTTCAAAAATCTGCGATGTTTCGTTCTGTTTCTGTTTTTATTCGGGTTGTGTGAGTTTTTCATAATTCAAGAATATATATTTATACCTTAGCGAATCAAGGTTCTCGAGCGAAGCGAGAGGTTCTTATTTTCTCCTTCTTAATATTTTCTTTTTCTCTTGATGGCAAAGAAGTAAGCCATAAAATAAATGGCCTCCGAAGTTTATCTATAGGCCAGTCATCGTTTTTAAAGAGTAATGTCTTGTCTATTCTAAAACGAGAAAGTAAAGCTATTGTAGCTTGCAGATCTAAAGGAGATAGTCTATTATGTTCTGATAAAAATTGTTCTTTTGTAGTCATTTTAAAATAAAAAGCAACTCCCAATAACGGTGAGTCGCAAATAGTATCATTTAATAATCTCTTCAAGGATGCCAAATGTCCCTATTTGTAGATCCAAACTCTCAATCTCTAATTTAATAATACACTTCTTTTTTTGAAAAAGCAAGCTTGCTCCCCGGGTGGGACGATGCGAAGCCCCGTAGTGTGCTTGCTCTACTACCTGGGGTTAGAACCTATCTAATAAAATTAAATTAAGGTTTTACCTATAAATTCGGCTACTTCAGAATTTCTAATAAGAATAGTACGATTAGTAGTGAATGTTAATCCTTTATTGGGAGAAATCTCAAAACCAAGATAAATTCGCTCTGCTCCTTCGTTCTTCAATTCTTTTATTGCTGGCTGTAAGTCTGAATCGGAACTGCCGATAATTGCTACTTTTAATTCTTTGCTGTGGGCGAACGTAATCATATCAACCGCAATTCTTACATCTACACCTTTTTCTTTAAATGTTAAAAATTTATGCCCCTTAGGACAACTTTCTTCGTGGCCTCGCACTCGTCCAGCATAAATTACTTCAAATCCTTGTTTTTCTAAATAATTTTTTAATTCTCTTTGTTTTTGTATCAACTCGGTAGATTTTTCTTTTGTTTTTTCGTGCTTGGTAAGCCTGCCAATATAAAATATCTTCTTATCAACACTAATACCTACTAATACTTTATCTAAAAGCCCTGAAAAATTATAAATAGAAAAATTAACTTCTTTTCCTTTCTCTTTGTTGGGATTAAGAACCGACTCTATTTTACTAATAAAATTGCGCCCATCTATAAAGAGTATTGTTTTCATAAAAATAGAACCCCAGCGAACCTTGCGGCTGGCTGGGGCGTTTCTATCTTAATAATACAAAATCATAAGTCCTTGTCAATAGTCAGCTCCCCGGGTGGGACGGTGCTTGCCCTGAGCTTATCGAAGGGTTAGAACCTGGAAAAATGGGGTCAGGTCTATTTTTTTCCCTATTCCGTTCTTTCGTATTGTAACGTGTTTCCACGAGGCAAATACGTTAGAGTTAAAACTTGATCTGATAATTCAAGTATTCTATACTCAAAAGTTTCATTATCGCTCCTTACAGTTAGATAGTCTCCCTTGAGATTAAAATCTCCTTCAGATAATTTCTCATTTGAATAATAATCCATTTTCCTCTTATCTTTGAATTCAATCACAGAGTTTGGATCATCAATTGATCTCCATTTTCCCTGCAATAGATTAAAATTGCTCTGATATTCTTGATTTAGGATTATAGTTCCCGTTATCTTATCAAAAAGATCAAACCAGTTCTGGGCTATCTTGGGTCCAGTGTTGTTTTCTAACTTTTCAAAAAATAGTTTTTGTTTTTCAAAATCCCATATTTTTTCATTGCCGCAATTTTCTTCATCAACTTCAAAATATTCTGGGGCACTATTCATGATCTCATCTCTTGGTCCAGCTAAAGTAATCACAATCTGATGATTGTTATTGAAGAAATACAACTTTCTTTCAAATACAACACTGCAAACTTCAAAACGTGACAAAGCCATAAATTCTTGGGCATTGGTATCGCCAATTTTTCTTACCTTTTTTGATTCATCAAGGGGCCAATCAACATCTTTTCCGTATTCGCCTCTCTCCAAGGATTCAATATTCTTTAAAGCAGTTTCTTTATCAAAACCCATTGTTCCTTCAAGTGAATCAATTTCTCCACTTTCAACAAACAGATGGAATAAATTGTTTTCTTCTTTTTGATTAAAACTTACATCGTGAGGATATTTTATTGAAAAATTAGCATCTGCGTCTTCGTAATATTTCCAAAGATCAGTTTCGTCTTCTATTGCCTTTGCTCTGCCACTCTTGTTAAACTCTAATTCTTCGTCGGAGAGTTTATTATCAACTTTTCCTCCTTGCAGTACTTGATATATTATGTATCCCCCAATTATTAAAATAATGGCAAATACAAATAAGAGTAATATTTTTTTCATAGATTTATTCTCTATTTTAGATTTTTTTTATTCACGAATTATCTACTTTTAAGATAATCCTATTTGAGAAAAAATTCAAGGTAGAATAAAAACTGCCCAGTGATGGTACCTACCATACAGTACATACCGCTGGGCTTTTTATTTACTAAAGACTTACTAAATATTCTCTCAACATACTTCTTAAGGTGGTTTTACCCTTTTCACTTTTTAAATACTTTTCCCTTCTTAAAGTATCGTATTTGTTAAGATATGCTTCATAGAAAATAAGTTTAAGAGGTAACCTTGGTTTTGTTGCAAAAATCTCGCCCTTTTCATGTTTTTTAATTCTTTCTTTGAGATTTTGTGTAAATCCGGTATAAAACTTTTTATCTTTTTTGCCTAATAGTACATAAACGTAATACATATTTTACTATTATAAATTAAAAAACCGTACAAATACAGAGCGAAGCTCTGAGGCTCCGCCCTGTACCGTACGGTACAGGGCTCCGCGGGTAGGACTCGCCCCGTGATAAACACGGGGCGCCCGGTCGGATGACCGGGCGAACCCCGCACAGAAAATTTCTAGAGAATAGATAATAGCAGCTGTAAACAATTATAGAAAAGATTTATGAAATTTAAGAGAAATTTTTATGCGGGGCATACCTACAACCCATCCTTCACCAACGCTTCGCTCCGGGGGCAGGACTCGAACCTGCAACCCACTGATTAACAGTCAGTTGCTCTACCAATTGAGCTACCCCGGAGAGAAATTTTGGTGAAGGACGCGCTATTTACCCCGTATAAACCGGAGGTTTTGTTCGGGGCCATTGCGCCACCGCGGAATAACTTGATTATTATATACTATTTTTAATATTCTTTCAACTTCTTGAGGCCATGGTGTTCTCTGATTTTTTCCAAAGCTTTGGCTTCAATCTGGCGGATTCTCTCCCTTGTTACTCCAAACTCCTTCCCTACCTCTTCTAAGGTATGGGTTATGCCATCATCTAAGCCAAACCTCATTGCTAATATTCTCTGCTCTCTGGGAGTCAAATCAACTAATATTTCCTTTAGTCTTTCGCGAAGCAAAGTTCTGGCCGCAGCTAAAGAAGGAGCAATTTCTTTTTTGTCCTCAATAAATTCAGCTAAAACGCTGTCTTCTTCGTCGTCACCAACCGGAGTTTCCAAAGAAACTGCTTCCTGGGAAATTCTCATTATGTGATGAACTTTTTCAACTTCTATTCCCATTTCAGCTGCAATCTCTTCTGGAAGAGGTTCCCTTCCCAAGTCTTGGAGCAATCTTCTTCTGGCTTGAGTATATTTGGAAATAGTCTCAACCATATGGACAGGAATCCGAATAGTTCTGGCCTGATCAGCTAAAGCTCTGGTTATAGCTTGACGAATCCACCAGGTGGCATAAGTTGAAAATTTATAACCTTTCCTCCAGTCAAATTTTTCTACTGCCCGAAAAAGGCCTAAATTCCCTTCTTGGATTAAATCTAATAACGTCAGATTGGCAGATCTTCCTACATATCTTTTGGCAATAGAAACTACTAATCTCAAATTGGCCTGGGCTAATCTTTTTTTGGCTTCATCATCTCCTTTTTCAATTTTTCTGGCTAATTCTTTTTCCTGCTCTGCAGTCAAAAAAGGAACCCTGCCTATTTCTTTTAAATATATCTGAATCGGATCTATCCCTCCTTCCAACATTTGTTTTTGTTGAGCTTTCTTGGGTTTTTCTTTTGCTTCTAATAATTCTGGAGCCTCTTTAATTTTAATTCCTCGCCTTTCGAACTCATCATAAGCTTTCTCTAAGCCCTGAATATCTTTTTCAGCTTCAGGAAAATGATATAGAATCTCGCTGTAAGTAACAAAACCCCGATCTTCTCCTTTTTTGATTAAAGACCTTAATTTTTCAGGATCGAATATCCCTTTTTTGAGGGCAATTCTTTTTGCTTTACGACGATACTTCCTTTTTTTTCTAATTTTTCGGGGACGACCCCTCTTCTTTCTTCTTGTTTTCTTTCTAATTTTCCCTTTTCTTTTTTTTCTAATTTTCTTTTTTTTAATTTTTCTCTTTTTTACCATACCCCGTAGGAAATAAAGTATTTTCCGTTGTTATTTCGGATAACTTTTAAAATAAGGTTAAGCCTATTTAAAATAAATCTTTTCTTTTGCTGATTCTAATTTGAAAATACTTTACTTAAATTATGTTTTATGATTATTTTTTGAGGGTTATTTATAAAATTTATATATAATTTACCATTTTTAAGACTTTAAAGAGAGTGGACGTAAAACATAATATTTTCTACGGGGCATAATTAGTTTAATTCTCGGCTAAGTTTATTAAATTCTTCAACGAGAGCATTAACTTTCTTTAAGTCTTTTTTTTCTTCAGCCTTTTTAATTTCTTGTGAAAGTAAATCCAACTTATATTTTTTTTCTAAGGATTGGATTTCTTGGCCACAGGCTCTAATTTCAGCTTCAACGTCGTCAATTTCTTCAACGTCTGATTTTAAAGAAAGATAATTGAATAAATCTATTAAATCAGCGGGGATCTTTTCTTCAATATTACCATCGGGATTTTCTTTAACTAAAGCAATAATGTTTCTTATCTTTAGAGAGCAACAATCAATTGCACTTTGCTCAATTAGATTTACTTTTTGAGGATGTTTTAATAATAGGACGGCAATTCTTTCTTCAATCATCTCTCTACGGGATTTTGGTTTAACTTCAATTTTTGAAGAAAATTCTTTACTTTCGTGTATTTCATTAAATTTTTGGGAGCTTAGTTTTTTTAATTCTTCGGTAATGTCCTCTTCTTTAACTTCAAGGGTTTTAGCAAGTTTTTGAATCCAATGAGACTGCTCAATTTTATTGGGAATTCTTTTTAGAATGGGCAGAAGAATTTTGGAAATTTCTTTTTTAGCTTCGGGCGTTAAATCCTTCCCCTCTGCTGAAAAAGAAGAAAGGACCGTCTGAAAATAGAAATCAACAATAGATTTTGACCCCGCAATTAATTCTTCCCATTTCTTGGGATCTTTTAAAACTACATCAGCTGGGTCTTCACCTGCTGGCATTGTTATTATTTTAATATTAAAACCCTGAGTTTGAGCTAAATCAATCCCTCTTTTGGTGGCTGTATCACCGGCAATATCCATATCGAAAGCAGTCAATAAATTTTCTGAATAGCGACGGAGAGTTCTTAATTGATGAGAAGTAAGAGCAGTTCCTGAAGTGGCAACAGTATTCTCTTGGCCGGCCTGACAAGAAAGGACAACGTCAATATAACCCTCAACTAAAATACAAGAATCTCTTTTTCTGATTGCTACTTTAGCCTTGTCTAAGCCGTATAAAACCCGACTTTTGTCATATAAAAGGGTAGAAGGAGTGTTAACGTATTTAGCGATCGTGGAGGGAAATATTGGGGTTTCTTCTTTTGACTCGCGAATCTGTTCAAATATCCGGCCGCCAAAACCAACCACTTGGGAATTTAAATCAAAAATAGGAAAAATTATTCTGCCGCGAAAACGGTCATAAAAATCGCCCTCTTTATTTTTAAATGATAGACCAGCTTTTTCAACTTCTTCTCTTTTGTAACCTCGGCCAACCAAAAAATCAGAAAGTCCTTGCCAAATATCAGGAGCATAGCCTATTCGCCATTTTTTAATACTTTCTTGATTAATACCTCGCTGGAGGAGATATTTTTTAGCCTCCTGTCCGATTGTACTAGCTTCAAGTTGTTTTTCAAAAAATTTAGTAGCCAGTTCTGTTATTTCATAAAGCCTTTGTCTTTCTGTTTTTAGTTTTGGGTCTTGTTTCCTTAGCTCAATACCTGCTTTTTGAGCTAAGATCCGCAAAGCATCGCCGAATTCTACCCCTTCTATTGCTTTAACAAAACCAAAAATATCACCTCCGGAATTACAGCCAAAACAGTGCCAAATCTGACGAGCTGGTGAAACAAAGAGGGAAGGCTTCTTTTCAGAATGAAAAGGACAAATAGCTCGAAAATTGGCGCCAGCTTTATGAAGCCGAATATAGCCCTGAATAACCTCAACTATATCCAGCCTGTTTTTTATCTCATCAACTGGAGAATTTAGCATTAAATTCGAGGGGATTATGACAAAATTATAATAACATAGATTTTTCGGAGAAGCAATTTTCACATTTTTTCACCTTTGACCCCGCACCTATTTTACTAGGGAATATTCTGGCGACACACGGTGGGCGAATAGCCCAGTCCACCGAAGGCGGACCTCACTATTTATAAGGGTGTGTTGATAGAGCTTAACGCCTCTTTTTTAGTTTATTTTGGAAAAATGCAAAATTTAACAGCAAAATAGGTGCGGGGTTGACACCCTCTTTTCATCCGAGGTAAAATGAAATATCCCGTCGGTGACGGGTTTTAAAATAGCCCACTATGAAAATTCTTTTTCTTTACGATTTTCCTTTGTGGGGGTCGGGTTCTGGAACTTATATTCGCAATTCAATTCAGGAATTGGAAAAATTAAATTATAAAATTGGAATCGTCGCGCCTGAAGAACGGCGATTTTTGGCAGATAAAATAAAGCAATATCGGGTCACCCCGCCTCAAATTCCAGTATTTGTTGACCATCCAGAATTAAAGGGGGCAAAGCGTTATTCAGAATTAAGCCATAGAGAGATTAATGAAATTTATAAATCTTATTTAGATACAGTCTTGGAGGCTGTATCAAACTTTGAACCAGATTTAATTCATGTTCACCATCTTTCTTTAATTTCTTGGGTGGCAAGATATGTTAATGCTCTCCGTGGTATTAAATATATTATCACTTCCCACGGAAGTTGCCTTTATAATATCTTAGCTGATAAAAGATATCTCGCCCTCTCTGAAGATGCAGTAAAACATGCTAAAGCAATTACAGTTGTCAGCGGAGATTCAAGAAGTAAGTTCCTGAAAATGTTTGGTAAGAGTTATGCCAAAAATGTTCATGTTATTCCTGGTGGAGTTGATATAACTTTGTATCCTGCTCAATTAGATACCTCAGTTATAGATAAAAAATATAAAATTGGAGATAAAAAGGTTGTACTTTTTACCGGCCGACTTATTTCTCATAAAGGAACCCGATATTTGGTTAATGCCGCAAAAGACATTAAAGGTGAAATATTTTTACTCGGAGAAGGTCCGGAAAAGCAGTACCTTTTAAATCTTATTGCTAAAAAGCAATTAAAAAATGTTCATCTTATCGGATATTTAAGTGGTCAAGATCTAATTAATTTTTACTATCGAGCTGATGTCTTTGTTGCTCCCTCTGTCTGGGATGAACCTTTAGGTTTAACAATTCTGGAAGCAATGGCTGCCAAAACCCCAGTGGTGGCTACCAGAAAGGGAGGGATTCCCCTCTTAGTTAAGCAGGCTGTTAACGGTTTCTTTGTTAGGCCCCGGAATTCAAAACAAATTGCCGGGGCTTGTAATAAACTTTTAGAAAATGATGAATTAAGAAAGAAAATGGGAGAGGCAGCTAGAAAAACAATTGAAGATAAATTTGCCTGGAAAAAAATCGCTTTAAAGTTCCATCGCCTTTATAAAAAAATAGGAAAAAATAATAGAAAATAAAGAAAAATCAAAAGGATTTTAAAGGAAAACGGTAATCGAGCCGTTTTTTATTTTCATAAATCATGTTAAGATAAATTTACTAATACCTTTATGAAAATTCTCATTGTCGCTCCTTTAAAAAGGAAAGTTGGGCCACAAATTACTGCCGCAAGGTCAAGGGTGATTTTTGATTTAGCTTCCGGGCTTGTCAAGGAGAGGCATAAAATTGCTGTTTTGGGAACAGGAGACAGTTACATTCCGGGAGTAAAAGTTATTCCGGTTATTCCAAAATGTTTCGTTGATCTTCCCGACTTCGAAAACCCTTTTTATGCTGAAACCAGTTTCCTGGTAAGATTAGCTAAAGTGTTGGAGAAAATTGGTAATAAATTTGATGTTGTTCACAATCATACCTATCCTGAATTTATAAATCTTTTGGTAGCAGACAAATTAAAAGTGCCGATTTTAACTACTATTCACGCCCAAATGACCCCCCAGTTAGATGGAGTTCTTTCGCAGTTTAACAACCTCAAAAATTGTTATTTTGTTTCTATTTCTCAGGCCCACAAAAAATTAGCTAAAAAGACCAAAATCTGGAGGGTAATTTACAATGGTGTGGATACAAATCTTTATCGCTTTTCTCCCAAAAAAGAGGATTATCTTTTATGGATTGGGAGATTAAGTAGAGCCAAAGACAAAAGAGGAAATTTTTTGGATCCAAAAGGAGTAAGGTGGGCAATAAAATTGGCTAAAGAAACCAATTCAAAACTTTTGTTATCAGGAAATGTAGAAGATCCAGAATTTTTTAAGAAGGATGTTAAGCCTTATTTAAGCAATAAAATTAAATGGATAGGGCCAATTTCATCTGAACAGCCTCTAAGCAAAGGGGATGTTGTAAAATTAATGCAAAAAGCTAAAGCTTTCCTGATGACTGTAAATTGGTATGAACCCTTTGGCTTGGTAATGGCAGAAAGTATGAGCTGCGGAACGCCAGTTATAGGTTTTAACCGAGGGGCTGTTTCAGAAATTGTGGCAAATGGGAAAACTGGTTTTATTGTTAAGCCAAAGGAAGGAATTAAAGGCTTAAAAAAAGCACTAAAAAATATTGGAAAAATAAATCCCAAAGACTGTAGAAAGCACGTTGAAAAGAACTTCAGTTTAGAAAAAATGGTCGAAAATTACGAGAAAGCTTATCGAAAAATTAGAAATAAAAAATGAAAAATAATAGAAAAAAAGTCGCCATTTTGGGACCTGTCGGTAATGCTATTCCTCCCCGAAAACAAGGAGGAATTGAATGGATGGTTTATTCTCTAACAGAAAGTCTTGTCAAAAAAGGATATCAAGTTTTGCTGTTTGCACCAAAATCTACTAAAACTTCAGCAAAATTAGTTCCGATAGGAATTAAGCCTATTAGTAAATACAAATCTTTACCAGAGTATGAAGCAACCCGGAAATTGCGTATCGAATTAAGCACCCTGACTAATATGCTCGCAGAAATTCTGAAAAGAAAAGAGGAAATTGGGGTCATATTCAATCATACAGTAAGTGGTGGAATGTTTGCTTCCTTAGAAAAGATGCTTAACATACCAGCCTTTCACGTCTTGCATTTGCCTCTTTATAAAGAATTAGCTAATGTTTTCGAGAAATACAATGCTCGATTAGTCAGTATTTCAGGAAGTCAAAGAAGGCCCTTCCCTCATCTTAACTACGCAACTACAATCTATAATGGAATTGATTTAAGAAAATTTCCTTTTTCTAAAAAACCTAAAGATTATTTTATTTTCTCTGGGAAAATTATTCCAACCAAGAACCCATTAGACGCAATTAAAGCAACGAAGACTGCACGAGAAAAAATAATTATTATTGGAAAGATTCTTAATCAAAATTATTTTAAAAAAAAGATAAAACCCTTACTAAATAAAGATGTTGTTTATTTAGGCGAAGTTAGCCTCTTAGAGGCGGCAGAGCTCTATAAAAATGCTAAAGCGCTTCTATTTCCAATAAAATGGGAGGAGCCCTTTGGATTAGTTATGATTGAGGCGATGAGTTGCGGAACTCCTGTTATAGCCTATCCTAATGGGGCCGTTCCCGAGGTTGTTAAGGATAAAGAAACCGGCTTTATTGTCAAGAATGTTAATGAAATGGCAAAAGCAATTAAAAATATAGATAAAATCAATAGAGAAAAATGTAGAGAGCGAGTTAAAAAATATTTTACTGCTGGAAAGATGATTGATGAATATGAGAAAATTTTATTTAAGGTTTTGAAGAAAGGAAATTAAGTAAAGATCCTGAAGCCCAGGCCTGAGGATGACAGGCTTGGGGAATTTTAACGATTTTATTATCCATTACACCGTAAAACTCAGGTAAATAACCTAATTTCAAGAAAGCCCTCAAAGTGGCTTTTTTTATTTTTTGATATTCTTTTTTATAACCAAGTTTTTTAAGACCTTGAGCTACTATCCAGTTATCATGAGGCCAGATAGAGCCCTTTTGATAGCTTAAAGAATCAAAATCAGGCTCTTTTTGAGAATGGGTTCTAATGCCAAAATTTGTCCAGAGGTCGGATTTTAATAATCTTTTAACAGCCGGCTGAATCTTATCTTTTTCCAAAATACCAGTAAACAATAAATGGCCTGGATTGGAAGTTATTATTTTAATCTGTTTCTTATTTCCATCTAAAGCTAAAGCAAAATATTTTTCCTTTTCCATCCAGAAAGATTTATTAAAACTTTTTTTCAGATTTTGAGCTCTATTTAATAATTTCTTGGCCAAATGATTTTTCTTTAGAGTTTTAGCTAAAAAAGCGGCACCCTTTAAGGCTAAATATTGATACCCTTGAGCTTCAACAATGGCTATGGGGGGCTGAATTTTTAAATATTTTTCTGACATATCTTTCCATCCTTGATGAAAAAGGCCTTGAGGGTTTTTTCTTTGGTATTCTAAAAATAAATCTCGGTCTAAATCACCGTGTTTTTCTATCCAATTAACAGCGGATGCGATATTTTTCCAGTATTTTTTTAGAAATTTTTTGTTTTTAGTTTTTTTAAAGTAGAAGTAAAAGAGAATTAAATATAAAAGAGTAGAATCTACTGAGCCATAATAAGGATAGGGAAACCAGCCTGAGAGATGGCGCTTTCTGTAAAAATCAGTTTCGTGTAATGTTTTACCGGGCTCTTCCTCTTTTTCTGGATCGATTTTTTTACCCTGAAATTTTGAAAGAATTTCTAAAGTTCTCTTACAATTATCAGGATCTATGTCTAAAAGTTGCCAGGAAGTTATTAGGGAATCTCTACCAAAAAACCGGTCATAATGAGGATGACCGGCTTTTATTAGTCCTCTTTCGTCTTTCAAACTTTTAATCTCTTTTAATAATTGTTTCCTAATCTCTTTCACCAATTTCAATTTTTTTAACCCTTAGCTTTGTGAATAACCCTCTGGGGGAAAGGAATCTCAATTCTTGCTTTATCAAAGGCAACTTTAATTCTCTTTCGAAGCTCTCCAGTAACATCCCATTGTCTTAGGGGTTTGGTATCGCCCAAAATCTTAATGATAATAGCAGAATCTGCAAAGTCATCAACTCTAAGGAATTGAGGTGGTTTTAAAATATCTTTTTTCCACTGGGGATCTTCAGCTAATTCTTTGCCAACTTTATTGACTACCTTAATTACTTTTTCCAGATTCGAATTATAAGCTATGCCGATATTCAAATTAACTCGGGAAAATTGTTTGCTTAAATTGGAGGCTTTGGCAATTTCTCCATTGGGAATATGATGAACTACGCCATCTAAATCTCTTAAAATAGTTCTTCTTAAATTTATATCTTCAACCAAGCCACAGGTATCTGCCACACAGGCAACATCCCCTACCCGGTATTGATCTTCTAAAATAACAAATAAACCAGAAATTAAATCTCGAATTAGATATTGACCGCCAAAACCAAAAGCAATACCAGCAACTCCGGCTATAGCTAATAGCGGCCCGATATTTACTCCAAGTTCAGAAATTGCCATCAACCCTGCCATTAACCAGATTATAACACTTAAGGCGGAGCCTAAGACCCCTTCTAAGGTCTTGGCTCTTTTTTCTTGAGCCTGACCATCTCTAGTTTTATAAGTTTGGCCGACAAACTTTTGAACTAATTTGGCAATAAAGATTCTGACAAATCGATTAGCTAACCAGGCAACAACTAAAATTAAAATTATTTTCACCCCATGGGATAGAAGCCAGGGAGTTAGATTTTGAAGAATATTTTGAAAATTGATGTTTGAAAGATTCATGGTTTTTTAATAAATTTATTAATTATTATGGACGGGAGGACGGAGAGGGCGGGACTCGAACCCGCAAACCTCTTGCGAGGTTCACGCTTTCCAGGCGTGTGCCTTACCATTCGGCGCACCTCTCCCTTATTTCGCTTTTTTATTTTGACGGCAGGCTAGCAATTATTTTAATAAATGTCGGGTGCTGGGCCGAAAATTTATAAACTAAAATTTTCAGAACGCTTAAAAAATCTGAAATATCTTCTCTTAAAGGTCCGGGCCCTATAAAAATCTCCCAAAATTCTTTAATAACCCTTTTACTAAATCCGTCGAGAACTTCGTAATCCTTTCTTTTCCTTAAATATTCGATTATTTTCTTAAACTCTCCTCTATCTAACCAAATTCCAGAACATAAATTACAAAGGTCAATTTTTACCGGAGCACATAAATTTTTATGTGCTCGGTCAATACCTGAATCGCCGTAACTAACTTCGTAAAGGGGTAAGCGGCAAAAGGGACAAAGTTTATGTTGGAGCTTGTCCGTCGAAACCTCGGTGAAGGCGGGCGATATGTTAAATTTCTTTTTATCTTTCCAAAGGTCAATATCCAGCCATTTTAAATCCTCGTCTTTCTTATCTTTGGCCAATTCCAATTCGTTTTCTTCAAGCCACAAGCCCAAGCATTTGGGACAGTGATCTATTTCTACTCCGTAGAAAATTGTTTTTTCTAAATCTTCTTGACAATAAGGACAAATCATCATATTGGATTAAAAATCAAATTCTCATTCCTTTAAGGACTTTAATTCTCTCTTCTGTTGGTGGGTGTGTCATGAATAATCTGGTCAGCCAATTTTTGGCTTGTTTGCCCCGAAAAGGAGAAATGGTATATAAATGAGCGGTAGAATTATTGGCTACTCTTAAAGAATGGGGATCAGCAGAAATCTTTTCCAAGGCTTTGGCTAAACCTTCTGGGTAACGAGTTAAAAGAGCACCGGAAGCATCAGCTAAAAATTCTCTTTTTCGAGAAATTGCCAGCTGGATTAAGACAGCAGCAATGGGAGCCAAGATGGCAGCGACAATACCCAAGATAAGCAAGGCAGACCCTCCTGAACTCCTGTTTCGTCTTCCTCCTCCCCAAAAACTGATTCTCAAGAAAAAATCAGAAAGAATTGCCACTACTCCAACTAAAACCACAACAATAGTGCCCAAAAGAATATCTTTGTTGCCGATGTGGGCTAATTCATGGGCGATTACTCCTTCTAATTCTGTTTTATCTAATTTTTCCAAAAGTCCTCTCGTCACAGCTACAACAGCATGTTTTTTATCACGGCCGGTAGCAAAAGCATTTGGCTGAACCTCTTCAGTTATATAGATTTTGGGTAAGGGAAGGCCAGCAGTAATTGATAGATTTTCAACAATTCTATAAAGCTCAGGATTGTCTTTTTTCTCAATGGGCTTTGCTCTATTCATTGCCAAAACGATTTTATCTGAATACCAATAACTGCTAAAGCTCATCAAGATGCTCAAAACTACAGCTATAATCAAAACGGCAGGACTATCAAAAATATAGCTAAAAAGCCAACCCAAACCAATGATAAAGAGTAAAAAAGCAGTTAAGTAAAGCCAGGTCTTTCTGGTATTGGATTCGGCCTGGGTGTATAAAGTGGCCATTTTTTATTAACTTAGAACTTTACTTTGACTGGTTCTCTGGCTTCGGCCTCTTCGATTTCAAAAAAGTCCATTTTGGCAAATCGGAAAAGATTGGCGATAATATTGGCTGGGAAACTTTCAATTCTAATGTTCAAATCTCTGACATTACCGTTATAAAATCTTCTGGCGGCCTGAATTTTGTCTTCAGTATCTGTAAGCTCTCTTTGAAGTTCCAAAAAGTTTTCTGAAGCTCGCAATTGCGGATAATTTTCAGCTACGGCAAAAAGTGTTTTTAGGGTGCCAGAAAGAATGTTCTCTGCCTCGCCTTTCTCTTTTGGTGTTTGGGCTCCCATGGCCCGAGTTCTGGCTTCAGTCACTTTTTCAAAGAGCTCTCGCTCGTGAGCAGCATATCCCTTAACTGTTTCAACTAAATTAGGAATTAGATTGTATCTTCTCTTCAGTTGGACATCAATATCTGACCAAGCTTCTTTCGCTCTGTTCCGGAGAGTAATTAGACGATTGTAAGTTCCAACTGGCCACAAGATAATAATCGCCAAAACTACCAGTATAACAATTAAGATTGGGGTCATAATAACGATGAATTATTTTTCTCGGCGACCTTTCCTCTTTATTTTATATTATTTCTAAGTTTTTTACAACAAAACCCCCACACCAATTAAAGATAGGTGCAGAGGTAAAATAAAAACTCTCTTTCGGATAATATTTTTAATTTAGATAAGAAAATTTTCTATCGGCTAACGGAAATCGGTGGCACTCCATCTCCTTCATCTTGAGCATCGGTAGCAGAAATTTGAAAGCGGCCTCCTCCTAAATCAGTAAAATCGTAACCGGTATCATAGTCTGAACAACCAGTCCAGCTTCCGGTGCTAGGATCAACAGGCATTGCACCAAAATAATCGGTAATTAAACAATCGCAGATATCAAGAATTGCGTTATCGTCGCTATCGACATCGTAGGCAAGAGCTTGAGTTCCCGTAGCGCTAATAATATCCTCGCAAGTGCCGACTCCGACTGCTGCCCAACTGCCCTGATGCTCAACTATTCTTAATGAAATGCCATTTGCAATTGCATTAACATCTCCCCATCGCTTGGCATTGTTGGCTTTGGCAAACTGACGGCCGGGATTAATAGCCACAATGGCTATTGCCATCAAAACAGCAATAATGCCAATGACAATCAAAAGCTCAATTAACGTGAAGCCTTTCTTTTTTTTCATTATTTTAAAGTTTTAATTTTTGAGATTTTTAATTAGCTTCGATGCTTCGACTTTGCTCAGCATTCCCTCGACACCGAGCTCGGGACGAGGTGCAACCCTGAGCTTGTCGAAGGGTCGACCTTTCCGAACACATAATCTTTGTTATGTGCTCGGTTTGTTCTTTCTCTTATTTTATCATACCAATTTTTAAATTAAAGTCCTTGTGGAAAACTAAAAGTCAGTAAGTAAAGATAATGTCCGCTTGGCCATACATGGTAGTCGTAATTGTACAAGCGGGAGAAGTAAAGCCTCCTGAAGCATTTGACTGAAAACAACTACTTTCAATGTAAACGTCATCGCCAGAAGCACCACCGCAATCTTTGGGAAGACCAGCGCCAGATTGCATATAGAAGCCAGTCCCATATTCGCTAACATAATAGATAGAGCTGGCAGTTAATGGCTCTGGAGACGATAACGCTCGGCAGTCCCAATTGCCGTCAGAGATAGTTATACTGGTGGTAGCCATAACGCTAAAGCTGGCATTTTGCAAAGTTACGATTCTTTCATCATCTCCGGTTCCTGAAGGCCATCTGCCACAAAGTTTCGTTACTGTAATATCAATAGTGGGTACAAACTTATAGCCCATCGAGTAGTTATTAAAAGAGGAGCTATTAAGGGTTCCAGTTCCACAAGATTGCCAAACTTCATATTCTGTTCCATTTCCTCCGTTTCCTCCATTGGAAGGAATCTTAACTGTAATTTCGCCAGGAAGCATGGTTCCAATTGTTTCTCCGAGTTCGGCCCAGGGAGCTCCCAAAATTAGGCTAGCCTGTTGAATCGTATATTGAGTATTATAATTTGAACAATTTTCCCAAAGGCCATATTGAGGATCAACTGGCATTTGGGGAAGGTAATCGAAAACAAGGCAATCGCAAATGTCGTAATAATCACTACACCTACCAGTTGGATCCTGGCCAGAGTCTCCCATACAGGTTGTAGTACTGGTGGGTAAATCTCCGGCAACACAAGAAAAAGGGCCCCGGCTATCAATCATATTTTGCTGGATAGCGCTAAGAATTTGTTTTAAATCGTGCGTTCTCCTTACGTTGTTAGCTTTAGCAAACTGCTCCCCAGGATTTATAGCTACAAGAGCTATGGCTAATAAAATCGCAATAATACCAATGACAATCAAAAGTTCAATTAAAGTAAAGCCTTTTTCGTCAGATTTTAATAAGTTTTTCATTTTTTGGGTAATAAATTTATTTCAGCTGTTGCCGCATTTCTCATTAATCCCCGAAGAGCAGAGCCAACAACTGTTGCATATAAGATCGGATTAATTTTAAGAGCCTTGCTAAGATATTCTTTCTCTTTTAGAATCTCGATGTCAACTTTCATCCAAGGATCACCAGCGATAACGGGTTTTTCCAAATTGTCAGCCAGATATTCGGTTAAATTAGGGAGAGTGGCTGAGCCTCCGGCTAATATTATTTTCTCAAAGGATTTATTCTCTTTTTCGTAAAAGTATTTATCAATTTTTTGAATCTCTGAGATTACTTTTTGTATTTCTTTTTGCAAAACCAAGAAAACCTTTCCTTCTTTTTTCTCTGGATTAAGGCCGATTTCTTTTTTAAGATTTTCGGCTTCAGGCAATGAAACTGTAAGTTTTTGATTTAAGGCTTGGGTGAATTTATTTCCGGCAACATCAGTTGTGATGCTTAGTCTTAATCTGCCTGCATCAAAAATACTGAAATTTGTTGTTCGAGCTCCAATATCGACAATTAAGATGGTTTCCTTTTGATTTTTAATTAAAGATCTGGCTAAGCTTAGAGACTCTGTCTCTAAAGCGAGGGGTTGAAGCCTGATTTTTTTAAATAATTCTAAATAATCTTTGACTATATCCTTGGGGGCAGCAACTAAAAGAACCTCTTTGTTTCTTATTTTAAAGTCAAAATAAAGATCTTTTAAGGGCAGAGGGAAATTATGAATAGCCTGGAATTCAGCTTCTTCTCGAATTTTTTCTTTTTTAAGGTTATCTGGCAGTTCAAAAAAGTGAATAAAAGTTTTTGACTCAGGAAGAGCAAAGATTAATCTATTGCTTTTTAACTGGCCGAATTTTGGCCTTTTAACTAATCCTCTCAGGATTGCCTCTAATTTTTCTTTTTGCAAGATCTTGCCATCTTCAACAATTCCTGGCTCCAATATTTCCCTCCCCATAGCTAAAAGTTTGGGTTTTTCAATTGACCCACCTAAAGAAACCATTTCAATAGAATAATCGGAAATGTCTAACCCAAAAGTTGATTTTTTGAAAAAATTAAACATTTTAAAGTTCGGCTACCTCAAACCAATAGTCAATAATCATTTCTGGATTAATTTGGCTTATTTTTATTTTCATTTTTCTTGTCTGATTTTGAAAATCAGCTGAAACTTTTACTATTTTATCAAGCCCAACTGAATCAACTGAAATTTGGCAACTCCCGTTTTCTATGCTGGGTATAGTTTCGCCATTATAGCCAGGATCGTCTTTCAGTTCCATTAGAGCCTTTTCAGCACAAAGATTAGCTAAATAGTAAGCCTGGGAAGATTGGCTTTTTTGCAGGCTCATACTTGCTTCTTTGATACTAAGGAAGCTAATACTTACTCCGGTTATTAAAATTATACCTAAAATTATTAAAATTGTAATTAGGGCAATAAAACCTTTCATTTCAATTATTTAATATTTTAAAATTTTAGGGCATTACCCACTGACAGCCATCTTGAGCTATACAGTCTGATTCTGTGGTATAGCTATCGCAAGGAGTACAGCCTGGGTCATCAAGGCATATTTTTAGCTTTTTGTCCCAACTGCATCCATCCTGTTCATCACAAGTTTTCTTATCCAATATATCTGAACAAGAAGTACAGGCTCCAGCACAGAAATCTGGTGGAGGAGCTGCTCCTCCAGGCAACAAAGAAATTGAAGAAGTTAACTTGGCTGAAGCCTGATATTCCACTCGGTTCTCGGGATTAATATGGCTGATCTCCATTTCAATTCTTATTATTCCCGGAGTATTGTCATAAGAAAGATTAGTAAACTGAAGCTCATTAATTATTGCCTGGTCGGCAGTTAGGTAGTAAGAAACTCCCGGGTTGCCCTGGGTAATTCTTAATTTTCCATCATCTAAATCGAATACGGTTGGATTTAAACTGGAACCTGCCATAGAGAGAGAAAGTAAATTGGAAGGAGAATCACCGGCCAAGGGATTATTTATTCCTGTGGCCCTTTTAATTTCCTGGCTTATTTTTGTTAAAGCGAATCTGCCATTCTGTTGAACTTCTTGAAAAGAGCTTTCTTTAATATTGCCAAAAACAACGGTCCATAGAAAACCAGTTAGTAAAACCAAGATTGCAGCCAAAATGGCAACATAAATTAGGAGCTCAATTAGGGTAAACCCTCTTAAGTTTTGCTTTGCAAAATTTTGGCGAGTAAGGCTTTTCATTTTTGAAAATTAAGGAGTTACCCACTGACAACCATCTTGAGCTATACAGTCTGATTCTGTGGTATAGCTATCGCAAGGAGTACAGCCTGGGTCATCAAGGCATATTTTTAGCTTTTTGTCCCAACTGCATCCATCCTGTTCATCACAAGTTTTCTTATCCAATATATCTGAACAAGAAGTACAGGCTCCAGTACAGAAAGGAGCAGGTGGAACCATTTGCCAATTTGTTAAATGGGTAACTAAACTAACTTCTTGAGGCCTATCTTCAGGAAACTGCCAAGCAACTTTGGAGGTAACTTTTTTCCGACCAGGATCAAGGGGGATAAAATCTTCTACCATAATAGTTCGGGTAAATTTTCCATTGATTAGCTCGGGTCCTGGAACAAACTCCCAGCTTCCAGAAGATTCATCCAAACTATAATTTCCGCTTGTCAAATCTTGCCAATCATTATCTCTAATTGATCTGACAGCTTCTAACCCTTCTTCGGCCAAAAAATTAGCTTTGGTTATATCTGAAGCTAAAAATCCAGCGGTATAACTATTAAAAATTAAAAAAGCCAGGCTGCTGGCCACAATAACAAAAATTCCAATAGCAACAACTAATTCAATTAAAGATTGCCCATTTTCATCATTCATAATTCAGGGTTCAAGGTTTATTCTTCCTATCTCATTAATATTTATCGTTTTAATTGAATCGTTATTCCTTATTGTGATATCTCCTATAAAATTTGGTATTCCCTTCAATTTGGAAAAAACAACTCCCGAGGCACCGGTTACGGTTATAATGGACGGTAAATCGAACTCTTCATTATCGGGATCTCCTGGAACATAAGAACTTCCTTTAAATAGAATATATTTTTGATTAGCATTGTCGAAATAAACTCCAAAGTTTGAATCTGCCTCAATGCCCATTGCTTTTGACTGGGCTTGTCTTAGGGCCTGTAAAATTTGCTGGCTGCAAATTTGAAGTTGCTGTCCTTTGTAAAAATTAAAACCAAGAGGTAAAAGCAGGGCAAGAATAAAAAGGATGATTATAAGAATCAAAAAAAATTCAACTAAAGTAAAGCCTCGCATTGTTGTCTCATCTAACACCGATTTCTCCAACAAAACGGAAGATTGGAATAATAGTAGCTAAAGCAATTAGAATAACCAGGGCTCCAATAAATATCAGCAAAATTGGCCCAATAAGATCAGAAATATTTTTAATGGTAGAGTCTGCTTCTTCGGTATAAAATTGGGCTAAATAAAGAGAGCTTTCTTCCAAAGAGCCAGTTTTTTCTCCAACCAAAATCATTTCTGCAAAAATTGGTGGGAAATTCTGACGAAACTTTTTTAGAGCAGAGCTAATTTTTTCTCCTCTCTCCACTTCATATTTAATTGAGGTTAAATTTCGACGGTAAACCTCGTTTGGTAAAACATCTGAGCAGGTTTCCAGGGTTTCCAAAATTGGCATTCCACTTTTAGATAAGGTGTAAAAATTCCAAGAAAATCTTGCTAAATTAAGGCTTTTAAAGATGTTTCCCAAAACCGGGAGAGAAAGAGTTATTCTATCAAAATAAAACCTAATAAAACTTATTTTTTGAAGATTTTTTAAAATAATAAAAAATAAAATAATGATTACGGGAATTAAAATCCCGTATTCTCTCAAGAATGTTTGTGATTCCATTAAAATCTTGGTAGCTAAAGGTAGCTCACCGGCAACTCCCATAGCCTGAAGGTTTTGGAAAATTGGAATTATTCTCGGCAGAACCCAAAAAATTGTACCCAGAATAATTACTATAGCCAAAAAAACAATGAGAGCGGGATATAAAAGAGCTCCTACCACCTTTCGTCGTAAATCATAGTCTTTGCGAAGCTGTAAGGCAAGATATTTAAAGTTCTCATCCAGGGTTCCGCTTTTTTCTCCTATTTTAACTACGCTTAAGAAAAATCGGTCAAAAACCCGAGGATACCTTCCCAGGCTTTTTCCTAGGGTTTCACCCTCCAAGACTCTTTTTAGGGTATTTGTTAAAATTTTTCGAAAAGTTCGTGATTTTGTCTCATCTGAAAGAGTCTCTAAAGATTCAGAGATTGATATTCCTCCTCTTAGCATTAGAGATAAATGTTCAGCAAAGAAAATTTTTTCTTTTTGAGAAACTTCCATAATAACTTATTTATTCCTTTGTGGCTCTTAAAATTTCTTCTAAAGTGGTAATTCCTTTTTCTGCCTTTTTTAAACCATCTTCCATCATTGTCTGCATCCCTGATTCTTTGGCTTTATTTCTGATCTGGTCAGCAGTCGCCTTTCCAACAATTAATTTCTTTATCGGCTCTCTTATTTCTAAAACTTCGAAAATACCAATCCTTCCCAGGTATCCTGTTGCTTGGCAAAGTGAACATCCTCTCCCTCTGGAGAGACGAACCTTTCCTTCTCTTGTTTTTGATAGCTTGGAAGCTAAGTCTTCTCCTAAAAGCTGGGATGTTTTTTTAAACGGAGCTTCATAGCTTTCAATGCATTTGGGACAAATTCTTCTAACCAGTCTTTGGGCAATAATAAGATTTAAAGTGCTGGCAACTAAAAATGGTTCAACTCCCATTTCTAAAAGTCGAGGCAGGGTGGTAGCAGCATCTGTGGCATGGAAGGTAGATAAAACCAAATGGCCGGTCATTGCGGCATTAATTGCTAATTTTGCAGTCTCTTGGTCCCTAATCTCGCCGACCATAATAATATTAGGGTCTTGACGGATTATAGCTTTCAGGCCTTGTGAGAGAGTGAGGCCAGTTTTTGGATTAACCTGAATTTGGTTAATTCCTTCAACATCATACTCAATAGGGTCTTCAATTGTGCAAATATTAACTTCCCGGGTATTTAAAATTTTTAAAATAGCATATAAGGTTGTGGTTTTACCGCAGCCGGTTGGGCCTGAAACCAAAACCATTCCCCAAGATTTTTTAATATTTTTTTTGACAACTTTTAGCCGTTCTGCCTCCAATCCTAACTCTTCTAATTCGAATCTTCGAGCCTTTTCTGACAAAAGTCTTAAAACCACTTTTTCTCCTTCTTCAATTGGGACAACTGAAACTCTGACATCAACTTTTTCTTTCGGAACAGAAAAGGAAAAATGGCCGTCTTGAGCGGCCTCGTGGATATCGGTCCGAAGTTTAGATAAAATCTTAATCCTCGAAACTAAAAAATCATGAATAGTCTTTGGTAAGGTCAAAACATCATGCAACACTCCGTCAATCCGATATCTTAAGATAGTCTCTTTCTTATAAGGTTCGAAGTGAATATCAGAGGCTCGATTTTCGTAACCATAGGTTAGAATCAAATCCACCATTTTAATTATCGGCAAAGGCTCAGCCTTGGTGGGTTTTTTTAGCTCTTTTAAAGCCTTGGCTGTTAATTCATCGAAGACTTCTTTGATCTCTCTCTTGTAATATTTTAAAGCCTCTTGAATATCTCTTTTTGTTGCATAGTGAGCTAAAACCTTCTCTCCTGTTTTTCTTTCAATAAATTCCCGAATTTCTAAGTTTTCGGGATTGGCTAAAGCAATCTTTAAACCATCATTAGTTCTTTCAAAAGCAATAATCTCTTTTTGCCGAGCTACAATTTCAGGAATAATGTTGAGCGCCTCTTTCTTGATTCTTATTTTCCGAAGATCAACAAAGGGAAAATTAATTTCATCTGCAATTAAGCAACCAAATTGCTCATCGGGAATTAGGCCTTGGTCTAAAATTACATCAACTAAAGATTCTTTTTTAGCTAAAGCCTCTTTTTGGGCTAAATTAAAATCCTTTTGAGAGACTAATCCTGACTTAACTAAAATTTTTTTTAAAAAAGGGTCAGTTATCTTCATTTTCGCAGAAAACTTTCTTTTTTTCTCAGAAGGCTATCTACTTTTGGCCACTTGCTCTTTTACTTTTTCTACGACCTCAGATAAACTAACTTCAGGCTTTACTAAATAATCTTCGGCTCCTAATGAAAGGCCCTTTTTGATGTCAGATTCTTGGCCAAGATTAGAAAGAATAATAACTGGAATTGTTTGGGTATTTTTGTTTCTCTTAATCTCGATTAAAACATCGAAGCCATTTTTCTTTGGCAACATTAAATCTAATATAACCGCATTGGGCTTTTCGTAGATAACCTTGTTTAGGCCTTCCTCTCCGTTTGTTGCTTCTAAAAATTCAAAACCTAATCGAGAGAATTTATCTCGATAAATTTTTCTCAAAAACCGGTCTTCCTCAATCATCAGAATCTTTGGCTTTGAGTTAGGCATAGATAAATGAAGTAAAAACGTTGTATTGCTTATTCTCGCCCCGCACCGAACGAACGAAGTGAGTTCTGGTGCTGGGGTCTTCCTCAATCATCAGAATCTTTGGTTTTGGGTTAGGCATAAAATAGATAGATAATTAAGTTTTCTTACTTAAAAATAAGGAAACAGAAAAAATAGGCAAGGTAAAGAAAAAAGTTACGCCAAAGTCTCGATTTCTTGTAAGCCAGACCTTGCCTCCGCTAGCTTCAATAGTCGCCTTGTTTAAATAAAGGCCGAGGCCCGCCCCCGTAGGGTCTATTTCCATTGCTTCTTCTGAGCGGTAAAATTTTGAGAAAACTTTTTTCAAATCTTCTTTAGTAATGCCAATTCCATCGTCTCTGCAAGAAAAAATTAGCTCTTTTCCTCTTTTTGTTATATTAACCTCTACTTTTCCAGGCCCTGCTTTCTTGTATTTAACAGCATTGCCAATTAAGTTTTCCACAACTTGGCGAATTTTTAAAGTATCGGTCAAAACCGGCGCTAAGGGTTCTCTTGGCTTTTTAAATATAACTTCGCAATTGTAAGCTTCAGCCCAAATAGCTAACTCTTGAACCACAGACTCTGTCACCTCAATCAAAGATACTGGTTCTAATTTTAACTCATACCTTCCTTCTTCAATTCGAGAAACGTCTAAAAGTTGATTAATTATTATGGTCATTCTCTTTACATTTTCGAGGGTATCTTCAATATATTCTTTCTGCTTATCATTCAATTTCCCAAAATCTTCAGAAATCAAAGCCTCGAGATAACTCTTTATCACTGATACTGGATGTCTCAACTGATGAGCAACAATTGAAATGGATTCTGAAACTTTTGATTTTTCCCCCGGAGTTTCTGATTCCTCTGGAGGTTTTCCACCAAATTTAATCATCAATTATATTATACCTGAAAACAAAAAAACAAAAAAGCCCCCACTACTATGACATGGCGCAGGAACGCAACCCGAAGTCCGGTTTCGGGTAAAATAAAGCCCCGCCGCGTCTGGTGCGGCGGGGGCAAATAGTCAAAATCAGAATTTATTAATACCCTTCTGGCATTGACGGTGGGGTCATTTTTGTTTCTTTCTCTTCTGGTTTTTCTGAAACGACACACTCTGTAGTTAAAAGCATACTAGCAGCAGAAGCTGCGTTTTGCAAGGCTGATCTTACTACTTTGACTGGGTCAACAATACCAGCTGCCATTAAGTCTTCGTAAGTGCCGGTCTGGGCATTAAAACCAGAGCTTCCTTTTCCTTTTTTGACTTCGCCAACTACCACCGAACCATCTACCCCGGCATTTTGAGCTATTTGGCGAATAGGTTCTTCTAAGGCTCTTTTTAAACTATTAAAACCTGTTTTCTCATCTCCATCAACTTCTAATTCCTCTAAAGCCGAAATAGACCTTAACAAAGCTACGCCTCCTCCAGGGACAATTCCTTCGTCAACTGCAGCCTTGGTTGCTTCTCTGGCATCTTCGGTTTTGTGCTGCTTTGCTTTTTGTTCAACTTCAGTAGCTGCCCCCACTTTGATTACGGCTACTCCGCCAGTTAATTTGGCTAATCTCTCCTGTAATTTTTCTTTGTCAAATTCAGATTCTGAAGCCTGAAGTTCTTTTTTAATTTGCGAAGTCCTGGCTTCAATTTCTTCCTTGCTTCCTTTCCCTTCAACAACTATCGTGTCCTCTTTTGTAGAAATAATTCTTCTAGCAGAGCCTAACATATTCGGCTCGACATTTTCCAATTTTAAACCTACTTCCTCTGAAATTACTTGAGCTCCGGTTACGACAGCGATATCCTGAAGCATTTCTTTTCTTCTGTCTCCAAAACCCGGGGCTTTAACAGCTAAGGTGTTAAAGACTCCCCTTAGTTTATTGACAACCAAAGTGGCCAAAGCCTCGCCATCGACTTCATCGGCAATAATAACTAATTCTTTTTTTCCAGCCTGGGCTAGTTTTTCTAACAAAGGCAAAATTTCTGCAACAGCTGAAATCTTTTTGTCGGTTACTAAGATGTAAGAATCCTCATAAACAGCCTCCATTCTTTCTGGGTTGGTAATCATATAAGGGGAAATATATCCTTTATCAAAGCGGAGACCTTTAACAATTTCTTTTTGGAGGCCAAAGGTTTTTGATTCTTCAACTGTAATTACGCCGTCTTTGCCAACCTCTTCCATAATTTCAGCAATCAGGTTCCCGATTTCTGAACTTTCAGCAGAAATTGTTGCCACCTGGGCCATCTCTTCTCTGCTGGTAATTTGTTTTGCCATTGCCTTCAACTCTTCTGTCACTCTCTTAATCCCCTTCTCAATTCCCTTTTTAATGGCTAAAGGGTTGGCTCCAGCAGCTACATTTTTGAGGCCCTCTGAAACTATTGCCTGAGTCAAAACTACAGCGGTTGTGGTTCCGTCTCCGGCAATATCATTGGTTTTTTCTGCAACCTCTTTTGCAATCTCAGCTCCTAAGTTTTCGACTTTATCTTCTAATTCAATTTCTTTGGCAATGGTCACTCCATCGTTAGTAATTGTTGGAGAACCAAATCCTTTGTCTAAAACCACATTGCGGCCTCGGGGACCTAAAGTAACCTTTACGGCATTTGCTAATTTATCAACGCCGGTTTTTAGTTTTTTTCGGGCTTCCTCGCCGTATTTTATTTGTTTTGCCATAGTTATTCTAATATTGCTAAAATATCCTCCTGTTTAGCGATTAGATATTCTTTACCATCGACTTTTATCTCGTTGGGACCATATTTTGTAAATAAAATTGTATCCCCTTTTTTAACTTCAAGAGGAATAACCTTGCCAGAAGATGTTTTTCGGCCAGGCCCCACAGCAATTACTTTCCCTTGTTCTGGCCTTTCTTTTTCGACTGTGTCAGGCAGTAAAATTCCAGCTTTTGTTTTTTCTTCTTTTTCTAATGGCTCAATAAGAATGTGGTCTGATAATGGTTTGATTTGCATAAAATCATTTAAACATATAAACATATAAACATTTTAACAAAGTCTTGGTGCCAAAACACTTAAATGCTTAGATGATATCGTTAGCAATTATAACCTTTGAGTATTAATTTGCTACTTTCTAATATTAATTATAAATAAAAATTTTGTCAAGCCTGTAGAAGAATTTTGACAAAGCTTTCCGAAAGAAAGCTTCAAATCGCAAAGCGAGTCAAAATTTCTCTCCGGGGTCAAGCCTTAGTCAGCCCTTAATGGCTGGCTTTAGATATCGTCCTGTATAACTCTTTTTGTTTTTTGCAATATCCTGGGGCGTGCCCTTGGCTACAATAGATCCTCCTTGCTCTCCCCCTTCGGGACCCAAATCAATTATCCAATCAGCGTTTTTAATCACATCTAAGTTATGTTCAACGCACAAAACCGTATTACCTCTATTAACCAATTCTTTTAAGACAAAAAGTAATTTTTTAATATCGTCTGGATGAAGACCAGTTGTGGGTTCGTCTAAAATGTATAAAGTTTTACCAGTTGCTTTTTTGGAAAGTTCAGTAGCTAATTTAACTCTTTGGGCTTCTCCTCCAGACAAAGAAGGGGCGGGCTGACCCAATTGAATATAGCCCAAGCCAACATCAGCTAATGTTTTGAGCTTTTGGAAAAGGACGGGAATTGTCTTGAAAAATTCTAAAGCTTCTTCGACTGTCATTTCTAAGGTTTGGGCAATATTTTTTCCCTTATATTCAATCGAAAGAGTCTCTTTGTTAAATCTCTTTCCTTTACATTCTTGGCATTCAACATAAACATCGGGCAGAAAATACATTTCAATTTTTTTTACTCCCTGGCCTTCGCATTCTTCGCATCTTCCCCCTTTTACATTAAAGCTGAAACGGCCTGGCTGATATCCCCGAATTTTAGCTTCTCTGGTTTTGGAAAAAAGGTCTCGGATATAAGAAAAAGCTCCAGTATAAGTGGCGGGATTTGACCTGGGGGTTCTACCAATTGGCGATTGGTCAACCAAAACAACTTTGTTCAACTTCTCCCAGCCTAATATTTCTTTATGTTCACCGGGCTCTTCTTTAGCTTTGTAAAATTTCTTCATTAAAACCCGGGCTAAAATATCGTTCATTAAAGAACTTTTTCCAGATCCCGAGACCCCAGTAATACAAATAAACTTTCCTAAAGGAAAATTAACATTAATATTTTGAAGATTATGTTCTTTGGCGCCTTTGATGATTAAATGATTTTGGATTTTGGATGCAACCCTCCGGGGAGTCCGCTTTGCGTCCAGTGGATTTTGGATTTGTTTCGAATGCAACCCTACGGGGAGTCCTCTTCGAGTCCAGCGGATTTCGGATTTCGAAATTTTTATTTCTACTTTTTTCTTTCCAGAGAGATATTGACCAGTTAAACTTTTCGATTTCAATACTGCCTTTGGCGTTCCTTCAAAAATAACCTTTCCGCCATGCTTTCCAGCTCCCGGGCCAATATCAACTATCCAATCTGCAGATAGAATTGTTTGAGGGTCATGTTCAACCACTATCACTGTATTGCCCAAGTCTCTTAATTTTTTTAAAGTCTCAATTAATCTTCCCTGGTCTCGAGGGTGCAAACCAATTGAAGGTTCGTCTAAGATATACAAAACCCCAGCCAGTTTTGACCCAATCTGGGTTGCCAGCCTTATTCTCTGTTCTTCTCCCCCGGCTAAGGTAGCGGCTTTTCTATTTAAAGTTAAATAATTCAGGCCGACATCAATTAGAAACTGCAACCTATTGATAATCTCTTTAATAATCGGCTCTGAAATCTTAAAGTCTCCAGTTTTTAATTTTCTAGATTTGTGCCTTTTTTTATTGTTTTGCTGGTTGATAAATTCTTGGAAAAGATTTTTCACTTCGCTGATGCTCATTCCGACTATTTGGTCAATTGAGTTTCCGCCTACTGTAACTGCCAGTGCTTCTGGTTTTAGTCTTTTGCCTTGGCAGAGTTCGCATTTTTTTTCTATCATATATTGCTCAATTTCCTGGCGACTCCATTCTGACTCTGTCTCGTGATATCTTCTTTCTAAACTTGGAATTACCCCCTCGAAAGAATCTTTACCGTATAAAATAATCTCAATTATCTTTTTTGGTAGATTTTTAGTAGGTGTATCTAAGGAAAAATTGTATTTTTCTGCCAATTCTGACAGCCGCCACCAAAAATAACTTTGCCTTCCTATCTTGTGGGAAGCTCTCATCCAGGGCTGAATGGCGCCCTCTGAAATGGTTAAGTTGGAATTGGGAATAACTAAGACAGGGTCAACCTCTAATTTTTCTCCCAACCCATGGCATTCAGGACAAGCCCCGTAAGGCGAATTAAATGAAAAAAGCCGAGGTTCTATTTCCGGCAAGGAAATTCCGCATTCTTCACAAGCAAAATGCTCGCTAAAAATTAGATCATTAGATTTTAGTTTCTTAGATTTTAGATTTTGATTTACTATTACTGTTCCTTTTCCCAATTTTAGGGCGGTTTCTGTTGAATCAACCAAACGAGATTTATCTAAGCTCTTTTCGATTATTAATCTATCTGCCACCACTTCAATGTTATGTTTTTTCTTTCTGTCTAAAACTTTCTCTAAAGCTTCTTCGATCCTATAAATTATGCCGTTAATTCTTATCCGGATAAATCCGCCTCTTTGAATTTCTTCTAACAACCCTCGGTGTTCTCCTTTTTTGCTGCGAACAACCGGGCCTAAAATTGTAATTTCAGTATTTTTGGGTAATTTTAGAATTTGATCTGTAATCTGGTCGATTGTCTGACGGGAAACCAGTTTTTTGCAATTTGGGCAATGAGGCCTGCCAATCCTGGCAAACAAAAGACGGAGATAATCGTAAATCTCAGTGATTGTTCCCACTGTTGAACGAGGGTTGTGAGACGACGTTCTTTGGTCAATGGAAATGGCCGGAGATATTCCTTCAATTCTTTCGACGTCGGGCTTTTGCATCACTCCTAAAAATTGACGAGCATAAGCCGATAATGACTCAACATATCTTCTTTGACCTTCAGCGTATAAAGTGTCAAAGGCTAAAGATGATTTGCCAGAGCCAGAAAGACCGGTAATAACTACCAATTTATTCTTGGGTATATCTAAACTGATATTTTTTAAGTTATGAACTTTGGCTCCGCGAATTTTTATATATTCTTCTGGCATGAATAATATATAATTTAGAATTCTCTATTATACGCCAGATTTCTTTGAAAATCAATAGGGCGGCGAGGCAAAGCCTCGCCGCCCATGTTTAACACCCAACGTTGCAAAACTAAACGAGTGTCCCTTCCTTTATTTTTCTTAAATCTTCGTAGATAAGAAACGTATAAGTTATAAAAAAAGGGGCAAGAAAAAGAGAGGAAAGTGTGGATTCAATATTAATAGGCCATGGAGCTTCTATTGGCGCAAAAATAAAACCCAAAACCAAGTTAACTACAATAACAATGATAAAAATCACCGCATATCTTAAAAAAACCTCCCCCCAATGACCATTAACTAATTGCTTACTCCGAGATAAAGCTTTCATGCCTGTTAAGTTTTCTGAAACTAAAACATATACTGCCAAACCAAACCAAACAAGAAAGATAATACCAGGGATAATGAAAAGTATGAAACCAATCGCGACAATAAGACCCATCAAGAGAGAAATCCAGAAATAAGAAATTATTTTAGACCACCCTTTGGCAAAAGCTTCCTGGGCTCCAATTTTTCCATCTCTTTCTTTAATAGCATAAAGCAAAGCCACGCTTGACCAGATACTAATGACAAGAGCTAATGCGGCAACAATAAGAATCACTGGTATCCAAGCTAAAGATGTTAAATACGGTCGCTGCAACTCTTCTGAAAACGAAAATATATTAACGATAAATAAAGCAATACCGAAGCTCGCAATAATAGGAATAGCCATTATCCCGAGAAAGACTCCAATCCTTTCTTTGCAAATTTGCCAGGTTATGGCCAATAAATCACCAACCCCCGGCAAAGAAGAAATTTTAGGCTGAGAAGGCAATGAAGAAAATTGTTGTGTGCCCATGTTTTTATTTAAATTTTAATTATTAAATTAAAGTTTTCCCCAGCTTTAGCTTATTATAGCAAATTTTTTGATTCTTAAAAAACACTCGACGTTCTGTTTCCTTTTTGTTATTATGGGGCAAGGTTAAAAAATTAACTAAATATAATCTGTTGTTTAACATCGGGAGTTAAACATTCAATTTTTAACGTCGGGCGTTAAACAGGTATAATAATGTAACATGCCCTTCATTACTCAAGGCAAAGTTAACTTAAAATATATCTTAATTGTCTTAATTTTAGCTGTTATTGTTGGCGGCGGGACTTTAGCTTATCAGTATTGGTGGTTACCATCACAGGAAGCGCCTTCTTGTAGCCAAGATACAGATTGCGTTTTAGCTTATACAGGAGAGGACGCTTGCGCTCCTTGTGATTTTTCAGATCAAAGTTATCAATGTGTTTCTTCCGAAAAAGCTAAAAAACTGGAGGAAGACAGAATTAAGAAATACGGGCAAGTATTGTGTAAACCTTGTTATCCTTCTCCGCTTTTATTTAAGTGCATTTGCAAAGAAAATAGCTGTTTTAAGACAGCATCATGCAAAAAAGACGATGATTGTTACTCTGAAGCTTTTGAAGAATTATACAAATGCAAGGAGAGCAAGTGCACTTTCACACCAGAAGAAATACCTATCGATTTCAACCAAATAAGCATTAATTGTAGTGCGGATGATGATTGTATGCTCATTAATAAAGAATTGGGTTTTCGCTGTTGCTGGGCTGGTGCCTGTGAAGAGATTGATTATTCTCTTGATAAATATATTTCAGTTAATAAAGAATCATTTCTTAAATTAAGAACAGAGAACTGCCTCGAAGGGGATGTTTGGCAGGCAACTACTTCCGAGGAGAAGATCCGAGAAGATGAGGTTTGTGGCCCGCCACCTTTATGCCCCACTAGAATTATTAATGACAATTTTATTGCCCAGTGTGTTAATAATACTTGCCAAAAAGTCCCAAAATAAATAAAAAATGCTTGTTTTCCCCAAAAGAAAAATTTTTGTTATCGGGGTTGTAAGTATAATTGGAGTTGCTTGGTTAGTGAGCGCGAATACAGCTCAAGCAACAACAATTGATGATCTTTTGGCTCAAATTGACGTTTTACAAATTTAAATATGTTGGTTGGACTAAATTTTTCTGCTATAATTAAATTACGAACAACTAATTTTTTATCAAAAGGTCGAAGTTGGTCGATAACGACCTAAAATAAATAATAAATTTAATTTATTAAAGATAAAAATAAAAAAATGAAAAAGATTATAGTTATTGCCACAGCTTTAACGGTTTCAGTCTGGCTGGTCGGTCCTGGCATAGCTCAAGCTGTAACAGCTGCGGATCTGCAGGCTCAAATTGACGCTTTGTTAGCTCAAATTAAAGCTTTGCAGACTCAACTGACTGATCTAGGTGGTGACGGCGAAGGAGCTGTTGAAGGTTGTCTTATTACTTCCTTTGACAGAAACCTCAAGCAGGGAATGAGTGGCAACGATGTTAATTGTTTACAAATTGTCTTAAACTCAGACTCTAGGACCCAATTGACTAATTCAGGCATAGGTTCTCCCGGCAATGAAACTTCTTACTTTGGTTCTTTGACTAAAGGAGGTGTTATCAAATTTCAGGAAAAATACGCTGAAGATATTTTGGCTCCTTGGGGTTTAACCACAGGAACAGGCTTTATTGGCTCAACCACTAGCGCACAATTAAATGAGCTTTTAGCTACTGGCGAACAAGAAGAGGAGGAGGATTGCTCAGACGAAACTCTTTATGGTCAATGCTCAACTGATAAGCCAAAGTATTGTGATAATGGAGAACTAATTAATAAATGCTCTGTTTGTGGCTGTTCTCTTGGATACAGCTGTCAAGACGATGAAAGT